>Ga0222712_10006383_pt1 | contig 11662 bp, 9 predicted proteins | sample C33_657DmetaG_FD_165043 | JGI IMG/M metagenome (GOLD analysis project Ga0222712, IMG submission 165043) | Estuarine water microbial communities from San Francisco Bay, California, United States - C33_657D | ecosystem: Environmental > Aquatic > Marine > Unclassified | place: USA: California... | reverse complement strand
GGCTTGACTGACAAGCAAATTATTGCTCTGAATACTGATCAAGTATCTAAACTTACAACTACCAGCATCAAAGCATTGAATGCCGCACAGTTGTCGTATTTGGAGACTAGGGATCTTGCTGTTTTGGGCACAACAAACATTGCTGCATTGACCAGCAGACAAGTAAGCAACTTAACTTCTGCACAGATTGCAAGCTTAAGCACATCAGCCTTGTCTGCATTCAATACAGCGGCATTGCTAAGTATCACGCCCACACAATTGGCAGCTTTAACAACTCACCAAGTGGCAAATCTGTCGAGCGTGGTTGTGACTAACTTGTCCAGCACACAAATTCGATCACTTGAAACACGAGATTTTGCTTCATTGAGCACCTCTAATGTTCAGGTGTTAAGTTCTGTGCAGTTGAAAGCGCTGACCACAGTTCAAATGCGAAACCTGACTTCGTCTCAACTGGGTGCCTTGAGCTCTACTCAGGTTGCGGCATTGACTACGGTCCAAACCATGGCTTTGTCTTCAACACAGTTTGGACAAATTACCAATGCGGGCGGCAGGTTGCAATCACCGATTGTTCTAGACCTAGACGGCAATGGCATTCAAACCTTGAGCGTCAGTGCTGGGGTGAACTTTGACCTGTTGGCCAACGGCCAGCCCGTGCAAACCGGCTGGGTTGGTTCAGGCGATGGTTTGTTGGTTTTGGACCATAACCGAGATGGCAGCATCAACGACGGCTCAGAATTGTTTGGTACTTCTACGGTACTAGCTGATGGCAGCAAAGCAGTCGACGGCTACCAAGCACTGGCCCAGCTAGACACCAACCAAGACGGGGTAATTAGCATCGCTGACGCTCAGTTTGCCAAGTTGGGTGTTTGGATTGACGGCAATGCAGATGCGCAAACGGGAGCGGGTGAAGTGAAGACGCTGGCCGAATTGAACATTGAGCAGTTGAGCTTGAAAGCTATTGTGACCACAGACTTCAACAACGGCAACTTGGTGGGCTTGACCTCAAGCTACCAGACCACCGATGGGGTGACCCATTTAGCGGCAGACGTCTGGTTTGCAGTCCAGCCGGCACAGCCAAGTCAAGCTTCAACTCCAACGAGTACGAACCGATTGGCACAAGCCATTGGGCAGTTTGCGGTGTCAGAGGAAGAGGCGGCACAGGCAAGCTTGGGCCAGGACCTGACAAAAATGACCAAGTCGGATGGCCAGTTGATGCTGGCCACGCAGATGGTGCAAGCCATGAGGGCGTTTGTAGCGCAAGATGCGGCGTCAAGGTTGGGGACGTTTGGCCAGAACACAGCTAACAGTGTGGCTAATGCGGCCACCCTGGCGGTTGGAATAGCGGGCGATGAAAAAGTTAAATCTAGAAACGCAACAGTTGCTGATGTGTCTGGGTTGTTTCTCAAAAGATAACTTTAACGGCAAGTGCTAAGAAACTATTTTGTTACCTAGCACTTGTCCGCAGAAAAATTCAAGGGTTGAGTGAGGTCTTGGCCCTGTATTCCAGTACCGTCGGTATATTTTTTTTACTGACGGTTTCTACCTGAATAGCGTTGGCGGCAAGTAACCGATTGCACTGTGCGGAGTGATACGAATTGTAGTCAGCTGACCCTTTTGAGTTTGTTTAGCCTATCTCTATAGCTTGCGAGAATTTCAAACGGAACATCTCCTACAAAGCTAATTTTCTCAATTTCCTTGTGTGCCTTGGATTTCCAAAGATGTAAAACAGATTGAGGTATTGAGCTCAGTTTTTCAATATGATTTATAGAGTGATCCAAAAAGTTTAAGAGTACTTGGTTTTCGTAGTCAATGTGAGCCTTGAATCTTTTCTTCAGTATTGATACGGCAAGCTCACAAAGTTGATATTTTTCGATCTCTGAAATTAAGGCCATTGAAATCATTTCAACGTGCCCGAAGGCTAAATCAGAAAAGGGTTGCAGATGCTTGAGTCCATAAAAAAGACTTTCTGGAGGTACGCTTCTTGAATTCTCTTCCATCTGATGCTGAGAATTTTTTTGTATTCCTGCATACCCAACTTGACTTGGTTGGACAATACGTACGTCCAAAGCTTCATCGGTTGATGCGATTTTGCCATAAAGTGCCGCTTCGCAAATGAATATGTGGTCGCCGCCGTGGCAATACCTGTAGGGTTGAAGCTTCGAAAAAATGTCACTTCTATATACCCCCCAGAAAGAAAAGGGCTCGGTGTATTTTGAAATGACACTTAGCGCAGACTCAAGCTTATTTTTCCCTCGGGTATCAATCTTTGCTTCCGACATGTATGACCAAGTTTCATCTCCAGTAGTGAAGCTTTTTCCGTGGCTATATGCAAGACCTATCATTGGATCAGTTTCAAGTAATTCCATCACACATTCAAGATAGGTGTCACTCATTAAGTCGTTCGCCGATCTAATTCCTACAAACTCCGAATCGCGTGCGGAATACACTACTCGGAAATATTGATCAATCATCCCAGTGTTTTTTGGGGAAGTCCTATAAAAGCAGTTTGAATAATTTTTCGAATAATTATGAATGAGTTCAAGCGTCTTATCAGTTGAATTATTGTCATAGAAAATATAATCGACATCGCGAAAAGTTTGTGCTAAAGCCGAATCTATAAACTTTGGTAAATTCTTTTCTTCGTTATATACGGGAACATGAATTTGAAGTTTTTTCATCCTTTTCTCACTTCTCTGGCGATTGAACACATTTCTTAAACTATTACTTGTTGTTGTGGGGAGATTTGAAAATTTCGATTATTTAAGTAACCGGTTACGAAATAAAACATCACCCGAGTACACTTGAACCACTTCAAACCCTGGTAACTCTGTAAGGAGTTGTTGAACGTTAGCCTGCCCTTCATACAGTTCTTTGTCCGCATATTCCATGTATACGAATCGGGTTTGTTCTAATAACTTTTTTCCTTGACTTATAACGTTTAACTCTGCGCCTTGAACATCAATCCAAGCCAAGTCAACATGAGTGATTGCATTTTTTTCTGCCCAAGTATCTAGCGTGGTAGAGGTAACTGAAATCTTGTTGGAAAAAGTGATGTTAGGCATCAAATTAAGATGTTCGATCGGTTTTTTAATTGAGCCAGACAAGTCCCACCCAGAATCGTACCAATTTATATCTTGTCCCTTGCCATCACTCATGAAAAAATCGATTTTACCGTTTACATCAGACACAACCCCTTCAAACAATGTGACTTGTCCTACGGGCAAGTAAGTTAAACGTTGTTTGAAACGCGCAATAGGTCTTTGGTCAGGTTCGAAGGCAAAAATACGCGATTCAGGAAATAATTTCGCAAACTGCTCGGATGTGCCCCCATCATTCGCCCCAATATCTAGAATAATGGGATTTTTACTTCCTAAAATGGCAACCCAATTGGGTGATGGAAAGATATTGTGCATATATACGGGCTTTGCTTTATTCTCAATTAATATATTACGAACTCGTTCGATAAATTGACTTAATTGAATTTGCAAGGAGTTTTGCCCCTCATTTGATTTAAGCATAGAGTTTTGCAATGCATCGAGACATAACGCCATCCTTGAGTTAAATTCAACTTCAGTTATACTGTCTACATACTCAAATAGTTCAACTGGGTCTTTGAAATCGAAATAATCTATGAACGAATTGCGTGGGAAATCTTGATATATCGTGTGTTGAGGACCGGCAAAATAAATCGGCAAGCATCCAGATATAATAGCATGCCAAATTTTTTCTGTTACGTAATAAGGTGCCCAAGTATTTTCGAAACATAATGCAAAATGGTAATTTGCATAATCTTCTAGCTTTAGTTGAAACGGATCTTTACCCTCCACTCCTGCGCGATCTTCTTTAAGCGCCATGCCGCTTGGCCAACCCTGGCCAACTATATCAACCTTGTTAAAGAGACGTCCCTCCAGAGCCACCCGAGTTCTTAAATTACACAACCCCCGTATTCCGGAGGTGTGTTCAAAATTCCATCTACCTTCATTTCGATATGTAAGGTAGGCTGCAATTTTTCTATTGACTGCTGGAATAGAATCTTTGAACATCAATTTTTTAGAAGTTTGTCTTAGGCGTTCGAAATCGAGATGGTAGGAACTATTCAAGAAATGCTGATTATTAAAAAATATATCTCCGGTAAAACAGTTCATCACGTTCACTAATATTTCATCTGTTGAACGAGCGGGTGAAGAGCTGAATACTTTAACTCTGGACGTGTCCAATTTCTGATAAATACAAGACCACAAGGGCTCATCACACCACACTAAGTAGTTCTTGAGGGAGCCGTATTTATTGACAAAAGTTGCCAGTTCTTCTGCTAACGCGGCTACGAAGATGTCCGCTTCATCCGGGTGTTCTGCAACAAAAATTCCGTGTTCATTAAGCGCTTCGAGTGGGAAGCGATTAGTAATAGTCGAAGAAGAATTGGGAGATATATATAATTTAATCATCATAATTTTAAAGATCTATAAGTGGCACAATATCTCAGAGGAAATTTGAGTTATTGGAATTTAGATAATTTTACTGCAAGACACACGGTAACCCTCGCCTTTTGCAAGGGAGTCACAAGCAGAAATGTCATGCAGCCATGGCCAGTTTCTGCTTGTGACTCCCTTGCAAAAGGCGAGGATTACCATACCACGAGACTTATAGCGGATTGCAGCAGGATATAGACTCAGCCGATAATTATGACAACGAGAACTATTTGAAATTACTCTTAATTTAACTCGGCGATAGTGAATTAAAATTTACAAAATAAGGAATGATATGAATAATGAGTGTGAAAGTAATGATTTTTTAAAAATTAAAAATGTAATAGTTACTGGGGCTACTGGTTTTGTTGGAAGTCATGTAGTGAAAAGTTTAATTAAAAAAAATTATATTGTCACAGTTTTGGCGCGTAATATTGAAAAAACAAAGAAAATTGAATTTTTGAGTAGTTTGAAAGTTATTAATTTTGATATTCAAAATCCAAATCAAAAAATAGAGTTACCATTGGATGCAACCTTAATTCATTGTGCATGGGAGGATGTTAATAACTCACTTAAAATGTCCCATATCGAAAGACATTTCTTAAATAACTATTTATTTTTAAAAAATATTATTACTCTAGGAGTTAAAAAAATTATTGTTACCGGAACGTGCTATGAATACGGACTTCAATATGGAGCTGTATCAGCAATGAGCGATACAAAGCCAAATACACCTTATGCCTTAGCTAAAGATAATTTACATAAATCACTTCGAATGCTTCAAAATGAAGTCGATTTCCATTTAATTTGGGCTAGATTATTCTATATGTATGGCGATGGTCAGGATGAGAAAAGTATTATTCCATTATTTGATAAAGCCTTGGAGATAAATGATTCAATATTTAATATGTCACTCGGGGAGCAGTTGTTTGATTATTTGCCTGTAGAGAAGGTGGCAGATCATTTAACCACGTTGGTTAATTATAAAAATGGTATATTTAATATTAGTAAAGGCGAGCCAATTTCGTTAAGAAGAATTCATGAAAAAAGAATGAAAGAAAAAGGAAAAGATATTAAATTAAATTTAGGTTATTATAATTATCGAAAACAAGATTCGCTAGCAATTTGGGGCGACAAATCTTTTGAGATACAATTAAATGATTTGATTGGTAATGAGGGAAAGAGATGAAAACACTTCAATTTAAATTTATAGAAACGCCCCTTGACGATGTATTCATTATAGAAAAATCAAAATTTGAAGATGACCGTGGAACATTCATTAAAACTTATAACAAAGAAGCATTCGATTTGGTGGGACTTTCTTCCGATTTTAAGGAATCCTACTTTTCATTTTCAAAGAGAAATGTATTGAGAGGGATGCACTTTCAGCGCTATCCTTTTGGTCATGCCAAGTTAATTACAGTTATTGAAGGTGAAATACTTGATGTATGCGTTGGCATTGGAGGAGTGTTAAACAATAAAAATATAGGAAAATTCTTTTCAACTATATTATCTAAAGATAATAATAAATCTCTGTATGTTCCCGATGGATATGCTCACGGATTTCTTTGTTTATCAGAAACTGCTATTGTTATGAACCATATGACAACGGTATTTAATCCTCAAAATGATGATGGTATACATTATCTTTCTTTTGGCTTTAAATGGCCAATTGACAATCCAATATTATCCTTAAAAGATAAAACCCTAAAACCTTTTTTATAATATTCTAAAACTAATCCAGCTTTGGGTATTCATTTGAATACCTCTGGATTTGCCTCATACATAAGAAACGAGGGTCTTGGCCACCCTGATAGGCTTTGTGCCATTCGATTATTGCCTGAAGAGCTTGGCTCAATTGCCAGCGGTGACTCCATCTCAATAAGGCGCGTGCCTTAGAGCAGTCTAGCTTAAGATAATGGGCTTCATGGGGGTTCGTGCTTCCATCAAGATGCCAGGCTGCGCTCTCACCCCAGTTTTTGGTGAGCTCCTCAACGATCCATTGCACGGGCTTGGCGTCTTCCTCCGCTGGTCCGAAATTGAAGGCTTCGGCAAAAATCGGGCCATGTGTATAGAGTTTCTCTGCTAGGGTCAGATAGCCGCTTAGTGGCTCTAACACATGCTGCCACGGACGGGTGGCGTGGGGATTGCGAATGTTAACGCTTTGGCCAATTTGAATATCGCGCAGTATGTCCGGTATCAGCCGATCCTCGGCCCAGTCGCCACCACCGATGACGTTACCTGATCTGGCCGTTGCCAAAGCGACGAGGTGCTCGTTATATTTCGAAGAATTAAAGAACGAGTTGCGGTAGGCTGCCGTGACTAATTCAGCGCAGCCTTTGCTGCTGCTGTAGGGGTCGAAGCCGCCCATTGGATCGTTCTCGCGGTAGCTCCAGACCCAATCCTTATTCTCGTAGCACTTGTCGGTCGTCACGTTGACGACGGCACGCACGGACGGAGTTTGGCGCACGGCTTCTAGCAGATGCACTGTGCCCATGACATTTATGGAATAGGTCTCGACCGGGTCAACGTATGAACGGCGAACCAGCGCCTGGGCAGCCATATGGATGACTATGTCGGGCGAAGCCTGTTGCATGGCATTTGTCAGTTTGGTGCCTTCGCGAATGTCGCCGATGATGGATTTCATGCCTCGCGCCACCTGCGCTAATTCAAAAAGGCTGGGATTGGTGGGGGGCTTCAGCGCATAGCCGGTAACTTTGGCCTCGAGCTGTTCCAACCACAGACTCAGCCAACTCCCTTTGAAGCCGGTGTGGCCAGTTATAAATACCTTTTTGCCGCTCCAGAAAGTCGAATTCATACCCAGACCTTCCAAGGAGCTTTTCCAGATTGCCAGAGTTCTTCCAGGTGGTTCTTGTCGCGCAAGGTGTCCATGGGCTGCCAAAAGCCGCTGTGCTGAAAGGCTTTGAGCTGGTTGGACTCGGCTAGCGATTCCAAAGGCTCGCGCTCCCAGAGGGTTTGGTCGTTAGCTATCAGGCTGATCACCTTTGGCGAGAGAACAAAAAAGCCACCGTTAATCATACCGCCATCCCCCATGGGCTTTTCTTTGAAGGCGGTGATGCGCTGGTCGGCGTGAATTGCTAATGCACCAAAGCGGCCGGGCGGGTAAGTGGCTGTAAGGGTAGATTGCAGACCATGGGTGCGGTGAAACTCAATTAGTTTAGTGATGTCGACGTCGCTGACACCATCACCGTAGGTAAAGCAAAAAGCCTCTTCGCCTTGCAAGTAAGGCGCCACGCGCTTGAGGCGGCCGCCAGTCATGGTGTCGTCGCCAGTGTCCACCAGTGTCACGCGCCATGGCTCAACGCTTTGCTGATGAACTTCCATTATGTTATTGCTCATGTCAAAGGTGACATCAGACATATGCAAAAAATAGTTTGCAAAATACTCCTTGATGACGTAGCCCTTGTATCCACAGCAAATGATGAAGTCATTGATGCCGTGGTGTGAGTAGATCTTTAATATGTGCCACAAAATGGGCTTGCCGCCGATCTCGATCATAGGCTTGGGCTTGGTATGTGTTTCTTCGCTGAGACGCGTACCCAATCCACCGGCTAGGATGACTGCTTTCATAATTACTCCACGGTCACATTCATATGGTATCTGTAGGATTCAGTTAAAAAATTTTATAATTTCAACTAGTAAGTGCAGTGTGAAAACTTTTGCAAATAGTTATTGAATATCGCGGACGTATTGCTTTTAGCTTGGTGACCCTTTCCCACACCAAGTCTGCACCAGAGCTAAGCTGCCAGTGGTTATTCGTTCGCCCAATTTGGTATGACCCGCGGTCTCGGCTTTGCGAATGGTGATGAGCGAGTTTTTGAATTCAATGCTGTCTACCCATCCCTCTTGAATAAATCTTGGTGTGGCACTGGTATCAAAGAAAGTGCGCAAGTAGGTGTTGATGCTGACTTGCTCATGCCAGAACTGAAAGCTAACCACATCAACTAGCCGTTTGAAAAAGGCATAGGCGCCAAACTCATGCAGTACACCACCTCCAAAGTCATTCATGTACAAGCAGTGCGCATCTTCCACAACATAGACCCCTCCCGGTTTGACCATCGGAAAGTAGTTTACAAACGAATTAAGTACGTCATTGGATTTGTGTGAACCGTCGTCAATGACCACATCAAACTGGTTGCAGATGGCATTGATAGCTGCAAAAGTAGGACCTACATTCGCATCACCTACTACCACTTTCACGCGAGGATCGTCATAGCTCAATTCAGCGCACTTGGGGTCTATATCGCAACCTATTAAAAGAGTGGCGTTATTGAAATAATGAGACCAAGTTTCCAGAGATCCACCATTTTGCACGCCAATCTCCAACAGCGTGATGGGTTGCTCACACAAAGGTGCAAACAGTTTGTCGTAGTAAGGTAAATAGGAAGCCCATTTGTCACTTACCTTGCCAGATTTGTTACGGTGCAGGTTCTCAATGGATTGAAAAGGCATGGGTTTCTCCGTATTTAAGAGGGTTGTTGGTCGGATACCGTATACAAGTTGTTCGAAATGCTGATCAGCAACTAGGCTGCGCTCCATCAAAGTGGGATGGTGCAGTGGAAAGTCAAGGTCTTGAGGCGCCGACTCCAATAAGAGTTGCGGCGTATCCATGGTGGTGTGCGTGGCGTCGGGGCCAAAGCCCAAGTTTTCTATTAGATTGCGCACTGGCAAGATGTCCAACCCACCTTGCATCCAACAGGTAAAAACCCATTGGTAGTCCCAGGTGTCAATTTTGCCGGCGTAAACCTGGTTAAAAATTTGTTCCCAAAAGTTTGCCAGTTCGCTATTATCATCTAGCAATTTGTGCAAAGCTGCGCTGGCCTGCCAAGCAGGCCATTGGCCCATAGTTACGTCGTAGTGCTTCCAAGCACGACGCCACGTGGCCCAACCCCAAATGTGTACATAGCGCGAAAAAAAGTAGCTCTGCTCTATCTGCAAGCGATTGGATAATAGATTGCATCCACTTACCATAGAAAACTTGGTATCGTCTCTATAGCGTTCCAACATTTCGTCGCAGTATTCAAAAAAACTAGGCTGAGCCAGGATGTCGTCCTCCAACACAATGCCTTCTTCTTCGTGCTCAAAAAACCAGTTGATTGCAGACGACACACCCATCTTACAACCGAGGTTGGTATCTTGAAAAAGGGTGTAGAACTTACAAGGCCAATCCACCTGCATGGCAATTTGACGCACTTGAGCACAAAGCACGGCTTCACCAGCACGGCCAGCACGCGGTCCATCCGCAGCCACGTACAAGCGTGGGGGTTTGGCCGCGCGAATGGTCTCAAACACCCGTGCAGTGGTATCAGGGCGGTTAAAAACCACAAATAACACTGCGCTTTTCATCGTCTCATCTTTCTTTTAGTTTATCTTTTTATAGTGAAACGCATATTTCTAATAGCGCTCACCAAATAACTAGTACTTGATATTAAGAACATAAAAAATAATGCATCAATATCAAGCACTAAAGTCATTTCAGATTGGGGAGTTCTTATAGTTTCAATTGTTAAGGCGGTCATACTTAGTACGCTCAAAATATTAATTAAAGTAATTTTGTTTGAAAAAATTAACTGTCTCCAACAAACCGTCATTCAAACTAACTTTGGGCGCCCAGTCAAGTTTGTTAGTTGCAACTTGAATGTCGGGTTTTCGCTGCTTAGGGTCATCTTGCGGTAAATCTTTGAAAATCAATTTACTCTTAGATCCTGTAAGCCTCAGAACCAACTCAGCTAACTCAATCATTGTGAACTCCACAGGATTTCCGATGTTGACAGGACCAGTGAAGTCCGGCCCCGTATTCATTGTGCGAACCATAGCCTCAATCAAGTCGGTCACATAGCAAAAGCTTCGGGTCTGCTCGCCTGTGCCGTAAATACTAATGTCTTCATTACGAAGGGCTTGCATGATGAAGTTACTTACAACTCGACCATCATTGGGCTGCATTCTGGGTCCATAAGTATTGAATATCCGAACTACTTTAATTTGCAGTTGATGTTGGCGCCAGTAGTCAAAGAATAAGGTTTCAGCACAACGCTTACCTTCGTCATAACAACTTCTAATACCAATTGGGTTAACTCTTCCCCAATATTCTTCTGGTTGAGGATGAACTTCTGGGTCTCCATAAACCTCGCTTGTAGATGCTTGCAAAATTTTTGCTCTAACTCGCTTAGCGAGACCAAGCATATTTATTGCGCCATGAACGCTTGTTTTGGTTGTTTGAACGGGATCTTGTTGATAAAAGACGGGCGAAGCAGGACATGCCAAATTAAAGATTTCATTCACTTCTACGTAAAGTGGAAAAGTGACATCGTGTCGCATTAACTCAAAATGCGTTTTCCCCATTAAGTGTGAAATGTTTGTTTTGCTACCTGTGAAAAAATTATCCACACACAGCACATCATGACCATCTTGAATAAGTCTATCGCATAGATGTGAGCCTAAAAAGCCTGCTCCGCCAGTAACTAGCACTTTATTCATTGAGTTCTTTCAAATATTTAAGTTTTATTGGCATGACTCTTTAATCATTGCCAAACAAGTCGCGTGTGTAGACCTTAGTTGCAACATCTTTGATTTCATCTGTTATTCTGTTAGCGACTATGACATCGCACATATCTTTGAACTCTTGTAAATCGCGAATTACTTTGGAGTTGTAGAAATCAGAATTTTGAAGCACTGGTTCAAAAACGACTACTTCAGCACCTTTCGCTTTGAGACGTTTCATGATGCCCTGCACACTGCTAGCTCGATAATTATCGGAGCCGGACTTCATCACCAAGCGATAAATGCCTACAATTTTTGGAGATAGTTCTAAAATATCTTGAGCAATAAAGTCTTTGCGAGTGCTGTTGGCCGAAACAATGGCGCCGATAAGAGTTTGAGGTACAGAGTTATAGTTCGCAAGCAATTGTTTGGTGTCCTTTGGCAGGCAGTAACCGCCATAACCAAAGCTTGGATTGTTGTAGTGGTTTCCAATTCTAGGATCAAGTCCAACACCTTCAATAATTTGACGAGTGTTTAAACCATTGGTTGCAGCATATGTATCTAGTTCGTTGAAGTAGGCTACTCTCATTGCAAGATAAGTATTGGCGAAAAGTTTAATCGCCTCGGCTTCAGTACTTTCTGTCAGCAAAACCCGCACATCTTTTTTAATAGCACCTTCAAGCAATAAGTTTGCA
>Ga0222712_10006382_pt1 | contig 11663 bp, 23 predicted proteins | sample C33_657DmetaG_FD_165043 | JGI IMG/M metagenome (GOLD analysis project Ga0222712, IMG submission 165043) | Estuarine water microbial communities from San Francisco Bay, California, United States - C33_657D | ecosystem: Environmental > Aquatic > Marine > Unclassified | place: USA: California... | reverse complement strand
CGCAACGGCATATCAATCAAGCCGCGCTCGTCCATGACCTCCAGGATCTTGGTAACCAGCGGGATCATGGTTTCATTGATCAAGCGGCCAAAGGCGCTGCCCAGGTTTTGGGACAGCTCTTTCATGCGCTCCACAATCTCAGTGGCCGAGCGGGCGCTCATGTTGTCCGGCGGCAGGGACTCGTCCAACAAGATGCGCTTGACGTTTGACCTCAAGTCATTGATCACCAGTTGCGACACATTGAAGTCGCCCGAGCGTGGCAGGGCCAGCAGGGCAGGGCCTTGCGGGCCACCGTTGCGGGCAACCGGGATGATCGCGCCAGGGGCCAGCTTGACGGTGTTGGGATTCAGCACCCCGTCGTCTGCAGCCGTGTAGACCCCAGAGACAGCCAGGCTGGCGTTCTTGAGCAGCAGCTCAATAGTCTTATTCAGGGTCTTGATGTCTGGCAAAGCGGTGAGCAGCGGGCCGCGACCGTAGATCTCGCCGGCCACCTTCATGTAGCGGCTGACCACCCAAGGGCTGGACTTGCGCCGGCGGTAGACCAGCTCATCTTTGCTGTGTTTGTAGATGACGTGATAGCAGTAGTCGCCGCGCTTGGCGTCAAACACAGTAGCCTCCAGCAGCTCCACATCCTCGGTGGGCTTGTCTTCAATCAAGCGGGCAAGCTGGCCCTGGATCTTGGCGTCTGGCCACTGGCGCTGGATGGACTCGCCCTTCATTCGGATCTTGCGGTAGACGTTGTCCACCTGGCCGTTTGCGCCCTCCTCGTAGGTCACCAGGAACAGCGGCACCGGGATGAAATTGATGGGGCTGACATCATCGCCAGGCTGCACCATCATGCAGGCGGTGCCCACAGCCAGGTCGAGCAGGAACTCGCCCATGGCGATGTCGAAATTGGACTGCCGCAGCACGGTAAACATCTTGTCACCGTACTGCTCCAGCACAGCCTTGGCCACATCAGCGCGATCAGCAGGGATGTCGGTGCCGGCATCCAGGCGTGCCCACTTGCGCTGTGGCGGGAAGACGGCTGATTGCAGCCGGTTGGCGAAGCGCTGGGTGCTATTGATGGCGGTCGAGTCAAAGACCCGCGTCATCTTGTTCTTGCCGGTGTAGCTGCCCTCCCAGACGCCATACAGCTGTCGCTGGGGCAGGGCGAACTCGTAGGCATCCATATATAGCGCCTGGAATTCGTCCTTCTTTTTCTGGGCCACATCTTGACGCTTGATGATCTGCTCAGGCGTCAGGCGCATACCGCCGGTTTTGTCGTTGTATTCCATAATTCAATCAGTCCTTTTCGGCTTTGTACTTGGCCAGTAAATTTCGGCCTTTGGCTGCCAGGCGGGCTGCTGCGCTTGCTGTACGCGGGGCTGGCTCCCCCCATGCTTTGGCCGCCAGCGCCAGGCGCGTGGGTTTGCCGTCGTCTTTGACCAGCGGCCCGCTTGGATCTGTGTAGAAGCGGGCTAAAAATGACCCCTTGCGGCGGGCACGGTCACCCGATGGCGTGGATTCCTTCACGCCAGGCTGCAGGTTCTTGCTTTCCCCACTGCGTTCGTAGTGACGGCGACCGGCTTCGGTCAATCCACCCTCGGGATTCTTCAGACCGCTCACTTTTTCGCCTTGGCCGCCGCCATGTTGTCGATTAAATTGGGGTACGGGCGACCGGCCTTCTGCGCCCGACGCATAGCCATGCGTTTCTGCGCGGAAGACAGCTCTTTTGACTCGCCCAGATCTTTGGGCCGGGGCTTATCCCAGACTTGTTTCGTGGCCATCAGTCGTCTTCCTCTTTTAGTAGGTAAGCAGCGAGCAATTTGCGCTCCATGCGCGTGAGCATCATGTTTTTCTGTAGCTTTTTGCCCAGGGCCACCTTCTGCTCGTCCATCAGCTCGGGCTTTTCCTCGTGCATCGGCTTGTCTTCGCCGTTTTTCGCAATGCTGATCTCTACTTTCATGCCGTTGCCTCCCGCATCAGACCGCCTTTACGCTTGGATCGGGCACGGCGCTGCTCTGACAGCGCAATGGCGATGGCTTGCTTTGGGTTTTTGACCACGGGGCCGCCTTTGCCGGAGTGCAATGTGCCCTCCTTGTATTCGTGCATCACTTTTTCGACTTTGGTTTTCATGTTGTTCCCCCTAGCATTGTTCGACTGCTGCGGCGCGTGGCCTGCAAGCGTGCGGCTCGGCGCTCGCCTACTTCTCTTTTGTAGCCCTCTTCAAATTGAGTGCGTTTCTGCTCAAATTGAGTGGTATCAAATTCTGCAATAGATGGGGCTGTCGGCATTTTTGGCGCAACAGGAGCGGCTTCTGTAAATTTCTCAGGCGTCGGCTTCAGGTAACTGAACTCTTGACCCACCCGTAGGCCTTGCTCGCCATACCGTCCGATCGTCAGCTGCGTGGGAGAGCCAACCGATGCAAGATATTGACTAATTTGCATACCGTTGACATAAAAATCACCAGCATACGTTTGACCTTCGTATTTGGTATAGGCTCTTGGGTTATAAGTTGGAGTCACTTTTTCATAAGGCTGCGCCTCGTAGGCTTTGAGAATATCCTCGTATTGCTTGAGCCTTGATTTATAGCCGGCAATATTTTTCTCGTAGCCGGTGTACTCGGTTTTGTACTTCTCAACTTCCGACTCATACGGCGCCATCTTTTTAGCAACTTGCGCCTGGTACTCAGAAAAACCTGTTGAATAATCTTTGGTAAGGTCTTCAATTTGTCTTTGATATTCTCCGGCCAACCTGTCGATGCCGCCTGCGCGACGCGACAATCTGGCCGATTGAACTTGAGTAAGGCGGGTTGCCATTACTGCAACATCCCAGAGCCGCCGCCCAAATTCATGCCGACGCCTAACTCGGCGTCCATGCGTTCACCAGACAGAAGCGAGCGGCGACCACCTCGGGTGCGGGCGCGAAGGGCAGAGGCCTCTGCAGCTGCGGCCTTTCGACGCTCCTCATCGGCAGCGGCCTGCACTTCTTTGGCTTTGTTTTCCATCGCCAGCTTGTTCTCTTTGTAAGACAGAGACTGCATTTCAAATTGCTGACGGGCCGTTTCGGCTTGCTGCTGCAAAGATGTGGCCTGCTGGGCGTATGCGCTGGTCTGGCGTGAAATCTCCTCACGCATTTTTGCCGCGTCTGCCGCCTGCTGGCTAAGCGCCTGCATTTGCTGGCTCTCTGCTTGTTTCCGCGATTTTCTGCCTTGATATGCGGATGCCCCGCCAGCCAAAAGAATCGCTCCTGAAATTACGAAACTCATTTGATCAACTCCTTTTCAATTACTTCCATGCCCAGCTCGGCGTACTCGAGTGCGGTGAACATCTCTTCCAGCTTGGTAATGTCCTGCTCATGCGTTGGATTTGGGTGGATCGTTGTCCAGATCGCATCTTCATGCGTCAGCACAACGCGCTTGGTGCCGGGCTCCGAGATGAAGCTGGCCGGCGCACTGTGATGCTCAATTCCAAACTCGGTGTAGCAAGTGACGCGACCCTTGCTGATGATGTTGAAGTGCCGATGCCGATGCACTCGACCCACCACCACCGTGCCGCCAGCCAAATGGATCTCGCGAGCGTAGATGCCTGGAGCCAGCCAATGCTTGAGTGGCGCATCGCCAGGATCAATCCGCTCATCATCCGGCAGACCCTGGCAGGCCTGCTGGATGGCCATGATCTTGCCCCGCGCAATAGGCGCAGGCAGACCAGGAGGCGGCAGCGTGATCAGATCTGTACCCATACCAATAGATTCTATTGGGGTCTGGACAAGATGCAAGTCATCTGATAGCGCGGCGATATCATCCCGAGAAAACATCAAAGTCCTGCTTCATTATGATGGTCTGATTCATGGGTCTGCCGCCCAGGCTGGGGGTGCGGGTCATGCGGTTGTACTCGCCGCCGCCCAGCATCAGGTAGCCAAAAGAGTCGCCAATGTGCGAGTGTTCGTTTTTGTTTGGCGCGTCCCTGAATCGCTCCTGGCCGGCGCCGACTGCCACCCGCTTGAAGTGATAGCCGCCACCAAGGGCCTTGCGTAGTAGCTTGCATTGCCTGTTCACAATCAGCCCCGGCTTGCCTTGGATTAGGCGCTGCATGGGGGCCGCCGCCGACTCCCGGCGCACCTTGAAGTCGTTGCTGGCCGTTGGCTGCGCCCGTAGCCCCAGCGTCCGCAGGAAGTCGAAGCTGGTGACCTCGTAGATCGCGTCCCTGGCCATGCCGGCGGGGTCGCCCCACAGCAGCACCTGGTGGTTGGGGTAGTGCTGGTTGAGCAGGGCCAGCAGCTCCAGGCCGAACCGCTCCAGGCCCATGTCGAAAGTGACGATCTCCTTGTGGATGACCCAGCGACCGTTGGGTAGGCGCTGGCCGATGGTGGCCGCGGGCGTCAGGCCAAAGTCCAGGCCGATCTGGATGGGCACGCTGGGGTCAACTTCGGTGTCGCCGGACATGGTGCTGTCTTCGTACTCTGGCCAAACGGGTCGGCCTTCCTGGACGTAGGTGTACAGGCCCCCAGCGTAGCAGCGGATCCAATCGAGGTTCTTGCCCAGCAGCATCTGCGGGTAGTAGCCGCCTGGCAGGTTGTTGATGTTCTCGGCCTTGGGGTTGACCTTCCACCACTTGCCCGCTGAGAACACATGGTCGTTGGCCTCGGGGTTGTCCGGCAGGGTGTCGGGGTCTGCCTCCATCACGCCGCCTGGCTGCTTGAAGAACTTCCAGGCATATGGCCCGGTCATCTTCTCCTTCTCGGCCATGTTGTGCCACCAGTGGTCGTCATCCATCGGGTTGGTGTCCATCCAGATGCCGTGCCAGGTAGCGCCGCCATCGCGCTTGGTGGGGTAGCGACCGACCCGGTGCGTCAGGCCGTCGATCACCGCCTTGGGTAGCTCGCGGGCCTCGTTGACCCAGGCCCCTGTCAGCTCCAGCGAGAGCAGCTTGCGAACGTCCTTGGGTTGGTCAAGGGCCAGGAAGATGACCTCGCAGTCAATCCCGGCAGCGCCATCACGGGCCGGCAGCCGGATGTGGTGGGTGATGGGCGGCGTCCACAGCATGGGGCCAAACGTGGCCTCGGGGAACAGATCCAGCCAGGTCTTGATGGTGGTGGTCTTGAGCATGGGGTAGCTGTTTCGCACCACCGCCCAGCGGCTGTATCGCACGTTGTCCACGGGGCTGGGCTTTTGCTGCACCGCCTTAATGAAGATCTTGGACGCGCACCCGTAGGACTTGCCAGACCCCACGGGCCCCATCAAGCCCTGCACGAATGCGCTGGACTTTATGAAGTCATAGATCACCGGGGACTTGCTGAAGTCCAGGCGCAGGCCAGACATGGCCACGGCCTTGTCACTTTGCTCTTTTGTTCTTGACATTGGTGGGTGCTGCTTTCATAAAAACATGGAAATGCTTTGGGTCTAGGATCAGTACCCGCTGGTTCTTTGAAAGGCCATGCACTGTGGCCACATCAATCCCCGTGGCCCGCTTGGCGTTGACCACAGCGCTGGAATGCTTGGAGGAGCTTTGTGATCGGCCCAGGCCAGACCAATCAATAAGCCTGGGCCAATCAGGATCGCGCCAATGGAAGGCGCTCATAGGGTGGCAGCTGCAGCGGTATTTCATCGGTTGGGACAGTCCCTGCCCTGGCGGCACTGGTTGTTGCAGGGCGGGCAGATGTGCTGCATGGATAGCAGATTAGTCGCCTTGCCACGCACCTCCTGAGTAACCGCATGGCCCAGATCTTCAGGGTCAAGCAGGCGCAGCAAGAAGCTACGCAGGGCCACGTTGTGTGCTGTGATCCGCTCTGCAGCGGCGCGTAGGGTTTCGATATCACTCATTGCTTAACTCCTGCGATGGCGCCACCACATTAATGTCAATCACGCTGGGCTTGTCAGAACCGTCATCAGGGTTGTCCAGCAGGCCGCTTGCCTTGGCCAACAGACGCAGAACACCCACCTTGTCATACAGCTCGATCTCCAGCGTGCTGTTGCCCTCCCTGTCCAAGCGCGTGCGGATTGTCTTGATGGCCTGCAGCGCATGGTCAGGGATGTCAGATGCCGCCTTGACCCTGACCTGGCCATCCTCGCCCCAGGTCATGATGTCGGTGATCTTGGCGTTGGCCATGCACAGCAGCGCATAAGCCACAGCCTCACGGTTGGCCATGATGGTGGCCGACCGCTCCAGCCGACGCTGGACGCTCCTGACCCCGCCCCAGTTCTTCAAGGACGGGATCTGCTCGGATACCCTGCTCTTAGGCTTTGTCATTAGAACGGGATGTCAGAGTCATCAGCAGGCTGCGGCTGGTACCCGTTGCCCTTGGCCTGGCTGTGCGAGTCCACCGCCGGAGCAGCAGCCTGGATCTGGTTGCCCACCTTCACCGCCAGCCAAGTATCCCCAGCCTTGGTCTTCTTGGGCGTGATGTCCAGCCAATGCACAGACCCATCAGGCAGCATCACCTTACCCTTGTAGGCCGGGTGCCAGTCCTCAGTCTTCTTGTCGTTCTTGAAAGCAGAGCCCTGACCAGGGCGCATCTCGTAGCTAGTAGCCATTTACGTTCTCCTTAAAAAACATTGTCGTCGAAAAGGTGGGGAAAATTTGGGCGTGACCCCCGCTCGCACACGCCAGGGGGCGGGGGCCAAGGGGTCGCGCTCGCGCAGGCGCACGCGCAGGCGATAACGCGTGCGTTGACAGGCGCGTTGAGAGGCCGGCTGTCCCTGGCTGGAAACACCCTTCGACCCCCCCCCTGCCCTGGCACACACAAGGCACCCCCTGCCTTGTACAGAACCCATACGTTCGTCTGGGTTTGCAACACGGGGCCACAAGGCGCTGAGAGCCTGGGATGGTACCCATGCCTACCCTCACCCCTGATCGAGGCTTGTAGGCCCCTTAGAACCCGCGGAATCGGCATTGTCAGATCCTGCCGGCCTGCGCCCGGCTGATCACCTCAGCTGCCAGGCGCGTCTGGCTGGGCGTGATGCCCTCGGCTGCGTAGGTGTCGAGCAGCAGCTGCAGGGCCTGGCCGGCTTCCGCGTCGGTCACGCCGGCGGCTGCGACCTCGGCGCGCTGCGCATCGCTCAGGTTGCACAGAACACCTATAGTCTTTAAATAAACCTTATCTATACTCTCTCTCTTAATACCGTTCCTCTCCGTTGGTGCAACCTCTGGAGGTTGCCTATCAGGTTGCGTATGGAGCGAGTTATCCACAGCTGCATTGGCAACCTCTGAGGCTTGCTCATTGGCAACCTCTGTGGGTTGCGTATGTGGCACTGCTGTGCGCTTCCTGGTGGCCTTGCTGTTGGCCTCCTTGACTAGCCTGACGGCTCTGCTGTCTGTCTTCTTTGGCTCCACTTGCTGCTCCTTGCTGGTTGGTTGTCTGAATGCTTTGGCGATCAGGCTGGCGATGCGTGCCTGGCCTTGTGGGTCTGGGGGTTCGTCTTGCATGGTTGGTGGCCTGGTGTCTTCCTGGGCTGAGGTGAGGGCGATGGCGTCCTCTGCGCTGACGCCTTCATCGAACACGACGCGCAGGGTGTTGCTGTACTCGCCTCGGAATCCCTTCTTGACCACCTGGACGTAGCCCGTGGTCTGCAGCAGGGCCAGCTGCTTCTGGACGGCCTGGCGGCTGACCCCGAGGTCTTCGGCCACCTTGGCCTGGCTCACCCAGGTCAGGCCCGCCCGGTTGACGTAGCTGCACAGCACGATCAACGTGCGTAGGGTGCTGCCGTGCAGGCGCTGATCCTTGCCGGCTCGGATGGGCAGCACGGCCAGCCTGCGCTGGTCAGGCGGGGCGTCCTTGGGCTTGATGCGTGGCTTCTTGGGCAGCGCAAAGGGGATGATGTTCTCAGGCAAGGCGCTCATTCCGTCTGATCTCTCTCATGTACTGTCGGATGCGCTCCTCGGCGCCCTTGCCGTAGACCTTCTCTGTGTGGGCCAGGTGCCTGTCCACCAGGGCCTTGTCCTTGGTCAGCTCCCAGGTGGTCAGCAGCTCCCTGGCCGCACCACGCTCGAGGATCCCGCGGTCGGGCAGGGTGCCTGTGTGCTTGGGGTACCAGACCTTGAAGGGGCGCTTCATAGCCTGGCCTCCCGCTTGGCCTGCAGCTGCAGCTCCTTGGCCAGCACCTTGCGCCCGGTGTTCGTGATGACGCTGCCGGCGCTCACCAGGCCGCGGCGGCGCAGCGACCAGTAGGTGTTCCAGCTGCCGGGCACGTTGTTGGTCAGCTTGAACCGCCAGCCCATGGCGAAGTGCTTGAGCATGAAGATCTGATGCGCGGACAAGCTCATGGCCGATGCCTCTCGATCCATGTCCAACGCCGCCAGGTCATCACCTCGGCGCGGATCAGGTCATACCGGCTCACGTTCGTGAACCGCTGCTGCACCTGGCGCAGACGCCGCAGCACCTTGGCCTCCATCTGACGCACGCGCTCCTTGCTGACACCCAGCTCCTGGCCTACGTCTTCCAGGGTGCAGTCCTCCAGCACCAGGCGCTGCAGCACCAGGCTGTGCCGCTCGTCCAGGTTGGCGGCCTCCAAGATCTTCTCTAGCAACTCGCGCTGCTCGACCTGCTCCAGGTCGGTGATGTAGTCGAATGACCAGCGCCAGGCCGGCAACGGCTCCAGCTCATCGTTCCTGCTGTGCCAGATCTTGTTCACCTCTGGCGGGTTGTTGGCGCTGTTGAGCTGCCCGTAGTACGGTGATGCGAAGCCTCTCACGCAACGGCCCTCGCCCGCTTGGCAAGGATCTCCCTGGCCACAAAGTCCAGCGCCTTCTCCAGCTGCGCCACGGTGCAGGCATCCAGCTGCGCGTCATGGATCTCCATGCCCAGGTTCATGGCCTGCATCTCCAGCCCCGTGAACAGGAAGCGGTTGCGCTCCAGGCCGCGCTTGCCCATGGCCACGATGGCGTCCTGGGCGGCGGTGATCTCGGCTCGGTACTCATGGCCCAGCTCGCCGGTGATGGCCAGGGCCTCGGTCACGTTCATGGCGGCGATCAGGATGTCGATGTCATCCCGGCTGCCGGTGCCTTTGACCATGCTGGCCAGGGCCTGGTGGTTCTTGATCTTGAGGGTGGTGGCAGCCCCGTCAACGTGCTGCACCAGGCGAAAGCCACCCAGCACATGGCTGATGGTGTCCTGGATCACGCCCTTGGGGCGGTACTTGCTGCGCTTACGCATCGTCGTTGTTCTGGAGCATGGCCACGATGGCGATGGCGATCAGCAGCAGCGGCATGGCCAGCGCCAGCCCCAGGGCAAGAGCACAGGCCCAGATCATTTGCAGCCCCCCAGCAGCGAGAAGCCGGTGTTGATGGCGTGCGTGCCCAGCCAGATGGCCGCGCCCGTGCCGGCCACCGTGATCACGAAGGCGAGCAGCTTCTCCCAGAAGGTTGGTTCGTTCATTCGATGTCTTCCTTCACCGTCACCACCAGGCGAGGCTCCAGGCTGTACTGCTTGGTCACCAGCAGGCGGGTCACTTGCACATCGTCGGCGTAGACCACGCCGTTCAGGGCGTCCAGCACCGCCTTGGCCACGTTGTCCAGGTCTGGCTTGCCAGGGATCTCCTGGCCGTCCAGAGCGCGGGCGCGTTTGGCCTGTGTCCAGCTCTTGGCCACGCCCTTGTAGACATCAATCCGCACGCGAACGGGCAGGGCAGTGGCAGGGCAGGGCATGGCCTCGGCGGCCTTGGTGGCGATGCGCCGCTCGTACTCGATGGTCTTGGCCGGCGTGTAGGTGCGCCCGTTGCCAAAGCGTGGCCGGCCCTTGCCCTGCGGCTCGCCAGGCACGATGAACTGCAGCTCCATCACAGCAAACCGCTCTTCCTGAGCGCCTCGAGGAAGTGCTCGTAGCGTTCAGCCTGGTCAGGCCGGGGCTGCTGGTCAGTGATCGACAGCGCGAGCTGGATGACCTCAGTCGGCAGGTGCTGCCCCTCGCGGGCCATGTCCAGCACCCTGATGGCTTCTTGTTGGGTCATGTCATCCCTCCTGCAAGCAGTCGCCATGCGGTTGCGGCGCACAGAGGGACTTGCCCGTTTCCAAGGGCTTTAAGTCTGTCCACCCGAGCGGCCAGCCCATTAACCACTCGACCCACGTTGGGTTCAACATCCCACCACTGATGTGCCGCAGCTGCGGGGTCTGCTTCTTGTCCCCGTGGTTGTACCCCTTGCCGCTCTTGAAGTCGTTGTAGCCCGGTGTCGGAAACTCCAGGCGCACCGCCGTGTTCAAGGCCAATCCGCGCTTGCCACGCTGCCAGCAGCCGATCCCGCCTGCCGACTCCGCATCGCTCGCTAGAGGCGTCGGCCAACGCTGCGGCGTCTTGATCTGCTGCGCGAGGCTCACGCCCGTCATGTTCTCGGTTACGGTTCCCCCGCGCTGGCCATCTGAGGCTGTTGGCGTGGCCCACAATCCAGATGCGATCGCGCTTGTGCGGCGCTCCAACATCGGCCGCTCCCATAACAGTCCATCTCGCGTCATACCCGAGCGCGGTAAGGTCACCAAGGACTCGGTCGAGTCCTCGAGAAGTGAGCATTGGGCTGTTCTCCACGAAGACGTAGCGGGGTCGTACTTCGCCAACCACCCGCGCCATGTGTCGCCACATCCCGCTGCGTTCGCCGTCAAGTCCGTCGCCTCGACCTGCGATGCTGATGTCCTGGCAGGGAAACCCCCCAGAAACGACATCAACAACGCCCGCCCAAGGTCTTCCGTCAAAGGTCTGAACGTCATCCCAAATCGGGAAAGGCGGGAGAAGGCCGTCGTTCTGTCGGGCGAGCAGTACGCTTGCTGGGTAGGGTTCCCACTCAACGGCGCAGACTGTTCGCCATCCAAGCAAGTGCCCACCAAGTATTCCTCCACCAGCGCCTGCGAAAAGAGCCAACTCATTCACCGCACGCCCCGCAGCAGGATGTCCAGGCGCTGGCTCACATCGGAGTAGCGGTCGCGCAGCTGGTCGCGCACGGCCTCATCCACGATGCTGGCCAGGCTGCGGCGCTGGTCTTCAGCAGCACGGTCGAGGAGGGCGCGGGTGTCTGGCCGTAGCCTGACCACCAGGGGCTTGTTGGGGGACTTGCTCATGGGACTCCTGTATTCACGGTGATGGCGCGGATCATACTCTTGCAGGCAGCAGCCCCTGAACCAGCATTAGGGTAAGCACCTAGAAAATAACGCCCCCATTGGGTTGTGGACGCCCCACCAGGTTCTGCTATGATTCGTCCAACGATGTCGCGGTGACATCGTGAACCACCCCAGAAAGAGGAGTTCAGACATGACCAAGCAAAAAGCCCTCGCCCTTGCAGAAGCAGCTCGCCACGCTGCCAAGCTCGCACTGACCCGCCACGCGCTGTACGCCGCCACCTTTGGCGGCAATGACAAGCTCACGCAAGCAGCCCTGCTGGAGCATGACGTTGCGATTGAGGCGCACAACAAATGGATGGAAGTTGCCTACCTCCACCCCAGCACCCGCCGCAGCCTGATCCGCAAGCAGTCCCTGCCTGCTTTCATGTTCGGCTACGGGGTCTGAACCATGGCCAAGTTTGTCGCCTACTACCGCGTCAGCACCGACAAGCAGGGCCAGTCTGGCCTGGGCCTGGACGCCCAGCGCGAGGCTGTCGCCCGCCACATCGGCCAGGCCGAGCTGGTCGCTGAGTTCACCGAGGTCGAGTCTGGCCGCAAGAATGACCGCGAGCAGCTGGCTCACGCCCTGAGCCTGGCCAAGCG
>Ga0222712_10006381_pt1 | contig 11663 bp, 8 predicted proteins | sample C33_657DmetaG_FD_165043 | JGI IMG/M metagenome (GOLD analysis project Ga0222712, IMG submission 165043) | Estuarine water microbial communities from San Francisco Bay, California, United States - C33_657D | ecosystem: Environmental > Aquatic > Marine > Unclassified | place: USA: California... | reverse complement strand
ATGCCCGCGCGCTGCGCGCCGACCTTGATGCAGCGAGGACGGTCGACATGATCCAAGCCTATTTTGCGCCGGAATTCACCTTCTTGCGCCGCCTTGGCCGCGCGGCCCGCCGCGGCGAGGCGCGTCTGATGACAGCCGCTCTGTCGGACAACATCACCACCATTGGCGCGGCGCGCCATTGCTATGGCCTGCTGTTGCGGCGCGGTGCCAAGATTTATGAATATCGCGCGGCCAAGCTCCACATGAAGCTGATCGTGGCCGATGATGTCGTCTATATCGGATCGGCCAATTACGACGCGCGGAGCATCTTCATCAATTTGGAGATCATGCTGCGGGTCAAGGATGCCGCCTTCGCCCGCCAGATGCGGGACTTCTGTCAGGGAGAAATGGCTGAGGCCCAAGAGATCACCACCGACTGGCTGAAGCGCGTGTCCGGCCCGTTCCGCCGCCTGCGCTGGTTCCTCGCCTGGTTTTTGTTTTCCACCATCGACTATACGATCGCACGGCGCTTCAACATTGGGCCGGACCGCAGGCAGTGGCGGCTCAGGCCTGCCCCGCCACCGGAGAGTTGACGCCATCGGGCATCTGGCCCAATTGCCTGTGATGCAACGGATTTGTTCCTTCCCCACTTTGCTGACCGGCCTTGGGATTGCGCTTTTCCTTGGCCAGCCCCTGGCCGCAGCCACACCGCTTTGGGAATTGCGCGCGCTGGAAAAGCAGGCCCAAACGAAGCCAAAGCCGCAAGCAAAGCCTCAGGCAAAACCGGCAGCGAAACCGCAGACCAGAATGCCGCCTGCCGAAGCCCCCCGCTCTGTGAGTGAGCTTGACCGCGTCATGGGGAAGAATGCCCGCACCCTTGTCCAATTGTTCGGCCCGCCGGTGCAGGATGTGCGCGAAGCTGTGGCGCGCAAGCTGCAATTCGCAACCAATGACTGTATCTTGGATACCTATCTCTATGCCCCGACCGAAGGCAAAGAGCCGGTGGTCACCTTTGTTGCTGCCCGCGTCGCCGATGGCCGCGATGCCGAGCGCAACAGCTGCATCTCCGCCCTCAGGCTGAAGCGCTAAGCTCTGCCAGAGCCCAAGAGGCGGCCTCCCGCACGGTCTCATCCGCGTCATGGAGCAGCTTCCCGAGCGGCGGCGCCAACGCCTGATCCCGGCTGTTGCCCGCGGCAATTGCGGCATTGCGGACCATCCGGTCCCGGCCAATCCTTTTAATCGGTGATCCTGAAAACACCCGGCGGAACGACGCGTCATCCAGCGCGAGCAAATCGGCCAAGCGCGGCATGGCAAGCTCAGCACGCGCAGCAAAAGCCTTATTGGCGGACGCCGCCTCCGCAAACTTGTTCCAAGGGCAGGCCGCCAGACAATCATCACAGCCGTAAATGTGATTGCTCATCGCACGGCGGAATGCATGCGGGATTGGCCCCTTATGCTCAATCGTCAGATACGAAATGCAGCGTCGCGCATCGAGCTGATAGGGGGCTGGAAAGGCATCTGTTGGGCAGGCCGTCTGGCAGGCGGTGCAGCTGCCGCAGGTGTCGGCAGAGGCAGCGTCCACCTCCAGATCGAGCGTGGTGTAGATCGACCCCAAGAAAAGCCAGCTGCCATGGTCCCGGCTGACGAGGTTGGTATGCTTGCCCTGCCAGCCAAGCCCCGCTTGCCCGGCCAGCGGCTTTTCCATGACGGGGGCAGTATCGACGAAGACTTTCAGATCATTGGGGGCTTGCTCCACCATCCAGCGGGCGAGCGCCTTCAGCGCCTTCTTCACCACATCGTGATAATCCTGCCCCTGCGCATAGACCGAGATACGCCCGCGGTCCCGCACGTCGGCCAGCGCCAGCGGATCGACTGTCGGCGCATAACTCATCCCCAGCATGATGACAGAGCGGGCCTCGGGCCAGAGCGCCTGTGGCCCTGCCCTTTGGTCGGCGCGGTCCTCCATCCAGCCCATCTGGCCATGCGACCCCGCCGCCAGCCAATCCCGCAGACGCGGGCCGAAATCATGGGCCGCATGGGTGATGCCGCAGGCGACAAAGCCCAGCCGGGCGGCCTCGGCCTTCACATCAGCCGATGTTAGCGCTTTTGTAGGGGAAGGCTTGCTAGGCATGGTCTGTGGTCGCTACCACGCAACGAACGACGAGGGAATGCGACGTTGACGGATGACAGGCCCGTTTGGGCAGAAGGCTTGATCAAGACATTCGGCGGAACACCCGCCGTGCGCGGCGTCAGCCTCTCTGTCCCCCGCGGGATGATCTACGGCGTGCTTGGGCCCAATGGGGCGGGCAAGACGACGACGTTGCGCATGGTGCTTGGCATTATTGATCCCGATGCAGGGGAGCGCACGCTTCTTGGCCATGCCGACCCCCGCAAGGTGAGCCACAGGGTCGGCTATCTTCCCGAAGAGCGCGGGCTTTATCCGGCGATGAAGGCGCGCGAGGCGATTGCCTTCATGGGCGCGCTGCGCGGTCTGGATTGGGCGACCGGCAGAAAGCGCGCAGGCGAGATGATGGAAGCCTCCGGCCTCGGCTATGCGGTCGACCGCAAGATCCGCCAGATGTCCAAAGGCATGGCGCAGCTTGTCCAGCTGCTCGGCAGCATTGTCCACCGGCCCGAGCTCATCGTGCTGGATGAACCCTTTTCGGGGCTCGACCCTGTTAATCAGGAACATCTCGAAGCGCTGGTCCGGTCTGAGCAGGACCGGGGGGCGACGATCCTTTTTTCAACCCATGTCATGAGCCATGCGGAGCGGCTGTGCGAACGCGTCGCGGTGATTGCGGGCGGGCAGCGCCGGTTTGAAGGCACAGTGGACGAGGCGCGCGGGCTCCTGCCGATGCAGGCGCAGTACGTGCCGTGTGACCGGGCGGCAGAGGCCGGTGCCCTCCTCCCGGCCGACGCGCGCTTCGATGGCCGGACCTGGCGCTTTCAGGTGCCCGATGGCGGGGCGGAACCCATGCTCCTCTCCCTCATTTCCGCAGGCCATGGCATTGCCGGGCTCTCGATGCAGCGCCCCGGCCTGCATGACGCTTTTGTCCGCATCGTCTCTGATGCAAAGCGCGCCGATGCGGAGGCTCAGGCATGAGCGCCTTTACCCGTCAGGCGCTGGTTGTTGCACGACGCGACTTTACCGCGGTGGTGGCGACCCCCACCTTCCTGCTGTTCCTGCTCGCGCCTTTGTTCATGATTTTGATGAGCCTGTTGGGCCTGACGGGCGCGGCCCAGATTGCCGATACATCGCAGGACAAGACGCGCATCGGCATCATCGCCACCCCGTCAGACGGGCCCTTTCTGGTCGCAGCGGACGCGCGCCTCCGGACAATGCTGCCGCGTGAAATCCAGCCGCCGAAGCTTGACCTCATCCCGCAGCATGGCACCAACAGTGCCGCCGTCGCGCAAACTCTGCTGGCGCAGCCTGACCCCAACTTTGTCGCCATTCTTTATGGTCCGCTCGAAAAGCCGACCATCCTGAAGGAAGACGGGCGGCGCTCCATTTATCTGGCGACATTGGCAGAACAGGCCCTGCGCGACCGAAAGGCCGGCATCGCGCCGGGCACGCAGTTGAGCCATGCGCAAACGACGGACAAGAAAGTCACAACCGCAAGTGCAAGCAGCAAGCATGCCACAGGCTATGCTGCGGTGTTCGGCATCTTCTTCCTGACTTTGCTTCTGGCCGGACAATCGGTGGGCATGTTGGCGGAGGAGAAGTCCAACAAGGTCATCGAAATTCTCGCTGCTGCAGCCCCGCTTGAGGCTGTGTTCCTCGGCAAGCTGATTGGCATGTTCGGCGTGGCCCTGCTCTTTGTCAGCTTCTGGGCGGGATTGGCGGGCGTCGCCATTGCCTTGTCCGCAAGTTTCATTCCTTTGCCGCCAATTGCTGCGGCCGTCGGCCTGCCGGCCTTCCTCCTGCTCTGCGCACTCTATTTCACGATGGCGTTCATGCTGCTGGGCGCGATCTTCCTCGGCGTGGGTGCGCAGGCCTCCACCATGCGTGAAATCCAAATGATGTCGCTGCCCATCACCATTTTTCAGGTGGCGATGTTTGGCCTGTCTTCGGCTGCGGCAGGCGCTCCGGAGAGTGGTCTGGCCCGCTTTGCCGAAATCTTCCCGTTCAGTTCCCCCTTTGCGATGGCCGCCCGCGCCGCCAATGAGCCGGAGATTTGGCCGCATCTTGTCGCGCTTGGCTGGCAGGGGCTTTGGGTCGCGATCACCATCTGGATCACGGCCGGACTGTTCCGGCGCGGGGTGCTGAAATCAGGTCCGGGGCTGCTGTCCTTCCTACGCCGCAAGCGCTGACGCCCGCCCCGCTGCTCATTTCATCGCAAGCACCCGTCATTTGCCGCAGCCTTGCGCCGAATCCCATTGACACTGATGTAAACAGTGGCAGACTGAAACTGGATCTAAAAACAAACAGGAGCGGACTGGCATGGCGACCGTGCTGAAGGACGAAGCAGTCGAAGCAAACCCTTGGGATGTCTCCCGCGCGGAGCTTTTTGCCAATGATGTGTGGCAGGAACCGATGCGGCAGATGCGCGAAACCGCGCCCATCCACTACTGCCCGGAGTCCAAGTTCGGCCCCTATTGGTCGGTCACGACCTATAAGCCGATCATGCATATTGAGGCGCTGCCCAAAGTCTTTTCCTCCAGTTGGGAATATGGCGGCATCACGGTTGCCGGTGACGGGATCGACCATCTGCAAGAAGGCGATGTGCCGATGCCGATGTTCATCGCCATGGACCCGCCGCAGCATACAGCGCAGCGCCGCACTGTCGCGCCTGCCTTTGGCCCCGCCGAAGTGGAACGCATGCGCGCTGATACCGTTGAGCGGACCGCCGCCGTCCTCGACAGCCTGCCGCTCAACACGCCGTTTGATTGGGTGGAAAAGCTGTCGATCGAGCTGACAACCCAGATGCTCGCCATCCTGTTCGATTTCCCGTTTGAAGAACGCCACAAGCTGACCCGTTGGTCGGACGTGCTTGGCGATATCGAAAGCTTCGGGACGCTGGAACAGCGCCAGCACCGGCTCGCCACCGCCTTTGAAATGGGCGCCTCGTTCAAGGAGCTTTGGGACAAAAAGGCCCAGAACCCCGGCAAGCATGACCTCATCTCGATCATGCTCCAGTCCGATGCGATGAAGCATATGAGCCATCAGGAATTCATGGGGAACCTTATCCTGCTGATCGTCGGCGGCAATGACACGACGCGCAATTCGATGACGGCCTTTGCTTACGGGCTCGACAAGTTCCCCGAGGAGCGCGCCAAGCTGGAGCAGAACCACGACCATGACCTCGCCGTCAACGCGATGCATGAGCTGATCCGCTGGCAGACGCCGCTGGCCCATATGCGCCGCACCGCGACCGAAGACACCGAACTGTTCGGCCACCAGATCAAGAAGCGCGACAAGCTGGCGCTCTGGTATTGCTCGGCCAACCGCGACGAAAGCGTCTTCCCCGATGGCGACAAGATCATCGTCGACCGCGAGAACGCCCGCCGCCATCTGGCCTTCGGCTATGGCATCCACCGTTGCGTTGGCGCCCGTGTGGCCGAATTGCAGCTGACGACGCTGATCTCCGAAATGCAAAAGCGTCGCCTGCGGGTGAATGTGCTGGAAGAGCCCGTCCGCGTTCCGGCCAGTTTTGTGCATGGCTATAAGTCGATGCAGGTCGAACTGACCAAATATTGATCTCCATTTTGGCAGTATTTTTGAAGGCCCGTTTGCACTGGCAAGCGGGCCTTCCTATTTCTGCATCATGAACATGATCGAAGACGTCTGGCAGACGCGATATTGCCACCCGACACAGTGGGATCAGGCGTTTGCGCCGCTCACTTTGCCCGACATGTTTCTGGGGGCCGCACAGCGACATCCCGATGCGCCGTTCCTCGACTTTCTGGGCCGCCGGTACAGCTATGCCGCTGTCGCCAAGGCCGTGCGCCATGCCGCCGCCGGATTTGAGGCATTGGGCATTCAGCCCGGGGACCGGGTGGGTCTGTTTCTGCCCAATGTCCCCCATTATGTCGCAGCCTATTATGGGGCGCTGCTGGCCGGCGCCATCGTCGTCAATTTCTCCCCGCTTTACACGGTCGATGAACTCGCCGCGCAGGCCCGCGATTCCGGAACGAAGCTGATCGTCACGCTGTCGGCCGCCGCGTTGTTGCCGACGGCCATGAAGGTGCTGGAGACAGGCGCCATCGAACGGCTGGTCGTCGGATCAATTGCCGGTGTGCTGCCGCCGCTCAAATCGATCGCCTACCGCCTGTTAAAACGGCGCGAGACAGCGCCACTCCCGGGCGACGCCCGTGTCACGCGCTTCTCACAGCTGCTCGCCAATGATGGGTCCTGCTCGGCCCCACCGCCCAAGCCAGAGGACGTGGCGCTGATCCAATATACCGGCGGCACCACCGGCACGCCCAAAGGCGCAATGCTGACCCATCAGAACCTCATCGCCAATGCCCGGCAGGTCCATGCGATTGACCCCGGCACCGCCGATGGCGACCGCATTGTCGGCGTGCTTCCCTTTTTTCACGTCTTTGCAAACACCTGCGTGCTCAACCGGACGGTTGTGGCGGGCGGGCTGATTGCCATGTTGCCGCGCTTCGATGCCAAGGCAACGCTGCAGACCATCGCCCGCGTCAAGGCCGCCGCCCTGCCCGGCGTGCCGACCATGTATCAGGCGCTGCTCGACCGTCCCGAAACAGCGCACACAGACTTTTCCAGCCTGCGCGTCTGCATCTCTGGCGGCGCGCCTTTGCCCGCCGAAGTGGAACAGCGGTTCGAAAGCGTCACCGGCGCAAAGCTCATCGAAGGCTATGGCCTGACGGAAAGCGCAGGCGTCATTTCGACCAACCCCTATGAAGGGGAGGGCAAGTCCGGCACCATCGGCCAGCCTTTGCCCGGCACCCGCATTCGCCTGCTCGACCGCGAGGACCCAACCAAGCTTGCGCCAGAGGGCGAACCGGGCGAGCTCGCCTTTGCAGGGCCGCAAACGATGAAGGGCTATTGGAACCGGCCAGAGGCGGACGCCGAAGTTTTTCAGGACGGGTGGTTGCGCACCGGCGACGTCGCGCAGATCGACGCCGACGGCTTTGTCCGCATCGTTGACCGACTGAAGGACATGATCGCCGTTGGCGGGTTCAAGGTGTTCCCCAGCGTCGTCGAAGCGCAGCTTTACAAACATCCCGCGGTCAAAGAAGCGATCGTGATTGGCATTCCTGACCACTATTCCGGCGAGAAACCGAAGGCCTTCGTCACGCTCCAGCCCGGCGCGTCGGACACGGGGGAAGCCATCCTCGGCTGGCTCAATCCCCTGCTTGGCAAACACGAACGCGTCATCGCCGTCGAGGTGCGCGACAGCCTGCCCAAGACGCTGGTGGGCAAGCTCAGCCGCAAGGAACTGGTCGCGGAGGAAAAGGCAAAGGCTGCCGCGAATTCATCCCCAATGCAGACCAAATAGAGGGCGCTTTTCCCTTGGGTTTTAGCGGGCGGTTCCGTATAGAATTGCTATGACAGAAGATACGGCAAACACCCCGAACACCTCCTCTTATGGCGCTGATTCCATTAAGGTCCTCAAAGGGCTGGATGCAGTGCGCAAGCGGCCGGGCATGTATATTGGCGATACCGATGATGGTTCGGGTCTCCACCACATGGTCTTCGAAGTTTCGGACAACGCGATTGACGAAGCGCTTGCCGGTCATTGCGACAAGATCATCATCCAACTGAACCCCGATGGGTCCGTCTCCGTTGAAGACAATGGTCGCGGAATCCCGACCGGCATTCACTCCGAAGAAGGCGTGTCGGCAGCCGAAGTCATCATGACGCAGCTCCACGCGGGCGGGAAGTTTGAGAACACGTCAGATGACAACGCCTATAAGGTGTCGGGCGGCCTGCACGGCGTCGGCGTCTCGGTTGTGAACGCACTGTCGATCACGCTTGACCTCACCATCTGGCGCGACGGTGAAGAGCATTACATGCAGTTCAGCCATGGCGATGCTGTGGCGCCACTGAAGGTCGTCGGTCCGGCCAATGGGAAGAAGGGCACGCGCGTCACCTTCCTGCCGAGCCCGGAAACCTTCAAAATCACTGAGTTTGATTTTGAAAAGCTGGAGCATCGCTACCGCGAACTCGCCTTCCTCAATTCAGGCGTCCGCCTGTTCCTGATCGATGCACGCCATGCGGAAAAGAAGGAAGTCGAACTCTATTATGAAGGCGGCATTGCGGCGTTTGTGAAGTATCTCGACCGCGCAAAGACGCCGCTCTTTCCGGACCCCATTGCCGTTTCCGGCCAGCGTGACGGCATCGGCATCGATGTCGCGCTGGAATGGAATGACAGCTATTACGAAAATGTCCTGTGCTTCACCAACAACATCCCGCAGCGCGATGGCGGCACGCATCTGGCCGCCTTCCGCGCCGCGCTGACCCGCACGCTCAACAACTATGCTGAAAAGTCGGGCCTCCTCAAAAAGGAGAAGGTGACGCTGACGGGCGAAGACATGCGCGAAGGCCTCACCGCCATCGTCTCGGTCAAGCTGCCGGATCCGAAATTCTCCAGCCAAACCAAGGACAAGCTCGTCTCGTCTGAAGTGCGTCAGCCGCTGGAAAGCCTGATGGCTGACAAGATGGCGGAATGGCTGGAGGAAAATCCGGCCAATGCGAAGTCTGTCGTCCAGAAGATCATCGATGCCGCCGCCGCCCGTGAAGCCGCCAAGCGCGCGCGTGAACTGACGCGCCGTAAGGGCGTTATGGACATCGCCTCTCTGCCCGGCAAACTCGCCGATTGTCAGGAGCGGGATCCCGCCAAGTCTGAACTCTTCCTCGTCGAAGGGGACTCTGCAGGTGGCTCCGCTAAGCAGGGCCGCAACCGCCAAAATCAGGCGATCTTGCCCCTCAAGGGTAAAATCCTGAACGTGGAGCGTGCGCGCTTTGACAAGATGCTGGCGTCGAAGGAAGTCGGCACGCTCATTCAGGCGATGGGCACCGGCATTGGCCGCGACGATTTCAACATTGAAAAGCTGCGCTACCACAAGATCGTCATCATGACGGACGCCGACGTGGATGGCGCGCACATCCGCACGCTGCTGCTGACCTTCTTCTATCGACAGATGCCGGAAATCATCACGCGCGGGCACCTCTACATCGCGCAGCCGCCGCTCTACAAAGCGGCGCGTGGCCGGTCCGAAGTCTATTTGAAGGACGATGCGGCGCTGGACGATTATCTGGTGGATGCCGGCATTGCCGCCGTCGCGCTGGAGACATCGGGCGGCACCCGATCCGGCGCGGACCTGAAGCTGCTGATCGACCATGCCCGCCGCACGCGCAGCCTGATGCGCTATGTGCCGAAAAAATATGATCCCGCCATCATCGAAGGCCTCGCCTTGATCGGTGCGCTTGACCCCGCGGCCAGCCCCGAGGCGCGTGCGCGCGCCATCAGCCTGACCGCCGAATGGTTGAACCGCGCTGACCTTGAAGCCCGCTGGTCGGGCAGTGTCGCTGAAGAAGGCGGCTATCACCTCCAGCGCATCTGGCGCGGCGTGACCGATCATCACATGATCGAAGCCAGCTTCCTGCAAAGCCAGGAAGCACGACGCCTGCACACGCTAATCGCCGAACAGACGGACTCTTATGCTGATGTCGGGCGGTTGGTGCCCATCGGCAAGTCGGCCCCGGAACCGGTGGCTGAAGGCGAAGAAGAGGCCCCCGTTGCGAACAATCGCCGGACAACCATGGTGTCCCGCCCGTCCGAGCTGCTTGATGGCATCCTTGCCGTTGGGCGCAAGGGACTGTCGATCTCGCGCTATAAAGGCCTTGGCGAAATGAACGCCGAACAGCTTTGGGAGACCACGCTGGACCCGGACAACCGCTCGCTGCTGCGGGTCGAAGTCACGCAGGCGGATCTCGCGGATGAAATCTTCACCGCGCTCATGGGTGATGTTGTGGAGCCCCGCCGCGAATATATTCAGGAAAACGCGCTTAACGTCGCCAATCTCGATATCTAATCTAGGTGGCGCCAACTGGTTTCAATTGAAACTGGTTGGCGCTACTCTGGGCGCATGTCCGATGCGTCCCATATCCATGACACGCTACCTCCCGGCGCGGCGGCGGACTGGACGATCCCGCAGGATTGGGACGCCTTCAGCGCAGTCGACCACGCCATGTGGGACCGGCTCTTTGCCCGCCAATCTGATATGCTGCCGGGCCGTGCGGCAGACGCTTTCCTGCGCGGGCTTGATGTGCTGCGCCTCTCCCGCTCCGGCATACCCGACTATCGTGAACTCAATGCCCGGCTGACAGCGGCGACCGGCTGGTCGGTCGTCGCCGTCCCCGGCCTTGTGCCGGACGCCGTCTTTTTTGAACATTTGGCCAACCGACGCTTTCCGGCAGGCAATTTCATCCGGCGGCCCGACCAGATCGACTATCTGCAGGAACCTGATGTCTTCCATGACGTCTTCGGTCATGTGCCGATGCTCGCCGATCCGGTTTTTGCCGATTACATGGTTGCCTATGGCCGCGGCGGATTGCGCAGCCTTGGCTTTGGCGCGCTGCACAAACTGGCACGGCTCTATTGGTACACCGTTGAATTCGGGTTGATCGAAGAGGGCGGCCAGTTGCGCACCTATGGCGCCGGCATCGTTTCCAGCCATGCGGAAAGCCTCTTCGCGCTCGACGATCCCAGCCCCAACCGGATCGGCTTTGATCTGCTGCGCCTGATGCGGACCGAGTACCGGATCGATGATTTCCAGCAGAGCTATTTTGTCATCCCCAGCCTCGCCCATCTGCTAAAGGTGACGGTCGAGACGGACTTCGCCCCGCTCTATCACGAGTTACAGGCACTGCCTGACATTGGCGTTGCCGACATCCTGCCCAACGACCGCATTTATACGCGGGGCACGCAGGACCATGCCAAAGGCCGCACACCCCAGACATGAGAAGGGCCGCAGAACCTTTCGGCACTGCGACCCTTCAGCATGGTCAGCGATCGGAGGTGTAGAGCCTGCTGGAGTTAATCAGCGGCATCCGTTTCTGCAGAGACCAAAGGCAGCGTCTAAACGCGCCTAGCTGCGGATCACCCTTTCCGACCTCTTAGCTGGACCATGAGACATCGGATCACCTCCTTTCGCTGTAGTGCGCCATGCGAACCGAATGGGTCGCCCCCGCAACATGAGTCAGGCGAGTCGTGCAATCAAGTCTTGAAATGATTTAATTTGCTGTCAGGATAAGAACTTCGGGCTCGCTTCAGGCGCACCTTCAACCGCCAGCCCGGCAATCCTCAACAACCCGCGCAAATTCTGCCCATGTGGGCACGATGAGATCGTCCGCGCCGCGCACCGACACCAGGAATTTCCCGCGGCTGTAGACCATTGCGTCGAGCAGGCGATCTGACCCAACCAGCTCAGCCGCAACATAAGGCGGGCTTTCACTGCTGTTGCCCGCCGACAACGTCCGTGCGGTGCTCGATGTCCTGATGCTCATCTGCCCCGATTGCCCAACCGGAAAACTTCCGCCGCGCGACAGATAGATACGCCCCGCGGCCTGATCACAACGAATAACGAAAAGGGCATTGGCCCCCGGCGGCCCAAACAGGGCGACCGAGCCGCGCGCATCCTTCCGATAGGCCCAGTCCCCCGGCGTCGCCCGCCAGTCTTCCCAATTGGAAGGGCGCGGCTGCGCTGTC
>Ga0222712_10006376_pt1 | contig 11668 bp, 9 predicted proteins | sample C33_657DmetaG_FD_165043 | JGI IMG/M metagenome (GOLD analysis project Ga0222712, IMG submission 165043) | Estuarine water microbial communities from San Francisco Bay, California, United States - C33_657D | ecosystem: Environmental > Aquatic > Marine > Unclassified | place: USA: California... | reverse complement strand
CGCGGAGAAGGCGCGGCGGACGGTCAGCGCCGGCCCCTCGCGCAGGGCCTGGGCGGTGGCGGCGGGCGTGGCGGTGAAGCCCATCCGCCGGAGCAGGTGGCGGGCGCAGCCCTCGTCCCAGCGGCGGGTGTCGAAGGGTTGCCAGGCGCGTTCGGGAGGGGGGAGGGGCGGGGTGGCCGACATAGGGTCTTGTCCTTTCCATGCTATTAACCCCCAAGGCGGACTCAAGTTCGTCCGGGGAGCGACAAATCTGTATTTGTTTGCCCCCCGTCGCCCCCGTTTTAGCCTAAGGTCATGTCCCTGACCCCGCCCGAAGGGTTGCCGGAAGACATGCCCCCTCCGACCGAGGGGGATGGCGCCCACGCGGACCCCGCCGCCGGGGACGCGGAGACCCTCCCCGGATCCTCCGAGGCCTCGCTGGGCCGGCGCAGGACGCGGCTCTGGGACCGCATCGGTGGCCAGGGCCTGCTGGTCTCCCTGGCCTTCCACGGCGCCCTTCTCCTGCTCTTCGCGGCCTGGGTGATTGTGACCATCACCGACGAGGCCGGGGGCGAGCCCGAGACCTTCGCCACCGGCGCCGGCGGCGGCTCGAAGGGCGAGAAGGCGGTCATCCGCGACCACAAGGTCGCGCCGAAGAACGCCCAGGCCATCGCCCGGACCTCCGCCCGCATCACGAGCAAGTCGAGCACGGCCTCGGTGGCCCTCCCCGACCTGCCGACCACCTCGGTCGCCTCGCTCCTCACGGGCATGACCGCCGGCGGCTCCTCCAAGGGCTTCGGCGGCGGCTCCGGCGGGGGCATCGGCTCCGGCCAGGGCGTCGGCGTCGGCAATGCCCGCAACTTCGTCGGCAAGCCCGTGATGGGCGCGCGCATCGTCGCCACCCGGATCGCCGTGTACCTGGACGCCTCGGGGTCGATGCAGCCCTATCTCGCGCGGGTCGAGGAGGAGATCCGCCGCCAGTTCCCCGAGGCCGACATTTTCCGCTACAACGGCGCCTTCACCTTTGTCGAGGAGGAGGGCATCGTGGGCGGGAGGAAGACCATGAAGGGCAACAACACCGCGCCCCAGGATCCCAACGCCTTCACCACCGACCCCAAGACGCTCACCACCGAGGGGCGCAACCTCTTCCGCAAGTACGACGACAACTTCCGCCGCGGCTCGGCCGGCGCCTGGCTCGACGTCATGATGCGCGAGCGGAACTACGACGCGCTCGTCGTCTTCTCCGACTTCCAGGACGGCGTCATCCAGCGCAACAAGGCCGGCGAGGTCATCTACAAGGACGGCATCCGCGACCCGGTGAACAACCGCGGCAAGAACGACCAGCGCTGGGAGCTCGACTGGACCAACACCTTCGCCAAGGCCAAGGAGGGCCAGGGTCCCCGGCTCTATTGCTTCACCACCCAGGTCCAGCCCCAGAGGCTCATCGCCTCGTGCGTCGACCTCTCCGGCGGCGAGATCAAGGACGTCGGCTGGCTTCGCACCGGCGGCCAGCCCCCGGGGCCTCCGCCCGACGCCGGCGCCGCCGCCGCCAACCCGGTCACGCCCGTCCAGCCCCAGTCCTACCGGCCGCCCCGCTGAGTCATCCTGACCGGGTGAGGAACCCCGGCTGGGCGCGGTTGAACCTGGCTGCGTCGCGCTCTTGGGATGCGTCATGCGTCCCCATGCTCCCCCTTCCGGCGCCGCCCCGTGGCTGGTCAGCCTCGGCTTTCACGCCGCCTTGGTGGGCTTGGCCTTGGTCTGGGTCTTCCGGTCCGTCCTTGAGCCTGCCAAGCCGCCCGCCGACCCCGTCTTCGCCCTTCCGTCGGGCGGGTCGCCCGCGGCCCGGACAATCCAGGCGAAGGCGCCGCGGCGTCCCCCGCCCTCAGCCCCCTCCGGGCGCATCCTCTCGCGGTCGGCCGACGCGGTCATGGCCCTCCCGGCCAGCCCCGCGCTTCCGTCGGTGCCCAGCCTGGGCCTGGCCGGTCCTGCCGGCGCGGCGCGGACCGGCTTGGGCGGCTTCGGAGGCGGCGTGGGCGCGTCCGCCGGTGCCGCGCTCGGCGGGACGGGCGCCGGCTGGGTTGGCAGGCCGGTGATGGGGGCGCGCGTCGCGGCGCGCCGCCTGGCCGTCTACCTCGATTGCTCCGGCTCGATGCGTCCGCACCTTGCGCGCGTCGAGGCGGAGATTCGGAGGGAATTCCCCGACGCCGACGTGTTCCGGTTCGACGGCGCGCGCGTCATCGTCGTCGACGGGCGGGTGGCGGAGGGCAGGGGATACGACGGCCCCTCCTCGCCGCGCCGCCCGGGCTTGTCGGACCCCGCCACGATGACGTCCGAGGGCCGTCGGCTGCTCGACCGGATCGCGTCCCGCTGCGAGGCCGGCTCGCTGGGGGCCTGGATCGACTGGATGCTCGAGGAGCCTTACGACGGGTTGGTCGTCTTCTCGGATTTCCAGGACGGCATCCGGCAGTACCGCGACCCCGCCAAGGGCCCGCCCGAGCTGGTCTACGCCGACAGCAAGCGGCGGCGGGTGGACGAGCGGCGGCCGGGCGACGACCGCTGGCGGAAGGCCTGGCTCGATCGGTTCGCCGAGGCCCCGCGCGGCCGGGCGCCGCGCCTCTACCTGTTCTCCAGCGAGACCGAGCCGCAGGCCTTCCTTCGCCAATGCGCGGTTGCCTCCGGCGGGAGCGTGGCAATGGTGGAGGTCGGCCGCGCCCCGCCCGCGCGCTGACCATGCGCCCCCACCTTTCCGAGTTCATCGCCGCCTTCGCCGACACCGACGCGGCGGGCATCGTCCACTTCACCACCGTCTTCCGCTGGGTCGAGGGCGCCGAGGAGGCGGTCTTCGCCGAGCTCGGCCTGCCCTTCATCCGCCGCGAGGGAGCGATCTTGCGCGGCTTTCCCCGCGTTGCCGTGACCTGCGACTACCTGGCTCCGGTCGAGCGCGGCGACCGCGTCACCCTCGCCCTGGCCGCGGGCGAGATCGGCGACAAGCGCATCCGCTGGGATTTCGAGGCCTCCGTGGCCGGAAAGCCCGTGGCCAAGGGCAGCCTGGCCACCGTCTACGCCTGGCGCGAGGGGCAGGGCGCGATGCAGGCCGCCCTTATCCCCGCCGAGGTCAAGCGCGCCCTCGAGGCGCGGTTCCGCTGATGGAGGAGGGGAGCGCCGGCGCCGCGCCGCGGCCCCCGCTCTGGATCCTGCCGGCGGTCCTGCTGGCCGCGACCTGGATCGCCTGGGCGTTCATCGATCGGCCCTTTCACGCCGACGAGGCCGGGCAATGGGCCTTGGCTTCCGAGGCCGCGCCCCACAGCGGGACCGGCGACCGTTTCCACGGACCCACCCTCGGCCTGCTGAGCCGCGCCGCCCATGCGGTCGCCGGCGCGGATGTCGCCTCGGCCACCGCCACCGGCCTCCGCGCCGTGCCGCTCGCCTTCGGCCTGAGCCTGCTCCTCATTCCCTTGGTCCTTCCCTCGCGCGCGGTCCCCGGCGGGCTGGCGGTCGCCCTGGCCGTCCTCCTCGCCCCCGCCAGCGTCCGGTTCATCCAGGAACCCCTGATGGCCGCGGCGCTCACCTGGGCCGCCGCCCTCTGGATTCGGTCGGGTCCCGCGGGCGAGGCGCGCTTCCGTCTCCTGGCCGGACTCTGCGCCGGGTTCGCGCTGGCCTGCAAGATCACGGCAGCGATGCACCTCGGCCTGGCCGCCTTGGCGGTTCTCATCCTCCGGCAGTCCTGCCCCGGCTGGAGGGGCTTTGCGGTCTTCGTTGCCGGGACAATCGGCTCGTGGGTGCTCTGGCAGAGCTCCTTCCTGGCCGATCTGCCGGCCCTGGGAACCTGGTGGGCGCAGTTCTTCCGGGCCTTCGGCCTGGCCTCGGGCGTGAGCGAGCCACCGCTCCCGATGGGCTCGCCGCTTCCTTGGTGCTTCACGGGCGGCTTGCTCGCCGCGGCCGCCGCCCTTCGCTTCCTGACGCCGGGTGAGGGGCGTGTGGGCAAGGTTTTGGCGACGGACTTCCTCCTGCTCGCCGCCGGTCTTGTCTACCTTGTTCACCTCGCCTTGCCCTACAAGACGTCGTGGCTGACGATGGGCCCCGATTTTCTCCTCCTGACGCTCGTTCTCCCGGGTGGGCTCGGCCTGCTCGGGTCGCGCGCGCGACGGCCCCTGCAGGCGTCGGCCGTCGTCCTCGTCGGCCTGCTCTCCCATCCCGGTCGCTACGACTACGTGGAGACCCGCCGGGATGTCCCCGCCCTCGCCTCGGCCCTGACCGGCGAATCCGGGATGCGACCCTCGCTCGTCCTCGTCCAGGGCGACCATGTCTGGCCTTTCCCGTTTTACCTGCGAGGTCTCCGCGTCGCCTACGGGGCGGTGCCCGAGGCGGCGCAGGCCGAGGTCTGGCTGCTCCAGGCCACGGGTCCCGACGCCCCCTCCGCGCCCGGTCGACGCGCCATCCCCTTCTCGGTCCGCCCGGATGAGCTTTGGTGGGCGCTTGCGCCGGACCCGCTGGCCCGGAGGATTGAGGACGCCCTGCGCCCCCCGCGATGACCACCCCGATCAAGCGTTTCCACCGCGAGGCCCTCGGGGCCGTCTTTGAGATCCGCATCGCCGGCTCGGAGGATCCCGGTTACCTGCGCACCGTGATCGAGACCGCCTGGGACCAGCTGGCCCATGTCGAGGGCGAGGTGAGCCCGGAGCGGCCCGGCAACGCGCTCGACGCCGCCCTGCGGATGACCGGGGGCGAGCGCATGCGCATCCCCTCGCACCTGAGGGATTGCCTCGTCCTCGCCCGGCGGCTGAGGACGGAGACCGGCGGGGCGTTCGACGCGGAGGGCGCCTCCGCCCCGGCTCCCGGCGTGCCCGAGGCGGGTCCGGCCTGGGAGGTGGAGGGCGACGACCTGGTCTGCCATCGTCCCGGCTGGACGGTCGACCTCGGGGCTCTCGCGCGCGGCCACGCCCTCGACCGCATGGCCGACGCGCTGCGCGAGTGGGGCGTCGACCACGCCCTGGTCACCGCGGGCGGCGGGCTGCTGACCGCGCTGGAGCCGCCGGGCGACCGCGAGGGCTGGCGCGTCGCCGCGGGGGAATGGGAGGTGTGCCTCCGCAACGTGGCCCTCGCCAGCTTCGGCGGCGCCGAACCCGCCCGGGCGCGGGATCCGCGCTCGGGTGCCGAGGTGGCTTTGCCCAGGCCGCTCCGGGCGATGTCGGGCAGCGCCGCCGAGGCGGCCTGCCTGGCCCGGGCGCTGGCCTTCGGAACCGCCGCGGAGGCCGAGGAATGGTCGCGGCTGGGCTGCGGCCGGGGCCTTTGGCTCGCGGACGGCACCCGGCTGGGCGTGGCGGCGGACCTCGACCTCAGGCCCCTGGGTCCGAGCGGGACGAGACCTTGAGCGCCTCCGTGATGTCGCGCAGCAGCGACGAGCGGCCCTCGGAGAACAGGAAGCGGTCGGAGGCGATGCGGGCGTAGGCCCTCTCCAGCACCTCGGAAGGGGGGCGGCGGGTGGCCATCAGGCGGCGGAGGTAGATCTCGAGGTCGTCGGACATCTCCTCGTTCTCGATCTTCATCTTCACCAGCTGGAGGAGGAGGGCCTGGTTGTTCTCGTGCCGGAGGTGGGCGGCGACCAGGGTGTTGTTGGCCTCGGCGAAGCGCTTGCACTGGATGAGCTTGCGGCCGATGGCGACGAGGAGCTGGGGCGGGACGTTGCGGGAGTCCATCACCTTCTTGAGGTTGATCGCCCCGATGTCGGGCTGGTTGTCCGCGTAGTAGGCGATGGTGCGGAGGGCCTCGAAGGTCACGCGCATCTCGCCGAACCACTGGGCCTTGGCGTCGCGCTGGAAGAGCTCGTCGACGATGGCGATGGCCTCCTGGTTGCGGCCGGCGTTGGTCAGGCACTCGACGTGGGTGAGCAGGAACTTGGGGCGGCTGGGGAAGCGGTTGTCGGTGGCGTGCTTGAGCAGGCGCTCGCTCAGGGCGGTGTCGGACGTGTCGTTGGCGAACTGGCCGAGCTCGAGGAGGGCCGCCTCGCTCACCGCGAAATCGGCCATCAGCCGGTCGACCTGCTCCTTGCGCCGGGCGGCGTTCTCGGGTCCGGTCAGCAGGTAGAGGACCTGGATCCGGGGGGAGTGGGCCGAGGGGTCGCGCACGGCGAGCAGGTTGAGGGCGTCGCGCGACTCCTCGGCGTTGCCCAGCTCCTTGTGCCAGCGGGCGAGCATGGCCCTGAGGTGATCGGCGTTGGGGAAGGTGCGGGCGGCGTCGGCCAGGCGCGTGACCGCGACCTGACGGTCGCCCCGCTCCCAGGAGATCTGGCAGAGCAGGGTGTATCCCTCGAGCGTGAGGTCGAGCCGGCGCTTGCGGATGAAGTCGGTCGCGAGGTCGAAGTTCCCGCGGAGGAAGTTGGCCTGGGCGTAGGCGACGCGGAGGTCGGCCTGGATGCCGGGGTCGACCTCGGGGTCGTCCATGTAGGTCTCGGCGGCCCGGATGATCATCTGGTCCTGGTCGAGGGTGAAGCAGCGCCGGAGGTGGTTGCGGAAGTGGGCCCGGTCCTGCTTGGCGTGGACCAGCGACTCCTCGAGCACGCGGTAGCCGTCCTCGGTGCGGCCGAAGGCGAAGTAGAGGTCGGCGCACAGGCGCTGCCCCTCGAGGTTGGCCCGGGAGAGGCTGGCCCCGACGCCGATGTAGCGGGCGAACTCGCCGTAGTCCTCGCGCTTGAGGGCGTCCTTCGCCATCTCGATGTAGGTGTCGCCCTTCATCGTCAGGTGCCGCTCCTTGGCGTCGCCGGAGACGAAATAGAGGAAGGCGTTGCCCCAGCTCGTGCCCTCGATGCCGCGCATGTACCTCTCGCGGAAGTAGAACAGCGAGACGAGCGACAGGTAGGCGAGGGCGACGCAGCCGACGCCGATCTTCCAGATGCGCGACCAGACGGGCGTGTAGCGCAGGCCCTGCTCGCCGAGGTTCTCGACCTGGAACATGCCCAGGAGGATGCGTCGGGACCCGCGGGACCCCGGGGCGTAGACATAGCGCGTGTCGTCGGCCATGGGAGGTAGGATTCCAGCCAAGCGCCCGCCGGGGGCAAGCGCAACCGAGCTCAGCGGGCTCCCAGCAGCAGGTGGGCCCCCGCGAGGACGAGGTAGGCGCCGAAGGCCTTGCGGAGCAGGCCTTCCTCGGCGGCGAAGGCCAGGTGGCTGCCAAGCCAGACGCCGGCGAGGCAAGCCGCCGCCAGGGGCAGGAGAAGCGACCAGTCGAGGCTCACGCCGGGTTGGGTGTGGTAGCGCCAGGCGCCGAGGATGGCCATCGGCACCATCACGGCGTAGGCCGTGCCCTGGGCCTGCACCTGACCGCAGGCGGTCAGCCAGAGGAGCGCCGGCGTGATGACGACCCCGGCGCCGATGCCGAAGAGGCCGCTGAGGGTTCCGGCCGCGAGGCCGAGGCCGAGGAGCAGGGGGAGAGAGGGCATGTCCCGAGACTGGCCGGCCCGGCCCGCTTGCCAACCCCTCAGGTGCCCAGCTGCCTCCGGAGGCTCGCCATGTCGCCCACCGGAGGCAGGCAGGTCGAGCCGACGCAGAGCTGGAAGCCGCCGCCGAGGCTGGCCTCGGGCAGCGAGAGGATCTCGCCGCGGAGCTCGCCGAGGGCGGCGTGGGGTGTCGGCGCGGCGGGTGCCTGCTTCACCAGGGGTATGCCCTGGCCCGCTCGCTCCAGCGCGGCCAGCGCCCGGGGGACGCCGTGGGGCATCTGGCGGGCGGCCCCGGCGTAGGCCGCCGCCAGCGAGCGGAATCTCGGCCCGGCCGACGCGACCCCCAGCGCCTCGAGGCCGGCCAGGGCGGCGAGGAGCGCGCTGTTGCCGGAGGGCACGGCCTGGTCCCACCACGACTTTTGTCGGACAGGCAGGAGGCCGTGCTCGTTGGCGGAGCTGTGCAGGCCGGCGGAACGGGGGTCCTCGAAGCGGGCGTAGGCGGCGTCGACCAGCTCGGCGGCGAGGTCGACCCTTGCCTGTCCGCCGCTCGCGGCGAGCACGAGGGAGGCCTCGGCCAGCCAGGCGAGGTCGGGCAGGGTGGCGGGTGTCTCGGATCCGGCCACGGCCCGGACGGCGAGTCCCCGGGTGTCGCGCGCGACGACCGTCGCCGCCAGGTGGTCGAGCAGATCGCCCGCGCGCCTCACCCACGCGGGCTCCCCGAGGAGGAGGCCCGCCCGGGCAAGGTTGGCGGCGAGGAGGGCGTTCCACCCGGCGAGGACCTTGTCGTCCCTCGACGGCTGGGGGCGACGGGCGCGCGCCGAGAGCAGCCGCGCCCGGTCGGCCTCGAAGGCGGCCCGGTCCGCTCCCGCGCGGAAGGTCGGCACGGAGGCGCCCTCGAGGTTGCCCTCGGCGGTGATGCCATGGGCGAGGCAGAACGCCTCGGCGCGGTCGCCGAGGACCTCCGCGACCTGGGCGGGCGTCCAGAGGTAGGTCAGGCCCTCCTCGTGGTCGGTGTCGGCGTCGAGCGACGCCGCGTAGGCCGGGCCGACGCGCATCTCGCGCTCGAGCCAGCCGACGATGTCGGCGCAGACCTCGCGGAAGCGGGGCTCGCCAAGGGCGACGGCCGCCTTGGCGTAGGCGCCGAGGAGGAGGGCGTTGTCGCAGAGGAGCTTCTCGAAGTGCGGCACGGTCCAGTCCGCGTCGACGCAGTAGCGGTGGAAGCCGCCGCCGACCTGGTCGTGCAGGCCGCCCTCGTCCATCCGGCGGAGGCAGAGGCCGACCGTCTGGGTGATTCCGTCGCGGGTGGACGGGTCGAGGTCCCTGCGCTCGCGGACGGCGAGGAGGAAATCCAGCGCCATCGGCGGCGGGAACTTGGGCGCGCCGCCGAAGCCCCCGTGGGCCGGGTCGGCGTCGGCCAGCAGGGTCCGCGCCGCGGCGAGCCTTCCGGGGGCGTCGGTTTCCCCGGCCTGCCCGGCGGGCGCCGCCGCCTGGTGGAGCAGGTTGCCGACGACGGCCTCGGCGTTGGCCTCGAGCTCGTGTCGCCGGGTGCGGTAGTGCTCGGCCACGCGCATGAGGAGCTGGGGCCAGGGCGTGCGCCCGCCGCGGTCGTCGGGCGGGAAGTAGGTCCCGCCGAAGAAGGGCCGGCCGTCGGGCAGGCAGAAGCTGTTGAGGGGCCAGCCGCCCTGGTGCTGGATCATCTGCACGGCGTCCATGTGGAGCTGGTCCACATCCGGGCGCTCCTCGCGGTCGACCTTGACGCAGACAAAGTGGCGGTTCATCAGGTCGGCGATCCAGGGGTCGTCGAAGCTTTCCCTGGCCATCACGTGGCACCAGTGGCAGGAGGCGTAGCCGACCGAGACCAGCACGGGCACATCCCTCCGGCGGGCCTCGGCGAATGCCTCCGCGCACCAAGGCCACCAGTCCACCGGCTGGTCGGCGTGCTGGCGGAGGTAGAGGCTGGGCTCGGCGGCCAGTCGGTTCGGCACCCCGCCACGATTCGGGGGAGTGACGGCTTGGCAAGCGGCCAAGCCGGGGCCATAGGTGATTGGCCCGTGCCGCGCCCCCTCATCCGCCTCCTCGACCCCAAGGTCGCGAACCAGATCGCGGCCGGCGAGGTGGTGGAGCGCCCCGCGGCGGCGGCCAAGGAGCTCCTGGAGAACGCCCTGGATGCCGGAGCCCGCCGGGTCACCCTTGATTTCTCCCGGGGCGGCAAGGCCCTCCTGGCTGTGGAGGACGACGGCCATGGGATGACCCCCGACCAGGCCGAGCTGGCCCTGCAGCGCCATGCCACGAGCAAGATCGCGGACGCGGCCGACCTCGGGCGCATCCGCTCCTTCGGCTTCCGGGGCGAGGCCCTGCCGTCGATCGCCAGCGTCTCGCGCTTCACCCTGCGCACCCGGGCCGAGGGCGCGGAGGCCGGCTGCGAGATCCTGGTCAACGCCGGGCGCACCGTGCATGTCCGCGAGCACGGCATGGCGGTCGGCACGCGCATCGAGGTGGCCAACCTCTTCCATCCGGTGCCGGCGCGCCTCAAGTTCCTCAAGTCGGACGACACCGAGGCCGCCCACATCGTCCGCATGGTGCGCCTCTACGCCGTGGCCCATCCCGAGGTGGGCTTCCTGCTCCGCGAGGACGGGCGGGAGGTCTTCCGCTCGCCCGGCAACGTCCCTGTCGCCGAGCGCGTGCGGGGCATCTGGGGAAAGTCGGTCGCCGACGAGCTGCTGCCGCTCCCGGCGGCCGAGGGCGCGGGCATGGGTGTCTCCGGCTTGCTCGGCAAGCCCGGGGTCAGCCGCTCGACGCGGCAGGACATCGTCACGGTCGTCAACGGCCGGCCGGTCGACAGCCGCGCCCTGACCTACGCGCTGGTCGAGGCCTACCACACGCTGATCCCCAAGGGCCGCTTCCCGCTCGCCTTCCTCTTCCTCGAGATCGACCCCGCGGCCATCGACGTCAACGTGCACCCCGCCAAGCGCGAGATCCGCTTCCGCGACGAGGCCAAGGTGCGCGCCTTCGTCATGGGATCCGTCCTGGCCGCCCTCCGCGGCCGGCCCGAGGCCGGCTCCCCCTTGCCCGCCGTGCCCGCGGTCGAGGTCCTGGGCGCCGCGGGCGCCCGACCCGCCGAGTCCCCGGCCTCCGTCGCCGACGCGCCCGCCGCGGCGTCCGGCGGCGGACCCGCGCCCGCCGCGCCCCCGCCGGCAGGCGCGCCCCTCCGGATGGGCTGGCGGCTGGTGGGCCGGCTGCGCGGCGATCGCGCCGCCTTCGAGACGCCCTCGGGGCTCGTTGTCCTCGACCTCGGCTCGGCCCACCAGCGCGTGCTCTTCGAGTCGATCGTGGCGGGCATCGCGTCCGAGCATCCGGTCTCCCAGCCCCTGCTCCTGCCGATTCCCCTCGAGCTCGACCCGCTTCCCGCGGCCGTGCTCGGGGAGCGGTCGGCGTTCCTGTCGGCCGCCGGCTTCGGCCTCGAGCCCTATGGACGGAACTTCTGGCGCGTGGTCTCGCTGCCGACCTGGCTCGAGCCGGGCGAGGCGGAGGCCTTCCTGCGCGACCTGCTCTCCGAGATGGCGCGGCGGGAGGGCGACTTCGCGCGCGCGCACCTCGCGGCCGAGGGGTTGGCGCGGCTGGCCGTCCGCCGGGCGCGGTATCGGACGGACACGCTCTCCGACGCCGAGCTGCTCGACCTTGTCCGGCGGCTTTTCCTCACCACCCAGCCGGGAACGGATCCGCTGGGTCGACGCACCTATTTCGAGCTGGCCGAGACCGACCTCGACCGCCGCCTCGGCCGCGGCTGATCAGCGGCGGCGCCGCCCGCCTCGGCCGCCCGGCCTTGGCCGCTCGCCGCGGAGCAGGGAGATCTGGTCGCGCAGGTGGGCGGCGCGCTCGAACTCGTGCCGGTCGGCGGCGGCGAGCATCTCCTCCTCGAGGACGGCCAGGGTCGAGGCCAGGTCGCGGTCGCCGGCGGGGCCCGTGACGGGATCCTCGGCCGGCTCGACCAGGCTGGCCTCGAGGGCCCGCACCACGGAGCGGGGCGTGATGCCGTGGCGGGCATTGTGCTCGGCCTGGCGGCGGCGGCGGTCGGCGCAGACGGCCAGGGCGCGCTCGAGGGAGCGGGTGCGGACGTCGGCGTAGAGGAGCACGCGCCCCTCGATGTGGCGCGCGGCGCGCCCGGCGGTCTGGATGAGGCTGGTCTCGCTGCGCAGGAAGCCCTCCTTGTCCGCGTCGAGGATCCCGACCAGCGCGACCTCGGGGAGGTCGAGGCCC
>Ga0222712_10006375_pt1 | contig 11668 bp, 13 predicted proteins | sample C33_657DmetaG_FD_165043 | JGI IMG/M metagenome (GOLD analysis project Ga0222712, IMG submission 165043) | Estuarine water microbial communities from San Francisco Bay, California, United States - C33_657D | ecosystem: Environmental > Aquatic > Marine > Unclassified | place: USA: California... | reverse complement strand
TAATGAAACAAGTGGTCTTTCAAATCTTGAAACAAATCAATGCCAAATATTAAGTTTTATTCATGCCAACCCAAATTATTCGTCGCTTAATTTAGCGCAAGCCGTACAAGTGGTATGTCACGAATTAAGGCAGTCAAGCATTTCAAGAAACTCACCTAAGCTCTATACCAAGGACTTAGATCTTTTAGCGGATCATGATAGCTTGATGGGTTTCTTATCGCACCTAGAAACCATGCTCGACGAGATCGATTTCCTAGATAAGGTTCAAGGTGAGCGGTTGATGCAACGGCTTCATATCCTTTTCACGAGAGCTCAACTCGAGATCGATGAAATCAATATTTTGCGCGGCATCTTAACGCAGGTTCAAAAAAAAATAAAATCGTAAGGAAAGTTTTTTATTAACCTAGTAATTTAGTCAAGTTTAGCATTTCATGCGATAATTTCATTTATGTTTAAAAAAATTCGAGAAGATATTGCCATTGTGTTTGAACGCGACCCTGCCGCGAGGTCAACACTTGAAGTGCTCACAACCTACCCTGGTGTGCATGCATTACTCATTCACCGTCTAGCTCACGCTTTTTGGCAAATTAAATTTTACTGGTTAGGTCGCATGATTTCTCATATCGGTCGTTGGTTCACGGGTATTGAAATTCATCCAGGTGCAACAATTGGTCGACGTGTATTCATTGATCATGGTATGGGTGTTGTGATCGGAGAAACTGCAATGATTGAAGATGATTGCACACTCTATCATGGCGTCACATTAGGGGGCACTTCTTGGAATAAAGGTAAACGTCATCCTACGCTCAAGCAAGGTGTCGTGATTGGTGCGGGTGCCAAGATCTTAGGGCCGATTACCATTGGACGCGGGGCTAAAATCGGATCTAATGCAGTGGTTGTGAAAGACGTACCAGCGAAAGCCACAGCGGTCGGTATTCCTGCACGCATTGTCGAAGAAGAAGGTAAAACAAAGCAAAAAAGTGCGGTGCAATTACCAGCCTTTAACGCTTATGCGGTGGGTAAAGACGAGCCTGATCCTATGCATAAAAATATTGAACATTTAATGTCAGCTATTAAAAAACAAAACCAGACGATTGAGCGTTTAGAAGCTCAAATTAAATCCTTAAAACCCATAGCCGACGAGGATCTCAAGCTCGGTAAGGCCTTCTCGCTTAAGAAAAAGTCACCTAAATAATACTTGACTAAAATATTAGGTTATTCTATAGTTTATGCTTGGAAAACTTAAAAAAGTTCTTAATTAAGTATAAAGATAAAGGATCTTCTTATGCGTCTGACTACCAAAGGTCGTTTTGCAGTCACTGCCATTCTTGATCTCGCGCTCAACGAGTCAGAAAAGCCTGTCACTTTAGCTGACATCAGCGAGCGACAATCCATCTCTTTATCTTATCTTGAGCAGCTTTTTAGTCGCATGCGACGCGAAGGTATTGTCAAAAGTATTCGTGGTCCGGGTGGCGGTTATCATCTTGCTAAAAAACATCAAGACATTACCGTGAAGTCTATTATCAGTGCTGTCGACGAAGAGATAGATGCAACACAATGCAATGGTAAAGAAAATTGTCATGAAGGTGGACGCTGTATCACTCATGATCTTTGGGCATCGATTAATACCAAAATTTTAGATTACCTTGAGAGTCTCACTTTGGCGCACCTTGTCGAAGCGCAATCTAAAGACATTAAGAATCATGAGCGGGCAATTTTTTTCTTAAACGATAAACATAATCAAGGCAATTTAGCTAAAGCTAGTTAACCCTATATGCAAAAAGTTTATTTTGATCATAACGCGACAACGGCCATAGACAAAAAAGTCTTGAGTGTCATGATGCCTTTCTTAGAAACACAACAAGGCAATCCGACGAGTCAACATAGCTTCGGTCGACATGCGAGAACTGCGATTGAAGAAGCGCGTGAACAAGTGGCATTAGCCATTCACGCACATCCTACTGAAGTTATTTTTACTTCAGGTGGCACGGAAGCCAATAACATGATCGTGCACGGTGCGGCGATTAAAAATCCTCAAAGCACTTTGGTACGAAGCAATATTGAACACCCCTGTGTCGCCCGCCCCATGGAAGCATTGACTCATCAGGGCTGGCATCAAGAGTTACTCAAAGTGAATCATGATGGCGTGATACCCAATGAAGCTTATAAATATATCACTGCGGATAATATTAGTCTTGTCTCTGTGATGTTAGCGAATAATGAGACAGGTGTAATTCAAGAGGTCTCTCACCTCTCTGATTTTGCAAAAGGAAAAAAAGCAATCTCGCATACAGATGCAGTGCAAGCTTTTGGAAAAATGGAGGTGCGCTTTAATGAACTTGAGATTGATGCGATGACACTTTCTAGCCATAAAATTTACGGTCCTCAAGGTGTAGGTGCTTTAATCTTAAATAAGCGCTCTGATATTGAGCCTCTTATTTATGGTGGCGGACAAGAGAAGAATTTAAGGAGTGGCACTGAAAATATTGCTGCGATTGTCGGTTTTGGTAAAGCGTGCGAATTGATTTCAGAATCATTAAAAGCATCATCCATGCGTTCACGTGAACTTCAAACAACACTCGAATTTCATTTAAAAGCATTAGGTGCAGTGATTTTTTCTGAAAAAGTAAAAAGACTAAGCAACACCACTTTCTTTGCGTTTAAAGATATTGAGGGTTCTACGCTCCTCACTGCATTAGATAAAAAAGGTTTTGCGATTGCGAGCGGTTCTGCATGCTCAAGCGTCAATAAAGAACCAAGTCATGTGTTACTTGCCATGGGTATCGATGAAGATTTAGCGCGCGGTGCATTGCGTATTAGTTTTGGAAACCAAAACACAATAAAGGATGTCACATCATTTATTGAAACATTAAAAAAAGAATTACAAACATTAAAACAACTGACCGCGATTGCGGCATAAGAGATGACCGAACCTATGGAACGTAAACCGATTTATTTAGATTACTCAGCCACGACACCGATTGATCCTCGTGTCGCGGAAAAAATGATTCCGTATATCACAGAACATTTTGGCAATCCTGCATCAAGAAGCCATAGCTTTGGTTGGACTGCAGAAAAAGCAGTGGAAGAAGCACGCGAGGAAGTCGCTAAACTCGTCAATGCTGACCCGAGGGAAATTGTTTGGACCTCAGGCGCTACTGAATCGAATAACTTAGCGATCAAAGGTGCGAGCCATTTTTATAGCACCAAAGGGAAGCATGTCTTAACGATTGCGACTGAACATAAAGCAGTTATCGATGCGGTGCGTGAACTTGAACGTGAAGGTTATACAGCGACTTATTTAGAGCCTGAGCCTAATGGCTTAGTTGATTTAGAAAAATTTAAAAAAGCCATTCGCCCAGATACGGTTTTAGCCTCTGTCATGATTGTCAATAATGAAATTGGTGTGATTCAAGATATCGAAGCCCTTGGCAACATCTGTCGAAATGAAAAAGTTATCTTTCATGTAGATGCTGCACAAGCAACTGGTAAGGTGGATATCGATCTAGAAAAATTACCTGTCGATTTAATGAGTTTTTCTGCACACAAAACATACGGGCCTAAGGGTATAGGAGCACTTTATGTAAGACGTAAACCACGTATTCGTATTGAGGCACAAATGCATGGCGGTGGTCATGAGCGCGGTATGCGTTCAGGAACACTAGCCACCCACCAAATTGTAGGTATGGGTGAAGCATTCAGAATCGCTCGCTTAGAAATGAAATCAGAAAATGAGCGCATCATAAAATTACGCGATAAATTACTTCAAGGCTTACAAAACATTGAAGAAGTTTATGTGAATGGCGACTTAAAACATCGTATCCCACATAATCTTAATATCAGCTTTAACTATGTCGAAGGTGAGTCACTCATCATGGCAGTGAAAGATATTGCGGTCTCAAGCGGTTCTGCATGTACGTCAGCTAGTTTGGAACCAAGTTATGTATTGCGCGCATTAGGTCGCTCAGATGAATTAGCTCATAGCTCTATTCGTTTTTCGATTGGACGCTTTACCACAGAAGCTGATGTAGATTTTACGATTCAATTATTAAAAGACAAGATTCAAAAATTAAGAGAGCTCTCACCATTGTGGGAAATGTTTAAAGATGGCATTGATATTAGTAAAGTTGAGTGGGCTGCCCACTAGTTTTTTTAAGGACATATATGGCATACAGCGATAAAGTTTTAGATCACTACGAAAACCCAAGAAATGTCGGATCCCTTGATAAGAATGATCCACACGTCGGTACCGGTATGGTGGGTGCCCCAGCATGTGGTGACGTGATGAAATTACAAATTAAAGTGACTGATGATGGTGTCATTGAAGATGCAAAGTTCAAGACCTACGGCTGTGGTTCTGCGATTGCTTCGAGCTCACTCGTCACCGAATGGTTAAAAGGTAAAACATTAGACCAAGCATCTGAAATTAAAAACTCAGCTATTGCAGAAGAGTTAGCATTGCCTCCTGTTAAAATACACTGCTCAGTCTTAGCGGAAGACGCAATTAAATCAGCCATTGCGGATCTAAAGAGTAAACAAGGTAAATAAATTTAACATGGCTATTTCTTTAACACCTAAAGCTGCAGAACGTGTCGAAAAATATCTCAAAAATCGAGGTAAAGGTGTAGGACTTCGACTAGGCGTTAAAACAACGGGTTGTTCCGGTATGGCATACACATTAGAGTTTGTGGATGATACCCTACCTGAAGATCAAGTATTTGAAAGTCATGGCATCAAAATCATGGTGGATCCAAAAAGTCTTGTTTATATCAACGGAACTGAGCTTGATTTTACTAAAGAGGGTTTAAATGAAGGGTTTAAATTTAACAATCCTAACGTCAAGGCAGAATGTGGCTGTGGTGAGAGCTTTACAGTGTGAGTCAAAATTTTTTCACGCTCCTCAAAATTCCAGAAGCATTTGTTATTGATTTAGAAAGACTTGATCAGAACTACCAAGACATTCAAAAAGAAATTCATCCAGATCGCTTCGCATCATTTGATGATGAAACTAAATTAGAGTCGATCAAAAAAACAGCTCAAGTGAATGACGCCTATCAAACTTTAAAGTCGCCTATTCGACGCGCAGAATATATGCTTCAACTTCATGGTGTGAATATCCATGATGAAAAATATACGTCTGTGCCTCAGGATTTTTTAATACAGCAAATGGAATGGCGTGAAGAACTCGAAATACAAAAGCATAATAAATTAGCCCTTGAAAAATTAGCTACTGAGATTCAAAAAAATAAAAATGATATGCTGAATCAACTACCCGCTTTTTTTGCTCATAAAGATGATCTTAACGATGCCATTAAAATCACACGTGAACTTAATTTCATTGAAAAAATTGAACAGCATATCCATGATGCATTAATCGAGATTGTTTAAATTATGGCGCTCCTTCAAATCTCAGAGCCTGGTCAAAGTACTCTTCCTCACGAACACAAACTGGCGGTCGGTATTGATTTAGGTACAACAAACTCTCTGGTAGCTAGTGTTCAGAGCGGATTACCCACTATCTTAAAAGATGCCAATGGTAATTCCCTCATACCCTCGATCGTCTATTACGGACAAAATAATATTAAAGTGGGTCATGAGGCATTGCCCTATTTATCCACTGATGCAAAGAACACTATTGTGTCAGTGAAGCGCTTTATGGGTCATAATAAATCTGATATTCAATATCGAGAATCACTGCCCTACGCTTTTGATGATCATAGCGACGATATACAAATTAAAACTGAGCAAGGCTTAAAGCATCCGATTGAAATCTCATCCGATATCTTAAAAAAATTAAAAGAGCTTGCTGAAGTTTCTCTATGTGGCGAGATCACAGGTGCTGTAATTACAGTCCCTGCTTATTTCGATGATGCACAACGTCAAGCCACAAAAGATGCTGCCAGATTAGCCGGCTTAAATGTCTTAAGACTCATTAATGAACCCACAGCCGCCGCTGTTGCTTATGGTCTCGATCAAAAGAAAGAAGGTACTTTCGTCATATATGATTTAGGTGGTGGCACTTTTGATGTTTCAATCCTAAAGCTTCATAAAGGCATATTTGAAGTCTTAGCTACAAATGGTCACCCGCATCTAGGCGGTGATGATTTTGATCAGGCCATAGTAGAGCTTATCAAACATGAAAATAAAATTACTCAACTTAGTCATGAGGATAAGCGTGCGCTCATAACACACGCTAAATACTTAAAAGAAAATCTGACGAATGATGCGTCTGCAAAAACGGTGATCAAACTTTCAGATGGCCGAGAGATTAAGTTTTCATTGGATAGAGATACATTTTTTAAATTAACTCATGAACTTGTACAAAAAACAATTCAGCCTATTAAGCGCGCATTAAATGATGCTCAATTATTGATCGAATCTATTGATGGTATTGTGATGGTAGGTGGTGCGACACGCATGATGCATATTCAATCTGAAATTAAAACTTTCTTTAAAAAAGATTTGCTTAATGATCTTAATCCAGATGAGGTTGTTGCACTTGGTGCTGCAAGACAGGCGCATACACTCGCTGGAAATAAATCAGATCAAGACCTACTTCTTCTTGATGTAACACCCTTATCCCTTGGGATTGAAACGATGGGTGGTTTAGTAGAAAAAATTATCCATAGAAACTCCACAATTCCAATCACAAAAGCACAAGAATTTACAACCTATAAAGATGGACAAACTGCCATGTCGATTCATGTATTGCAAGGTGAGCGTGAACGAGTATCAGATTGCAGATCACTTGCAAACTTTACTTTGACAAATATTCCTCCCATGGTTGCAGGAGCTGCAAAAATTCGTGTGACCTTCCAGATTGATGCGGATGGATTACTTTCTGTATCAGCAAAGGAATTATCTACCAATAAAGAAACAAGCATTACCGTCAAACCCTCTTATGGCCTATCTGAGGATCAAATTTCAAATATGCTTATACAATCTTTTGAAAAAGCTGAAGAAGATAAAAAGATACGCGCACTGAGCGAGGCTAAAATTGAAGGTGAGCAAATTATCCTAGCCGTGCAAAATGCCCTAGATAAAAATGGCAATAAATTACTAACGCAGGAAGAAATTACAGAGATTCAATCTGCCATAAAAAGACTTTCAGCTGCGCTTAATTCAAATAATCCCAATTTAATTACAGAGCATACAAAAAATTTAAATACACTCACAGAATCATTTGCAGCTAAACTCATGGATGAATCTGTGAGCCAAGCACTCAGAGGCAAATCAATAGATAAGGTAAACTTCTAATATGCCAAAAATTATTATCTTGCCACATGTTGAAATTTGCCCTCACGGTGAAGTGATTGATGCAAAACCGGGGCTTTCTATCTGTGAGAATTTATTACAAAACCATATTGAGATAGAACACGCTTGTGATCAAGTCTGTGCATGCACGACATGCCATGTGATTGTAAGAGAAGGATTTGATACATTAAACGAAGCTGATGATTTGGAGGAAGATCTTCTTGATAAAGCCTGGGGATTGGAACCTCAATCAAGATTATCTTGCCAAGCTATGGTAGATCAACATGATCTCACGATTGAAATTCCTCGTTACACTATTAATATGGCAAAAGAAGGTTAGGTTTCATTTTTTTCTTTTGAAGATTTTGTAATTACACTATATTTAAGTAATAAATTTTATTGGCCTGATTATTTATTACTTGATGCAAATGCTGATTGTTTATATAGGCCATCTGAATTCATATTCCAGCTAGAAACATCTTTGAGTAATTCGTTTAAGCTTTCAAATTAATATATCTCTAATATATTACTTAGGCTTATTGTTTATACAAAAAAAATCCTTTCGATCATATGATCAAAAGGATCAAGTAATTATCTATACATTAAAGTTTTATTAGTCCGAATTTTTCACGGCATACGGTTGTCTTCCGAGCATATGAAGACGCATGGGCTTATGTTTTGTGTCTTCCTCCACTTGCTCGTTAATTAATGTCGCACCCTCAAAATTATCTTTCTTAGACTCAATAGGTGCCTGACTATATGGTCGTTTTGAAAGATTTTGATTATTGATATTAAATTTAGTATCTTTATTTTCATCTGCATATACGTTAGCTACTGCCAATAATATTCCAGCTGATAATACTGCGATTAGATTTTTAGTTTTCATGATGATCTCCTAGTTAATTTTAATTTTTAATTAGCTTTAATACCTTTGTTCATGGAGTGCATTATGTGCGGTCTTAGGCAAGGAAAAATCTCCCAAAATAGGTAGAACGGTGTATACTGATCGGCATATGGCAAATGAAACCAAAAATAATCTCAAGCAACCTTCCAGTGCCCGCGCATTCAGGCAGAGCCTGAGAGAGAAGGAGTCAAATGAATCTCACCTGCGCTTACACTTGGAGTTTGGCCAACAACTATTCATGCATGGATGGAATGTCAACACTGCGTCCAGCCTACTTCACTCCCTATGTAATCTAGTCTCAGCGCAACAAGCTGTGCTTGCCCTAGAAAATATGGGCAAACTCGTTATTTTTGCCCAAATTGGTCAAACACTCCCAGTGGGGGCCAGAATTCCTATGATGGGCATACTCGCGCAAATGTTAAAAAACCCAGTACAGTTTGCGCTCTATGAAAACAAAAATACGCAATTATGGACACATCTAGATCCCCTTCACCATGAATGTCTCATACCTATCGCGATAGGACAACATGCTAAAGGGATGATTGGTTTATCAGGAAAAAAATTAACACTCAGTCAAGTCGAGAAAGAGTCCCTAAACGCTGTCGCTGGCCTGGTTGCACTTGCAATTGCTCAACATCAAGGGGTAGCTAGGAGTGAGTCAGATCAATCCATTCTAGAGACGCTTACCCCAAGAGAGCGAGAAATTTTTGCGATGCTACCAGCTGGATTGAGTAATAAAGAATTAGGTCATAAACTAGGCATTGCATCTGGCACTGTCAAAATACATGTGGAACGTATACTCAATAAACTTGACGTCAAAGACAGAACACAGGCTGCTGTAAAAGCTGTTGAACTCGGTTATAAATCTTAAATTTTAAAATTATTTCAATACGCGAATCCATAGATTAAATTTCTTAAGATGAATAATCAAATTACAAACGCTAAAATAAAAAAAATTTCGCCAGCACGCTGGCTTGAGAGGGCTTGGCAGAATTTGCCGTTAGGCTTTAAAGGTGTATTTGTAATTGCGCTACCCTTAGCGATATTACTCGCTTCCTTAACTTCACTCTTCATTCGCGAACTAGAGTCTTCTAAGCTCGAAAATCAACTTAAACGTGCATTACAAAATCAGCGTGATATTCAAACTGTTCATACTCAACTCATGGAGGCTTCAACTGGGGTGAGAGATTTCTTACTGACCGGTGACAAACACTTCCTTACTATCTTTTTTGAGGCAGAAAAAAAACTCCCAAAAATCATCGCCGCTTTAGAAGAACGACTCGAAAACGATCAGCAAAAGGAGCGACTATCTAAAATATCGCCTCTTGTCACTAAAAACTTGGAAGATTTAAGAGCGCTCTCTCATCATGAAACTGCCATTGCATCTAATCAATTAATTGCAAAATTTAAATCTCAAGTAGCGACCTTAGATAAACTAAGAGAAGAAATTGAAGCACTCAACACTGAGGAAGCGCTCCTAGCTGAACAAGATCAACAAGAGATATTTCTGCAGCGTCAACAAAATATTACCGTAACACTTATCGCTGCGATTGCCGGTATCATAGGTTCGCTTATGGCTGTATGGATATTTTCACGCACTATTGTTAAACGAGTGCGCCTCCTCCGAGATAATGCAGGCCATTTGGCACGTGCAGAATCACTTGACATTGCCTCGAGTAGCAAAGATGAACTCGGGCAGCTATCTTATGAGTTAGAGCAAGCTTCTCAACTGCTTGCAAAAAATATTAGCGATGCACTCCAAGCAAGGCATGAAGCGGAGGAAGCGAGTGCTTCAAAAAGTATGTTTTTATCGAGAACGAGTCATGAACTCAGAACCCCACTCAATGCTATTCTTGGATTTGCTCAGCTACTAGAGCAGGATATACCTCCGGGCAAACAACGTGACAGTGTCTCGCTTATTAGAGGTGCTGGACAACACTTACTCAAACTGATTAATGAGGTTTTGGAAATTGCGCGCATTGAGTCTGGTGAAACTTCTTTCGAGTTAACAGCAACTCCAATTAATGCATTATTGGAAGAAGCAACACACTATATCTCACCTATAGGAAAAATTCGCGACATAGAAATTAAATGCAACATTGCCCCTAATCTTTGGGCCAAAGCGAATCGACAGAAACTTTTACAAGTGACATTGAACTTACTCTCTAATGCACTGAAATATGGCCCAGTAGGTTCCTCTGTAGCATTAAATGCCTACCGCAAACAGAATAATATCTTCATCGAGGTTCAAGATAGTGGGCCTGGTATTCCCGCTTCATTAAGAGAAAGATTATTTACACCTTTTGAGAGATTGGGCGCTGAGAATACCAAAATTGAAGGGACAGGTCTTGGCTTGGCACTTTCTAAACAGATTATGCTCGCCATGAATGGTAAGATTGATGTAGCCAAAGATAAGAGTCTTTTCTGGATCGAGATTCCAGCAACCAGTGCAAGTGATGCTTCCAAGACATTACAGCAAGATACTCAAGACAAACAATCTTTTACTTTATCTAAGAATAGCTCAATTCTTTACGTTGAAGATAATGTCAGTAACCGTGCATTGGTGGAAGCCATTATTCAGCGTCAACAAGATTTACGTATCCACAGTGTAGCGACCATTAAGGATGCCAAACGCTTTTTAAAAGAAATGGTGCCATCACTACTTTTGATAGACCTTCACTTGCCCGATGGCTCTGGCGAGGATCTGGTCAATCATGTGAAATCAAAACCAGAATTCCAAAACATACCCATGATGATTTTAAGTGCAGATGCCTTACCCGAAACCATGGAGCGCTTGAAATCAGCTGGTGTTGTTCATTACATGACTAAGCCACTAGATGTTGCAGTGTTTAATAAAAAAGTGAGAGAACTCATAGGATCTCAAGGAAAAAAATAAATGAATGAAACTGATATTTTAAATGCCAAAATTTTAATCGTCGATGATGCTGAGGCTAATCTAAAACTATTAGAGGATTTACTCACCAGAGAAGGTTTTCATCAGATTATTAGCACCACTGACTCTACACGTGCACTCGATTTATTTATAGCCTTTCAGCCTGACTTGATTCTTCTCGATCTCATGATGCCAGAACTTGATGGCTACGCTGTGTTAGAAATATTATCGCGTCACATTCCTAAGGATGAGTACTTGCCAGTATTAGTATTAACAGCGGATGCCACGATCGTTGCAAAAAGAAAAGCGCTCGCACTCGGTGCAAAAGATTTTTTAACTAAGCCTTTTGATACGATAGAGGCTATGCTCCGCGTATGGAATCTCCTTGAAACACGTATACTCTACCGTCAACTCAAAGCGCTGAATAAAGAAATTAAACCTATTGCTCATCCTTCTAAAAAAGATAAGTAAATTAAACATTGTCGCGAGCTTTCTCTTTTATTTAAGTGCTCGTATCAATTGCCTAACAGCGCCATTTGATTTGGCTTAACTTTCATACTAGAGGTTTTTTCTGAAATCTTGTTTAAGTATGCAACAATCACTTCATCGCTATGATG
>Ga0222712_10006374_pt1 | contig 11669 bp, 30 predicted proteins | sample C33_657DmetaG_FD_165043 | JGI IMG/M metagenome (GOLD analysis project Ga0222712, IMG submission 165043) | Estuarine water microbial communities from San Francisco Bay, California, United States - C33_657D | ecosystem: Environmental > Aquatic > Marine > Unclassified | place: USA: California... | reverse complement strand
TGTGCTCCCGCCCTTCGTCAAGTGAGCGCAAAACAACTCTGTCGCCATAAATCGTTTCTGCAATGAACCATTCTTGATCTTGCGGGAATGGAGGCGCGCCCTCATACCAAGTCACAGGCTCCTGCACAGGTGCTGGCTGTGCTGACAAAGATTTAAGTGCCTCCCTTGCGGCCTGAAGTGCAACCGTGGTGGTGTGTATTGGCCTTGTCTGTTCAACGTGATACTCCATCATGCTGATAAGGTCTTCGATCAGTTGCTTCATGTGTTCTTCTCCTTGAGTTTGGCTTCGAGGGCACGGGCAAGTTGCCAATGCTGCACTGGTGGCGGCATGTCTCGATAGACGGCATCAATTTCCTCCGGTGTCAGCCCAACCCATCGCCGCTGTGCTGCGGGTGGGGTGGTGTAGAGCATCCCGGTAAAACCTTTGGGCAAGTTTGACTTGGCAATCTCCCCTTGGTAGATAACAAGTGCTGGCTCCTGCGCAGGAGCGGGCTTAACCATCACACCGTCTTTTTCTACAAGCGTGGTGCGCTCTTCCGGCGTAAGCGGGTAACCACAAGTTCCGCAGTTGATAAGGTTTTTCACAGTCTCTTCCTTGCTTTGCATTTGGCCTGCTCTGGTTGTGCCAGCTCTTGGCAGTCTGTTGGGTTGTTAGTCCTCGGTGCGTACAGCAGCACCAGCACACCCGCCACAGCCCAGATGGCGATGGCAATGTAGGTGTAGATGTGGGTCTTCATGCGATCTCCTGTGTTGCAGCAACTTCCACAAAGAAATTGCCGAGACTGTAGTTTAGTGCAGTTAAAAATAGTTTGCAACAGTTTATTGCAAAGAAGTGTAGATTGATGTAACATTCGCCCATGAGAAAACAAACACGAAGAAAAGTCTGGAGCACCAACATCAATCCGGTCGCGCATGCAATGGCGGGAGCATCTATTACGGACGCTGAGAGCTTGAACATCCTGCGCACCAAGGAGAACAACAGCATGGAGGCCTTCAGAAATGGTTCGGCAACAAGGCATGACTGGAACAACATCAACGCGGTCGTGCGACTTGCGGAGAGCATGGCTGCTGCAAACATTGGCCCAGAGGTCATGGTGCATTGCAAGATTGCCGAGATGCACTTGCTGGATGCGCAAGATCGGTTCAAGCGGCTGGGCAAGATGGGCTCCACAGCACTTGGCCTTCAGAGCTTTCAAGAGATCATTGAGTGGCATGAGCTGCAGAGGACTTCGGTGGCTCGCAGCGTGTACGAGAAGCACATCAAGCGGGTGACGGACATGATCAAAAGTCGGTCATCCAAGATCAATTTTTTATAGGAGATGCACCATGCATGAAGCAGGAAAAGGCGATGGCCGTAGACCAATGGCCATCAGTGATCAGCAGTTCACCCAGAGATGGGATTTGATTTTTGGAAAGGGCTTGAAAAATGACCAACTATTGGCCGGGAACGAAGACAGTGAAGAGTGCGGGCAACGCATTCACAACGTGGAAGAAGGAGGGGGAGAGCGTCATGACAAATGACCGAAGCCACATCAGGTCGGCAAACGGAACACGAAGTCGAAAGACGAATGACCCGCTTCCGGCGCACATGCAAATTTACAAGGGCAAGAAATGACTGAAGCACGAAAACAGTTTGAAGCGATCCTGCTCACCAAGGGCAAGCGAGCCCCGGGCTGGGATGGCGAGAAGTACGACAACACCAACATCCAGACTTACTGGCGTTGGTTTCTTTTGGGGTGGACTATGAAGGATGGCAAATGAACAAGGTAATGAACATCGGCGCGCTGGTCATGGACGAGCGCCTGCAATCAAGAACAGAGGTCAACGAGGAGACTGTTTCTGATTACGCAGAGGCCCTCCTTGCTGGCGCAGAATTCCCGCCTGTGCTGGTCTACTTCGACGGCATCAACTACTACCTCACGGATGGCTACCACCGACTCCTCGCGCACAAGCGGGCCGAGAAGGTTTCCATCCTGTGCGAGGTGGTTCAGGGCACACTGAGGGATGCCATCTTCCACGCCACCGGAGTCAACACAGACCACGGCATGCGCCGCACCTACGCAGACAAGCGCAAGGCTGTGATGACGCTGCTCGACGACTTCGAGTGGGAAGGTATGAGCAATGCGCAAATCTCCAAGCACTGCCATGTGTCTCCGACATTTGTTTCCGACTTGCGCAAGAGCGTTGGCAAGGACACCGCTGACACAGTGAAGTACAAGACATCTACCGGCAAGGTGATGGAGAAGAAGAAGGCCCCGGGCCGTCCAGCCAAAGAGCCAGAACTCAAAGGCCCAGAGGTCATTCCACCTCACGCAGAGAAGGAGGACCACAACCAAGAAGCCATCGACATGCTGCTGGCCGAGAACGAAGAGCTGAAGGCCCGCGTTGCAGTTGCTGGTATGGATGCCTCACCTGAAGAGAAACAGGCTGCCACAGCCATGATTGACGAGCTGCGTGAGGACTTGCGCGTCACCAAGATCGAGTTGGCCGCAGTCAAGCAAAGCCGCGATCAGTATCAGTCAGAGAACAGCCAGCTCAAGAAGCAAGTGCTGTCGATGCAGCGTCAACTTAAAAAGGAGCAAGCATGAGAAAAGAGCTTGGAAAAATTCAACGCTTTGACATTGGTATCGGTGGCTACGACGATGCCATGTTTGGCGTGTCCGTGACGCTTGGCGGGGCCGGCTGGGGTGTTCAGGACTTTGATGGGACTTGGGTGCGTGTGCCTGACGAAAATTGCAAGTGGACAGTTGAGGATCAACTTGATTTGTGGGGCGCTATGTGTCGTCGTGTCGCTGACCTCATGAAAAAAGCAAAAGTAAACACCTGTGCAGATATGGTTGGTATTCCAGTCGAAGTTTCATTTAACGGAAGCTCACTCCACTCGTGGCGGATTCTTGAAGAGGTTCTTTGATCAATTGCCCAAGCCAGCGGGCATGTGTGCTGGCAGTTGGAGAAACAAATGAGTTTGCAATTACGAGAGTATCAGCTTGATACATTGGATGGTTTGAGGCGGGGTTTTGCTGCGGGTTACAGGGCTCAAATGCTTTATTCGCCGACTGGTGGCGGAAAAACTGAGATGGCAATCGCCCTGCTCGAAGCCACCAAGAAGAAGGGCAACAGGGCTGCGATGATTCTGGACCGCATCATCTTGTGCGACCAGACAAGCCAGCGTCTTGAGAAGTACAAGATCGACCACGGCGTGCTGCAGTCGGGCCACTGGCGATACAGGCCATACGAGAACATCCAAGTGTGCAGCGCTCAGACGCTGGAGAAGCGCGGGTCTTTCCCCGGGCTGACTTTGATGATCGTGGATGAGGCGCACGCCATGCGCAAGCAGACCATCGAGTTCATTAAGAACAATCCTGACATCAAGGTCATTGGCCTGAGTGCATCACCATTCACCAAGGGTCTTGGCAACGTGTACGAGAGCGTGGTCAGCACCGTCACAACCAAGGAGCTGGTGGACCAGAAGGTGCTGTGTCCACTGCGTGTGTTCGTCGCCAAAGAGATCGACATGACCGGTGCCAAGAAGGTGGCCGGAGAATGGAGTCAGGCCGAGTCCACAAAGCGCGGCATGCAAATCACTGGCGACATCGTGTCCGAGTGGATTAAGAAGACGCACGAGATATTCGGTCGTCCTCGCAAGACCATCATCTTCTGCTCTGGCGTGGAGCACGGTGCGGACCTGTCCAAGAAGTTTGCAGAGCAGGGCTACAACTTCATCAGCATCTCCTACAAGGATGATGATGAATTCAAGCGTGATGTCATTGATGACTTCAGCAAGCCAGACACAGAGATTCACGGCCTGATCGCCACTGACATCCTGACCAAGGGCTTTGATGTTCCCGATGTGATGATCGGCGTGAGTGCTCGACCATTCAGCAAGTCGCTGTCCTCTCACGTCCAGCAGATGGGGCGTGTGATGCGTGGCTACCCAGACAAAGAGTTTGCCGTGTGGCTTGACCATGCAGGCAACTATGTGCGGTTCCAAGAGGACTGGGAAGAGATTTACAACAACGGTGTGCATGAGCTGGATGACGCACGCGAGAAGGCCAAGAAGGAAAAGACCGACAAGGAAAAGGAAGCAGCCAAGTGCCCCAAGTGTGGCCACCTGTGGGCCGGTGGATCGGATACCTGCTTGCACTGTGGCTACACCCGCGAGAAGCGAAGCATGGTGGAGTCGGTGCCCGGAGAGATGGAGGAGCTGAAAGCTGCAGCCTCACGCGAGAGCAAGCAGGATTGGTACAGCATGTGCCAGTACATGGTGAAGTACCACGGCTGGAGCACTGGTCGAGCGGCGCACACCTACAAAGACAAGTTCGGCGTGTGGCCGAAGGGGCTGATGGACATCTCAATACCGCCCAGCATCGAGTTCAACAAGGCAGTGAAGGCTGCGCTTATTCGTTACCTGAAAGGCAAGAAATGAACGACTTTGAGACATGGTGGCATTTGGAAGGCAGCACACCACCCCTGCCCGGCGAGGATGGCGAGGAGCATTGCAAGCGCATGTGCCAGATTGCATGGAGTAATGGTGCTTTCAAGGAACGCGATGAGTGTGCAAAGCTATGCGAGAGCATGACCTTGGAGTGGAAGGACCAACCAAGTATTGCGCAAGCTGAACTGGCAACAATGTTGGATTGCGCTTTGTCCATTCGCAATAGGAGCGAGTCATGACCTACGGCTGTTGGAATCGCACCCCCTTCAGGGGGTTCCTCAAGGTCCAGTCTGGCTGGTTCAACGGCAAGCGTGTAGAGGCTACCGTTGATTTCAGGATGTCGCCCGACTGCCAGTACACAAAGACAGAGCTGGGTCGCAAGGACGAGCGGTGCATTGGCTGCAAGTGGAGAATGCCAGATGCAGTTTCTTGACTTCTGCAGAGCGCACGGCATCCTGATTGACAGACTGCCACCCATCGGTGCTTGGAAGCGCTACCCCACAGAGGATAAGCCCTCTCACAGGAATGGCGCAATCAAGTTCATGGGTGATCACGCCTTCGTGCAGAACCACGCCACCGAGACAGAGATAAGCGTGTGGAAGGCAGAGGGCGACAGCAAGATCGACATTGATCGCATCAGGCGCATCGCCAAGCAGGCCGACGACGACATTCGCGACAAGCAGAGAGAGGCTGCTCGCAAGGCTGCATTCATGCTGAACCAATGCCAGATAGGCTTTCACCCGTACCTCGAAAAGAAGGGATTCAAGGACGAGCAGGGCAACATCCTCAAGCACGAGACGGAGGGCTTGCTGCTGCTGATACCGATGCGAGTTGGCCATCAGTTGGTGGGCTGTCAGGTCATCAATGAAGAGGGCGGCAAGAAGTTCTTGTTCGGCCAGCGCACATCCAACGCTGCGTTTGTGTTCGACAACAAGGGGCCGAACATTCTGTGTGAGGGCTATGCCACCGCTCTGTCTGTGCGTGCTGCCATGAAGGCGCTGAAGCGGCGGTACACCCTGCATGTGTGCTTCAGCGCGGGCAACATGAAGAAGGTGGCGTCTACCCTGCCGAATGGCTTTGTCATTGCAGACAACGACCTCTCGCGAACAGGTCAGAACACTGCAGAGGCGATTGGCTGGCCGTATTGGATGCCAAGCGAGGCAGGCATGGATGCCAATGATGTTCACCAGCGTGATGGGCTGTTCAAGTTCTCGCAGTCACTCGGCAAGGTCATCAAGTGAAGACGACTGGACACCCGCCGGGCCTGCTTCAAGATGACTGCCGCAAGTTGTTTCGATGGTTTGCGGATCGTGTTGACGCACGGTGGACGCTTCGCCGGGTGCTGGCAGAGCATTCAACAGACGAAAAAAAGCCCGCTCAAGTGGCGGGCCATCTTTCTCGCAATCACTGATAGTTCTTGCAGTAGGTGATGGGCTGGACGGCTAGTCGGTCTGGGTGATCGAACGAGGCCAGCTCCAGCTTCTGCATGATCTCAAAGCCAATGTCGATTGCATTGGGTCCGGCCCCTGCCATTTCAGCGAGGGCGGACACTCTACCGTTCTCGTCCTCAATCAAATGGATTGAGAACATGTTCAAGTTCTTTGATGTTGATGACACGGGTTTCCTTTAAGTCTCGATCATCATATTCCAAAGCCTTGGTGGTGATCATTTTGAGGGCATCCATGCGCGTGGCAGCTTCTACATCAAGCTGAAAGCGCACGGTGCGTTCGATGGTCATGCGGTAGATTGGCACGGTCACTCCAGATACAGAAGCACGGCCAAGAAAATGGCCAGCAGTAAAAAGATCACGCGCTCAGCCTTGTCGCTGACAATTTCCACGGCGGTGGGCACGGGTTTGGATGGTCCGGTGTATTTCATGGCATCTTTCTCTCAATCAGGACTTCGGCGGCCAGCTTGCACTGGTCGATGGTGAGCTGGTCGGCAGCTGTCTCGCAAGCACGAATCAGGCGCAAGGCCTCCCCGTATGCGTCAGGCGTTGTTGCTCGTGCGCCCAGCATGTAGGCGCGGGTAAGCGGGTGGTTTTCGTTTGGCATCTGTCTCTCAATCAAAAAATCGGCATCTGTCTCGCAACCACCCCGGGCGGTGGTCACCACGGGGCGGGCGGGGCGTCATGTCGGGCGCGCTCCTCCTGCTGGCGCTGGTAGTCGCGCACCTGCTCGGGGGTCCATGGTGTCGGGCCTCCGGGCGGTGGGAATGGCCACGGCTGCGGCGTCATGCGGTCCGGGCCTCTTGCCTGCCCTTCTCGATTAAATATCGGGCTTCGGTCTGGTCGTGGGGCTTCTCGGCCTCCAATAGGGTGCGGATTGCCTGCGATGCTGCTGCAACCTGTCCGGGCGTGCTGGCGCGCTCGTATCGGTGGCCGGCGTTGATATAGGCGGCTTCTGTGTGCGTCATGCTTTAACCCTCTCTGGATGCATCAATAAACCCTTCAAATAGGCGATGCTGTGGCCCGTCATATTGGACAGTTCGCGCAGCGTCAGGTTTAAATGGCTGTCGTAAAAATCGATTATTTCGCCCGGCGTGCTGGCGTGCGTTGGTTGCTGGTCTTCCATGGTTCTGGCTCCTGTAGTCGGGACAATACCCGGTCAAACCCTCGGGCTGAGGGCTTGGGCTGGTGCTGTCAAGCTGCGGCGATTGGGATTACCCGGCGGGCGGTGCGGTCTGCCTGCTTTGCTTTGCTGCCATGGGCGCGAAACCCGATAATCTGGCGGCGGTCGGCGCGTTGGCACAATCCGCACATGGCGCAGGTCATGTATTCGGCCGTTTGGGCGGGGCAAATGAGGACCGGGCGGCCTTCGGGTGTCTGGCTGTGCTTTGGGGTGTCCATGGGCACAATGGCGACCACGGGCAGGCCTGTTGCGGCGAGTCGGTCGGCCTCTCCAACGTCGTCGGCGCTGGCGTTCACTGTGAAGCCCCACGCGGTCGCGTGCTTGGCCCAGCTCAGGGCCTCGGGGCTCTTCTTGTGTGTGTAGGTAAACCCGTTGCGGCCTCGGTTGGCTTTGACAATCAGGCCCAGCGCGTAAGCGTCCACGGCTTCACCATCTCCGGGCAGGTCTCCGGCCACACTCATGCGCCAGAGTTGACCCTTTGGCAAGCGCGAGATTTTGAGGGCTAATTCCTCGATTTCGTCTCCGCGCTGGTCCACTTTGTTCCACGTCATGCGGGTGAAATAATCCTCCGCATAACATGCGCTGCGGTATTGCGGGCAGGATGGCGGGCAGGTGCTGCGGCTGTTGTAGGTGGTCGGTATTGGTCCGGTTTTGCGGTTGGTGCTGGATTGGACAAAGTGGTAGCGGGTCATGGTTTGGCCTTGTGGTTTGGGTTGCTGGCTTTGATCTGGCGCTGTAGGTGTTCAGGCAGTCGGGCGATTAATTCGGGGCTGAGTGTTGGCCATTGCGGGGCGGTCGGTGCGCAAATATGGGCGGCTATTGTGTAGCTGGTCCCTGTTTCGTGCATCACTTCGCCCAGCGTTGCGCCTTGGTCGAATAGTTGGCGGGCGTTCATGCTGCATCTACCATCATGTCGGCCCATTCGGTCCCATGGGCTCGGGCGCAAAATTCGTAACTGCCCTTTGTCCCTGCTTTCACTTCGTCTCGGCTCGGGATTCGGTTTCCGTAGTAGTCGCGGGCTGGTTGCTTGCCCAGCACGCACAAACCCTGCTCAATCGCGGTCATCATGGCTCGGCCATAACTGCCCTGTAATCCCCACATTCCCGAGTTAATGGCGCGCTGGATGGCTAAATAATGGTCCTCGGCTGTGGCTTCTTCGTCTTGTTCAATGGTGTAAATGTCTTGGGTGTTCATGGTGTCGTCTCCTTAGTGTGTTTGGCGTGCTTTGATCGTCATGCGGGTGGATGCTTCGCCCGTTTTGGTGTAAGCGCGGATTAGTTGAGGGCTGGCCTTTAAGCGCTTGGCGATTGTTTGCCAGTCGGTGAGAGTCTTTCCGGCGCATTGGGCGAAGTTCACCCGGTACAGTTGGCCGTCAATGTCGGTTAACCCTGCGTCTTCCAGTTCGGTGCGGATTTGGTCGGCCTTGCGTTTCATGTCTGCGATTGCGGCGTGAAGCTGGCCCAGCTGGTCAACCTTGGCGGCCATTGCTGCGGCTGCGGTGACTGCTGCGGGCTGTGCTGGCTCTCCGCTGTCGTGGTGGCGAAAACCTGCGGGCATCAGGGCTGCGGCTGCGAGTGTTTGAAGGTCTTGGGGTTTCATGGCGTGGCTTTTGTAGGTTGGGTTTTTGGGCTGGTTGTATGTGGTTTGGCTGTCGTTCATGGTTTAGGCTCCTTCGTTGATTTCGTTGGGGTTTGTTGGTGTGACCAGTGGAACAATCCACCAATTTTCCCGGCTGGAGTCGGCCTCCACATAATCGGCGGCTTCGTTTGGCGTGTCGAACGGTCCAAAATAATCGAAACCATCGGCGGGCGTTCCTTGTATGGCAATAAATTTGGTCATGGTTTAGGCTCCTTTTGTGGTGGTGGCGACAAATTGACCGGCGCGTGTCACGGTGGCGGCTGGATAGCATGCGGCCCAGCTCAGGGCCTCGGCTCGGGTCAGGCTGTAATGGGTCTTTGTGTACCCGTGGCCGGTGGTGCGATAACCGATAAGGCGGGCGGCTGCGGTGCGGATTTTGTTTGCGGTGGTCATGCTGTTGGTTCCTGTTGGGTTTGGTAATCCTGGAGTAAATTTGTGTTTTTGCTCCAGGATTATTTTTAGGTGGTGGCGCGGCGGCGGGCTTGGGTGCGGCGAATGCGTGCCCAGTGGGCGATTACTGCGCGGGCCCGGGCCTGCTGGTCGGGTGTCCATCCTGCTGCCGGGCGGTGTTCGATAATGTCGCGGGCGGTGGCCAGTGTCATTCCGGCGGTGTGGTTTGTGTATGTCATGCTGGCTGCTCCTGTTACCGGGTGAAGTAAAAGCTGTCGCGCATGGTGTCGAGTCGGTCGCCGTGTTGGCTGGTGCTGCTGATTTGCGCGGCTATATCGGCTGGCTTGATGTTGCGCCATACAAACCCCATTCGAACGGTGGTTCCTTGCTTGATGTGAAAACATCCTGTGCGAAGGTCGCTGTAAACCAGTGCAAAGCCTATGCGCTCGGCTGCGGCTTGCATGATTTGTTTGGTTTCTTGTGCGGTCATGGTGGTGGCTCCAGTTGTGCCCGGTGATTAGCCGGGCGGTTTGGTTTATCTGAAAAGGGCGTAAGCGATGGCAAAAAATACATGCGCGCCCAATACGGTCATCAGCGTGGTAATGATTGCGCCCTCGATGCGTTCGCGGCGTTGCTGTTCTCTGCGGTAAGCGGCGATTGTTTGCTGGGTTTCTGTCATGTCGTTTGCTCCTGTGTGATAGCTGCACTGTGCTGCTGTCTGGTATCTATTATCGGGTCCGGGCGTTCATGGTCAATCCCTTTTGATCGAGTATTTTTTTATGGCGTTCGGGGTTTCGATAGTCGCGGGCTATCAGGCGAAGCCGTGCGGCTCTGGTGCTGTTCAGAGGGAAACCATAAGGGGAAAGCCTGTAGGGGTTGACCTGCTGCTGGGTATCTTTGCCCGTCTTGTCGGTGGCTGGCTGGGTTGTTGGTTGCTGGGTTGACCGGGTGGCGCTGGTGGCCGTGAAAGGTAGCGCGGGGCCTGTTTAAAGCGAAGCGTTGCAGCTCTTGCGCTGTTCCCCTAATATCTGCCGTATGAGTAAACCCAATACACCCAACAAGTTAACTAAAGCCCAGATAAGGGAAAGCCTCGACTCTGTGCCCGTCTCCCATATCCTTGGAAGAGGTGCATCCCGCGAGTTAACTGCAAAGCAAAAGGCTTTTGCCCTCGAAGTGGCGAAGGGTTCGACCGGTGCCGAAGCTTACCGAAGGGCATACAACACGAAGGCTAAACCGAAGACACAAGGCAATCAGGCACACAAGCTAAGCAGCCGACCGGATATCAGCGCGGAAATAGAGGCTTACCAACTGGCAATTGAGGGGGCGAAACATAGAAACCCTGCAGCCTTGCGTGAGTTGGTCATTCAATCTCTGGTTAAGGTCATCATCGACCCAGAGTCAAAACCCGGTCAAATCACGGCAGCCGCTAAGGTTCTCGGCACAGTAACAGAGGTCGCGGCCTTCACTGAGCGCAAAGAAGTCAGGACTATCACCAGCTCAGAGGATGCACGCCTATCGATCATGGCCCAGCTTAAAGAACTGAGCAAGGCAAGCGCGACCGATGCTCACATCATCGACACGCAAGCCGATGAGCTGATGCGCGAGCTCGAGGGAAATTCGGCGGATGACGACACCCACCCGGGGGCGGGGGACCAAGCCATGGATGAGGAGTCCCGTGCTAAGACGCATACTATTCCACACGAACAATCCTCTCTTTTGGACAATTCTGCCGTGGACACCCCGCCCCCTCCACCCAGCGAGACCCCCCCGTCATCTTCAGAAAGCTGACCCCCGGGGGGTATATTGCTTAAAAAATAGGCAACATGGCTGAAAATACGAATGAGTACTTTGATGCGCACTGAAAGTTTGGTATGAGCACGAAAACAACGAAGCAACCTCCACGCTTTGGTTGCTTGAAAAAAGTTATCCACAGGGACATGAAAATTCGGCGTAGCGATCCTACGAGGCAAGAGTGTTTGGAGGCTGAGATGAGTCCGGCGCAGAGGGAAGTTTTTATTGTGATTGATGAGTGGTGGAAGAAGTATGGGTTTTCGCCGACCATACGGGACATTGCGTATGTACGTGGGAAGATGGGGATGGGGAGTACGGTGAAGATTGTGGAGCGGTTGGTGAAGTTGGGGGTTGTGAAGAAGATGGATGGGGTGGGTAGGACGATACGGCCTGCTTGGGTGAACTACAAGAATTTGAAGGAGTTGGAATGAAGTTCAGGAAGAAGCCTGTGGTCATTGAGGCGACCCAATGGTTCAAGATGGGCGACCATCCCGAAGTTTTGGATGGCCCTTTGGATCGTTGCCCAGAATTTATTTATGAACATCACGGCTGGATTCAAACGCTTGAGGGTGGCCACATCGTTTGCCCGGGCGACTGGATCATTACTGGCGTGAAGGGTGAGCATTACCCATGCAAGCCTGAAATTTTTGAAATGACGTATGAGCCAGCCTGAAAAACAAAAATCTGCTCCGCAGGATTTGGATGCTTTGATAGCGCAGTTGCCTGTTCATGAGCAGGAGAAGCTATTGGAGCAGGTGGCCGAGTACAAGGCTGCGGTGGAGAGG
>Ga0222712_10006371_pt1 | contig 11673 bp, 8 predicted proteins | sample C33_657DmetaG_FD_165043 | JGI IMG/M metagenome (GOLD analysis project Ga0222712, IMG submission 165043) | Estuarine water microbial communities from San Francisco Bay, California, United States - C33_657D | ecosystem: Environmental > Aquatic > Marine > Unclassified | place: USA: California... | reverse complement strand
ATCTTGCATCGCGTCATCGACAATTTCATGATCCAGGGCGGCGGCTTCACCTCCGGTCTGGTGCTGAAACCCAATGGCAAGCCCATCGTGAATGAAGCCGACAACGGCTTGCCCAATGCGATCGGCACCCTGGCCATGGCTCGCACGTCCGATCCACATTCCGCGACGTCGCAGTTCTTCATCAATGTCAGCGACAACACCTTCCTCAATCACAAGAACAAGACAACCCAGGGCTGGGGCTATGCCGTGTTCGGCAAGGTCACTGCAGGAATGGATGTGGTGAACAAGATCAAGCAGTGCCGAACCACCTCCCGTGGTGGGCACCAGGATGTACCGGTGGATGAGATCATCATCACGGCCACTGTGGTGAACGCCCCCGCAGGCACCGAGGCGGCAGCGACCAGCAAAGACTGACGATGCCCAGCGCCGGAAAGACACTGTTCACGTCCGACATCCACCTGGATTCCGAGAATTCCGTCATCACCCGCTCCTTTGTGGACTTCCTGGCCAACCGGGCCAGGGGGGCCGAAGCGCTATACGTGCTCGGTGATCTCTTCGAAGCCTGGGTCGGGGATGACGACGGCAGTGCCTTGAACGCCCGGGTGGCGCAGGCCTTTGCCGCGCTGGCGGATTCCGGCACCTCCCTGTTTTTCATGCATGGCAATCGTGACTTCCTGATCGGTCGCGACTACGCCGAGCGCTGTCACGCCACCCTGCTCGAAGAGCCCACCTTGATCGATTGCCATGGTCAGCGCATGGCGCTGATTCATGGCGACAGCCTGTGCACGCGCGACGTCGACTACATGAAGTTTCGCAAGATGGTGCGCACCGAGCGCTGGCAGCGGGAATTTCTCGAACGCTCGCTGGTGGAGCGACACATGATCGCGCAGCAGGCGCGCATGCAGAGCAAGGAACAGGGCAAGGTCAAGTCTTACGAGATCATGGACGTGACCCCGCAGGAAGTGGTGAACCTGCTGCAGACACTGCAGGTCAACTGCCTCATCCACGGGCACACACACCGCCCGTCCATCCACACTCTGCGCCTGCAGTCACCCATCAACGGCCGACTCGACGCCCAGCGCATCGTGCTGGGCAGCTGGGACACCAAGGGCTGGGTGCTGGAACTTGGCGCCGACGGCTTCGACCTGAAGCACTTCCCCCATCTGCCAGCCTGAACGCGCCCTCACGCCAGACTGTCGACGTGCCTGTAATAGCGCTCGAAGTGCGCCTCGCACAGCACCAGCAACTCCTCGTTAACGACACTGGCCAGCTGCGCGAGCGAGATGCCCTGCCCTGAAGCCAGCAGCGAGAATCCACAGGCCGCAGGATCGATGTCAGCAAGCGACGCCTTCTGCAGCAGACTGTGCAGCCAGCAATACGGGGAGAGCGCTGGATTGAGGGGAATCTTGCGCGCATTCAACGCGCTTTCCAGCGCTTCGCGCGACTGGATGTGGAAGCGATTCTTCAGGATCTGCACGGTCAGCGTCTCGATGCGGCGCAGCACCGCTTCCTTTTCTGCCTCGCTGTAGCCGTTCCAACGAATGACCTCGAAGGCATAGCGTTTGCAGCCCCGGCAGATGGCGTCACCAATGGACGTCGTGGAGCAGATGCCGATGCAGGGCGTGCGTGTGGGGCTGGTCTTCAACTGGAGTTCCCGTGCCGATTGGCCTAAACTTGGAGCCCGATTTTACCAGCTAACCGAAGCTCATCGACAAGGGGAATATTGTGTTAGAAGCGTACCGTAAACATGTCGCCGAACGTGCCGCACAGGGCATCGTGCCGAAACCGCTGGATGCCGAACAGGTTGCCGCACTCGTCGAATTGTTGAAGGCCCCTCCTGCGGGAGAAGAGGCGTACATCCTTGATCTGATCTCCTATCGCGTTCCTGCCGGTGTCGATGAAGCGGCCTACGTCAAGGCGGGTTTCCTGACCGCGATTGCCGAAGGCAGTGCCACGTCCCCCATCATCGACAGAAGGCTCGCCGTGCGACTGCTCGGGACCATGCTCGGTGGCTACAACATCGTGACGCTGGTGAAGCTGCTCGACGACGCCGAACTCGGCGCGCTGGCCGCGAAGGAGCTCTCGCACACCCTGCTGATGTTCGATGCCTTCCACGACGTGGAGGAGAAGGCCAAGGCCGGCAACCCGCACGCCAAGGTGCTGCTGCAGTCCTGGGCCGATGCCGAATGGTTCCTCAACAAGCCGGAATTGCCGAAGGTGCTGACGGTCACCGTCTTCAAGGTGCCGGGTGAAACCAATACCGACGATCTCTCGCCGGCGCAGGACGCCTGGTCACGTCCCGACATTCCCCTGCACGCCCTGGCCATGTACAAGATGCCGCGCGAAGGCGTGACCAATGCCGCCGCGCAGATCGAGGAGCTGAAGAAGAAGGGCTTCCCCGTCGCGATGGTGGGCGATGTGATGGGCACCGGTTCCTCCCGCAAGTCGGCCACCAATTCCGTGCTCTGGTACATCGGCGATGACATCCCCCACATCCCGAACAAGCGCGACGGTGGCGTGTGCATCGGCGGCAAGATCGCGCCAATCTTCTTCAACACCATGGAAGACGCCGGCGCCTTCCCGCTGGAGTGCCCGGTGGACAACATGAACACCGGCGACGTGATCGACATCCACTCCTACGAAGGCCGCATCACGTGTCACGGCACCGACGACGTCGTCTCCACGTTCACGCTGAAGACCGAAGTGCTGCTGGACGAAGTGCGCGCCGGCGGCCGCATTCCGCTGATCATCGGCCGCGGCCTCACAGAAAAGGCCCGCACAGCCCTGGGTCTGGAGCCATCACGCGTCTTCCGCCTGCCCTTCAACCCCGTCGATTCCAGCAAGGGCTACACCCTGGCCCAGAAGATGGTCGGCAAAGCCTGCGGCGTGAAGGGCGTGCGTCCGGGCAGCTACTGCGAACCGAAGATGACCACCGTCGGCTCCCAGGACACCACCGGCCCGATGACCCGCGACGAGCTGAAGGATCTGGCCTGTCTGGGCTTCTCCGCCGACCTGGTCATGCAGTCCTTCTGTCACACGGCCGCCTATCCGAAGCCCGTGGACATCGAAACCCAGCACACGCTGCCTGACTTCATCCAGACGCGTGGCGGCGTGGCCCTGCGCCCGGGCGACGGCATCATCCACTCCTGGCTGAACCGCATGCTGCTGCCCGACACCGTGGGCACCGGTGGCGACTCGCACACCCGCTTCCCCATCGGCATCTCCTTCCCGGCCGGCTCCGGTCTGGTGGCCTTCGCCGCCGCCACGGGCGTGATTCCGCTGGACATGCCCGAATCCGTGCTCGTGCGCTTCAAGGGCGAGATGCAGCCCGGCATCACCTTGCGTGATCTGGTGAACGCGATCCCCTACGCCGCGCTGCAGTCCGGCGACCTGACGGTGGAAAAGAAAGGCAAGAAGAACATCTTCTCCGGCCGCATCCTGGAAATCGAAGGGCTGCCGAACCTGAAGGTGGAACAGGCCTTCGAACTGTCCGACGCCTCGGCCGAGCGCTCCGCCGGCGGCTGCACGATTCGTCTGAACAAGGAACCGATCATCGAGTACTTCAACTCCAACATCACCCTGCTGCGCTGGATGATCAGCGAGGGCTATGGCGATGCCCGCACGCTGGAGCGTCGCGCCCGCGCCATGGAAGAGTGGCTGAAGGACCCGCAACTGCTGGAGCCGGACCCGGACGCCGAGTATTACAAGATCATCGAAATCGACCTGAACGAGATCAAGGAACCGCTGCTGGCCTGCCCGAACGACCCGGACGACATCAAGCCGCTGTCCGCCGTGCAGGGCACGAAGATCGACGAGGTATTCATCGGATCCTGCATGACCAACATCGGCCATTTCCGCGCCGCCAGCGTGGTGCTGAAGCAGGTCAAGGGTGTGCTGCCCACGCGTCTGTGGATCGCACCGCCAACGAAGATGGACCAGCATCAGCTGGTGGAAGAAGGCGTCTACAGCGTGTTCGGCGTGTCCGGTGCGCGCACCGAGATGCCGGGCTGTTCACTGTGCATGGGCAACCAGGCGCGGGTGGCGCCCAATTCCACCGTGGTGTCCACGTCCACCCGCAACTTCCCCAACCGTCTGGGCGAGGGCGCGGACGTGTTCCTGGCATCGTCTGAACTGGCCGCTGTCAGCTCGGCCCTGGGCCGCATCCCGACCATGGAGGAGTATCTGGCCTACATGAAGAATGTAGACACCCTGTCCGGCTCGATCTACCGCTATCTGAACTTCAACGAGATCAAGTCCTACATGGATGCCGCCGAGCGTGCCAAGAGCATTCCGCTGGTGAACATCCGCGAAGTGGCGGCCTGATCGTCACTGAGAAGGTCAAAGGGGGTCAGAGACACCGGCGCACGCCAGTGACTCTGACCCCGTTCGCATTCTGCTCCCCCGCATGTTCAGCGCGGGATGTCTGACGCCTGCCAACCTCCGCCCAGCGCCTGATACAGACTGATCTGCGTGTTCAGCTGCTGCAGCTTGGTATCCAGCACCGCGTTGCGGCTGGAGAACAGGGTGTTCTGCGTGGTCAGCACCGTCTGGAACTCCGTCACCCCCTCGGCATATCGCACCTGCGCAATGCGGAAGGATTCCTCTGCCGCCCCCAGGTTCTGCAGCGCCACGGCCACCTGCTCCTCCTGCAGTTGCACCGCACTCAGCAGCACTTCCACTTCGTTGAAGGCCACCAGGGCGGCCCGGCGGAAGTTCGCCACGGCATTCTCCAGCGCCAGCTGGCGTGTCTGCAGCGCACGATCGCGCTGACCGGTGTCCAGCAAGGTCTGCAGCACCGTGGCGCCGGCATTGATGAACTGATCCGGCTCGCTGACCAGCGCCGTCAGCGAGCTGCTGCTGGCGTTGATGCTGCCGGTCAGCGACAGACTCGGAAAGTAGTCCGTGCGCGCGATATCGACGCCCGCCACGGCGCTGCGCAGCTGAGCCTCGGCCTGTACCAGATCCGGGCGCCGCAGCAGCAGCTCCGAGGGCAGACCCGCCTGCACTGCGGGCACCACCACGTTCTGCAGCGTCTGTCCGGCCACGTCGAAACCCTGCACATGACGGCCCGTCAGCAGGGCCAGCGACGAGAGCGCCGCCAGCTCGCTCTGCTCCAGCGCCCGCAGGGCCGCCTGTTCGCGCTGCAGGGCGATGCGCTGCTGCAGCGCCTCAATGGGCACGGCCACGCCGGAAGCCACGCGGGCATCGGCAATGGCGCTGATCGCCTGGGCATTGGCCACGTTCTGCGTGGCCGCCACCAGCTTGTCGCGGATCAGCAGCAACTGGAAATAGGTCGAGGCCGACGTGCCCAGTGTGGTCAGGGCGATATCCGCCGTCTGGGCGGCGCGGGACTCATAGTCCGCGAGGGCCTGAGTGTACACAGCCGGGCGGCTCAGGATGTCGGCATAGGACACGGAACCCGTGAGGGAGAACGGCGTGCCCTCGTTGTTGCTCTCGTCCTGACCACCCACACGGGACTGTCGGTACGAGGCGCCAGTGCCCAGCGTCACACTGGCCCGAGGCAGCAGATTGAAGCCCGCCTCCTCCAGCGCGACCTGGGCTGACTGCAGATTGCGCCGATTGTTGGCCAGATCCAGATTGCCGGCCTGCACCTGGCCGATCAGAGCCGTCAATTCGGCATCGCCGAAGTTTGTCCACCAGTCCACTGCCGGCCAGGCGGGCGCCGCGCTGGCGCCTGTCGGCTCGAAGCGCAGCGTGAATCCGGCCGGCACATCGGCCGGCTCGAGCGTGGGGACCTGTGTCTGCATGCAGGCCGCCAGAGGCAGCATGGTCAGTGCCAGCAGCCAGGGTCGTGAGGGGGTCAAATGCATGATGGGCAGAGTCCTATTCATTGGCGAGGGCCACGACGGGGTCGAGTCGTGCCGCCTTGCGCGCCGGGGTGAAACCGAAGATGAGGCCTGTCGCCGCCGCGCAGCAGAAGGCCAGAACCATGGGCGCCGTGGTGAATTCCACGGCAATGCCGAAGCGCATCAACAGCAGCCCCGTGCCGATGCCGATGGCCACGCCCAGCAGGCCGCCCACGGCTGAGACCACGATGGCCTCGGACAGGAACTGGGACAGGATGTCGAACTGCCGCGCGCCGGTGGCCATGCGGATGCCGATTTCCCGCGTCCGCTCCGTCACCGACACCAGCATGATGTTCATCACGCCGATGCCGCCCACCAGCAGCGAGATGGCGGCCACCGAACCCAGCAGCATGGTGAAGGTGTCCTGCGAGGCCGACACTGTTTCCAGCAGTTCCGCACTGTTGAAGACGCGGAAATCCTGGGTGCCGTGCCGCACCACCATGAATTCGATCAAGTCCTGCTCGGTCTGGTTGATCAGGTCGATGTTCTCCACCGCCACCGCGATCGAGCGGACATAGCGTTGCCCGAACAGGCGCAGGGCGCCCGTCTTCAGCGGTACGAAGACGGCATCGTCCTGATCGTTGCCGCCCTGCCCCGACGCGCCCTTGCGCGTGAGCACGCCAATGATTTGAAAAGGCACGTTGCGAATCAGGATGTACTCGCCCAGCGGATTGCCGCCGTCAGGAAACATCTCGGCCGCCACTGTCGCACCGAGCACCGCCACGGCGGCATACGTGTCGCTGTCCTCGCGCGTGAAGTAGATGCCCTGGGCCAGCGGCCAGCTGCGAATGGCAGGCATGGATTCGGTGTTGGCGATGACGGTGGTCTGGTAGTCCTGGCGACCGTGACGCACGGTCTGGCTGCCCTGGATCTCGGGCAACGTGCCGATCACGTTCGGCACGCCGTCGGCGATGGCGTCGGCGTCCTCGAAGGTCAGCGTCGACGGCGATGGACCCCGTTGCCCCTGCACCCGCGCGGGCTGCAGCGTCAGCATGTTGGTACCGATGGCGCTGATGCGCTCGACGATCTGCAGCCGTGCGCCTTCCCCGATGGCCAGCATGGCCACCACCGAGGCCACGCCGATGACGATGCCCAGCAGGGTCAGGAAAGTGCGGAAGATGTTCGCGGTGAGCGAGCGCAAGGCCATGCGGATGGCCTCGCTGATACCGGTCAGAGGCGAGGCCACGCGGCGGTTCAGGAACAGCTCGCGCAGCTTGTGATTGTCGGCATTGCCTTGGCTGGAGGTGACGGTGTTGCGATCGCGGATCACCTGGCCGTCACGGAATTCCACCACCCGGTCGGCCTGCTCGGCCAGCGCCGGGTCGTGGGTGATGATGATCACCGTGTGGCCCTGCCGCGCCAGATTCTTCAGCAAGGCCACCACCTCGGCGCCACTGGCCGAGTCCAGCGCCCCCGTGGGTTCGTCGGCCAGAATGATGTTGCCGCCGTTCATCAGCGCTCGCGAGATGGACACCCGCTGCTGCTGGCCGCCCGAGAGCTGGCTGGGCCGGTGATCCATGCGCTCGCCCAGCCCGAGCGAGGTGAGCAGCGCTTCGGCGCGGATGCGGCGCTGCTCGGCGTTGTAGCCGGCATAGATGGCCGGAATCTCGACATTCTCCAGCGCCGTGGCATGGGGCAGCAGATTGTAGCTCTGGAACACGAAGCCGAAGGCCTCGCGCCGCAGCCAGGCCAGATCGTCGGCCTCGAAATGGCGGATGTCGCGCCCGCCGAACAGGTAGGTGCCGCTGGTGGGTTTGTCCAGGCAGCCCAGGATGTTCATCATCGTGGACTTGCCCGAGCCGGACTGGCCGACGATGGCGACAAACTCGCCGATGTGGATCTTCAGGTCGACCCCGCGCAGGGCCCGCACCTCCACCCCTCCCGAGGTGATGTAGGTGCGCGTGATGCCGCGCAGTTCGATGATGGGAATCTCGCCGCTGACATCGGCGGCCCGCGCCGGCTCGCCTGGGGACGGCCGCGCGCCGAGGGCGCCCGCGTCCAGGGTCAGACTGCTCATCGGAAGCCTCCGCCGAAGCCGCGCGGGGCGGTGGGTGCGCCGATGGCCTGCAGCTGCTGCTGGGGTTCCGCCGCGCCTTGAATGACGCCGGCCACCACCTGCTCACCTTCCTCCAATCCGGAAATCACCTGCGCATTGATGCGGCTGCTCACCCCGACAACAATGTCACGCGCCTGCTGGGTGCCGTCTGCCGCCATCACCGTGACGGTGGCCGGTCGACGCGCTGGCACGGTGCCGTCCCCGGAGGGCGGGCGGCGCCCGGCAGGACGCCCTTGCCGCGCCGCCGCGATGCGGGCTTCGGCATCGCCCGGAGCGCCGGCCCCGGGAGCCCCGTCGGCCGCTGCAGGAGCGCCGTAACTGAGCGCACCGACCGGCACCGTCAGCACGTCATAGGCCGCCGCCGTGATGAAGAACACCTGGGCGGTCATTTCCGGCAGCAGGGTGCCGTCGGTGTTGTCCACATCGAACAGGCCGGTGTAGAGCACCACATTGTTCTCGATCACCGGTGTCGGCAGGATCTGCCGCAGTGAGCCGCGCCAGCGACGCTGCCCACCACTCAGGGTGGTGAAGTAGATGTCCATGCCGATGCGCAGATTGCCGATGTCAGCCTCGGAAATCTCGGCCTGCACCGTCATGGTGGAGAGATCGGCAATGCGCAGGATGGTCGGTGCCTGTTGATTGGCATTCAGAGTGCGGCCCTCGTTCATCTCGATGGACACCACCGTGCCCGCGATCGGCGCGTAGATGCGGGTGAATTCGAGCGAGGTTTCCTCCGTGCTCAGGGTGGAGCGGCTCTGCTCGATCTGGCGCTGCAACTGGGTATAGCTGGCCTCGGCACTGGCGAGATTGGCGACGGCCGTATCGAAATCCTGCTGACTGGTGGCATTGGCCGCCATCAGGCGTTCCTGCCGCTGGGCATTGGCTCTTGCGAGATCGAGACTGGCCTGACGCGACATGATCTGTGCCTCGAGTGCGGCCAGGGCAGCGCGGCTGGCCTGCACTCGGCTGGCCTGGGTCCGCGCATCGATCTCGGCCAGCAGCTGACCGACTTCCACCTTGTCGCCCACTTCCACATGCAGCTTCTGCAATTGCCCGGACACCTGGGCGCCAACATCGACGAAATCGCTGGGCTTGAGGCTGCCGGCCGAGGAGATGGTGTTCTCGATATCGCCGATCTCGACGCGCGCGAGCAGGGGCTGATTCTGCGTCTCGGGGCTGTCGCTGCCACGCAGGTAATACCAGCCGCCGGCGCCGGCAACTGCCAGCACCAGCACCAGCAACAGCCAGCGGCCGCCTGCACGCCGCTTGCGACGGGGGGCCAGAGGGGGGGCGTCCTGCGATCGAGTCTGAGAGTCCTGTTGCGAGGTCATGCGAATATCCTTGCCAGTGGAGCGCCGAAGGGTCATGTGCTTGCGGTTACGCAGAGTGAAGCACCAATCCGTCGAAAAAATCTGTGACTTGTCGTGACTTTATTTCTGCCTGACGAGGTCAACGCGCAGGTCGCTCATGCGTTGGCGGCCGCGCGCCGAGCGACTTGCATGGCGCTGGCGATGCAGCTGCCGAAGAGGCCGGCTTCCACGGCGGCCGCGAGGAACTGACTGCGGGGCCCGAAGCCCTGCTCGCCGAGCAGACTGCCCAGGGCATCCAGCTGCAGGCGCGACGCGGGGAAGCTCTGCGCCAGCAGCTCCAGACTGCCGCCCAGCAGCGGGCGCCCCAGCGCCGCCAGCAGCAGGCCGATGCCGGCACACAGCAGGCCGGCCACTGCCACCTGAAGTGGCTGCGGCCCCTGCCCATCGACGCGCTCGACCAGCAGGATCGCGGCGCCCACCCCGAGGCCGACGAGCAGGCCCTCTAAGGCGCCGGTGATGTCGCCCGGGGCCCGCCCGAACAGCAGTGCAAAGGTGTCGACGCCGATCAGCTTGCCCAGCGCCCCCACCAGCATGCCGCCGAACGCGGCCCCCAGCAGCGGCCAGCCGCGCGCCGTCGGGGCCAGCCGCCGCGCCAGCACGAAGCCGCTGACGACCCCGGCCGCGCCCGGCACCGCCACCAGCAGACTCAGGCAGAGCATGACCAGCAGCACCGACAGCGCCCCGGCCTCCAGGGACTGCGACGCGGCCACGAAACCATAGGCCAGCCCGCCCAGCACACCGGCCACGGCGCCCCCGAGGATGCCGGCCGCGAGAGGGATCAGGGCGCCATTCGGCGGCTGGGCGCGTACTGACAGGACACTCCCCTGCCCGCCGTCCGCTGGCGCCGGCACGGGCCGCGTCTGGACGCTGGCGATGAAACGATAGCCATGCTTGGGCACGGTCTCGATGAAGCGCGGACTGCCGGCGGCATCGCCCAGCGCCTTGCGCAGGGTCTTGATGCATTGCGTCAGCGCCTCATCCGTCACGGGTACTCCCTGCCAGACTTCCGCCAGGAAGCGCTCCTTGCTCACGAGCTGCCCGCTTTCCTGCACCAGCAGTGCCAGCGCGTCCAGATAGCGCGCGTTCAGCTCCAGCACACGCTCGCCACGGCGCAACTGGCGCTGGGCGAGATTCAGGGAGAAGTCGTCGAAGAGATAAACCGTCTGGGTCATGCGTTGCCGGCTCCGGGCTGCGGAGCGTCCCATGCTGTGCCGTGGGGCGATGGCCGACAGTGTGCCCGATTCAGCGTGCGCCCGCCTCTGCTGCCGCACGGAAAAGACCGGCGGAAAGACACCAGAGCAGCGCGAAGAAGGCGTTGATGATCAACGTGAAACCAAGTCCAGCAGCCAGCACCAGCAGGCCCACCAGCATCTGTGCCGCTGCCGTGGCGAACATCGCCCGCGCCATGCCTGCGGCCCTCAGGCCCGCCGCGATCGCGCCGCCCACGGCCGTGGCCAGCACCGCGACATAGAGCAGATTGGCCGGATTGTCCTCACTGCCGATGATGCCCACCGCCAGCGATATCCACACCAGCAGCAGGGCCGCCAGCAGCCCCACCGCCACCCCGAGCCGGTAGGCGGTGTTGCGCGTCATGCGCACTGTCAGTTCCAGCAGCAGGCCGGGCACGCTGAGCAGGATGCCGGCCGCAACGAAGTCGACCCAGTCCCACTGCACTTCCTCGGTGAAGGGCATGCTCACCAGCGGCGTCAGCCACAGGGCGATGGCGGCGCCCCAGCCCAGCCAGCGCCAGCGCGTGCCGCGCCAGCTGGCCGAGACTTGCGGCTCGTGGGGGGACTGCGGCGGAGTGGAAGTGGTCGAAGGGTTCATGGCGGGCTCCTGGGTGATAGAGGGAGCCCGCAGTGTGGCGCGCCGTCAGTGGCCCGGCATGAGCAAACGCTGAGCAATGGCTGAGCGTTTGCTGCACCACGGCTATTTCAGGCTCTTCCCCACCACCTCGGCCACATCCTTGGAAAGACCATCCACCGCCTGGATTCTCTCCAGGGCAGCCCGCATCAGGCGCTGACGTGTCTCGTCGAAGCGCCGCCAGCGCGTGAGCGGGGTGACCAGGCGCGAGGCGATCTGCGGATTCAGCGCGTTGAGCTGGAGGATACGCTCGGCCAGGAAGTCGTAGCCGGCGCCACTGATGTCGTGGAAGGCCACCGGGTTCTGCCCGGCGAAGGCGCCGATCAGCGCCCGCACCTTGTTCGGATTGCGGATGTCGAAGGCCGGGTGCTGCAGCAGCGTCTTCACTCGAGCCAGCGTGCCGGGCAATACACAGCCGGCCTGCACGCTGAACCACTGATCCACCACCAGCGCCTCGTGTTGCCAGCGCGTGTAGAAGCTCTGCAAGGCCTGCTCGCGCAGGGACGCGGCTTCGGGC
>Ga0222712_10006370_pt1 | contig 11673 bp, 7 predicted proteins | sample C33_657DmetaG_FD_165043 | JGI IMG/M metagenome (GOLD analysis project Ga0222712, IMG submission 165043) | Estuarine water microbial communities from San Francisco Bay, California, United States - C33_657D | ecosystem: Environmental > Aquatic > Marine > Unclassified | place: USA: California... | reverse complement strand
ATTAATTGTTGATTAGGATGCCGCAGATCTAGCAAATGGTGATATTGAAGAGGTAACAAATATTCAGTACGAAGAAGAACTTAATGATGCCAAACGCGAAATCAACGTTCTCGAACCAAAATATTTAACGGAATTTGTAACAAATTATATGACATTAATTGGTAGTTAATTATGGTAGATACCCCAACCGATAAGGCAGCGTCTAACAATAAAGATCTAGCATCTGGTGGTTTGCAAAAACCAGGAGATGTGATCATTGATGAAATATTCATCAACACAGTTACTGGAGTTGCGCTAGACCTTAAACCTTTCTTTGTTGAATTGAATTTATACGAAGATATCTTTTCTCCCACTCTACATGGTAGCGTAGTCATCAGAGATGCCACCAATTTGATCGGCAGAACTCCAATCCTCGGAGATGAAATTCTTACGATTAATGTTAGAACTCCATTCCAGGAAGTTCCAGCACAAGATGATTTTTTCAATAAAATCCATAAATCATTTGCAGTTTATGCAATCAAGGATAGAAAATTAAACAACGATAGAGAACAATATTATCAACTGTTCTTCTGTTCTGTTGAGGCGTCCGCGGATAACATTCTAAGAGTGTGTGAGAAGTTTACTGGAACTACAGACGAACTTGCAGATAAGATTTTCTCCGATTATCTTTCGCTCCCAAGAATTGTTACGACAAAAGATCCCGCATCTTTTCAAGAAAAGAGTGAAAAAAATACTCCACTGTTTATTTCGGATACGCCGCACCAGTCATATATTACATTCGTTCCTCCCATGTGGAGTCCAATCCATTGCATGAATTGGTTGGCAAAAAGATCTCTTGGTGCAAACTTAAAGTCACCAACATTCTTGTTTTTTGAATCAACTAAAGCGTTTTATTTCACCTCTATTGAAAGTTTAATTGTTTCTCAACTAGAAGCAAATGATATTTTTGCGGATTATGTCTATCATCCAAATCTAGACAATTTACAAACAACCTCTGCACTTAGCAAGGGATACTCTACGGTCGAGGCAATTCAATTCTTAACTAACTTAGATATTCTTCAAAGTCAAGATCTCGGTCACTTTGCCAGCACAGTCTTTAGTTTTGATATGGTGAAGAAAGAATACACGGCGTACACATATGATCATGGATTCAATTTTAATGAAATTAATCACATGGAAGACTACAAGATTTCCAAGGACTCTAAGTTTTCTTTGGATAAAGATAAAAAATATAACATGCTGTTCCCAATAAATGTTATGAGATCTGGCGAAGGCAAGATGTTCGTTTCAACAGTAAATCCAGGGGTGCTTGATTCTACCGAAGATTCCGTAGATCTCCATCCTGAAACATTCGTGTCGCAAAGAACTAGTTCTTTACTGGATCTAACGACAATGAGAATTCAATTGACTGTTCCAGGAAGAACTGATATTGAAATCGGTAAACTTATTAAATTTTATTATCCATCAGTAGGGGAAAAACCAGAAAACACTGCGGAACCATTTATTTGGGATCTGCTGATTTCTGGGTTGTATATGATCACCGCGATTCACCATCAAATCACTCCATTATCGCATAAGATGTTTGTTGAAATCGCAAAAGACTCATATCCATTCCCGTTATATGATGTTACAGAAGATGCAGGAGCGACGCAATAATATGGACAATCTTATTTCGAATAATAACCCAAATTTTTATTGGTGGTTCGGAGCAGTTGAAGACAGAAATGATCCATTGAGATTAGGAAGATGTAAAGTTAGAATCCTTGGGTATCATACGGCAGATCTAGAATTACTTCCAACTGAAAATCTACCTTGGGCGATGCCAGTAATGCCAGCTAATTCAGCAGGTTCATCTGGTGTTGGTTGGTCGCCGACTGGCGCAGTAGAAGGTTCTTGGGTTGTTGGGTTTTTTGCAGATGGTGAGAATGGTCAACATCCCATGTTCTTTGGAACAGTAGGTTCTATTCCTGGTGGTTTGGCATCAAATGATTGCACTCCCGAAGATGGATCTGGTGGCGCGAACGATAGTGCAGTAGGTTCAGGAACAGGTGGAGTAAAGGGTGATTTCGTTGAACCTTCTGGTAATGCAAAAGATTATGAAAGTTATCTTGAGCAATATCTTGAGGCGAATGGTCCAAAGAATTTGAAGAATTGGGGTAAAATGGCAAAGGCAGCAATCATGGCGCAATGTGCGCATGAAAGCGGAAACTTTAGGTTCTTTAAAGAAATTTGGGGTCCAACCAAAGCGCAGAGCGGTTACGAAGGTAGAAGAGATCTGGGTAACAACCAACCAGGAGATGGTAAGAAATACATGGGTCGTGGATACATTCAAATTACAGGGCGTGCAAACTACAGAGCGTGCGGAAATTATATCAGTAAAGATCTAATCAGCACTCCAGAACTATTACAATTGAAAGAGGCAGGCGCTGCTGCGGTTGTTTGGTTTTTTGCCAAAGGTAACGCAAGAAATATTGGACCAAGAAATCAATGGGGTGATATTGAAAAAGTTACCAGAGCAGTTAATGGTGGGGTGAACGGACTTTCCGATAGAATAAACAAATTTGCTCATTATAAAAAGAAATACGGACTGGCGTAAGAGGATCTAACATGGCAAATATAACTTATGAAACAAATTCTGGTCCATTCGAAGAAGGCATCGGTCCACTAACAGCAGACAATATTACTTCACTATTGAAGGCATGTCAAGAGGCAATTGCCAAACAATATCCTGTTGCTGGCGCGCAGGACGTATTCTCAAAGGTTCACGACAAAGGTGAATATGGTGCCTATCGTTTCACCATCAACCAGTTAATCGACGCTAGTTGGTTGGGTAGTAGTGCAAGAGAATATATCAACAAGATATTAGTTGATCATCCAGAGGGACCAGAAAAACTCGAAAACAGAAAATCATATTTCGAGTATGCTAAAGAACAGAATCCCCTGATTGATTTTGCCGAAGCAAAAATTGAAGCAAAAAATAATGCTCAGTATTATTTCATAACAAATAAACTCGAAGGAGTTTCGATAAACAATCAAATTACTACTGGCACAGATATTCTGCTTTCGGGATATTATCAGGATCAAATTGCTTATAGTTACTTGAAGTTTATTTACAATCTTCTTTATACTGCCAGAATTATTTCTGACAGCACTGATCCTAAAGTAATTACTGGATTGCTTTCTGTATCACTGTGCGTAAATTATGATACTGCCGCAGCATATTCTAAGGGAATTATCAAGAAAGATACCAACGGAATTACTTCCAAGTATTGGTATGATATTGGTTGGAATTCTATTGCAGAAACACCTCTAGAGGTAAGCACAGCAAAACCAGATATTCCTGAAGCAGTACCAGTAGAAGGTGGTGCTACGTTGGTCGAGAATACGATCGACAAACTTACCATAGAATATAAGGCAGTTGGAACAAATATTTCTGGTAGGATTTTGTATGCTGGTGCAGAAATTGCTATCTCTATGCCAGTTTCTATTGACAGTTTATCGGCGCAATTAGACAAAGCAATTCAAGCAGCGAAAATTGTTGGACCACAAGAAAAATATCAAATTCTGCAGTCAGCAAAACAACAAATTGTTTCCTCGTTTGCAACTGACATCGCGCCAATCAAAAAACAACTTAATATTGTCGATCCCGTTGCCACAACGATCTATGATGCTGCTGGTAACAGCATAACAACTACTGTTGCTGTGAATCCAGATGGAACTAAAACAACAACAGTTGAAACTGTCAGCGCAGATGGAACTACAAGGACTAAAGAAAAGACCCAAGAAAAGGTTGTTCTAGAAACTAAAACTGAGGAAACTGATGTTACTGATCCTCCTTCCACGCAGGTTAAGAATGCTGCGTCTGAAGAAGAAGTAAATAAAGAAAACTCTACTGAAACGTTCAGGGCGAATAACCAACCATCAAATGCTGATGTAGTTCCTGCTTCAATGCAAGATGATTCCAAGGGGTTCAAGGATCCTAATAAAGTATATCCATTAAGATCTTCTGTAAATAAACCAGATACCAATCCGCTGGCAACGGGTGTAAACTCGCCGCAAGTTGGTGCAAGTCCAAAGACTTCTGCTGGTAACAGAGAAACTCTTAGCGCAGGTGCATCTCCCGCAGCAAGAAATGCAAATAGAAAACGCGAAGTTCCAACTGCGGGTAGAAACGGTGCAACTTGGGCACAACCAGAATCGCCATACAATGCACAATATCCATACAATAAAGTATTCGGATCAGAGGCAGGGCACGCACTTGAAATTGATGACACTCCTGGTTCAGAACGTCTAAACTTTGCTCACCGTTCAGGAACCTTTACGGAAACTGGACCAGACGGAACGCAAGTAAACAAGATTGTCGGTGATGGATATACCATTTTGGACAAAGACGGATATATCTTAATTGAAGGTGTTGCCAACGTTCACGTTGCAGGTAATTGTAATGTTATTATTATGAGCGATACAAACTTGACTATGCATGGTCGAGTTTCGATGGATATTCACAATGATATTGATGTCAATATCGGTGGTCGTTTATCACTGTCTGTTGGCGAAGGTATCTACGCGAGAAATGGCGGATTGATGTCACTCGAGAATGTTGGTGACATTGACATCGACGCGAAGGGCAACTTTACTACAGACGCTGCGGGTAAATTTAACTTGACAACAGAAGGCGGGTTGAATCTCACTTCTAAGTCGGATACTCATATTAAATCTGCTGGTGCATTCTTCAATCACTCGAATGGCGATATGAACACCTGCACTGATGCAAGTATTAAGTCTAAGTCTGGTGCAGCGACTGAAATTAAATCGGGCGCAGGAGTAAATGTTGAGGGCGTTGGTAATATCAGTCTCAAGGCACCTCTTGTTACTTCTTCGCCGATTGACACCACCACAATTGATGTTACAACTGCAAATATCACAACCCTGAATGCAGGAACAACAAACCTCAAGGGAACTCATAACTCGCCTGATGATACCACTAACATCAAGGGTAATACAACCGCAACTGTTACTACTCCTGTTGCAGCAGCAGAGGCAGTTTGTGCTGTTGCTGCTCCGTTGTCAAATACCAAGACTGTCGAAAAACCAGTCAGTAAGTCTGTCGCAGGAAAGTCGCAATATGTTGGTGGATCTGCTGGTGGTGTAGGTGGAGGTAACCAAGGGTCGTCGGATACTACTGATAATGACGTTCCAGATTCACCAGATAGCGGTTCCGCAGATTGCGTAAGTCCAAATGATGCATCCAATCCACTTGGACCAGATTCAGGTTCGGGCACAGGTGGAGAACAGGTCGGAGACTTCGGCACAGTCCCTCCTGCTATTGCTGGATGCGACAAATACTACAAGACTAAACAACCATTACCAGCACTTGGCGGAAACAAGATTAACGGTGATATTGTTCTGTCAGATAATTACAGATTGAAAGACTTCTTCCCGACTAGAAGTCTATCGCAGTTTATTGCCTATCCAAAAGGCAAAAACAACAAGTGGGAAATTATTCAGAACTACAGATGCCTTGCTCTTAACATTCTCGAACCTCTGCGCGAGAAGTATCCTGGGTTCAGAATTAACTCTGGATTTAGACACGACACCATGTCGGCGCACAGATATGCTGCAGTTGACTTGCAGTGGCCGCAGTATGCTTCAAATAAACAAAAGATGGTTGAGATCGCAAACTTCGTAGCAACATCTCTGCCACGCTGCGACCAAATTCTGCTAGAGACTGCGAACGGATCTACTGCATGGTTGCATATTGGTTATGTTCTATGGAACGGGCAAAAGAGAAGCGGTAGCGCAAACGGAACTTGCCGTCAAAGCGGAAGTCAAACAATATTCTTAAGTAAAGGTAGGTTTATCCCGTGGTAACATATAAATAAGCATATGAGCACGAAGCAAGTAAACAGAATATACTCAGATCTAGATCTGTCCTTCGCGGCGCATCCAATTACGGGTGACGTCGCGAGGAAGTATGATGTTAATGCCGTAAAGCAAGCACTCAAGACTTTAATCTTAACTAATTATTATGAGCGCCCATTCCAACCGAAACTCGGTTCTCCTGTGTATGGAATGATGTTTGAAAATATTGACATGATCACAGCAAACTCATTGAAATTGCGCCTAGAACTTTTGATCAACAAGTATGAACCAAGAGTAAGATCGCAGCAAGTTGATGTAGTTCCGCTTTTTGACGACAACGCATTTAAAGTGACAATTTATTTTTATGTGATAGGTGTTAATGATCCTGTAACATTTTCAACAATTCTAAGAAGAAGTAGATAAGATGACACAACTAAATGTAGCGGAACTAGATTTCGATGCGATCAAACAAAATCTAAAGACTTACTTGCAATCGCAAGAAGAATTTCAGGATTACAACTTCGACGGTTCTGCTCTTTCTATGTTGATTGATATTCTGGCATACAACACTCACTATAATGCCACCCTTGCTCACCTTCAAGCGAATGAAATGTTTATTGATAGTGCGGTAAAGAGAAACTCGGTCGCATCTATTGCTAAAACTCTTGGTTACACAGGCGCATCAAGAAGATCTGCGCGAGCAAACATTACTCTACAAATTGATCCGCCATCAGGTTATACTGGAACCAGTTTAACATTAACACGAGATACTCCATTTACTGCTAAGACAGTAAAGAACACTTACACTTTTTATCCAAAGCAAGACTATTATTCTGGTCTTGTTACATTGGAAACAAGCAATCCTGGTTTTAGTTTTGATGTAGAATTGATCGAAGGTAAGCGTGTAACAAATACTTTTGTTGCTGATCTGTCAACTCTATCTGGTCCATTCGTTCTTCCGAATAAGAATATTGATATTTCAACAATTAGAGTAAGAGTCCAAGAATCTTCTACTGTTGTTACCACTACAACATGGAATTACTACGAAGACATTATGAGCGTAGATCCTACAACAAAGGGATTCTTTGTTGAAGAAGGTCCATCTGGTCTTTATGAAATTAGATTCGGTGATGACATCCTTGGCAAAAAGTTGGTAACGGGAAATATTGTAATTGTTGACTATATTGTAAGTAGCGGCGCTGCAGCAAATTCTATTCCAAATTTTGCAGTTTCAACCACTTTCACTGGTTCTGGTGAATCTAAAATTATCTATCTGAACGAAGCAGCAACAGGCGGTTCAGAACAAGAAAGCATTGACAGCATCAGATATAATGCTCCCAAGTTCAATGCTACTAAGAACAGAGCAGTTACTGTGACAGACTATGAGACGTTGATCACCTCAAGATTTAGTAATATCAACTCTATCTCCGTTTGGGGTGGGGAAGAAAATGTTCCTCCGATTTACGGTAAGGTGTTCATTGCAATCCAACCGCAACCTGGATCTATTATTACGCAGGCAGATAAAGATATTATTTCTAGAGACATCATTCGCCCAAGAAGTATGGTATCGATTCAACCTGAGTTTGTTGATCCGATCGAAACCTATATTAGTCTGGGCGTTACTGCCAACTTCAATAAAACGCAAACAACATTCACTTCCTCGAGAATTGAAACGGAAATTAGAACAGTCGTTCAAAACTTCTTTACAAATAATCTAAACAAGTTACAGAAGAACTTCTATTATTCTAAACTGCTTTCTGCAGTCGTAGGCACTACGAAGTCTATCTTCTCTGCCAGCGTTCAAATTGAGATGCACAAAAGAATTCCGATTTTCTTGGGTGTGTCCGATCAATACGACGTAAGATTTAATAGTAAGTTGCAACCAGAAACAGTTAGAACTACACTATTCAATACGACTATTTCTGGGCAGCAGTATGAAGTATACATTACTGACGGGCATCCAACTACTGTTGGTGATCTTGGAACTCTTGTGTTAAAGAAATCAGCAGATGATACTATTATTTCATCAAATGTTGGTTCCGTTAATTATGATACTGGGGTGGTATCAATTTCAAATATAACTATTGACTCTCTACTTGGGGATGAAACAGAACTTCGAGTTTACGTCAAACCGTTTGGGGATGCCCCAAATATTTTGACCAGCGATCTAACATCAACCACAGAATCTTCAACCTCCGCAGTCTTCCCGTATGCTGCTAGAAATACTGTTTTGACGTTAGATACGAGCGCAGCAAATTCAGTATCAAATGTAACAGCAGGACTGACCATTACGGCGGTTGCTAACTCACAAGAATAAGAGATGACACAAACCACATCATATTATAAAAAGGTTGCAAGTATAACAGTAACTGATGGTGGTTCAGGATATATTTCTGCGCCTATGGTTACTGTTGGTGGTAATGCAACTGCTACTGCAACAGTTTCCGGTGGTAAAGTTACTGCGATTACTGTGACGTTTTCTGGTTTTGATTATCTTACACCACCAACAATCACCTTTAGCGGCGGAAGCGGAACTGGCGCAGCAGCAGTTGCAAATATGGTATATGTTGATGACGAGTATAATGGTTTCAAACAATCACTAAGTCATCTTATTGCAAACCAACTTCCTGATTTCGTTCGTAATGAATATCCAGTTTTTGTTACGTTCTTGGAAAAATACTACGAGTTCCTTGATCAGGAAAATGAAGTAAATAATTTCCTCTTAAACTATGAGAAGAATTTTGATATCAATAGAACTTTGGATACATTTGTTCCCAAGTTTAAGAATCAATATGCGCAGAATTTCCCGTTAACAGCACAACTCGACGATCGTCGTCTGATCAAATTCATCAAGCAGTTCTATGAAGCAAAGGGTTCAGAAAAGGCAATAGAACTTCTGTTCAGAATTCTCTACAACGAGAGTACTGAAATTTTCTATCCGTCAGAACAAATTCTTCGCGCTTCGGATGGTATCTGGATTGAAGATGTTACATTAAAACTTGCAGTCGATAGCGGAATTACTGCTAATCCGTTTGACCTAAAAGGTAAAACTGTAAGAATAAAATATTTTGAAAACGTAGGTTCGGTTCTATATCAAAGAATTGTAGAAACCAATGTTACCAACGTTACCAAGTTTGCGTATATCTTCCCTGCTGTCTATGAATTAGTAACAAGTTTATCTAAGACTGCAGAAATCCTAGTTCCAGGCGCTGGTGCAGTGGGTAATGCTTTAGTATCTGCGTCCGAGGAAGTTGTAGCGATAGTCGGCGACAACTATAAAACATTCAATGGTTCTTCTGCAGTAAATCTGACAAATAATACAATAACAATTTCATCTCACGGTTATACGACTGGCGACGTTGTCATTTATGACAGAAGTGGCGGAACTATTGTAACTGGACTAACAAACTATAATGCGTATTATGTGATTGTAGTAAATTCAAATACAATAAAATTAGCAACCAGTGCAACAAATGCGTCAGCAGGAACTGCAGTCGATCTAACTATCGTAGGTTCTGGAACGCAGCGTCTGTATGAACCACTCACCGATGCAGGTAACGGTTATTATGCTGCTCCTACTGTTGAGTTTACTTCTGTTGATGGAACTGGTGCCACCGCAAGAGCAGTCCTTTCTGATGACGGAACTCTTTCGCACGTAGTTATTGTAGATGGCGGTTCCGGATATACTTCTGCTCCTGCTGTATCTTTCTCAACTGATGCCGTCAGAACAACAGTTGAAATTTTAGATACGGACACTGGCACAACTACGACATACGGGTATGTAGTTCGTCAACTTTCAACTACAGAAGTAGTAAGTTGTGATGGAACACCACCATGCGGATTTAATGTTGGTGATATTTTCTCGATCGACGAAACAGGTTCTGTCGGTTCATATACTATCGATTATGAGAATAATCAACAAGAGTATTTTCTAAACAAATACAATGAAAGTGATGTAGGATTGAATACATAAACTCTCGTTGGTAGAGATAACAGAGCGTCGATTAGAATTGATGCGGTTGATGTTGATGGTTGTCCAACTGCAGTAAGTATTTTCGATACTGGGTTTGATTTCGAGCGCGAAGCATTTACTGCAACAATTGAATCACCACTAGGTTGCACTGCTACTATCGCATTCACAACTGGTGCAATTAATGTCAAGTCTGGTAGATTTAAAGACTCTCGTGGTATGTTGTCAAACGTCAACAAACTACAAGACAACTATTACTATCAAAATTACTCGTATGTTGTTCGCTCAAACGTTCCGTCCAATAAATGGATTGACATTGTAAAGAACACTACGCACCCTGCAGGCACTGCGATCTTCGGCGAACTTGTCATTGAGCAAGTTGTTGAGATTAGCGATTACATTACAACACCAATCGAACGTCTGCATATCTATGAGTTTGTTCTCGAAGAACTCTCTGCTGATACTTTCTACTACGCTGTTGACTTCATCAAGGTTCTTTCGGATACTGCAACTGCTTCCGAAGCGCATGGAAGTCATGTTTACAAAGTTCTGGCGGATTCAGTAACAACAAGCGAAACTACTGCCTTTGACTTTGATATTGGTATCTACGAAAACGAAGATGATACTACAATATCAACTGATGTGTTTGAGAGAGTCGTTCAATATGTAAGAGAAGTCAGCGAAAATACAATCACTGCTGAAAATGCAATTACTGATTTTGGTAAGGTTCTAGAAGAAACAATCTATCTACAATCCCCATATGCTGATGATTTCTTCGATGAAAATTATGTTTCTGCCGATATCGCAAATTATGACTTCACTAAAGTTCTGGCGGAAGTTGCGAATACAAGCGAAGCAACATCAACGACCTTCAGTAAAAATGGTGTTGCTGATACTGCGACTGCGACTGAAAGTTTTGGCAGATCAGTTGAATATTATAGAACGTTTGCAGAATCCGTAATAACACACGAATATACATCCGTTGGTTTGGTGAAACCAGGAGGAGAAGAGGCAGGTAATGTCGATGAATCAAATGCAACAGATTCTGCAACAAGTCACCTGTATAAATATTTGACTGATTCTGTTACTTCAACAGACACAACTGGAATTATTCCATATCTTGTCAAAACAGACAATGCTGGAGCAACCGAATTGCTGATCATAGCAAATGATGCAGCAACTATAGATTCTATCGCTACGACTGAACAATCGCTTATAAATACACTTAAAGGTCTATTCGAAACAGTAACAGTCACTGAAGATGGTATTGTAAATACTCAAAACTATGTTGATGGTGATTTTGGTTCGGATTATGTTGGTCAAGTAACTTATTTTAACTAAGAAGAAGGTAAATCAAATGAAACTAATCGAAAACGTAAAGGGAACTAAGGGCGTTCTAAATATCGTCCTTCGCGACGAAGCAGGAAATGTTACCCAAGAAGTAACTGTTCCTAACTTGGTTGTTGATACAGGTCTTGCTTATATTGCTTCGCGCATGAAGGATACCACTCAGACTGCAATGTCGCACATGGCAGTCGGTGACGGTGACCAAGCAGGTGGTGCAGCAAACCCAGCGGCATCTGACACTGCTCTTCAACACCAACTTGCTCGTGTTTCCCTGACATCAACAACTGTAACAGATAACGCTGTTGAATATGTTGCTACTTTTGGCGCAGGCACAGGAACTGGTGCTGTTACTGAAGCAGGTATCTTCAATGCCTCGTCTTCCGGCACAATGCTTTGCCGCACTGAATTTGCTGTCATCAACAAGGGTGCGTCAGACAGCATGACAATCACTTGGACGGTAACGATCTCGTAATATAACATGGCACTTCTTCTTC
>Ga0222712_10006368_pt1 | contig 11676 bp, 13 predicted proteins | sample C33_657DmetaG_FD_165043 | JGI IMG/M metagenome (GOLD analysis project Ga0222712, IMG submission 165043) | Estuarine water microbial communities from San Francisco Bay, California, United States - C33_657D | ecosystem: Environmental > Aquatic > Marine > Unclassified | place: USA: California... | reverse complement strand
GTGATATCGTAACAATTTCAAGCAATACATGGGTTAATGCTAGACGAACAAACTTAACTGACGGGGGTAATTTCTAATGTCAAATATCGTAAGAATTAAACGTAGGGCTTCAGGCGCAGCCGGAGCACCGACAAGTTTACAGAATGCTGAGTTAGCATTCAATGAAGTAGACAACACGCTTTACTATGGTAAAGGCACAGGCGGAGCAGGAGGAACTGCTACAGTAGTTGATGCTATTGGTGGTACTGGCGCATTCGTAGATAAAGCAACAACACAAACAATCACAGGCGCAAAGACCTTTACAAATGGTATTACTGCAGAAGTAACAGGTAATGCAGCTACTGCAACTAAACTAGCAACTGCTAGAAACATTGCATTAAGCACTGATGTAACTGGCACATCATCTTTTGATGGCTCTGCTAATATTACAATTGCAACAACATTAGCTAATACAGCTGTTACAGCAGGTTCTTATGGTTCAACTACAAAGATTCCTACTTTTACAGTTGACTCTAAAGGTCGCTTAACTGCAGCTGGTGAGGCTAACGTAGCAACAAACCTAGCTATTGCTGGAGACAGTGGTACTGACACAGTAAATTTGTTAGTAGATACACTAAGCTTTATTGGTGGTGAAGGTATTGATGTACAAGTTACAAACAATACTGTAACTGTTATTGGCGAAGATGCCTCTACAACAAACAAAGGTATTGCATCATTTGCAGCCGCTGACTTTGATACCTCAACTGGACATGTCACAGTAGACGCTTCAATTGCTCGTTTAGCAAGCCCTACCTTTACAGGTGTGCCAGCTGCTCCTACGGCATCAGCAGGTACCAACACTACTCAACTAGCTACTACTGCTTTTGTTAGAGCTGAAGTTGCTGCATTAGTTGATGGTGCTCCTGCTCTATTAGATACTCTAAATGAACTAGCAGCAGCTATTGGTGACGATCCTAGTTTTGTAACTACAATTACAACATCTATTGGCACTAAGTTAACTAAAGCTAGTAATTTGTCAGACTTAGTTGATGTTCCAACAGCACGTACTAACTTAGGTTTAGGTACAATGGCTGTGCAGAATGCTGCTACTGTAGCAATTACTGGCGGATCAATTATTAACTTAACTACATTCGATGGCGTGACTATCGATGGCGGCACTTACTAATTAATAAAATTCCTGCTAAATAGCATTGAAGGGAAGCCAAATGGCAAATACATTATTACTAAAAAGGTCTACTGTTGCGGGTAAAATACCTGTAGCAGCTGATCTTCAAGTTGGAGAATTAGCAGTAAACTTAGCTGATGCTTTGCTTTACACTAAAAGAGCAGATAACACTGTTATTCCGGTCGGGAGCATTGCTCCTGGCTCTCATACATATACTAGAACAACCTTTGCAGCGACTGCTGGTCAGACTACTTTTACTGTTGGATATAATCCTGCACTCTTAGAAGTTTATGTCAATGGTGTTTTACTTGCACGTACAGATTACACAGCAGCTAACGGAACCTCTATTGTACTTGGTAGTGCAGCAGAGTTAGATGATGTAGTTGAGGTAGTAGCCTTTACAGTATACAATCTTAACACAGTATTATCAAGCAATATTATTGGAACAATACCAATTAGTGCTGGCGGTACTAACGCTACTACTGCAGCAGATGCTAGAACAAACTTAGGATTAGGTACTGCAGCAACTACAAATAGTACTGCATATGCTACCTCTGCACAAGGTACTCTTGCAGATAATGCAATAAGTGCAGTTACCTCTACTGATAGTAGTGTTACTATTACAACAACAGGAACTAGTAAAAACCTTAGTGTTAGCTATTCTGGATTAGTTGGTGCAGTCCCTACTTGGAATCAAAACACAACAGGGAATGCGGCTACCGCTACTTTAGCGGCTACTGCTACTTTAGCGGCTACTGCAACTAACGTAGCCTATAGTGGATTAACAGGCACAGTACCTACTTGGAATCAAAATACAACTGGTAATGCAGCCACTGCAACTAACGTAGCTTACTCAGGCTTGACAGGCACAGTGCCAACATGGAATCAAAACACTACAGGTAATGCTGCAACGGCTACGAATGTGGCTTATTCAGGATTAACTGGAACAGTCCCTACTTGGAATCAAAATACTACAGGTACTTCTGCAGGTTTATCGAGTACTCTCGTAATTGCTTCAGGCGGCACAGGACAGACAACTGCCAATGCAGCATTTAATGCTCTTGCACCTAGTCAAACAGGTAACACAGGAAAAGTTCTTTCAACAAATGGCACAAATACCTCATGGGTAGTTATGACAGATCCAACTGATATCGCTATCAGTATGGCTATTGCTTTAGGCTAAGGAAATAAAAATGGCAAATTCATTTAAGAATTCAGCAGTAGCAAACATCGGAACTACTGCATCAACGGTGTATACAACACCTAGTGCAACAACAAGTACTGTAATTGGTTTTACTGTTGCTAACGTTAGTAACTCTCCTATCACAGTTAATATTTATTTGACTATTGGCGGATCTGATTTCTATTTAATTAAGAATGCAGTCATTCCAGTTGGTGGCGCTATTGTGCCAGTTGGTGGTGAACAAAAGGTTGTTCTTCAGACTGGTAACTTAGTTAAAGTCTTATCTAGTGCTGCTACTTCAGCAGACGCTATTCTATCTGTATTGGAGATCTCATAATGAGTTACTTAGGAGCTGAACCAGCAAAACAGATGCCTGAAGTAGGCACTAATACTGTTGAAACACAAGACATTAAAGATGGCGCAGTTACAACTGTTAAGATTGCTGATGCTTCAATTACTGCAGCTAAAATTGCTGATAATTCTATAACTACTGCAGACATACAAGATGGTGCAGTTACTGCAGTTAAACTTGCAGCAGGTGCCGCAGTCCCCTCACAAACTTCACAAGCTGGAAAATTTTTAACAACTGATGGTACTACTGCTAGTTGGGGTACTGTAACTCCTCCAACGGCTACTGCTGTGAGTGATACTATAAATAATTCTACTGGATACTTCCATTTACCTAGAGGAACAACTGCACAGCGTCCTTCTAGTCCTATACTCGCACAAACAAGATATAACACTCAAACTAATGTAGTTGAAGTTTGGACTGGCTTTGCATGGGGTGCTTTAACGCCATTGTCTTCTTATTCAGTTCAATACTTAATAGTTGCAGGCGGTGCAGGAGGTGGACAACAAACAGGTGGAGGTGGCGGTGCAGGTGGTCTTACAACTGGGTCAGTTACCTTAGATGCTTCTACTATTTATTCAATAGTGGTTGGTGCTGGTGGAGCGGCAGGAGACGTTGGAAGTACTATATCAACTTCTTATGGTAGGGATGGAAGTAATTCTTCTATTGCTGTTATTTCAACTGCTATTGGTGGCGGTGGCGGTGGAGGGTATGGAAATAGACCTGGTCGAACTGGAGGTAGTGGTGGTGGCGGAGCTGCTGATGGAGGGTCAGGCGCAGCAGGTACATCAGGACAAGGTTTTGCTGGGGGTAACGCAAGAACAGCAGCCCCTCCTTTTCTTGGAGGAGGTGGCGGTGGAGCAACTGTTGCTGGAGGTGTAGGAGGTACAGGCGGTACTTCTGGTTCCGGTGGAGGTAATGGCGGTAATGGCTCAAACGCATTCTCAATTTGGGCTACCGCTACTGCAACAGGATCTAGTGGTTACTATGCTGGTGGTGGAGGCGGCAACGGAGAAGGCGCATCAGGTACATCAGATTGTGGAATTGGTGGTTTAGGGGGTGGAGGTAGAGGAGGTAATAATAATTCTGCAGGAATTGCTGGCACCGCAAATACAGGTGGAGGCGGTGGCGGTGGTCGTGATTATATTAGTTTAGGAAATGGGGCTACAGCCGGAGGATCAGGAATTATAATTTTACGATACTTAGGCCTACAAAGAGGTAATGGAGGTACAGTTACATCATTAGACGGCTATACCTACCATACTTTTACATCTTCAGGCACATATACAGCATAAGGAAAATAAAACATGTCATACTTAGGTATTCCACCATTTGGTAGAACAGCTAGAACTGTGACCGAAGTAATCGCTACATCTGGACAGACTACATTCTATCCTAGTGGAGGCTATGCTGTAGGCTACATAGATGTTACACTAAATGGTATCACACTCTTATCAACAGATTTTACGGCCTCTGATGGCTTATCTGTTGTACTCAATTCAGCCGCAGTGTTGAATGATGAATTAAAATTTACAAGCTATACTGTTAATCTATATGATGGGGTTCCCTCCTTAGTAGGTAATGCAGGTAAATATTTAAAGACAGATGGCTACACAACCAGTTGGCAACTTGCAGCTGTTGTTGGGCCAGTAAACACTAACACAAGCGCTATTACTGAAAGTTACGCTATTCCTACGGGAACTAATGCTCAGTCTGTAGGTCCACTTACACAAGCAGCTAATACAACAGTAACAATAGCCTCCGGTCAACGCTGGCAAATAATTTAAGGATAAAAAATGGCATCAAAAATTATAGCCACAGGTGCTGGCTTTACACATGCACCAGATGCAACAGGCGCATTAGAGTTACAAGTTGCAGGTGGTACTACCGCAATCGCACTTAATACTTCTGGCGCTATTGGCGTAGGTGCTACACCTAGTTATGGTACTAGCGGCCAAGTACTAATCAGCAGTGGCACAGGATCAGCTCCTCAATGGGGTTCTGGTGGTGCTACAACAGGCAAGGCAATTGCCATGTCTCTCATTTTCGGATTTTAAGGAATAAAACATGGCAAATCCTAATATTGTAGGCGTAACCGCTATTTATGGTGCTACGTCTTATCTCGTACCTACAACAACGACTGCTACTGCATGGACGGCTTTAACTCCAGCAGTAGGTTCAGTAAATAAAGTTGGCTCTATTGTAGCTTCTAATGTTACTGCAACTGCTGCAACTATTACATTATCAGTCAACTCAGCTGCTTCTGGTGGTGGAACTCCTTATCGTGTAGCTTATCAAATTTCAATTCCACCTAATGCTTCTCTTATTATTGCAGATAAAACAACTGCATTTTATGTGGGTGAAGCACAGTCTGTAGTAGTAACTTCAGGCACAACAAACGCTATTGAACTAGTTGCTAGCTACGAAACAATCACAGCTTAAGGAGGCACATTATGTCTCAAAGATATGCGGGTGGTATAAGATCAGCTTTATTTGATGGTATTAAAACTCCACCCCCAACAATAGAATACCTTCTTGTAGCGGGAGGAGGAGCTGGAGCTGGAGATGGAGGCACAGGAGCAGGAAATGGTGGCGGTGGAGCAGGAGGGTTACTTACCGCTGTTGGATACCCTATAATTTCTGGATCAACAATTACAATAACTATTGGAGCGGGAGCTGCAGGTGGGTTATCTATTACAGGATCAAATGGTTCTAATTCTATATTTGGTTCTATAACTGCAATAGGTGGTGGTGGTGGTGGTTATTATAGTAATGCGCCAGGGATAGTAGGTGGTTCTGGTGGAGGTGGTGCTCCAGCAGGTGGTGCTGCTGGTCCAGGGACCCCTGGTCAAGGAAATGCTGGTAGTGGAGGAACTACTAATGCTGGTGGAGGTGGAGGTGGTGCAGGTAGTGCAGCTACTTTAGCAATAGGTAATGCAGTAAAAGGTGGAGATGGAGGAACAGGTTTTGTTTCTTTTATTTCTGGATCACGAGTTATGTATGCTGGAGGCGGTGGCGGATCTAGCAGTACTGGTAGCCCAGCACCTACTCCCGCAGGTGTAGGCGGTGGAGGAGGAGGTGGAGATGGAGCAACTGGTATTATTAAAAATGGAGGTAGCGGACTTCCAAATACTGGTGGTGGTGGTGGAGCTCAATTAGTAGGTGGTATTTCTGGATCTGGTGGTTCAGGAGTATGTATAATTAGATATCCTGCCTATTACGCACCAGCTGTATCTACAACAGGTTCACCAACAATTACTATGTTAAGAGGGTATCGTATATACGAATTTAACATTTCTGGTACAATAACATTTTAAGGAGTAGATATGGCAAGTGGATTATTTACACTTAAACAAGTTAACCAAGCTATGCGTCAAAATGCATGGTCAAATCAAAAAACACAATTAGTAGAATATCTAGTTGTTGCTGGTGGAGGTGGGTCTTATGTAGGAGGCGGAGGTGCTGGTGGCTTATTAATGGGTCTCATGCCTGTTGTGTCAGGTACTTCTTATACTGTTTCTGTAGGAGCTGGAGGAGCAGTAGGGCAAAATGGGTCTGATTCTGTTTTTAACAATATTCAGGCAATTGGAGGAGGTAGCTTCGCTAATCAAGGAGGTTCTGGCGGAGGAGGAAGTCATAGTCCATCATCAAGAACTTTAATTGGTGGACAAGGAATTGCAGGTCAAGGTAATCCTGGTGGCAATAATGTAAGTGGTGCAACTACTGTAGCTGCAGGAGGTGGGGGTGCAGGCACTTCTGGAGTTTCTACTGGAAGTAATAACTTTAATGGTCCTGGTGGTTCTGGTATTGCTTCATCTATAGCTGGTTTTGCAGTTTATGCTGGTGGTGGTGCAGGAAGTGGTGGTGGAGCTTATGGTAATCTTGGCGGTGTTGGCGGTGGTGGTTTTGGTGCAGGAAATTCAAGTTTAGCAAGTAATCAAGGATCCGCAAATACAGGTGCTGGAGGTGGTGGTTCATATAACGTGGGTGGGTATGGCGCAGGAGGTTCTGGTATAGTAAGTATAAGCTATCCAGTACTATATTCAGCAGCAGCTTCTACAACAGGTTCTCCAAAAGAAATGATTAGTGGTTCTGGTGCTATGCAATTTAGCGGAGCAAATGCTGTAACTTGGCCTTTTGGAACAAATTTACTTGGTGCAAATGATTTTACTATTGAATGTTGGGTATATCCGTTAGTTAATGTTGCAAATGCTACTCTCTTTGCAGGACAAGGAGATTGGGGAACTAATGCAAATAGTTCTTATGCTTTAACTATTGGTTCTGGAAGTAGTCCAGGTGTTTCTGTAAGTACTGGTGCATATAATGTTACTGGTGCTGTTGCATTAGTAAATCAGTGGAGCCATGTAGTTTTAGCAAGAACTGGAAATACTTTATCAACTTATTTAAACGGTACTCGTGTTGGTACTACTGCTATGAGTGGTGCAGTTAATGATGGATCTACTAATTACTTACCATGTTCTGGCGGTATATCTAATGTTGCTGGTGGAGCAAATTTTAATGGTTATATTTCTAATCTTAGACTTATTGTAGGTGCAGGGGGATATAATGCTGCAAGTACAACTATTACTGTTCCAACCTCACCATTAACTGTTACAGCAAATACAAAATTATTAGTATACCAAGATGGTTATAATCCCTATAAAGATGCATCTAGTTTAAACACTATTGCTGGCGTGTATAAAAATCTAAATACTCCCAATAATTCTCCTCGTGGTACATTTTTAACACCATTTGCATCAACAACATATACAAATATTGCTAGAGTATATGAATGGACTTCAAGTGGTTCAATTACCTTTTAAGGAAATAGTATGAGTAATTTATTAGGTAGTATTTTATCTGCTACATATAACCCATTAGCTGGCTCACCCTCTACAATTGAGTATCTTGTAGTAGCAGGAGGCGGTGGTGGTGAACGTAAAAATGTTGCAGGAGGCGGTGGTGCTGGCGGATTACTTACTGCAAGCAATTTTGCAGTAACTCTTGGAACTACACTAAATATTGTTGTAGGCGCTGGTGGAGTTGGGGGTATTCAAACTAATGCAGTATCTGCTACAAATGGTTCAAACTCTTCATTTTCTTCTATAACTACAACAGGTGGAGGTAAAGGGGGTAATGGTGCTGCTGGTAATAGTGGTGGTTCTGGTGGCGGTGGCCAATATGCACAAGCAGGTGGTGCCGGAACTTCAGGACAAGGGTATGCTGGAGCAGCAGGCCCTGCTAACCCTGCAAGAGGCGGTGGCGGTGGCGGTGCAGGAGGTCCAGGTATCTTAGCTATGGGAGGTGCTGGTTTTTGTTCAACAATTACTGGTCAACGTATTATTTATGCTGCTGGTGGTGGTGGAGGTAGCGATAGTGTACCTGGACTTGGTGGAGCTCCTTCTGCTGGTACTGGTGGAACTGGTGGAAATACTAACACAAATTACTCAGGAACTAATGCTCTTGCAGGTTCTGGAAGTGGTGGAGGTGGAGCAGCTGGTAATCAAGATGCAGTAACTGGTGGAGTAGATGGTGGTAATGGTGGTAGTGGAATAGTTATTCTTAGATGGCCATCAAGCGCAAGTCCACCAACAACAATAACAGGTTATCCTCAAATTAGTTATACTGACGGATATCAAATATACATATGGACCTCAAGTGGTTCAATTACATTTTAAGGAATTTAAATATGGCGCATTTTGCTAAAGTGACAGATGGTAAGGTAACTCAAGTAATTGTTGCTGAACCAGAGTTTTTCACAACATTTGTGGACACAAGTCCAGGTCAATGGATTCAAACTAGCTACAATACACATGGTGGTGTACACGCTAATGGGGGCACTCCTCTTCGTAAAAATTATGCTGGTATTGGATATAGTTATGATGCACAACGTGATGCATTTATTCCTCCAAAACCCTATGCATCATGGACACTAGATGAACAAAAGTGTTTATGGAATCCTCCAGTAGCAATGCCTACAGACAACAAAATGTATCGTTGGGATGAACCAACAACAGCATGGGTTGAAGTAACAGAAGGAGCATAATATGCCACAATACTCAGGCATTTGGACGCTTTCACAAGCATCACAAGCCATTAAAGATAACAACTGGACTGGTATCCCACCACAAAATGTCGAGTATTTGGTTGTTGCTGGGGGTGGCGGTGGCGCTGGGTCAGATACAGGCGCAGCAACTAATGGTGGCGGTGGCGGTGGCGCTGGGGGTTTGCTTGCAAACTATACTAGCATAACTATATCTACACAAATTTGGATTACAGTAGGCGCAGGAGGTACCGGAGGATTAGCTGGTGCTAATGCAGGAACAGCAGGTTCTAATTCAGTTTTGTTTGCTACAAGTTCTGGCGCTTCAACAGGTAGTATAGTTTCTATTGGCGGAGGTAGAGGTACTTGTATAGGTCTTGGTGGTTCTGGAGGCTCTGGTGGTGGAGGGGCTAATGATAGTACAATTGGTGCTATTGGAACAGCTGGTCAAGGAAATAGTGGTAGTATCGGAGTTACTGGAAATCCATATGTAGCTTGTGCAGGTGGTGGGGCTGGATCTGCAGGAATTAGGAGTGTAAGCTCTAGTGCTGGTAGTCAAGGAGGAAGTGGTGTTGCAAGTTCTATTAGTGGAGCATTGGTTACTTACGCAGGTGGCGGAGCTGGGGGTGGTTATTTAGTCTCTGGAGCAGGTCTCGGTGGAATTGGTGGGGGAGGTAATAGTGCAGGTGATGGAATTGCAAGCACTGCAGGAGCAACAAATACTGGCGGAGGAGGCGGAGGTGGAGGCACTACACAAGGTGGTACACCAGGCTCTAATGGAGGTAGCGGTATCGTAATTATCCGATATCCAGATTTATTTTCTCTAGCAGCTTCAACAACAGGCTCCCCAACAATAACAACAACAGGCGGCTTCAGGATTTACAAGTGGACTTCTTCTGGGTCTATTACATTTTAAAGGAATAATATGGGAATTTCAAGAAACTTCTCCAAATTAGCAGATGATGTAGACTCAAGTGGAAAGCTAACTCCTGCTGGTGGTGGATTGCCAACTCAAACAAGTCAGTCAGGCAAATACCTCACAACTGATGGTTCAACACCTACATGGGCTGCTGTTGATAGCTTGCCTTCACAAACAAGTCAATCAGGAAAATACCTGACAACAAACGGCACTGCTGCTAGTTGGGGTACGGTTAACGCATTACCTACACAAACAAGTCAGTCAGGTAAATACCTCACAACAGATGGAACTAACGCATCTTGGGGTACAGTTACAGCTCCAACGGCTACTGCTGTAAGTGATACTGCAAATACGTCTACTGGTTATTTCCGTTTACCGCAGGGAACAACAGCACAGCGTCCTGCTAGTCCTACTGTTGGTATGTCTAGGTACAACACGGATTTAGGTACTGGTGAAATGTATATAACTGGAGGATGGGTTAGCTTTCCTGATGTGGCTCCAATAATCAACACTACAACTGGCGGGGTTTACAACACAGTACAAACAACACTAACTTTAAATGGAGCAAATTTTGGTTCTGCTGCTGGAACAGTTAATTTTACTTCAGGAGCTACAACTGCAACTGTTGCGGTTACTCCTGCTAGCATTACAAGTGTATCTGTAGCCGTACCTGCCGCAATTTATGCTTTAAGCTCAGGTGTATCCGTAGTTGTATCTTTTACAAATTACTTAGGCAAAACGTCTAATGGTATAACTTTTACTGTTGTTTCAATGCCTACAGGCGGAACAATAACTACTGCAGGTGGATATAGATATCACACATTTAATAGTTCAGCTACATTTTCGGTAACTTCTGGGTTTACTCCTTCTACTAATGTTTTAGTTGTAGCAGGCGGTGGTTCTGGAGGAGGTTTAGGATCAAATGGCGGAGGTGGGGGAGGTGCTGGCGGGTATCAAACTCAAAACGTTTCTTTAACTGCAACTAATTATTCAATTATAATTGGTGCGGGTGGAGCACCTGCTAGTACTCTTACTGGAACAAATGGAGATAATTCAAGCGCTTTTGGTTATACATCGATCGGTGGCGGTGGCGGTGGTCGTAGCGGAGCTGCAGGTGCAAATGGTGGATCTGGTGGGGGTAACGGACGAGATTTTACTGGAACAGTTGCAAGTGGTACGGCTGGACAAGGCAATGCAGGCGGCTCAACATGGTCAACGTCTTACGGCTCTGGAGGCGGTGGAGGTGGAGCAGGTGCTCCTGGTTTTGGTGGATATAATGATAGTGTTGCTAGGACAGGAACTTATAGTCAAGGCGGAGTAGGTTTACAATGGTTAAATAATAACTTCTACGCAGGTGGCGGTGGCGGTGCATGGGAAACTGGTGCGGGAACGCAAGCTACCGGTGGAACTGGTGGTGGTGGCTCAGGCTCTCTTGGTGGGGCAACAAATCAAGCGACATCAGGCACGGCAAACACAGGCGGTGGCGGTGGCGGTGGACAAAGTACCGGTGCGGGAACTGGTGGCTCAGGTGTTGTTATTATTCGCTATTTACTACCAACATAAATCTAATCACAAAAGTGACTCTTTAAGAGTTACAAAAATTCTTAAAGGGTCTCAATGAATTTTCTAACACAAGGAGTTACACATGACTACTCCACGTAATCTATCTAAGCTTGCTAGAGGCACAAACACCTCTGGCGTACTAGCTCTAGATAAAGGCGGTACTGGAGCCGCCACTGCAACTGATGCTAAGACAGCATTAAACTTACATACAGTAGCCACTACAGGCTCATATACTGACTTATTAAATAAACCTACACTAGGTGACGTTTTACCTTCTCAGACAAGTAATTCAGGAAAGTTTTTAACTACTGATGGATCTACTGCTTCTTGGGGTGTAAACCCATTAGGTACAGTCACTAGTGTTAGTGGTACAGGCACAGTTAATGGTTTGACACTAGGTGGAACTGTAACTACATCAGGTAGTTTGACCTTGGGTGGTACACTCTCTAATGTT
>Ga0222712_10006367_pt1 | contig 11676 bp, 12 predicted proteins | sample C33_657DmetaG_FD_165043 | JGI IMG/M metagenome (GOLD analysis project Ga0222712, IMG submission 165043) | Estuarine water microbial communities from San Francisco Bay, California, United States - C33_657D | ecosystem: Environmental > Aquatic > Marine > Unclassified | place: USA: California... | reverse complement strand
AGTAAGTTTGAAGATTTTAAAGAAATTGGCACATATTACTGCGCGGTTTGCGGTAACGCACTTTTTAAAAGCAACACTAAATTTGATAGTGGTTGTGGTTGGCCAAGTTTTTTTGAGCCTCTTACAAAAACGTCTATTATTTATTTACAAGACAATACGCTTGGGATGAAGAGAACAGAGGTTCAGTGCGGGAGGTGCGAATCTCACCTAGGTCATGTGTTTGAAGATGGTCCGCCGCCAACAGGACTTAGGTATTGTATTAACGGTGTGGTATTAGATTTTGTTCCAAAGCCCACAGAAAAAAAATAAACAGATTTTTCGATATCCGAAAAATCACGAGGGTCTGCCCTCGCCCCAATAAATTTGTTTATTTTTGCTTTTCAATTTGATACTATGATTACTACAGGCAATTCTATCATTAGCATTTATACCGAGATGACACCCAATCCGGAAACCATGAAATTTGTGGCAAACAAATTATTGTATCCAGGAAAAAGTTTAGATGTTGCAGACGAAACGCTTGCGGCCGCTTCTCCACTTGCAAAAGAACTGTTTAGTTTTCCTTTTATCAAAGCGGTATTTATCGCTTCTAATTTTGTAACACTTACAAAAACAGCAGACACCGACGATTGGCAGGATGTCATTCCAACCATTAAAACTTTTTTACAAGAGTATTTAGAAAACGGTGGTGTTGTGGTAAATGATGAAGAGGTTGCAAAAATGAAACAAGAAGCAACCAACACGGTAAGTGCCGATGATGACGATATTGTAAAGCGTGTTAAAGAATTATTAGAAAATTATGTAAAGCCAGCCGTTGAAATGGATGGCGGCGCGATACAATTTAAAAGCTACAATGATGGCGTTGTAAATTTAATGTTACAAGGTAGTTGTAGTGGTTGCCCTTCATCTATGGTAACCTTAAAAGCGGGTATCGAAGGCATGATGAAACGCATGATTCCGGAAGTGAAAGAAGTGGTTGCAGAGGCCGAATAACATGAGCCCCGATACGTTATACCATTCATTTATTGAGGGTTTATTACAAACATCCGCACTAGAATTTATTGCCGTACTTGCAGGTATTGCAAGTGTTTGGTTTAGCAAAAAAGAGCATATACTGGTATATCCTGTTGGTCTTATCAACACTACCATTTTTGTTTACATCAGCATCAAGGGACACTTATTAGGAGAAGCCAGTGTAAATATTTATTACACCCTTGTGAGTATATATGGTTGGTGGTTGTGGACGCGTAAAAATGATCAAGAACAAATAATTTTACAGATTCAGTTTTCTAATAAAAAAGAAATCATCCAACAGTTACTTTTTTTTGCAGGATTTTATACTGTACTCTACACAGCTCTGTTATTTTCTCAAGCATCTTTTGCACCAGGTGCTATCCCTTGGGCCGACGCACTATCTAGCGCTGCAGCCTATACGGGCATGTGGTTAATGGCAAAGAAAAAAGTAGAAAGTTGGTACTGGTGGATTGCCACTAATATTTGTTCGATACCGCTTTATTTTGTGAAAGGTTATGTATTTACCAGCGTTCAATTTTTTGTTTTATTAATACTTGCGATTGCTGGACTTTTAGCGTGGCGTAAAAAAGCACAAGCCCTATGACGCCAACATCAAGCATTAAAAAAATAGTGGTAATAGGTCCTGAAAGTACTGGTAAATCTACACTTTGTGGGTATTTAGCCAATTATTACAACACCCTTTGGTGTCCAGAATTTGCAAGGGAATATTTATTAGAAAACGGAACATCCTATACGATCGACGATTTAATCACCATCGCAAAAGGTCAATTAGCTGCAGAGCAAACGCATACCTTTGCGTTACAAGAACGGACAACTACATCAAATACCCCAACGCCGCTTATTATAGATACAGATATGTATGTAATGAAAGTTTGGTCCGAATATGTATTTGGAAACTGCCCATCATTTATTTTAGATGAAATCAACAGGCAGCATTACGATTTGTATTTGCTTTGTAAGCCCGATATACCATGGGTTAAAGACGAGTTAAGAGAATACCCCGACGAAAAGCCACGTCAAGAATTATTTCAGATTTACAAAGATATTTTGATCAATCAGCAAACGCCCTGGGTAGAAATAAGCGGTGATTTTGAAACACGCAATCAAAAAGCTGTTACTGCCATCAACGCTGTTTTGGCACACTAATAAATAGTCACACTGTATTTTTTACCAATGGGTAAATAGCTTTTATGTTTTTGTTTTTGGATTGTTCCAAGTCCATAAAACCCAGCTGCAATAAGAAGTCTAGTGGTGTTAGCGGCATCAAACACAGGAAGCCCTTTTAATAAACTGTTGCTCAGATTTAAAAAAATAAATGCACTGCTTCCAAGTCTAAAGAGCGCTCCGTTTGTGAATAATCCCGATTTATATTTTGATTGTGGTAGTCCCGAAATTTCGTTGATGCTTATTTTTAAATAACCTAGCCAGGTGGTATCAACAGTAAAGCCACCAAACATAGTGGGCGCCTGCTGTGCACGGTACATATTAATGAGTAAAGAGTCTTTTAAAATGGTTTTTATTTTCCCATCAATCCACTGGGTATTGCTAAATCTAAATGTAATACAATCCTTTTCTATCCAGCTTTGTATGGTTCTGCCTTTTTCTTTTAATACCAGCGTGTTACCACCTTGTGCTAAGCAAAGACTTGTTTGTAAAACTAAAGTGGTGATGAACAAGATTAGGATTGTACGCACAAAAATTATTTATTTTAAAGCTACAAATAAAAGTACAACGCCAAACCCTATTAAAAACAAACCTGCTATTTTATTTAAAAGTCTTAAATATTGGGGTGTTAATTTAGCGCGCAATTTTTCAGACAAAAACACTTTTAATATATCTGAACTTAAAACAAAAACTAAACAACAAGTAAAAAAGATCCATTTATATTGAGCAGGGTTTGTACTCGTAGCAGCTTCTGCTGTAATTGCAGAAGTCCAAGCAAACCAAAATAAAAATACGCTTGGGTTAAGTGTGTTAATAAAAAATCCAGATAAAAAAATACCAATTAAACCGGATATAGACGTTTTATTAAGTTCGATGGATTGATTATGATCTGTTATAACTTTTTTGAAAAACAAAGTATACGATCCTAGCGCAATCAAAAAAATGCCTCCGGCAAGTGCAATAATATTTTGGTGGTTAAAGGAGCTGGCAAATTGTGTTGCAAAAAAATTGCATAAAACAACCAAAACAATATCAGATAATGAAACACCGGTAACGAAGCTTAAACCAGCTTTTACACCACTATTGACACCATGTTTGATGATTGCAAAAATATTTGGTCCTACCGAAATACTTAAAAACAAACCCAGTAATATACCTTTTACAGCTGCAGTTAGCATGGAGTTTGATTGTTTTGTAAAAACGTTTCAAATGCTTCAAGCTGTTTTCCTTTTAGTACCCTAGGAAATTTATGTTGGCCACCCAGTTTACCAAGTGACTCCATAAAACTACGTACTGTTTCTTCTTTGATGAGGGCTACCGAAATATCTTTTAGAGCACTATTTCTTTCAATGGCATAGTCGTCGTTTAAACTACAAAGTTTTTGATCAATGGCTTTTGCCAAAACAACGGGGTCAATAGAATCATTGCAAGCAATGTACCATTTGTGTGCAAAAAAACTACCATAAGGAACACCCGTTACGGTATATTCTGGAATACTAATATTGAATTCTGCACTAACTGAATCAATTGCTTTATTCATATTGTCTACACTTAAGTGCTCACCTACTAAACTTAAAAAGTGCTTTGTTCTTCCAGTTATAATTATTTGAGTATTTTCTTTATCAATAAATTTTATAGTATCACCAATTAAATACCGCCAGGCTCCACCAGTTGTTGTAATCAAAATAGCATAATCTATGCCCTCTTCTATTTCATCTATAGAATAGATAACCGCATTTTCTTTTAATTCACCCAGGTCATCAAAATTTTTTTCATTGAATGGGACAAATTCAAAATAAATATGCTCATCGGTTACAAGCCTCATGCCAGTTGCATTTTGGTGATCTTGATAAGCTAAAAAACCTTCACTTGCTAAGTAGGTTTCTATGTAAGTAAGCGGTTTGCCTAATAAGCGTTCAAATCCAATTTTATAGGGTTCAAAACTCATTCCCCCATGTCCATAAAAAGATAAATTGGGCCATAACTCATGTATGTTATTGAGTTTATAGCGTTCAATAATCATTTCAAAACACATTTGTACCCATGCAGGTACACCCACTACAAATCCTATATCCCAAGAAGGCGCTTTTTCAACAATCTCTTCTAGCTTTTTGTGCCAGTCACGTTCTTTTGCAATTTTTTTACCAGGTTTATAAAAGGGTCTAAACCAAATGGGCGCTTTTTTTGCAGTAATACCACTTAAATCACCAGCATAGTATCCGTCTCCTTTTTGTAAATCTGTACTACCACCTATAGTTAACCAACCTTTAGCAATAGAAGAATGTGGTACATTTTTATAATGCATTAAAGTTAAGAGCTGCTTTACCATAATGGTTTTATTACCTGCTAGTAACTCTTTGGTAACCGGAATATATTTACTAGCGGCTTCTGATGTGCCGCTGCTTAAAGCGTAATATTGAATTTTTCCTGGCCAACATACATCCGTTTCTCCTTCTAAACTTTTAACCCACCACTCTTTGTATATTTTATTGTAATTAAAAAGCGGTACGTTTTTTTTAAAAGCAACAGCAGGTTCGTTGCTCATTAATATTTGATCAAAGTTGTATGCTTTTCCAAAAGCGGTGTTTTTTGCTTTGCGCAATAGTTTTACTAAAACACGTTCCTGCTCTTTTTTAGCGTTTTTAGGGGATAGTGATAAATCAAATATGGCCATGTTGCAAATCTAAAGCAAAATGATACAAAACTTGAATAGTGGCTGCATCTTCGTTACTTTTGCACTATGTTAAAAGATACATTGATAGAGGCCACAAAGGCTGGCGCCGCTGAGTTACAAAGATTTTTTAACGGCGCTTTTGAAATTAGCCATAAAGAAGGGGTTAACAATTTGGTAACAGAAGCGGATCATGCTGCAGAGCGGGCTATTATTGGTGTAATTCAGGCTGCTTTTCCAGATCATTTTATATTAAGTGAAGAAACGGGTGAAATTGCAACAACATCTGAATACAAATGGATTATTGATCCAATTGATGGCACTGTAAATTTTGCAAACGGTATTCCTATTTGTTGTGTGAGTGTGGGTCTAGAAAAAGATGGAACGATAATTATGGGCGCCGTATACAATCCAATTATCAACGAGTTTTATTTTGCTGAAAAAGGAAAAGGTGCATTTTTAAATGATAAAAAAATCAGTGTAAGTCAAAAAACAAAAGTGATCGAATCATGCCTTGTTACTGGATTTCCTTACACCTATTTAGATACACCCAATGGACCTTTACAAGTATTTGAAAAATTAATAAGAAAAGGTGTACCCGTGCGCAGATTAGGTAGTGCTGCTATTGATTTGTGCTGGGTTGCTGCTGGCCGTTTTGATGGTTTTTATGAACACAAATTACAAGCCTGGGATAGCGCAGCTGGTTTTTTAATGGTAGAAGAAGCTGGCGGAAAAGTAACCGATTACAAAGGCGAATATTACTCGGTGTATCAACCCCATGTATTAGCTACTAACGGACATATTCATGACGATTTATTGGCAATTATAAATGGTGCACCCGTACAATAAAAAATAAAACATGAGCGAACAAAGAACTGAAATAACAACACTTGGTGAATTTGGACTAATAGAACATTTGACTAAAAATTTTGAAACGCATAACGCGTCTACTATTTTATCGGTTGGAGACGATGCGGCTGTTATCGATCATTTTGGAAAACAAACCGTACTAACTACCGATTTATTATTAGAGGGTATTCATTTTGATTTGATGTATACGCCACTCAAGCATTTAGGCTATAAGGCAGTGATGGTGAACCTTTCAGACATTTACGCCATGAACGCACAACCTACACAAATTACCATTAGCATTGGTATTAGTAACCGGTTTAGCGTAGAAGCCATTACCGAATTTTATGAAGGTGTACATATTGCTTGTGAAAAGCATGGAGTAGATTTAGTTGGCGGAGATACCTCTTCTTCACAAAAGGGATTTGTAATTTCTGTTACAGCCATTGGTGAAGTAGCACCGGATCAATTTGTAAAAAGAAGTACCGCAAGTGTGGGTGATTTAATTTGTGTAACTGGTGATTTGGGTGGGGCTTTTTTAGGTTTGACGCTGATGGAAAGAGAGAAAAAGATTTACCTCGAAAATCCAGGTGTACAGCCAGATTTAGAAAATGAAAGTTATATAGTAGGAAGGCTTTTAAAACCAGAAGCCCGCAAAGAAATTATTTCATTTTTTGCAGAAAATAATATTGTACCAACTGCTATGATGGATGTAAGCGATGGTATTAGTAGTGACGTGTTGCATTTATGTAAACAAAGTGTTGTGGGTTGTAGGATTTATGAAGAAAAACTTCCAATATCTGATGAATCAAGAAAAGCGGCATTTAAGTTTGGCTTAGACCCAACGGTTTGCGCACTCAATGGAGGCGAAGACTATGAATTACTTTTTACGCTTAAGCAAGAAGATCACGATAAAATTACTTTAAACGAAGACATTAGTGTTATTGGATATGTTGTTGACGTAATGGAAGGATCAAAACTTTTAACAAAGGGCGGCAACACGTTTGATATTACAGCACAGGGATGGACGGCTTTTAAAGAAGCTTAATTTTAATAGAAATATATGCGCGGTTCTAGAGGTCATAAACTCATTTTATTTTTTTGTTGCCTATTATGTTGTTGGGCATCCATCATGGCGCAAAAAAAATTAGCCGACGCTCCAAAAATAGCTCCAGCACTGCTTGTACAAGATTTACAAACGCTACACAGTATACTTGAACACAACCATCCAAGCCTTTACTGGTATACGCCAAAAGACAGCATGGATATGCATTTTAATGCTGCTCTGCATGCAGTATCAGACTCTATGGCGGCATGGCAATTTAAAAATGTAGTAGCTACTTATTTGTCCAATATCAAATGTGGTCATACATCGGTACATTATTCTACAAGGTTAACAAAACAATACAAAGCTTATAGATACCCTCAATTTCCTTTCTTGTTAAAAGTATGGAAAGACTCTGCCGTAGTGCTCGCGTCACTCAATACAAAGGACTCTGTATTAAAAAGAGGAACCATCATTACTGCAATTAATCAAACGCCCATCAAAAAAGTGATAGATAGTATTTATGCTACAATGAGTACCGACGGGAATAGTATTAATTTTAAAAGCCAGGTATTGAGTAATAATTTTTCGGGATGGTATAAATCTAGATTTGGCGACGCAGACACTGTGTATCAAATTTCTTTTATCGATAGCATTGGAAATATAAGTACAGCAGCAGTTCCAGCTTATTCACCTGCAAAGCCAATCCCGGATTCTGCAGTTGTTCAAAACATAAAACAACCAAAACCTGCACCTATAAAAAAATGGAATCTTACCATTGACAGTGTTACGCATACTGCGTTTATGCGTGTAACAAGTTTTTCTGGAGAAGGCCTGAGAAAATTTATTAGAAGAAGCTTTAAACAAATACATACAGTCGGCGCAAAAAATTTAGTTATTGATTTGCGCGAAAACGGCGGCGGTAATATTAAAAACTCTACGCTTTTAACAAAGTATCTAATTGATCATTCATTTAAAATTGCCGATAGTGTAGTAGCAAATAATAGAGGAATTGGCAAAGTGCCAACCTCTAGCTTTTTTAACGTTGTATATTATGCGCTCGCAAAAGCAGTGATTTCAAAAAAAGAACAAGACGGAAAGTATCATTTTAAAAGATTTGAAAAACATTATTATGAGCCTATAACAAAGGATCATTTTGATGGAGATATCTATGTATTGCAGGGTGGATATACGTTTTCGGCGTCTACGCTTTTTATTGCACCTATTATGGAGCAAAAAAATGTGACACTAATAGGAGAAGAAACGGGCGGAGGCTACTATGGTAATTCTGCGATGATGATACCTAATATTAAACTTCCAAATTCAGGGTTACAATGTAGGCTTCCATTATATAGACTTGTAATGGATAAGACAAGACCTAAAGGAAATGGAATTATGCCAGACATTTTGGTTGAACCAAGCTCCTATGCAATTAAAAAGGGATTTGATTTAAAAATGGAAACGGTTAAAAAATTAATTGCCGAAAAAAATTAGTCAACAATCATTTTAAGTAATTCCATTTTCTCATTTAAGCAAGTAAGCGCTACTGGATTATTTATTTCTATGCATCCAGTGATGTTTTTTATTTGCATTACACTCGCCGGATATACACTACACATTCTAACTGCTTCTTCAAATTCTATGCCCACCTGCTGCACTAAATTATGTACAGAGGCAAGTTGGGTTAAAGCAGAGCCGCTTAATGTTCCACTAGATTCATATTTATCGCCCACAAGCAAATGTTGATAGGGCCCTGTAACCGTTGTTGTTACTGCATCCGTAATACAAAATAGCCGATCGCCCATTATTTTTTTTGCCGTTTTAACAGCGTCAAAATTTACATGGTACCCGTCTACTATAATACTAGATTTTGCCGTTTTATGATTAAACAAAGCGCCTACCATTACGGGTGCTCTGTGTGCAAACGGACTCATTGCATTAAATAAATGTGTGGCAACATGTATGTGTTTGTCAAAAAATGCGCTAGCTATTTCATATGTAGCATCACTGTGTCCAGCAGATATAACAATACCATTGGAGGCAATGATTTCTAAAATTTCTGGTGCACAAATTTCTGGTGCAAGTGTAATCATGCTAATCCACTCTTTCCCATACGCAAGTAAATCTTCTACTTCTTTTATTGTTGGACAATGAATAGCGGCGTCACTATGTGCTCCCTTTTTAATTGTATTAATCCAAGGTCCTTCTAGATGTAATCCAATGCAACCCTTACCACCACTGGTTTTATATGCTTTTACGGCGTCAATGGCTTTATAAATTACTTCATTGGATTGAGAAGCAATAGTGGGCTGAAAGTATGCAGCGCCCCCCGCTAAACTATATTCATATATTTTTTGAATACAGTTTGCGTCTGGAAATTCAGATAATAATTTTTGATCGGCACCATAAATTTGTAAATCAATAAAAGCAGGAACAACAATTGGAAAAGCTTTAGAAGCATCGTATCCATCATAACCAATGGAAGTTATTATTCCGTCATTAATTTCTATAACTGCTTTTTGCAACCATTCTTTTCCAGTAAATAAAGATGCTGCAGCTATAAGTTGAGGCATGATGTTTAATTAATGTTGAATGACATTATAGTGCAATTGTAAAACCGTCGGCGTCGCGTCCAAACGGAAATTTTTCTCTTGCTTCTTGCACTACTTCTTTTTCTAATTCCATGTAAACGATATCTTCATCGTCTGCCTTGTAATAGAGAACTTGCCCCATTGGATCCACAATCATACTATCTCCACTGTGGTTAATTTGATGTCCGTCTTTTCCAACCCTGTTAACACCCACTACATAGGTTTGGTTTTCTATGGCACGCGCACAGAGCAAGGTTTTCCAAGCGTGGTTGCGCCTTTCAGGCCAGTTGGCAACATAGAGTAAAAGGTCATATTCGTCGGGTGTTTGTTTGCGTGACCAAACTGGAAAACGTAGGTCGTAACAAATTTGCAAACAAATTTTCCAACCGTTTACTTGTGCAATGAGTCTTTTATTTCCCGCTGTATATTCTTTGTCTTCACCAGCAAATGCAAACAAGTGTCTTTTATTGTAATACGCTACTTGTCCATTTGGTAGTACCCACAATAAGCGGTTATAAAATTTATTGTCTTCTTCTATAATAATGCTTCCTGTTAAAATAATTTTATGCTGCGCAGCCTGTTCTACCATCCATTCAACCGTAGGGCCTTCCATGGTTTCGGCAAATAGTTTTGGCTGCATGGTAAAACCGGTAGTAAACATTTCGGGTAATACCACAATTTGTGTAGCCGCTTCAACTGCTGCTATTTTTTTTTCGAGCATGTCCAAATTGCGAAACTTGTCTTCCCAAAAAAGATCGGTTTGTATTAGGCTGATGTGTAAATTACCCATGCTGCAATTTAAGAATTTTATTGGAGGCCTGCTTTTATTTTGGCAATGGCGACCCCCACCGGTCCGGACTCAAAGCCACGGCTCACTAGGTACTGCATCACTTTGGCTTGTCTGGCATAGCCCACTTCTTTATTACATTTCTCCCATTTATCTTGGGCTAATTTGAAAATGGTTTGTTCGTAAGCCTCCTCTTCGATAGTGGCTAATCCGGCTTTGATATTATAGGCGCTTACCCTTTTTTGCTTGAGCTCATAAGCGATTTTTACGCGCCCCCATTTTTTGGTTCTAAAATGCCCACCCGCAAATAATGTAGCAAAACGGGTTTCATTTAAATAGTCTTCTTCAATGAGTTTAGAAAGTAATATCTCCACATCTTTGGTGGATAGGCCATACCCATACAACCGGTCTTTGGTTTCTTGGTGGCTTCGCTCTTGATAGGCACAGAAGTGCTTAATTTTTTGCCAAGCTTGATCCGGTGTGAGGTATTTTTTTATCATGGGCGATAAATATACAGACTTGCTGTAATTATGCCATGTTTTAGACCGCAAATCCACAACTGATTCACATTAAATAGGTTGTTATCCATCTACGCTATTTAGAGCGCCAAAGTATTGGAATTTTGGATTAGGTTTGCAGGGTACCTATAACTCATGTAGCATGAAATTTATTGTTTCTTCTTCTTCGCTTCTAAAGCACCTTCAACAAATTGGTGGTGTAATCAATGCAAATACTGTTTTGCCAATTTTAGAAGATTTTTTATTTGAAATTACCGACAAAAAATTAAGCATAGTAGCAACTGATTTAGAAACAGTGATGCGTGTTGAAATGGATGTAGAAAGCAAGGCCAATGGCCGCGTTTGTATTCCTGCAAAAATCTTATTGGATTCACTAAAAAATATCGCTGACCAACCGCTTACTTTTAATATCGATAAAAATTACGCAGTAGAAATTACTAGCGATAATGGTAAGTATAAAGTGATGGGTGAAAATCCAGATAACTTTCCTAAAGAACCTTCTGCAGATGATACCAGCAGTTTTGATATGACCAGTAGCGCTTTGTTAACGGCTATCAATAAAACTTTATTTGCAGTTAGTAACGATGATCTACGTCCTGCCATGACAGGCGTGTTTTTTGAACTATCTACTAGTGGTGTTCAGTTTGTTGCAACCGATGCGCATAGACTGGTACGATATAAAAGAACAGACGCTAAAGCACCAAAAACAGATTCGTTTATTGTGCCACGCAAACCGCTTAACTTATTAAAAAACGCATTACCAGATAACGAAGATCCAATTACAATCAGCTATAACAGCAATCATTTATTTGTAAACCACGGTTCTACACAAATGATTTGTAGATTAATCGATGCACGTTTCCCAGACTATAAAGTGGTGATCCCTGCAGACAATCCGTACAAATTAATTGTTAACAAACATGATTTCCAAAATGCATTACGTCGTGTAAATGTATTTAGTAACAAGAGCACCAATCAAGTGGCGCTAAACATTACTGGCAGCGAGTTACAGATGG
>Ga0222712_10006365_pt1 | contig 11678 bp, 5 predicted proteins | sample C33_657DmetaG_FD_165043 | JGI IMG/M metagenome (GOLD analysis project Ga0222712, IMG submission 165043) | Estuarine water microbial communities from San Francisco Bay, California, United States - C33_657D | ecosystem: Environmental > Aquatic > Marine > Unclassified | place: USA: California... | reverse complement strand
CGTATCCTTAAATTGGGCATTCGTCCTGGGGATAATGCAGAAAAAGCAATGATTGAACTAGTAGATTTCAATGAAATCTATGGTAATTCAGTAAATGCAGCTTCTGAACCAGCTAAAAAAACACGTCGTAGCCGTGCAACCAGCAAAAAAGCTGAAGTTGCTGAAGCAGAAGTGGTAGCTGAAACGCCTGCAGTAGAAGCAGCAGTAGAACCAGCCGCAGATTCTTCAACTGATAAAGCAGCTGAATAATTTGAAACGCTAATATTATATAAAAGGCAAGGCTTTAGTCTTGCCTTTTTTTATGTGTAAAAAAAAATAAGGAGATACAAGAGAATTGAACTTTTTTTGTACCATCAAACAAATCGAAAACTAGCATTACAATGACGCTTCAAGCCAAAAAGCCCGCAATTCTGATTCTCGCTGACGGACACATATTTCATGGTTATGCATTTGGTAAAATAGGGACCACAACCGGAGAAATTTGTTTTAATACCGGCATGACGGGTTATCAAGAGGTTTTTACGGACCCAAGTTACACGGGTCAGGTTCTTATCATGAACAATGTTCATATTGGGAATTATGGCGTAAAAGATACAGACGTAGAAAGTAGCACTGTAAAAATTAGAGGCTTAATTGCACGTAATTTAGAAGAGCAGTTTAGTAGGTTACTTGCAGATGGTGATTTAAATACCTACCTCGTCAATAATAATTTAGTCGCCATCGATAATTTAGATACGCGTGCACTTGTTGCGCATATCAGAGAAAAGGGTGCCATGAACTGTATTGTTTCTTCAGAGGATTTAGATATAGCATCATTACAACAAAAATTAGCGGCAGTGCCTAGCATGGATGGCCTAGAACTTGCAAGTACGGTAAGCACTACTTCAGAATATGAAATGGGCGATACGGCTTCTGCAATCAAAGTAGCTGTTTTAGATTTTGGTGTTAAAAAACATATTTTACAATGTTTAGTGGATAGAGGTGCGCATGTTAGAGTTCATCCTGCAAAAACACCATTGAGCCGTTTAAAAGAATTTAATCCTGCTGGATATTTCATTTCAAATGGTCCTGGCGATCCTGCTTCTATGGATTACGCGATTGCAACGGTTAAAGAAGTTTTAGAAGAACAAAAACCAGTATTTGGTATTTGTTTAGGTCATCAGTTACTGGCGCTTGCAAATGATATTCCAACATTTAAAATGCACCATGGTCATAGAGGGCTTAACCATCCTGTAAAAAATATTATTACGGGTCAGTGTGAAATCACAACACAAAATCATGGATTTGGTGTAGATCCTGAAGCTGTAAAAAATCATCCAAACGTAGAAGTAACGCACGTTAATTTAAATGATAATTCTATTGAAGGTATTCGTTTAAAAAACAAGCCTGCATTTAGTGTGCAATACCATCCCGAAAGTACACCAGGCCCGCATGATAGTCGTTATTTGTTTGACAACTTTATTGATTTAATTAAAGCAAAGGCTTAGTTATGAAAATAGCGATCATCAATGGGCCCAATTTAAATTTGTTGGGCAAACGAGAGCCAGATGTTTATGGCACTGCAAGTTTTGATGATTGCTTTAATAATTTGGTGGCGCAGTATCCAAATATTGAATTCGAATATTTTCAATCCAATATAGAAGGTGAACTTATCAACGAATTACAACGTGTAGGTTTTACGGCTACTGGCATTATTTTTAATCCAGGCGGCTATACCCATACATCTGTTGCGCTAGGAGATACCGTAGCTGCAATAACAACGCCTGTCATTGAAGTCCATATCAGCAACGTGCATGCAAGAGAAGATTTTAGGAAAATATCGCACGTATCTGCAAAGGCAACTGGTTCTATTGTTGGACTGGGGTTGCAGGGCTATCAATTAGCGGTTGAGTGGTTTGTAAAAAAAGGCGCTTAATTTTTTATCCATATGTTTAAGTCCTATTCCCAAAAAGTATTCGGGCTCATTTTTTTTGCTGCATGCATCAAAATGGTTGCTGCCCCTTTTTTGGAACTTGGAAATGACGAAGTCTACTACTGGACTTACGCATTACAACTCGATTTTAATCATTTTGACCATCCGCCACTTGTTGGTTTTTTAATCCGTGTATTTACATTAAACATGCACTGGATATCTGAGCTGAGTATGCGGTTGGGTGCTATTGTTTCGGCTAGTATGGGTTGTTATTTTGTTTTTAAAACAACTTCGGTGTTATCAAGTGAAAGGGCTGGGTGGTATGCAGCGGTCTTGTATCAAGCAGGCGTATATACTGGTTTTATTGCTGGTTTTTTTATTTTGCCGGATAGTGCGCAGCTCATTTTTTGGACGGCGGCGTTGTATGTAATGTCACTACTTCTATTTACAAATAAAGAAAAGCAAATAGGATATTGGATGCTGCTTGGTTTATTGATTGGGCTTGCAACACTTTCAAAAGTGCACGGGTTATTTTTATGGGCTGGGTTTGGTGCTTATCTGTTATTTACAAATTACAAGAAAATATTTTCGTTGCCTTTTATGGTAGCAGTATGTATTACGCTACTTTGCATAGTACCCATTGTATACTGGAATGTCATTTATGATTTTATCACTTATCGTTTTCATTCGGAGCGTGTAACCCACACAGGCATTGATATTACTAGTTTAACAACAGAATTAATAGGAGAGGTTTTATATCAAAATCCATTCGTTTATATTTTGATGATATCCGCTATTGTATCGTTTAAGAAAATTTCATTTCAACAAAAAAATAGTGGATGTTGGTTGTTATGGATGAGCGTCCCGCTTATATTTATATTTTGGATGGTAGCACTATTTAATCCAACACTTCCACACTGGTCGGGTCCTGCATTTATTCCATTAATGATCCTTGCTGGTATTTATATCGATCAGCAAAAACCAAGTTGGACGGTTTATTTATTGCGCACTTCGCTGGGATTTGTGTTTACGATTTTACTGGCACTTATAATCATCGTTCAAAAATATCCGGGCAATTTTGGTAGTCAACAATCAAACAATTTAGGAGAGTATTGTCCAACATTAGATTTGTCTGGATGGAAAAATTTTAGTGTCGCATTTAAAAACGTAGCTGCTAAGGATCAAGCCAATCAGTTAATGGGTAAAACGCCTTTTATTCTTGTAGGCAAGTGGTTCCCAGCTGGTCATCTCGAATTTTATACGGCCCGCACCACCGGACTTCCTTTAATTGGCGTTGGGCCACTTCAGGACATACATAAATTTGCTTGGTTAAATAAAGAGCGTCCTGCTTTACGAATTGGCTCAGACGCTTATTGTATTGTACCTTCTAATGTTCCATTTAACGTTGAAGCAGCGTATGGGTCATCGTTTAAATCGATCGACGCACCAATAAGAATCAATCAAATTAGAGGTGGTGTTGTAGTTCGTTATTTTTTAGTGTACAGGCTGCATGGTTGCACTAAAGTTCTGAAGTCTCTATTGTAAGTGCTTTAAAATAGTCTTTCAAAATCTCTTCTGTAAGAAATACTTGCACCAAAACGGTTACGTCTACCAAAGCTGGAGCCACTTATGTCAAGGCTGTTTTTATTGAATAAAATAGCCCTTAATTTACGATCCTGTGTAAGTATAAATTCTATGTTTAAATCGGGAAGCCATTGCAAGTTTCCGTTTTTAACACTGGAAGAGTTGCTTAAATTAAAATCTAAATCACCACCAAAGGTCACAACAATTTTATCTTCGAAAAAGCTCTTACCTACTTTAAAATTGACCCTCGATCTATTAATACCTGCACTTGCAACATTGCTATTGATGCCCGAGGCGGCTCCTAAAAGCTCGGAATTGCTATATAAAGATGTTCCAACGTCAAAGCGTAAGCTTTTGTCGCCAGTTAGCTTATAAAGCATATTGGAGAACATTTTATTGATTTCCTTGGTAAGAATTTGCGAAAGCGTGTTTACGCCAATGGTAGCAAACATAGCATTGGCATTTCCATTTCCACCATTTCCAATGGTGGGTGGGGCAAAGGAATTGAAAACAATTAAAAATGAAACCTGCTTTAAAATTTCATTGTCGTCTTGTTCAAGTCTCGTTAAATATTGTACCAGTTCGTTGTCAGTTTTGATAGGACTCCCTTGCGGAAAATCTAGTTTAAAGCTGATTGTAGGCTTTGTTAATTTATCCCTCAATTGAGCAACTACATATACCGGTCCACGATATCCTTTAACAGCGCCACTCATGTTTAGGTTGCCTACAAGGTCATAGAGCGCTACTTGTTCTGCGGTATACTGTGCATCAATTTTGATATTGGCTTTATTAGGGTCGCCGGTCCATTCGATATAATTTCCTTTGTTTGGAATTAGTTCAAACGGTTTTTTGATAAGTGATTGAAAACTAAAATCATAATTTCCTTTATCTATATTATAGCGTCCTCTAATGGTAAGCGGTTCTGTAGTGCCCGATCTAATTTTTAGTCTGCCGCTACCATTTGCCTTAATAATGTCGCCTGATATATCGTCTAAAATCACGTCTATTTCCGCTTTGTTATTAGCGGTAAGGTCAAGGTCAACTAGTAAATTAAAATCGGATTTTTTACTTTCTAATTGAATTTCTGATCCGTATTTTTTATACGTAATAAAATCTGCACTTGCCGATTCTTTGGATACAGCATTTGGTATAACAATATGTGAACTATCAGTAGATTCTGCTACAAGCGTGATTTTTGAATTTGTGGATGGTCCTTTAAAACTAAAATTCGCTTTACCTATTGCTTTACCATAAAATAGGGGGTTATCTTTTGCCTTTGTATCTATAAGGAGTAAATTAGTAGTGGTTACGTCAAAATCAAACGCCATATTTTCAAATTGCTTTTCATACAACTTGCCAGAGCCGTTTGCTTTGTTGTTGAACTTGTCTCTTACAGTAAACTTTCCAAAGTCTATGCCATCTTCTAGAAATTTAATGCGTAAGCTGTCAAGTTGATATTGAACCTGCGTATAGTCTACTTTTAATGTTGCATTTTTCACAAGTACTTCTCCCAAAAGAGTTGGACTTGTTGGTTTGCCTTGAATACTTAATTGACCAGTTGCTTTGCCATCTACTTCGGAAAAAATACCCGTCAAAAACTGTTCCACAAAATTAATTCGAGTATCATTTAATTCAATGTTAGTGAACAGCGGCTGCTGGGCGCTATCTGCAATATTGTAAAAACCATTTGCACGTATTTTATAATCTTTATTATCAGATACCACTAAAAAAGGAAGATTACCGGTTTTTGCATCGTACCCTGCTGAAATATTTACGAGACCTACCGAGTCATTATCTACCCTTAACTGGCTGGTATTGATCCTAGCATCTGCTTTTAAGTCATTGAAAATGTTTTTCAATGTGATATTTCCATTGGCGATGCCTTCAAAACGTGGTTGTTGAATGACGAGGTTTGTAATATCTCCAATGACAATATTATTGAGCTTAATATTTAATTGATTGGTATTGCCGCCGTCTTCTTCTTCTGTTTGAATTAATATTTCTTGGGTTCCTTGCACAAATTTCACATTACTAGCATGCACAAAGTTTTTGCGTAACACCAATTCTCCTTCTTTTTCTAGCGTCCATTTTTTATTATTCAGGGTAAAATTCGATGGCTTCCATCCAATACGAAGTCCGTCTTGTAGCGTATATACTTCTGCTTCTAAGTTGGCGTCATTTAAGTTACTAGATGCGCTTGTTTTTATTTGAACAATGGATTTGTCATTTTTTGAATTTATGGAAATGATAGAGTTTGGAAAATGGATGCTATCTCCAATTCCAAAATTATCAATATTGCTTATTAAGGTAAGGTTGTTTATGTCACCTTTGGCTTTTATGCTAGCGCCAGTGATTGCGTAGTCATTAATTTTACCGTATGGAATATTTGCTACTGCAGTTAATTGATACGTATTCGTATTTATTTTTCCTTCAAATGAAAGGTCGTTAAATCCACTCCAGTTTTTATTGTATAAACTTACATAGGGGTCTATATAATTCCCGTTTGCTTTAATGGTAAAGTTTTGGTCTGCGCTAAGCTTACCTGGTGCTTCAATATAATTAGGGTAGTAGTGGTGTAAAAAAGATTGAATACTTTTTGGCAAGTCGGCTACATTAAATTGACCGTTGATACTTGCACTAAAGTCGTTACTTTTTAGTGTAATGTTTTTTTCATTTCCTACTTGAGAAGACTGAACCGCTAGTGAGTCAAAATTTAACTTGGTTGTTGAATCATTAATATTTGCGTTTAAAAATTTAGCATTACCTATAAAGTTGTCTAGGTTGCTTCCCGTAAAGTTGGCATCCAATAGGCCTGTTACTTCAAGAAACTTTGGATATAATTTAAGGGCTTTTAAATTGGAATAGGCTAGATCACCTACAATATTAAAAGCGGGTACTTTTTGGTTGAAATTAATTTCTAGAGAGCTGGTAAAATTTAAATTAGGATCATTAATTATAATGTCGCCATTGAAATATTTTTTCTGAAAAGTACCATTCGTTACAATACTTTTATAATCGTAGTTTTTATATTGAATGGATCTTATGTCTCCACTAATACTCGTTTTTAATTTTTCTATATCAAAGCTACTGCCCTCGATACTTCCTTTAAAATCGATGGTACCTAAATCACTATTGCTTGTGAATTTGCCCAAATTAAATGCGACAGTTTCCAGTTTTCCCTTGTAGCTGGCTTCTCCTTTGAGGGGTAGTTTTAAGTTGATATCTGTGGTAATGCCACCCAGTGCCGTGCTAAAAACGCCTTTAGTAACAAAGTCAAAAGCGGTACCGTTAAAATTCCCTCTGTATAAGATAGTACCTAGAGAAGCAAAACTAGGACTTTGAATATTTTGTATTGAAGGAATAAACTGCGCTAGGTCTTTGTAGTTACTTTGAGCAAAGCCATTTTGTAGCGTGATTTGAGTTTTTTCTATTTCTGGTAAACCTTTCATAGAAAAAACACCTGTTAAAACACTATTGCTACCTGTTCTTAGTTGTAGTTTATTAACTGTAAAATCATCAACGGTTCCATTGTAAAGTCCGGATAACTGGACTTTTGTTTTAAACATACTCATGGCAGGGGCAAAAAAAGCGATATCATCTGTGTGAACCACCGATTCTTTAATATTCGCTACCATGATAACATTTGAGATGTAATTACTGAAGTCTTTATCAAAATTTGTAAACTTCATGGCGTAGTAATTTCCAATGCGTGACCTATTGGTTTGAAGGTCTAAATTAGCAAATTCCATGATGTTCTGATTGAACTTAAAAGCAGTGTTCAACTTTTTTACCACAAGTCCTGATCTCTCTTTTGTTGAAAGTGTAATCAATGCTTTTATTTCTTTATCAGATACAAATGCATTTTTTATGGAGGCATTGATGCTAGAAAAGTTAAGATGTGTGCCGTCGAAATTCTGATATGGTTTTTCGAAATCACTATCAATAACAAGTGATCCTTTGCTGATGTTTATTTCATCTGCATTAATGTTGAGTGGACTTGTGCTTTTTGGAGTATTGGTATTAGCGGCATCTTTGTTATTAGCTGGTTGTAGCGCAGGTATCACTTTCATTACAAAAGATGGTTGATCCAAACTAACAGTCCCTAATTGAATAAAACCTGTTTCGAAATTTATTTTTTTGCAATCGACTACTAAGCTTAAAGCGCCGGCTTTCATATAAGATCCAGTCCACAGGTCGTTTTGTTCAAACCGTACAGATTTTAAATCTATTTTTTTAATATCGTATTGAGTGGTACGTGCCTTATTAGTTGTGTCGCCGGTTTTAAAGTAGTTTGTAATGAATTCGTAATTCCAAGTTTTTATTTTTCTATTGATTTTTACAACGGCATCCTCTATACCAACATAACTGAGGGTGGCATTTTTTTTCAAGAAAAACCAGTCGGTTATTCTTATTTTACAAAGGTTTGCAAATAATAGGGTGTCTTTGTTTTGGTCCCGTATGAGTACACCTTCGATGTTTAGTTTATTAAATGGAGAAATACTTACTTTTCTGATGCTAACTTGAGCGCCTATTTTTTTAGAAATAGAGGCGGTTATTTTTTTTGCGATGTAATTTTGTACTGGGCTTGTGTTTAGAAGTAGGAGCAACAAAATGACACCCGCAACAATTGCGAGTAAAATATTTCTTGTTATTTTTAATCTTCTTTTCAGTTTGTTCTATTCTAGTATCAATAATTAGTATCCTGCAACGGCGTCATCGCTTCTTTTGTCGGCAACCGTAATTCTTTTACCCGTTGGGCCAATAACGATACCTTCGGTTCTGCCAATACTTCCTCTTTCTTTGATACGGTAGCCCATTTTTTCTAGAGCGGCTTTGGTATTTGGGTTAAATGTTTTCTCTATACTTACATCATCGGGGAGCCACTGGTGATGAAATTTAGGACTATTAATCGCTTCCTCTAAACTCATATTAAAATCTACGAGATTCACAATGGTTTGAAATACTGATGTAGGAATGGTGGTGCCTCCTGGTGTACCTACTGTCAAGTAAGGTTTCTTGTTTTTTGTAAGTAAGGTTGGGGTCATGGAGCTGAGCATTCGTTTTTGTGGTGCAATGGCATTGGCTTCTCCACCAATGGCGCCATACATGTTGGGGCTACCTGGCTTTGCACTAAAATCATCCATCTCATTGTTTAAAATAAATCCAGCGCCACCAACAACCGTTCTATTTCCGTAGCCGCCGTTGAGTGTTGTGGTAACTGCTACCATATTGCCTTCCGGATCTACTACACTAAAATGTGTTGTTTCTTCAGAAGTAGGTGCAATACCTGCTCCCGTTTGGTCACTTGAACCAGCAAAGCCAGGCTTGTAATCGACCATTCTATTTTTTATATAGGCATTGCTAAGTAGTGTGTTTTGAGGTACTTTGTAAAAATCAGGATCTCCAATATGTGCAGCTCTATCAGCGTAGGCGCGGCGCTCTACTTCAATCATGAGTTGTACTGATTCGGGTGTTTGGAACCCCATTTTTTGAACATTAAACGGCTCCATCATTTTTAGCATCTGGCCAATTAAAATACCGCCACTACTTGGCGGTGCAAAACTAATTACACTGTAGTCTCTGTAATTAAATACAATGGGTGTTCTTGTTTTTGCTTGATAATTTTTTAAATCTTCAAGTGAAATAATACCGCCACCTCTTTTCATTTCATCCACAATAAGTGCGGCTGTTTCTCCTTCGTAAAATCCTTTCGCACCATTTTTTTGAATGCGCGTAAGGGTATTCGCAAGTTCTACTTGAACAAGGGTGTCTCCAACTTTCCATTTTGTTTCTTTGACAAATGCAGAAGGCCTCGTTGAATACTTTATAAAATCTTTTTTTGTTCCATTTAAGCTCGAGGCTTCTCTTTCGGTAATTACAAATCCGTAACGTGCTAAATCAATAGCTGGTTGGATAAGCATTTCAAAAGGAAGTTTTGCATGTGATAAGGTTGCAAAAATGCCAGCAACAGCGCCCGGAACACCTGATGCTAAATGACCATTCTGCGAAAGTGCATCTTGTGCATTTCCAGCAGCATCTAAATACATATCTCTACTTGCTTTATTTGGTGCCGCTTCTCTGTAATCGATACCAATGAGGGTGCCGTCTTTTTTTCTGGCGAGTGTAAATCCACCGCCACCAATATTACCTGCGCCTGGATATACAACTGCTAGTGCAAATTGTGTTGCAATGGTTGCATCAAATGCGTTGCCACCTTGCCTCATGATTTCGGCACCAACCATACTTGCAAGGGGGTGGGCACTGGTAACACTTGCTTTGTTAAATGTGCCATATTTTACAACACTATATTGATAGGGATTTACTGATTTTGTGGGGCCCACAATCATATTTTCATATTGCCCCATAACGCTACTATAAAGGCAAAATAAGAAGCCCGTAAAGATTGTTGATTTCATGGTTGAAAATTACTCAATTTTTGGTTAAATCTGGGCCATTTTTTGTTACATTCACGCATTGTTTAACAAACTGTTCATCATTTAAATGACAGTCCAATTAGGCGTTTTAACAGCTATGAAAAAATTATACTTTTTTACCCTGGTAGTTTTAATGGTATTGCTGTTTTCTAGTAATCGTTTGTGGTCGCAGCAAGTGAGTCAAAATAATGGCGGTGTGATGCCCAGTGCCTCCATTTTACAATCTTTAAGAAAATTGCAAGTGCTGGGATCTGTTTTATACATTGCTGCTCATCCCGACGACGAAAACAATAGTTTGTTGCCTTATTTGGCCAAAGAAAAAATGTACCGAACGGCGTATTTGAGTTTGACAAGAGGTGATGGTGGTCAAAATTTAATTGGACCAGAACAGGGTATAGAACTTGGTATGATTCGAACCAAAGAATTATTAGCCGCGCGTGAAATCGATGGCGCAGAACAATATTTTACAAGTGCTTACGAATTTGGTTTTAGTAAGAGCATGGATGAAGCATTACAAGTTTGGGACCGACAAAAAGTTTTAGCAGACGCCGTTTGGGTGATTCGCAATTATAGGCCGGATGTTATTATTGCGCGCTTTCCTCCGGACGCGCGCGCTGGACATGGACACCATAGTGCTTCTGCGCAAATTGCTAGAGAGGCGTTTACTGCTGCTGCAGATCCCAATCAATTTCCGGAACAACTAACCAATGGTGTTACAGTTTGGCAGGCAAAAAGGCTGTTATGGAATACATTTAATTTTGGAGGTGCGAATACTACAAGCAATGAACAATTTAAAATGGATGTGGGTGTTTACAATGCACTCGAAGGAAAAAATTATGGCGAACTCGGCGGTGAGGCTAGAAGCATGCACAAGAGCCAGGGCGAAGGAAGGCCCCGCCGTAAAGGAGAAATTATCGAATATTTTACAACCATTGTAGGAGAGGCGCCAACACGTAATTTGCTGGATGGTGTTAGCACTGATTGGACTAGGCTTGGTCAAAATGCAGCAAGTATATCAAGTGCTATTGATGCTGCCATTACTTCTTACAATCCTTTGCATCCTGCGTTATCATTACCGGCGCTTGTGAAAATTTATGTAGCGGTAAAAGAGCTTCCGGCCTCTGTTTGGAAAGCACATAAATTAAATGCGTTACAACAAATTATTGAAGCTGCTGCAGGATTGTCTGTAGAGGCATATACTGTTTCAGAAAAAGCAGTACAAGGTGATTCGATTAGTTTTACCTGCGCCATTAATAATAGATCAACTGCTGTTGTTACACTTCAAAATATTGTGGTGTCCGGTCAATCTTTTTCAAGGCAAGTGGGTCAGCAATTGATTCAAAATAAAAATTATAATTATGCAGTAAACATGCTTCCGGTGCTAGCAAAAAATGATTTTCAACCTTATTGGTTGCAACAGCCAAAAAAGTCGGATGGTATGTTTTTGGTGAATGATTATCATGTACTTGGCAAAGCATGGAATGATCCTGCCATTGCTGTACAATTTAATTGCAACATCGAAGGTGTTGTATTTACCATTACTAGGCCGGTATTGTATAAATATGTAGACCTTGTTAAAGGCGAATGCGTACAACCTTTTATTTTAATTCCACCTTATGAGCTTGTTGTTAAGCCAAATGTGGTTTTGACGAATGTCTTATCTGAAAAAGGAAAAAAAATTCAAACCACGCCGTTGCAACTTACTGTTTTATCCAATCAAGAAAAGCAAATAGGCGCGTCGGTTAGTT
>Ga0222712_10006364_pt1 | contig 11682 bp, 3 predicted proteins | sample C33_657DmetaG_FD_165043 | JGI IMG/M metagenome (GOLD analysis project Ga0222712, IMG submission 165043) | Estuarine water microbial communities from San Francisco Bay, California, United States - C33_657D | ecosystem: Environmental > Aquatic > Marine > Unclassified | place: USA: California... | reverse complement strand
TCGTTTAAAAATCTAGGTCTTTCGTATCTATTTACCCTATCTGGATATGAAGCATTGTCAAAAAGTCCGTTGTCACATGTTGTAAAGAATGCATCATCTGTGATAGCATTTCCATTATCGTCTGTCGTTATTGATATTGCGTTTGTAACGTTATCTGCTATAGATTTTGTTACAGATGGCAGTGAAGAACTTGTTGTGGCTGTATGATAAATCCACGACTCTGACCTGTCAAATAAATATAGGTTTATGCTGTCTTGCCCAATGGATGAAACATTTGTATCATATGGGTAAATGCCAATTTCTGAAATTTCATATCTAAAGTTTGTTGGTATTTCTGCTGTGAAAATTAATTTAGATACTCCGTTTTCTGTAACAAATGATTTAGACATTACTGGAAATCTTGTCATTTCAAAACCTAGTGTTGTATTGTTACTAAAGTTTAGGGCTACCGTGCCATTTGGGGTAACCGATGAAGAACTAATGGTATCTCCAGATGTAACTGTATATGTTAGTGTGCTTCCAGATGTTGGTGCAATCAGTGCATATGTTCCATTTAATCTTGTATCGACATCAAAGACGCTGACATAATCCCCAACAGACCATCCGTGATTTGATGCTGTAGTAAGTGTTGCAGTATTTGATGATAATGCCTTGTTGGTGACAGACATAGATATATTTGCAATTGGCTTAGTTCCACAACCAATTGCGAGATAGGATGCATAGGAGTCTGTCTGTCCTACTAAATATTTGCCTAGTATCGCTTTTCCGCTATTTGTAATCATTTTTCCTCATAACTAGTTTAGCATACTTCCCCATCCAACTTTTACCGATTTGCTTGGAGATTTTACTTGAACAACGATTTTTGGTGGTTGTGGTGGTGTTGGACTTGGTATTTTGTCTTCTTGACCAGTTGTAGATGTTATTCCACCAGAAACAGTGATTGCTATATTTGTTCCAGAAATTGCAGCAACATAGTTTTGAACGCTATTTGGATAATTTGGTTTAGAGATTTGTGACTGAATAATGTTTGCAGGTGAGTTTGATTTTGCTATTTCCAGGACATTATTGACAAAAGGATTTGTTCCATTTACCTGAAAAGCAGTGTTTATTCCATTATTATCAATATAACTAATCAAATCTTTGGCACTAAGTGAATCAAATTGAGCCTTCGTAATTGGGTCTATGCTAACATCTGGTTGATTCTCAATAAACAAATTTGATTGTGCTATTTTAACAAACTCTTCAATATTTGTTTTTTGATTATTTGTTATTACAACTGGAGTATCCGAATATAATTTTCCACTTCCAGTCTCTGGTCTATTGTCTATCATCTTAATACCTCGCTACCATAAATTAGAATTGCTAGACCAGAATCATCTTTTGAATATTCAATTCCATAGACAACAAAGTTAGAATTTTTAGATATTTGAGTAATAGATAAATCAGGAGAAACGTAGTCTATTTTAATTATGTCTCCCAATTGAATGATTGGCATGCCAAATACATCGACACCGATTGATTTTTTAGGATTGCTTAGTTTTGGAATAAGCCACTTCATCAAATCGTTTGCGGCATTGTAGTTCTGTATATATGCAGATTCAATAGAGAAGGACTTTATTCCGTATGTCATCCTGCTATTCTTAATATTTAGATAGTCTTTTTTATATTGGGTTATATCTGTATTTGACAAAATACTATCTTGATTGGATAAACTTGTTCTTCTAGAATAATATTCATCGACTGTTAGTTCTTGCTTCGCATTTTGAGTAAATGATGTTCCAAGTATTCTAAGGTAGTTTGCACTTGTTGATGATAACGACAAAAGTGTATCTGTCACATTGAATATTAGGAATTCTGCACCATACGGTGTTGGATTATAACCAGAAATACAAAATCCCTTTGATGCATATGGCTGTGCGATACTAGAATAGAGTGCTGGATATGCCTTATTGAATTTAATATTTAGATATGTCATTTCTCTCATAATGGTTCCAAATTCTTCGTAGTATAGTTTGGATACCGTGGTTCCATCTGTTTTGGTTGTTGAGTATGGGCTACTTGCACTAAGTTTATTGAGAAATGTTGATTGGACAATTCCACTAACTGCATAGTTTTTCAAACTAGATGAGTTGTCCATTGCATACACATCACTTACTTTTGTTTCATTTCCGTTGTTATCTGCTGTATCAATTGCATATATATTTTCAAACATCAGGCTGGATGAGCCACGAACAAAAGTTCCAACATTTTGTATTGCAGTTATATTGTTTGCTTGGTCTTCTGTTGAACCAACTATATTGTTGTTTAGATATACAGACAAGAATCTACCATTTGAAGTTTTAGATATTTGAACGGATAGGTCGTATACTGTAGATATGTCACCGCCCTTATCTAAGAAGGTACCAGCATCGGTTAGAATAGGAACAAATCTTTTTAATAAAATTGTAGGTGTTAGAATACCATCAACGATTTTTAGTTTATATAGATATAATGTGTATATTGAATCATCGGATGATACCGTTGCATCTTTGCTAGAATTTGATAGAGCAACCAGTTCCAAATAATACCCTTCGTTATTGGTGTTGGTGTAGAAAGAGATTCCACCAGACGATATCTGAAGTGGCTGAGACGCTGTTGCTGTACTCCACAACGCCATTCTTCCTTTTGGAAATTGACTAAATGATGAAATAGTATTGTTTTCATTTTTCTGTATTTTTGGCAAATCTCCCAAAATTCTTAGCCTGGCTCCAAATGTATCAAAACTTGTATTAAATGTAGTCAAGTCTTTGGATATTCTGTTTATGCACGAAAGAGTAGCATACTGATTTGGTAATGGTGCTCCAGAAATAATAATTGAGGATGATTGGATTAGTTCACTGGCGGTGGTATATTTTCCAGCACCATCATATCTAGTGAATCCAAGATAGTTGGCTATCTGGGTTGAGACCGAAGCCTTTTTATCCAATATTGCAGAATTATTTTTGATATTTGTTGTTGTAGTATTTGCAGTAGAACTGTTGTTCTGCGACCATTCTGGTTTAAACAGGTATTGCCAATCCATTTTAAAGGTCTTAATGCTAGATGCTGTAGACCACATTGGGTCTGATTCTGTTGATGTATAGTGTGTTGCCCTTGCTGTTCCAAATTGCTCTCTACCATGTTTTGAAACTTCGCCAAGTTGTAAATCTCCATTTACATCATATTTTGGCTCTACATAAATTCTAACTTTTCCAGTTGGATACATCTTTCCACCAATAGGTAGGTTGCTGAAATATCTTTGATAGTCTTCTACACTTGTTATCCAAACATTGTCAATTTTTGTAACATACCCAGTTTGTGTTATGTTGGCTAATTGGGATGTTGTTTTTATTGTAAATGTAGTTTCTGTTGCGGATTGAACATACCAAGTATTATTATATGTTGGTGGAGTTGTTGAAGTAATCAGAATACTATCGTATTGTGCAAAATTATGTGGAGTTTTTGTTTCTATAGTAGCAGATGTTGCTGTTGCTGATTTTAAACTATTTAGTTCTACAGCAGAAGAAACTATTGCATATTGAACTGCATCATACTTTATGATTTCTCCATTAGCATAGAAGTATCCATTATATCTACTTATATAAGATATTCCGTTGTCAAATTCTATTGTATTATTTTTTAATACCCTTCTAGTTTGATTGTTGGCAGGATTTATTTCATCAACAACGGTTGGCAGGTCACTTGTTAGTTTTGTCTTAAGTGGAATTGCACTCAATGTATAGTCATTTTGAGTATTTATTTCTTCATTCCTGCTTCTAAGTTGAACCTCTCCTGTGCTTTCCCACAAAAGAACTGGCTTGTATGTCCAATTCATATATTTTTCTAAATTAGCACGTTGGTCTAAATCAGTGACTTCTTTTTGTATGTACATATTGTTATACACAATCTTTCCATCATTATATATATCAATATTTCCACTTCTTATATTTCCAATGTTTGCCTTTTCTCCAGTAAGTTGGTCATTGCCATAAAGAATAACATCGACTTTTCTTTTATCTATTACACTATTTATATCTCCAATAACGTCTGGAATCATATAGCCTTTTGTCATTAAAACAAAGTTGTTTGACTCATCAAAGAACATTGCGGTTTGGGTTGCTCTAGCCAACTCACTTAATATTTCTGCAACGTTTTTATTTGGCGGAATAAAGAAATATGGGATTACTGGGTCTTTTTCTTCTACACCAGATATCTGATTTCTCTTAAAGACATAATTAGAAAATCCGATATAGTCTAGCAGCGTAGAAATTATAACACTCAATGATTCATTTACCAGCATCATTTCTGGTGCAATGATTGATTCAAAATAAAAGAATAGGTCTCTTAAGGATAAGTCAACATTTCTATCATAATCTGCTTGTTTTGGAAAACCATCTACATACATTGTTTTGATTGGAATTGTATAGTCCTTGAACGTTGTTGGAGAACTATATGGGGAAGGAACCTGAGATATTGTTTCGTAGAATTTTAATTGTAAATTTTTAGAAACAAGACTATACTTAAATATTTGGCCATCATATATGTTTAATACACTATTTTGATTATTTGTATTAAAATATTGGCCAACATCAAAGATTGTTATGTTTCCAGAAGATGCTGCTAGTTGTCCAACTGGAATTCCTGTATTTCCTACGTCAGATAGTGATTTAGAAATTGAATATGATTTTGTAAAATCTGTAAGGTCAACAGAAAGTCTTGGTGAAAGTTCAATTAGGTCAAAGGTTGTGTTTGGTCTAGACATAGAATCAACCACAATTCTAAGTCCTCCAATATAGTCAAACTCTTTATAGATTGTGTTGGAAGAACCGTCAACATATTTGGGTGCATTATTTTTGTTGAGTTCTTTTGCATGCTGCTGAGTATTATCCTGAGTATTTGTATTTAAGTACCATCCGTATTGTGCTGCTTCATCTGCTGTCCATGCAGAGCCAGTCCAAATCTTTAAGATTCCAGAACCAGAATCGCTGATTATGTATGCTGACCCCTTCTCTCCACTACTTAAACTTGGAAGTAGTGTTGATGATACCACTGTTCCTAGTAATTTAAAATTATACTTATAGTCATTGCTGAATATTGCACTGTTATTCAATCCATATGCTAGTTCTAGATATCCATCAGCAGAGAATACGTCTGTTGTTGTTGTGTATATGTCTTGCCACGTTGTGCCATTTAGTTTTTGTAACTTCCATTGTTTTGGGGTAGACCGAATATCGTCACCGTCAGCATAGAACACATCATCAGTAGCACTAACGTTGTCAAGTTTTATGTCAGAGACGTTTGTTTGAATTTTAACTATAACCCTATTTGCAGCAACACTATACTTATATTTTATAAAAGGTGCTGAGTCTGTAATTATATTGTTTGTTTCATTAGAAACTCCATATTTAACTCCGCCTGATTCTCTATAAGATGACCAATATTTAAAAATATCATCTTTGCTTGCAAAATAATATCTTGGTCTTAGATACATATTTCTGTTTGATGGACTTAGTTTATTATTATTAAATCCAAATCTAAACTTATTGATTCCAGAACGTGGTCTAAATCTTTTGAAGCAATCTTCTAATGACATTAATGCTTTTTGCTGTTCATTTTGATTTAGAAAGGTTAGTGGGGTAGTTCCATCTTCAGTATATCCACCGTCAATTGTTACGTCATAGTCTGTGTATCCATACCATGTTCTACTATTTACATCGGTAAAGGATGTTTCTTTAACATATGAATTTGATGCAGATGAAGAAATAACATTACTTACGACTGTTGGTCTATTTTTATAGTTTCCAATAACATCCATATTTTCTATGATATTTAGGTTCCATTCACCAATTATCTTACTTTTAGACTGGATGGTGCTAGAAGTTTGTAAATAATACGTTAGGTCTGCATCGCTATACATTATGCTTCCTCTAGTGTAATAGTTACATTCCAAAGGTCTGTTGTTGATGCCCCACGTTTTTGTACAGAATACTGGAAGTCTGTAATATACATTTCTAACTTTTCGTTATATTGTCCCAATTTTGTAAATGATGCTGCGTTCTTAGTTCCAGAAACATTGCCAACATTGAATTCTGAGTATTTGTCATAGGCCAGCAAGACCCAAAAAGTTCCATAATGATTTTCATACCAGTCTAGCAATTCCACTCCACCTGCTCCACCATCCACGGTGTATTGGGCAAGTGTGTCTGCAGAATAGATATTTGGATTTGCTGCAAGATTTGCTGGTATACCAGTAGATGTATTAAAATTTGGGTCTGAAGAAAATGCTCTAGAAGGTAGATTGTCCCAAGAGATTGAAATTGTACGCTTGTCTGCTACCCAATAAGAACGCATACGACCATTTACCATACGCTGACGGTTTTCAATTCTTTGCATATTGACCTGTAATGGGGCACGATTGTGGTCAGATAATAGCAAGAAATCACCAGCATCATTTGCGGCACTTCCAACTTCAGTTCCAGAAACAACATAAAATCCATTTCCATCTACTGTTGGTGCGTTATTTGAAAACAACACAGCCTTTGGTCTTATGTAGTTGTTTCTACCATCTAAGTATATTGAGTCTGCCATTATACGTTAATACCTCTAATCCTTTGGTTGTCAATTCTCTTTAACTGATTCACAACTACCTGGGCTATTTGGTCAGGGTTTGAATCAGAACGAACGTTTATACTTATATTATACACTGAATCGCCCATTGGTGTTGGACCTCTTCCAACCATTCCACCATCTGCATAAGTATTAATCTTATTAAGGGTTGATGTTCCAATTCTGTCTACTGCTGACTTTTTAATTACAAATTCTCCTGGTGTAAGCATGGCAGGAACTGTATCTGTTCCCTTAGCGTAACCACCCATTGCAAAATATTTTGACATTTTTACAAGTCCGCCAGTTGCATAGGTGTCTGCTGTAATTGCTTTGTCTACTGGGTCAATTCTTAAAATTTTGTATCTGTTACCATTTGGGTTTGTCCAAGTAAAGCCAACCTTTATATCTGATTTTTTGGCACCTTGTTTTTGTGCTTGATAGGGGAACCAAACATCATCATAGTTAAATACTAGGGCATTTGGGTGGTCCTTAACTGTATATGTAGAACCAAGGTCACTTGCAAGTCTTCCTTTGCCAGAACCACCACTTAGTCCACCACCACCACCTGTTTTGAATACAATATCTGCTTCTTTTTGTTCTATTTTTGCCGAATTAATAACTATGCTATCTGCTGTCATCATTGCATTATCGATTGTCTGTTGTGCATTATCGATTGATGTTTGTGCGGCTTCTTGTTTTGCTTGTATTGGTGCCAAGGCTGATTGTCTTGCAGCCTCCAAAGCATCTTGTTGTGCTTGCATCGAATCGTTTGCCTGGTTTGTTCTAATATTTAGCATTGCTTCAGCGGCGGCTGACAGGTCTCCACGACTCAGGGCTTCAGCCAATGCAAGTCTATCTTGTTCTTGCTGCTTTATTTTATCATTCAATTCTTTGATTTTTTGTAATGCTTTTATTCTTTTATCATATTTATCATTAATTTCTTTTTCAATTTTATTATAATCTTTTAGGTCTTTAGTTGCTTCCTTAATTGATGTTTTAGCCTTTGTAATTTCACCAGTTTTTATGGCTTTTTGACCGATAGCAGCATAAATCAATTTCATTTGTTTTTCCATTAAGGGGCCACCACCTGCAAGATTTGTAAGAACTTCTGGACTAAATGAAAGACCAGAAATTGCTCCCTCCAAAACAGAAGTTAGTGCTTTCTTGTTTTTGATATCTTTGGTCTGCATTCCCAATATTGGATTAAGTTGTTCTAACGTTTTCTGTATCATTGTGGTGTCAGATGATGAGTTAAGTTTATCTCTAAGTTGAGTTAGCGTTTGTAAATAATCTTTGGTAGGAATTAGGCCCAAAGCAAATTGTCCAGAAAGCCCAGAAATACTTGATGCAAATTCATTAACTGCTTCTTTTACTTTTGCAATATTTTCTGCGTTAAAATATTGAACAAGTGGGTTGTCAGCCTGAGTTTCCAGTAATTGAGAAAAGTTGGTTTGGAACTGGTTTACGCTTTTGCTAATTCCCTTAAAGAAAGCACTGCCCTTGTCTGTATTTATGTTGAAAGTTTTAGGGTCAATCTTAATAGATGTTTTTCCAGCCTCTTGCTGAATTGCTTGAATAATAATCTGTGCCTGTTGTTCACCATAACCACGACCAAGCAGTTGAATTCCAAGAGCAGTAAGTGCTGATTGTACCTGATAGTTTGTCATTGATGCTAATTTTTTTGCACTTTCTGCATAAGTCTGCTTAAAACTTTCACTCTGTCTATATTCACCAACCATGGTTGCTTGACTGGCTTTTTGTCCAGTTGTTCCAACAGATACTGATTCTATTGGACTTAGCGTACCCTGCGTTCCAAAATATTCATCAATCTTTTTTAACTTATCTGCACTAGTGGATAAAATATCTGCTGCTGCTAAGAATCCATCTGCATTTTTTCTAATTAGCGGTGTAATAATTTCATAGGCTACAACAGCGGCAGTTAAAACAATCGATAGCCTAGTAAATAGTTTAGTTGCAAGACCAATTTTTGATGCAAAGTTTGCATCTATTGCCATTCTTTCTTTTACTGAACCAACCTTATTTCCTATCGAATCTCCAAACATTGATGCCATCATTAATGGCATTGAAAGCATTCCAGAAATTTCTCCGATTGGTCCAGGAGCCATCGAGCCTAATCCTGTTAGAAGAGATGCCCCCATCATTTTGCCACCAAGACCAGTTGCAAATTTTCCAAATCTTCCCTTTGGTTTTCCAGATTGTGTCTCATCAGAAGCACCGTTCGATGAGGTTGAAAGTACAGTAACGTTCTGACCGCTTGTTGCTGCTGTATCAGCCGATGATTGCGTCTTTTTTCTTGATGCACGTTTCTTTGTACTTGCTGCAGATGCACTATCAATCATATCATCGGCAATTTTTTCACCAGTTCTCTTTGCCTTACCACTCTTACTTCTAGCACCATTGTCTAGACCTTCTCCAAAGTTTTGACCAATCTGTCTACCTTGTCTGGATTCAGAATTTATTCTTAATCTCTTTTTTGTACCCTTAATTACTCCAGTGGTAACCTCTTCTGCTGCTTTAAATACGATTTGCTCTCCAGCCTCATTGAGGATAACGATGTCAGAGGCGGAGAATCCGAGACCTCCCTTGGTTCTTTGAGCCTTTTTTGCTATATTTCCAGCAGTTACTTTTCTACCACCTGGGGTTATAAAATGACCAGCACTCCTGCCTTCTTCTGGTGTCATAACATCTTTAATCTGTGAAACATTTCCTCTAACCCTAAATTCTGTTACAGTCTGTCCAGCCCGAAGAAAACTGGTTGCCAGTTTGCTTCCACTTGCTTCCATTTCTCTTAATGTTTTTTGAGCAAAACGAGCCATGGCATCATCAGTAACTTTAAAACTTTTATCTAGTTTCTTTGCAGAAACAATTTGCTCACGAATCCCCTTATCAAGTGTTTTAAGTTCGTCACCAACATCTTTAGCATTTAGTCCAGCAATCTTTAGTGTGTCCGCCCATCTTCCTGCTGGATTCTTTTTGTTTGCTTTTCTAGAATCCCAATCTTGCAAAAATTCTTGTGTGTCTACACCAATTGCTGGCTTAATTGTTCCATTACTTAATTTAATTGGTTTCATTAAATTGTTAAATTTTTGTTTCGTTGAAAAACCAAGACCGCCATACACACCAGTAGATACGCCACCAAGTCCAAGTGACTGAAGTTCTCTAAGTACTGGATAAATTGTTCCACCAGTTTCCTCAAGTGTTGTAATTAATTGGTTTAGGGTAATTGTTTGTGAATCTAGCAAGTGTGCAAATGCTGTTGCCTCTCCTTCGGCTTCTGCACGAAGTGCTGCTGCTGCCTTTTTTTCATTTTTGAATGATTGAGAGTTATTACTTGCATATCCAGGAATGTTAATTTGTTTACCAGCAAACAATGCCTGAATAACTCCTGGATTTTTCTTTACTGTCTTGGCATCAATGACTGCTTCACCCTTAGATATCATTGCTAAGATTGAGTCTGATGTTTCTGTTCCTGGTCCCTTGACAATACCACCATTGGCAAAGCCTGGAACCTGTGCGTGAATATCTCTAAATCTTGACCAGTCTACGTTCTTTCCAGCCTCTAGTCTTTGAATCATTGCTTCGTAGTAGGGTCTTTCTGCAGGAGTTAGGTCCATTCTGGCAATAGTATCTGCCAACTTTGGCAAAACTCTGTCTATTTCTTTTTTAATTCCTATGGAGTAATCAAATGGTGACATTGTTCTTGCTACATCTGATGTTGCCTGAGCAAAGAACTTTTTTGCCCCACCCTTAATTCCAAGAAGATTTATCATCGCTTGCTGTTCCATAGATGGCATACTTCTTGCCATAGCCGCATTACCACTTGCTTTTGCAAATACACCAGCAGGACCAACATCTGCTAGAATACTACCACCAAGGTTTCCAGGACCAAGGTCTTTATCTCCACGAACCAATGATGCAACAAGTTGTTGGAAAAATTCTTTTCTTGTAAAGGTTTTTGGAATGTTTGCAATTCTTTCATCTAATGGAGATTCTAGGGCAAACAGCCTTCTCTTTCCAGATGGGTCTGTTGGGTCAAGGATAACACGAAGGCTTTGTTGTGGTGTAGTTAGTCCATGTGCTTCACGAGCAATCTGTGCACCTCTTAGTTCTGCTAATGCAGATTCTAGATTTATTTGTGGCTTTATGAATGCTCGTCTACCGTCAGGGAATTCGTAGATACCACCGATTCTTGAGGTTACAAATGAGTGTCCAGTACTTGGAGAAATCTGTTCTGGCAATAACATTGGCTTCATGCCTCTGTACTGACTTGACATTACCTGAGTACTCATTTTCTCTAATGCCATAATTTTTTGCTGTTCTTTTAGTGCTGCCTTTTCAGTTAATGGTCCGATAAACCTTCTAAGCATTGTTGGTAGACCAACATATCCGCCACCTGCAAAACCTTGTCTATCTGCTTGATTTAGTTTATCTAATGTAGATACGCCAATCTTCTTTACAGCACCAGCACGAATAACATATTCACCATTTGATAGATTGGCTGGAATAGAATCTGATGTTTCAGTTCCAGGTCCAGAGATGTATCCGCCAGACGCTTTCTTTGTTCTTATTGGACCTCTTGGCGTAGTTGGAATATTTAATCCTCGTTGAACAGCAATTGCTCTTTCATATGCTCCTGTTAGCATATCTACTGCTGCTGCTTCTGCGGTAAAGGTCTGCTTTAATTTTGAGTGAACCTGTTCTAGTGATGATGCAACTGCGGCTGATTGTATTTGAGCCTGTGTCATATACGAAACTTGTTCTCCAAGGCTTAATGACGATTTTCCTGTTTTATTAAACAAGTCTTTAACTAAAGAGAAACCCTTAATAATGTTTGCAACTGCGTTAGCAACTAGACCAGTTGTCATTAGCAATACTGGACCAATAACTCCACCAATAGAAACTACACGAACAATGAATTGCTTTACGCCATCATTCATTCCATTGAATTTTTCCAAAATAGAACTTCCAAATTCAATTAGTGGGGTAATTGCTTTCATAAACTGTTCGCCAACAGGTGCTAGTTGTGCTTGGAAATCA
>Ga0222712_10006360_pt1 | contig 11687 bp, 9 predicted proteins | sample C33_657DmetaG_FD_165043 | JGI IMG/M metagenome (GOLD analysis project Ga0222712, IMG submission 165043) | Estuarine water microbial communities from San Francisco Bay, California, United States - C33_657D | ecosystem: Environmental > Aquatic > Marine > Unclassified | place: USA: California... | reverse complement strand
GGTTCGGAGCAATCAGAGGCATGTTCAAGCACTGGCGACCCGTTTCGGGCCGCCCCGATAGGATCGCCCGATGAGCGAGTGAGACCGAGTGAATGACCATTTGCGATGGTTCGGCGTATTTGGGCGGTGCCGGCCAGCGCTGCGGCAAGAGATCCCAATTGTCGTGATCATCGTTATGGGCAGAAGCTGCGGATTGGATCAGATCCGCTTCGTACCGTTCAAATTCTCCAGCATTCGGATTGTTGCGGATGGCTTCAGCGAAGGATCTTGCTTCCTCCCCGCGATTGGTGTTGGCGAGCGCCCAACCTGCGGGAGCCCAGAAGCGGGGACGAGTTTCGATCTCCGCCGATGCAATCCGGCCGAGCCATGCAACGATTTCAGCGTTTCTTCCCAGATCGATCAGGCGCCTGAGACTTGCCTCGGCCAGTTGGACTGCCCGCTGGGTATCACCGGCTATTTCGGCCTGATTGGCCGCTTCCTCAAGCAGGCCATGTTCAGCATACCAGTTGGAGGCATTGAACGCGTTTTTGCGCAATTCTTCGGGTGGAAGACCGGCCTGCCGCCCGGTCAGGGCCTCTCGGGCTGATGGGTGAAGATGGAACCAGCCGCCTGATCCGTCGCTCACAACGATAGGCGTTTCAGCCGCCAGTCGTGTCAGAGTTTCTTCTGCATTGTCGACGCCAAGCACGGTGTCGAGAAGCCGAGGGTGAATTGGGTCTAGATGCGCGGCGTATGTCAGCATCATCGCAACATCACTGGGCTGGCGATCGACGACCTGCGAAAGCATGTAGTTGCCGATATCGGCCATATTGCGGGCATCGGATGCACTATCCGGACTGCGCAACCGGGCTGCTATACCGAGGCGCACGCCAAGCGGCCAACCGGCGGCATGGCGCTGCAGCTCAATCGCGAATTGATCGAGATCCTCGCCCCGCATACCTATTTCTGCAATCTGCCGGACCAGGCGGACGGTTTCCTCCTCTCCAAGGCGCAGTTCACGTGCTGTTATCCGCATCATGGGGATGCTGGAGAGAAGGCCTGAATCGGCAAAGGTCCCGTTGGGCCGCAAGCTAACCGCAATGCGCAGGTTCGCGGGAGCGTTTGCGATCAGATATTCGATGGCCGGTCTAGCTTGCGAAGAGGCATGATCTGCATCGTCGAGGAGGAGGATCGTTTCCCCCGGCATCTGAGCCGTTTCGGCAAGCCAGGCGGTAATCGCCTGTTGCGGATCGGCGCAGCTTGCAACCCAAGCGAGGAATGCGGGCGAGAAAGCGTCGCTGCGGCTGAGCCGTGCGGCGGCATCGGCAAGGCAGGCAACGACTGTCGCAGCATCATCGCGCGAATCGATAGAAACCCACATGGCCTGGCGACCAGATACGAGCGCCTCGCGATACCACTGTGCCAACTGGCTGGTCTTTCCAAATCCATGCGGCGCGCAGATCTCGATCACGTGCAAGCCTGCAGCCAGCATCCGCTCGAGAGAGAGATGTCCTCGCACCAGAAAGCTTGGTGGTGAGCGTGGCGGGAGGGTTTTCAGGGACGAAGATTGGCCGGCCATGCTGCGCATGATTGTGCGCTCCGCCTTGTCCGGTTCCCCCCTAACGCCCGAATCCGAACCCTTTTCCATTATTGCTACTTACCAAGACGAGGCGGCTTGGTCGATGTCCACTTCGCAATCAGCCTGCACGCCCCCCTCTACATGGGGGGGCACACTCCAACAGGCGCGCGCGCATCTCATCCCTCGGATTTGCATCAGTGCGATCCAGGAGAGAAGCAGGCGCCCCCCACAATCGTTGGGCGCCGTGCGGTGCGGGTTGGAGGCGTTGCGATGGTCCCTGAAATCCTTTTCGCCGGCGTCGGGATGACACCATTTGGCCAGCCTATGCGCCGAACACTGCGGCATAGCCTCGCGAAATCAGACCGGCTCTCCGATCGCAAGCGCGCGATTGCGCGGGGCATCGACACCCTTCGTCGCCGCCCAGTTGGAATGATGCTCAAGACAGACCGGTGCGCACGCTACCGGTCTGCCGTCGGCCGCAAGATCTGAAACCCCGTTAAGGACCATTACCCATGACGCTTTCTCCCGATACGCCCAACCGCCAATGGATTCTCAACCGCCGCCCGCAAGGCGATGTCCGCCCCGACGATTTCGATCTGGTCGTAGGTACCTTGCCGGAACTCACGGATGGTGACGTGCTCGTGCGCACGCTGTTCTTCGGATACGATGCCAGCCAGCGTATCTGGTTGACCGACGATGGCGGCTACATGGATCCCATCATGCCCGGCGAACCGATGCGTTGTGGGGGGATCGGCCAAGTGGTTGCGACGCAGAATCCGGCCTACCAGCCCGGCCAGATCGTCGAAGGGTTCATGGCCTGGCAGGATTATGCCGTGATGCGCGCCGACGGGCCGATGCCGCTGCGCCATCTGCCAGACGCCCCCTATCCCTTGTCCTGGAATCTCGGCGTTTTCGGGGTCGGCGGGCTCACGGCCTATTTCGGCGTGACCGACGGGCTGAAAGTCAAGGCAGGCGATACCGTGGTGATCTCGGCGGCGACGGGGGCGACAGGCTCACTGGCCTGCCAAATTGCCAAACTGCTGGGCGCCCGGGTCATCGGCATTGCCGGCGGGGCCGACAAGTGTCGCTGGGTCGTGGACCATGCCGGATGCGATGCCGCGATCGATTACCAAAACGAGGATATTGGTGCGCGCCTTGCCGAACTCGCACCGGGTGGCGTCGATGCCTATTTCGACAACGTTGGTGGCGACATGCTCGACACCCTGTTCCTGCACATGGCTCCGAAGGGACGTATCCTGATCTGCGGCGCGATGTCGCAAGGCTATACCGACGTAAAGGTGCAGGGGCCCACCAACTACATGCGTATCTGCACGCACCAGCTGACCGTGCAGGGCATTCTCCTGTTCTTCTATGCGGACGAGATACCGGCTGCCGCGATGCAGCTGGGTCGGTGGGTGCAGGAAGGCCGCATCCATGTCGAGGAGAACCGCCACGAGGGCTTCGAGAAGGCGCCCGAACTTCTCCCCACGATGTTTACCGGCAAGGCTCCAGGAAAACTCGTGTTGCACGTCGCCGATCCTGCATGAACCGGGCATCCGTTCCCCGGATCGACACGGCTACGCTCGCAGCACAGGAGGCAGACCAGCTGGAGGCGCTGGCCGCGCTCGGTTGATCAACATTCGCATTCGAAAAGGAAAAACACATGCTCGAAAACAAGACGATACTGATCACCGGCGGAGCCATGGGGCTGGGCGAGGCCATCGTTCGCCAGCTCGCCGCCAAGGGCGCGCGGGTCGCCATTGTCGATGCCAATATCGATGCCGCTCAAGCACTTGTCGCGCAGCTTCCGGCCGCGCGTGCTTATCGGGCCGATGTCGCTTCCGCCGCCGATATGGAACAGGTCTGCGCCGCAATCGCAGCCGATTTTGGCGGAATTGACGGAGCGGTCAACAATGCCGGGGTCGGCGGCGAATTTGGCCCGATCACTGCCTGCACCCAGGCAAACTGGGACCGCACAATCGCCATCAACCTCACCGGTGTGTTCAACAGCCTGCGCGCCGAGATACCGCATCTGATCGCAGCCGGCGGCGGGGCGATCGTCAACATGGCGTCCGTGGCGGGCGTCGCCGCCGAAGAGGCGCTGCCGGCGTACATCGCCTCCAAGCACGGAGTGATCGGCCTCACGAAATCCTGCGCGCTCGATTACGGTGCGCAAGGTATCCGCTGCAACGCCGTGTGCCCAAGCTTCGTCAAGACGCCCATGACCCTCGCCGGCATTCCCGATCCGGCGATATGGGACCAGATTGCCGCCAGCCATCCGCTGCGCCGCCTGGTGACAGCAGAGGAAGTGGCGGAGACGGTCCTTTTCCTGCTCGACACCGGAGGTATCACCGGCGCGGCCTACATGGTCGATGGCGGCATTACCGTCCGTTGAATATGCGGGTGAATGTCATCATGTCTAAGGACAATCAGCGGAGGGCAGGCAGGACTATCCGGGATACGGGTTGCCCATCGCAAGAATAACTAACCTTAGGAGACTGCCCGTGACCCCAAGAGAAGCCTTTGGTGGTGGAACTGCTGTTATAACCGGGGCTGGCAGCGGGATCGGGGAGGCGTTGGCCCATCATGCGGCGGCTTGCGGGATGCAGGTTGTCGTGGCGGAAGTTTCGGCCGAGCGCGGGGAACGTGTGGCAGCCGATATCCGTAACGCGGGGGGCACGGCGAGCTTCTTCGAAATCGATGTGCGCGACATGGGCGCAATGCGGGCGTTGGCCGATCATGCCTATAGAGCGCACGGAGATGTTCGCCTGCTGGTGAACAACGCCGGCATCAGCGTGATGGGGCTGATCTGGGAAATCAGCGATGCCGACTGGGACCGGTCTATCGACATCAACTATCGCGGTGTGGTGAACGGCGTTCGTGCGTTCGTGCCGCGTATGCTCGCTTCGCCGGAGCAGACTTACATCTGCAACGTCGCCTCATTGGCTTCGTTCTCCATGGACCGGAGCGTCGCACCCTATTTCACGACCAAGCACGCCGTGCTCTCGCTCAGCGAGTGCCTCTATATCGAAATGATGGATCAGCCCAATCCCGTCAGGATATCGGCAACCGTGCCAGGTTTCATTGCCACGCGCATCTTCGCCGACAGCGCCCTTGCCAGTGAGGCCTGCGAAGGCCAGCGCGACCTGATGGAGGCCGCCGTGCGCGGCATTGGCATGTCAGCGCAGGAAGCGGCGGGCATCATTCTCTCCGGCGTTGCCGAGGGGCAGTTCCTGATCTCGACCCATCCCGACATGACCGCAGGTATTGCCACGGATCGCAGCGAGTATCTGCGCACGCTCCGGACGCCGCGACCTTCCGATACCACATTTCTGGCGGATCTGTTTCCGGGTGCCGTACCCGCAACTGTCGCCACAGGAGAAACAGCATGACCATCGAACTCACCACGCAGCGTTTTGCGGGCAAGGTTGCCCTCGTGACGGGAGCCGCATCCGGGATCGGAGCGGCAACAGCCCGGCGCCTGTTCGCCGAGGGAGCACAGCTCGTTCTGGTCGATCTCGATCCAGCCGGTCTTGATGCGGTTCGGGAGGAGACCAAGGCGCAAGTCGTTGTCGGTGACGCTGCCGAAGGGGCGACGCTGGAACAGGCAGTCGCCCTTGCAAAGAGTGCGTATGGACGGCTCGACGTGCTGGTGACGGCGGCCGGTTTCGAAACCGTCGGCGGTGCAGAGCATGTTGATTTCGAAGCCTGGCGCAAGGTGCTGTCGATCAATCTGGATGGAGCCTTGCTGGCGTCGCGGGCGGCGCTTCCGCTGATGCGCGAGTCCGGCGACGGCGGGGCGATTGTGCTGCTTTCGTCTATCGGCGGGCTTGTCGGCTCGGCGCAGAACGCGGCCTACGCCACCGCCAAGGCTGGCCTGCTGGGTTTGAACCGCTCGATTGCGATCGACAACGGCCCACACGGCATCCGCTGCAACGCGATCGCGCCGGGCCTGTGCCATTCGAAACTCACCGAACGCATGTTCGGGGCCTTCTCCCAGATCAGCGGTCTGACATCCGAGGAAGTTCAGTCGCGCCTGACGAAGCCCTTGCCGCTGGGCCGGATCGCGCAGCCGGAAGAGATTGCCGGGATCATCGCCTTTCTGGCGTCCCACGAGGCCTCCTTCATCACCGGCACCGTGCTCGCGGCAGATGGCGGGGCGACGGCCGTCGAAGTCAGTCTGGCCAATATCTTCTGAGGAAAACGTCGGCGCAGGGCGCAGCGCATTGAGTGCTGCGCCCTCCGCCGAGCTTCAATCCCGCAATTCGCGACGCAGGATCTTGCCGGCCGGATTCTTCGGAAGATCGTCCATCACCACGACCTCAGACGGCAGCTTGTAGGCCGCCATGCGCGCACGGCACCAGGCAATGAGCGCGTCAGGTTCAAGCGATTCTCCGGCCTTGAGGCTGATGACCGCGCGCACCGTTTCCCCGCGATAGGAATCAGGGACGCCGACAACGGCGGCCTCGCGGATCGCGGGATGCGTATAGAGTGCATCTTCGACTTCGCGTGGCCAGATCTTGAATCCCGACGCGTTGATCATGTCTTTCTTGCGATCGACGACATAGACCCATCCGTCCTTGTCCATGAAGCCGACATCGCCTGTCCGAAAGCCGTCCGCTTTCATCGCCTCTGCGGTGGCATCCGGTCTGTTCCAATAGCCGGGGGAAACGCTGCGTCCTGTCAGGACGATCTCGCCGATCTCGCCGGGAGCAAGCACACGGCCATCGTCGTCTGCAATCCATGCGCCTGCATCGTAGACCGGTACGCCGACGGACAGGGCACCGCTTGCGGGATCGACCGGTGCTGCCACGCCGTGGGGCACCGTCGTCACGCCCGCCGCAGTTTCCGTAAGCCCATAGCCATTATGCAGATAGTGGCCGCTGTGCACGCGGAACGCCTCCAGCACCGCGGGCGGCGTTGCGGCGCCGCCCGAAACCATGGCTTTGAACGACGCATAGTGTTCAGGCGTTGAGTCTGGGCTGTTCATCAGCGCCATATAGGCCGTGATGGCGCCGGCGATGAAGCCGGGCCGGTGTTCGAGCAGGGCATCGAGCACCACGTCCGGGCGGAAGCGATAGGTAAGGATCAGCGGTTCGGCCAACTGCCATGCAAGTCCGATCCCGCCGATCAGGCCCGTGATGTGGAACAGCGGCGCCATGCCGAAGACAGGCCCGTCCCCATGCGCAAGCGAGAACCAGTGCCGGACCGTGCCGGCGTTCCAGGCCGCGTTGTCATGCGTGATGATCGCGCCCTTGGGCTCGCCGGTCGTGCCCGACGTATAGACGATGAAGGCTGGATCCTGCGGCGCGGGGCTGGCGCTGATCGCGGTGGCAGGTGCACACGCATCAAGAAGGTCGAGCATGTCCGCCGCGGCAGGCGCCAAGGCCGATCCCGGCAGAACCCGCGCATCGAAACGGCTCTGCAGCCGCAAGCCAGACGTGGTCAGCACGGTGGGGGCATAAGCGGGGATCGCCGCAATCGCGGCTTCAAGATGCTCGACGAGGTCGTCCTGCGAAAGCAGGACTGCCGGGCGGCAGTCGGGGAGAATGCGGCCAAGCTCATGGGCGCGGTTCAGGGGGCTGAGGGGCACCGCAATGCCGCCGCATTTCCAGGCCGCCAAAATGCCGACAAGGAACTGCGGAATGTTCTGCATGAAGAGCCCGAGCCGGTCTCCGACCGTGAAGCCTATAGCCGCCAAATGGTGGGCAAGGGCGTCGCTCATATGGTCGAGTTCAGCGTAGGATAGTGCGCCGTCAAAATAGAGGACAGCAGGCTTCGACGGGGCAAGGCTGACCGCGCTGCGGAACAGGTCAAGCATCGAGCGCTGCGGGGTCTCTGCCGAGGCAAAAGGCTGACCGGTGTACAGTGCGCACCAAGGGGTGTGCCCGGCGGAGTTGTTGCTCATTCCTTATGTATCCCCAGCATAGGTCAACAGCAGTCGGTCTGCCGCATGCGCTAAGGGTCTAGCCCAATCTAGCCCATCAACTGTGTCGTCAGTTCAAACGACACGCCAAAGGGCGTTTGGGCGCTATGATCCTGCTGTCCGCAGTGTTGGACATTTCGCCGCGCGCCGGGCGGCGCCCCCCCCATTGCTGGGGGGTGTTGCTACCGTGTCGCTGAGTACCCTCCCATTCTAGGTCCTGTCTCGCTTGTGCGAAATGGGCATGTATGACGGCAAAAATGCCGGACAGGTTAGGGGAGGATTGATCTTGGCAGTGCAAACAGCGCTCTATGAGCAACTGGTTGACGCCACCGGGACGGGTGCATTCGGTGATATCCTCCTTGACGCGGCTGATGAGGCAGGCGGTGCCGCCGAGATTTTCGCTTACTGGTTCGATGAAGGCGAAACGCCGTGCATGGTTGCGTCTTCGGGCCGGGCCGGGTCATCCAAGGAACGGGCGGCCGCCTATTCCAAACACTTCTTTGAGATGGACCCAGCCTTGTCGATCGCTCGTGGAAAGTCGAGCGGCCTTCGCACGGCGCGCTTTGCGGCCACCGAAGTCAAGCACTCCGGCTATCGGCACAAATGCTTTGAACATCCAGGTCTGACAGAGAAGATCTGCTACGCTTGGTCGCGCGAGGGCCGCGCCTATGCAATCAATTTTTACCGCCGGAGAGATTCTGCCAACATGACCTTCTCTGGTCTGACATCACTGGCTGAAATGGCGCTTCCTCTGATGCGCAAGCATATCCAGTTGCTGGGCGACGAGAGCCACCTGCCGCTGCCTTTTAGGGTTGAGAAGCGTCTCGGCCGTGCCTTCCCTTTGCTTAGCCAGCGCGAACGACAAGTCTGCGCCCGAACACTTGTCGGCATGACGTCCGAGGCGATCTCGCTTGATCTCAGCATCAGCTCGACGACTGTGCTGACCTACCGCAGGCGCGCCTATGAGAGGTACAACTTGTCTTGCTCGCAAGAGATGATGGGCCGGATCATTTGCTGAGACCGGCTCCGGTTTCGGCGATACGATGTCTTGGTAGACCCGCGCTTTCTTAGGCGCGCACGCAGCCTGCCTTCTGCAAAAGCGCCCGCTGGAACCCTTAAGCGTTGCCCCCTATTCCTCGAACGCTAGTCCCGCAAAGTCGCCGGACCATTTCCAACCAGCCATCATCGCGAAGAACCCACGCGGACCTTCGGGAACACCGGACAGCAACGCGATGCGCGGGTCGGTGCCACCTTCGAAGGTCAGCAATCCGGGCGTGCAGTCGCGCGTGTCGGGTATCGGCGGCGTGGCGGCGATCTGCTGGCTCCAGGCCAGTTCGTCGGCTTCCTCCACTTCGACGCGGGACAGACCCTGCTGGCGCATATGATCCACGATCACTGCGATCGTCTCGCCTGCGTCCTGCCAGCCGGTTGGCACATTGGCGGCAAAGTCAGCCCCCTGAGCGAGTTGCACCGTGAACATGTTGGGGAAGCCGCGTGTGTGCAGGCCATGGAGACTGCGCACGCCTTGTGCCCAGTGCGAGCGCAGATCGACGCCGCCTGTGCCGAGCACCTCGAACTTGAGCGCCCGGAGCGGATCCTTGGCAAACTCGAAACCCGAGGCATAGATGATGCAGTCGACCGGATACTCGGTTCCGTTGGCGATAACCGCGGTCTCGGTAATGGCCTCCACGCCCTTGCCATCGGTATCGACCAGCCGTGTTCCGGGCCGGTTGTAGGCGTGAAGATAGTCGTCATTGAAGGTTGGCCGCTTGCAGAGAGGCCGGTACCACGGCAACAGCTTTTCGGCCGTGACCGGGTCGGACACCATTTGGCGAATGTACTCGTGCACTTCCGACACGATTTCGACGGAGGCTTTGTCCAGCGCGGCCTTGACCGTCTCGGGATTGCGTATCTCGGCTGGCACCGAGAGGATCACCGACCGCAAGCGTGCAGCGAACTTCGCGAAATCGTCGTCCAGTGGGTCGAGCGACGGTTCGAGAGAGAAGGGCTGGCCCCACAGCCCGGTCCAGTCGCGCACATAGGCGTCGTTGTAGCGCTTCTGCCAACCCGGGGTCGCGATAGAGCGGAACCAGGCTTCATCGACGGGGCCATTGCCGCGCGGCGAGACAGCCGACGGGGTGCGCTGGAACACATAGAGTTCTTTGGCGGTCTCCGATACCGGGCCGATGCACTGGATCGCCGTCGCGCCGGTGCCGATCACGGCAACGCGCTTGTCGGCGAGCTTGTCTAGCCGCGGATCGGCCGGGCTTCCGCCGGTGTACTCATAATCCCAGCGGGCTGCGTGGAACGCCTTGCCTTTGAAAGTTTCAATGCCAGAGATGCCCGGCAGCTTGGGCGTCGAGAAGAAGCCAAGACCGAGGCTCAGATAGGTAGATGTGAACGAATCGCCGCGATCGGTGGTAATTCGCCACAAGCGAGCCGCCTCGTCCCATTCGGCGCGCTCGACCGATGTGTGGAACAGCGCCTTGTCATAGAGCCCGAAGTGGCGGCCGATGCGCTGGCAATGCTCGAGGATCTCAGGTTGAAAGGCGTATTTCATGCTGGGCATGTGGCCGGTTTCTTCCAGCAGCGGCAGATAGAGGGCCGCAGGGCTGTCGCACATCACGCCGGGGTAACGGTTCCAATACCAGACACCGCCGAAATCGCCGGCACGGTCGATAATGCGTACATCGTGAATGCCGCGTTTTGCCAACTCCGCACCGGTCAGAAGGCCGGCCCATCCCCCGCCGACGAATGTGAACGTGACGTGGTCGGCGACAGGCTCCCGCGCCTGCCGCTGCGTCCAGGGATCGCGGTCCATGTCCTGGGTCAGGCCAAGATATTGCCCGAAGCCTTCGGGACGAAGGCGCTTCTCACGCTCCTCGGCAAAGCGGCGAAGCACGGTATCGGCGTCAATCTGGATCGTGTCGTTCATGGCTCGTCTCTTTCGGGATCATTGAGGCAATCTTTGGCCCATTTTTCGGCCAACAGGATCAAGCGGTGTGTCGGGCTGACTGGGCTGCTTCAAAGGCAGAGTAGTAAGCGATGGAGTTTGCGTTTCCGATCATCGCGCCGTCTTCCATGCGGTTCATGGCATAGGCAAAGGTGGTGCGGCGCTCGGTATCGTTGATGACCAGCGCCCCACCTGCGCCGGACCAGAAGCCGATTTTGCGCTTCGGGATGAAGGGGACGTGCCCCGCTTCGCCAAGGCTATATCCAAGGCCAAAGGCAATCGGTTGACCGATCACCAGGTCGATGCCGTTCTGCTCCTCGGTCAGGGCTCGGGCGATCGTCTCGGGCTTCAGAAAGACTTGTCCGTCGACCGTGCCAGCGTGCGACAGGATGGACTGGATGCGTGCGATTGCGCGCGCGTTGCCGTGCCCGTTTGCGCCGCCCACTTCGGCGCAGCGCCATGCGAGCGAGTTGACGATGTGCGCCATGGGGATGGGCGACATGAAGGCGCGCAGGGCGATCGATCCTTCGGGCGGCATCGGCGGCGGCGGGCTGGGGATGATATCGGCAATGCGGTGATGGTGCCGGGGCCGCAGCCCGATATGGAAATCGGCACCCAGCGGCCCCGCCAATTCGTCGCGGAAGAAGGCCGACAGCGATTTTCCGGTCACCGCGCGGACGATCCCGCCGATGAGATGGCCATAGCTCAGGAGATGATAGCCGGATGCTGTGCCCGGCTCCCACCAGGGAGCTTGCGCGGCAAGGCGCTCGGTTGAGGCCGGTGTGTTGCAGATATCGAGCATATCGATCGGCCCGTCCCAGCCCGGCAGCCCGGAGGCATGGGAAAGAACATGGCGGACGAGCACGCCGTCCTTGCCGCCAGCGGCAAAGGCCGGCCAGTACCGGGCGACGGGGGCTTCTGGGTCGATCTGGCCGCGATCGATCAACAGCAAGGCGCACAGGGCCGACATCGTCTTGGTGATCGACCAGCAGTTCACGATCGTATCGGCCTGCCATGCCGCAGTGCCCTCGGGATTGGCGCGCCCGCCCCAGAGATCGACCACAGTCTGCCCGTCCTCGATCACACAGAGCGAGCCTCCGAAGTCTTCGCCACTGGCGATCCGTTCGGCGAAGATCTCGCGCACGCTGGCGAAGCGCTCATCGCACGCCCCTTGGATGGCGGTCACGTCCAGCGTCATAGTCCAATCTCCCCATATGCGAATGCTATCCGGTCGTGTCCGCACAGCCGGA
>Ga0222712_10006359_pt1 | contig 11687 bp, 7 predicted proteins | sample C33_657DmetaG_FD_165043 | JGI IMG/M metagenome (GOLD analysis project Ga0222712, IMG submission 165043) | Estuarine water microbial communities from San Francisco Bay, California, United States - C33_657D | ecosystem: Environmental > Aquatic > Marine > Unclassified | place: USA: California... | reverse complement strand
TAAGTCGCGGCAAACCTTTCCCTGAACCATTTATTTTGGGCGCAGATCGTTTAGGTCTGCAAACGGATCAGTGTTGGGCCGTTGAAGATGCACCAGGTGGTGTTACATCTGCAAAAGAGGCTGGTTGCACCGTCGCTGGCGTTTTGACTACGCATACGCGTGAAGAGTTGCCTCATGCCGACCATCACCTTGAGCATTTAAATCAACTCCTTGGCAAAGCAGGGATTTAAGTACAGTAAAGCTCACTCATCCCAACCAGGGACGGTAGCTCAGTTGGTTAGAGCCCCGAGAAATACGTAACTATTTCTCGAATCTAGAGATCGAAAGCTTTAATTATCGATTCCAGTACTTGGGCAAGATTTAGATCTAGTAGGAAATTATTTACTTGGCTAGGAGAAATGTCAAAAATTGCCAAGATTAAGGCGCTATAAATTACGATTGAACCAAGCCGCCAAATATATTTACTGACTGCCCCAGTCTGAAATGAAGAAATTGTACTTTTAGCAAACAGTTTAAAAAAGCCAAAGACAAAGGCGGGGATGGCAGAGATGAGTATCCACCAAAGCAAGAATTCTTGCGAAGAGTCAAAAAGGCTCCGCATCTGACTTTGGAAAGTACTTGCAGAATAAATCAATAATATTGTTAAAAACAAACCTTTAGGAGTCAAGTAATAAATCCACTTGGATTTTGGAAGTTTGTCCTGAGATATTAGGTTAATTAACTTAGGTAAATAGCCTAGAGTCAGCGCTATCGCTAGGAAATAATTCCACTCAGAGAATCTGAAGGCGAAATAACTTCCTATTACTACCTCAAAGATGAAGCCCAAAAAGCGCCAAGGCCACTCTTGATCCCGAAATTCTGTTGATACTCTATGAATTCTCCAACTATAAACACGATTGGCAAATTCCTCTGCAAACATACGTAGGAGTAAAACGATGCCCGTGAAGATTCCGATAACAATCGCGTAATAAGAAATTAGGAATTGCTTTCCTATAAATCCATTCAAACCCTCAACTAGCTTAATTACTGCCCACATCCCGATAACTGGTGCTAGAAGATAATCAACTAATTTAGCCCAACGTTCGTCAGAGTTGGTTGTAAATCTACGGAAAGTTCTAGTTGCCGCTGAAATCAAAACTGGCGCATATCCAAGTAGCGCAATAGCAACTAACAGAAGTACCGCTTCAACACTCGTCGGTGGGTTATTGAACAAAATAGCGGCGATGAAGGTCCAGCCAGCAATGAAACCGGCGAATGCGTCGAAGGCACCAAGCGCAATTATCGCCAATAAGTACGCCATAGCCGGTGTGGAGTAGTTAAACGAAATATCCCACGCGGCAAGATATCCAAGGGCTGGTGCGGCGACTATAAGTGCGAGCCAGAGTGAACCAAACATCGCTCGTCCATAATCACCATCTGCAATAATCCGCGAGAGTATTAGGCTCTTCTGAGACACCCATGAAGAAAAATCGCTAAATATCCGATCTGTAGATCTGTGACCGGGAAATTTCCAAGTGAAAGAGCGATCGCCCCAACGCTTTATCGGTGCTCCACCCATTTTTTTATCTGCAGCGAGTGACACTAATGTTGCTGATGCACTCTCTATATATCTAGAACGAGCGGAAGATAAAACCAAGAAGAGGGCAATAGCAGCCGCAATTATTCCTGCACTTTTTCTCGATTCCTGAGCGGGATAATATTTTGGCAGCGATTCGAAATCATTTATTTTTTCTAACTCAGCTTTTGTAGCTATTGGTTCTAGATCTGGACACAAATTATCCCAATGGACTTGACCTGCTAAATTTTTACAAAAATATACAAAACGTTCACTTTGTACACCAACTTCGTTATAAACCTGAATTGTGAGTACATGAAAACCTGGATCGGTATCTGATGGAACGACAATATTTAAATCCTTTATTTCATCCTCCGTAAGGGCCTCTAGTAAGAGTTTCGGGTTATTACCTTGAGTTTCAGCTGAGGCGGCGGAGAGGGGTATGAAAGTTAAGAAGATAATTGGAATTAGCAGCAGTTTTTTCATTTCTCCACCTTTGATATATAGACACGAACTTTGTTTCGAACTGTTGGGGCCGCCACGCTCTTACTCGGACTTGGCGATGGCGTTGGCTGCACCTTCCCGATATAGACACGAACACCAGTGGCGCTACCATTTCCCTGCACCTTAACCAACGCTGAATTTCCGCTCGATTTTGTAGGGCTTGCAATGACTGGCTTTGTAGCCGGTGTTTTCAAATACTTAGTCTGAAGAGTTTTGATTTCACCTTTGGTGGAGATATAAAGCAATTCAACTTTGTAATCGCTTCCTCCATCAAAGCCGTTTAAAACAACTTCTGAGCCAAGGCTCTTGGACGAGAAGTTTGCAGTGATCTGTGCCCCCGTAGCCATATTTGTTGCCACAGCCATTAACTTCGATGTTGAACTGGTCTTAACGGGGAAAGAAGCAACGTTAATTGTGATCTCGGCGCTATTTGGATCAATCACCGCATTAAACGAACCTTTAACTTGGTTTAGCGTTACAGGCGTAGGCACTAGCGGTGAAGGTCTGGATGTGGTTTTAGAGGGTTTTGGAGTTACAGAAGGACTTGCTTTGGAAGCCGATGGGCTCGGCGTGGAAGATGGCGACGGGCTTGGATTGGGAGTTTGTGAGGCAGATGCTGATGGCTTCGGCGTTGGTGACGGAGTTGGTGACGGAGTTGGCTTTGCAAGGACCTGAATCGTTCGGGTTGCAACCAATGAGCGATAGTTGCTCGCGTCATTAGGAGTAAACGAAACTGAAATAGTTAATGGGCCAACGGCAGGTTTTGTTCCCGATGTTATGGAATATGTGGCGCTTCCGGGTACCGAGAAAGTGGCATTTAAGGGGTTTGCGAAAGTTACTTCGTCACCTTCATAAATATCGCTTGGATTCCAGGCGATCACAGGTGTTTGTTTTGTAATTTCAACTACAGGTGGTGCAGGACTAACTTGATTAGCTGGTTGGTTGTAAGTAAAAGCCGCTGACAAGGTAGCGCTTTGACCCAGTCGATTTGTAACCACAACGGAATATGTCCCTGCCGACTTAGCACCCGTATTACAAGTAAGAGTGGTGGTGGATTGAATAACCACACTTCCACAATTGACTGAGCCAATTGCAACGGTTGCACCACTGAAAAAACCAGTGCCCGTGATGGTCACTGATGTACCACCTAAAGTGCTACCTGAGGAAGGTGATATCGCAGTCACTGTTAGCGCAGGCGCTGGGATGAAGGCAGAGACTAGTTGAGTAACAGTGGTCGAATCCGGAATAGAGGTGGCAGTAATTGCCGAAACTATGTAAGTACCGTAGTCGTCGGTAGTCAACGTATATGGATCTGTCGTAAAACCCGAACCCACTTCAGTACAGCCAGATGGGAGAGAGTTTGTAGCGTAATAAACCGTTGATAAAACGGTGTATGACTCCGGAAGTTGTGCCGCACATCGGTACCAGCGCTGACCGATATCAACAGTGCCGGTGTCATAAACACTTAAAGCATCACCAACTTCATTGACTACTCCAGGATTTCGAGATGGCAATAAAAGATCATCAATTGTTGTTGTTAATGATGAACCGGCAGTCAAATTTGCAGTACTAACAAATCTAGCATCGAAAATAATTGCGTTAGCATTAACCGTTGACCTACTTTGCAGGGTGTACGTGCTCCCATAAGTATTTTTGGCATGAACGCCAAGGGTTGTGTATTTTCCTACCTCAGTCGAATCTGCATATGAATATAGATCTGTGTAGCCACCAGCTGAACAATTGCCCAAAAGATCATCAAATGAAATATGAGACACTGCATTTTGGGATTGCGGATTATTGCAAACAAACCATTCAAATGTTACGTATTCGGAAGCGCTAGATAAGTCTCTAACATCTTGATCAAGAATTGCTGATACCCACGGAACAACACTTTCATCAACATGTTGTGCGGTTATAGATTCATGGGGACTTCTATACGTAAATCGATTTGCAGTGTTTTCATAAACCTCAAATCGATCAATTATGGGGAGAAATTCACGATAATTAGGTGAAAAACTGGATGAAACTATTGTTACTCCAGAACTACTTCGCCAATTATGTTTTATTTTAAATGTATACGGCATACCTGCCGTCAATCCAGAAAACGTGCAAGCGCTAGAACCATTTTCCAAACAATTTAATATTGTTACTGTTTCCGTAATTCCAGCTGTGACAGTGTCTGGAATCGCAATTAAGGTGTAGCTACCATCAGCGTCAAAATCAGATGGACGTAAAAAACCAATTACAGTCGATGTCTCGGATGGCGAACGACTACTACTCCTTATTGTCGGCGCTTTAGGAAATTCACGACTGTCATATACGGGTGATGGCCAATATCCATATAAAGAGTTATCACTTTGAGTCAATTTAGTTTTTGATATGGTAGGTGAAGCAAAAGGTTTTTCAAAAAACCAAGCTTGACCAGACAATCCGTCTCCCATTGTAAAAATTTCATTGGTTCTCCCAATCGCAAAGCTCTGATTGTATGTCGAAGTAGTTACGGATGTAGGAGTATCGAGACCATTGACGATGTACAGAGCATTTCCATTAGAGTTATAAGGAATTCTATATACGCCTTCATAGCCGGAATTATTTTTGACGTTAAAATATAATTTGTCGTTTTCTAAGGCAATCTGATAAATGTCAATTGAGTTTGGATTAGACTTTCTCCAATTCATTATTTCTCTCACGGTTGAAGCGTTAAGTAAATTTCCACCATTTCTCACTTTTACTTCAAATATTGAGTCTCCCGCGCGAGGTAATTCACCGCTCTCAAACTGTCTGCCAGAAATTATAATAGTACTGCTATCCACTAAAATTATGTCGGTAGCGTTGCCCACCGTAACTGATTCATTTGATGTGTTTAAATCTTCAAGCAATATAATTGAGCTTGATTGTAACGATTCAGATTTCAGATCAATATAATTTAACGTTTTATTTTGACCAAAAAAAGATTTGAATCCGGTATTATTTAAAAAATATAGAATTTGATTTGTTTCGTCTAGGGCTATGCCAAAATACTGGTAATAATTGGTGTTTGTACTCTCAACTAGTGTTTTACAAACTCCGGTTTTTAAATTAATTTCATTTATTTGAGAGACATTCATGCTTGAGTTCGTATTTGACCAGAAAATTTTCGAATTGATGCCGTCCACGGCGAAATCAAAAAAACTATTTGAAGAATATTTGGCTGGTGGCAGTACGGTCGTGCAACTAGCATCCGACATGTTTATTTCTTCATATATTGCATCTTTTATGCTGTACCTTTGAATACCAACATCATTTCCGCCAACCACAAGAGTGCTATAAATGTATCCAGTACTAGACACTCCAGGATTCGCAGAGTTGGCAATCGCTTGTGGCAGTAAATCGGACTTGGCTAAAGTAAAGCCGCTAAGGACCGTCACAATTAATAGAAGTCTCACGAGAAAGCGAGCGACTGCCATCCGACTCGAGTCTGGGGATAGCTTGAAGGTGTTCCTCATCAGATTTACCGCGCTCATGAAAGACATTCCCCCAAAATTTCTATAATCAGAGGGTTCCATCTGTACTCGAGCTTGTAATAAAATTCATGTCCCCCATTGTGACTACATAAATATCAATGAATTGAGGTCACAAAATACCTACTCTCAAATCCATGACTATTTCGGCGGTACTCCTCGAGGATCATCCGCTCTTTAGGGCAGGCTTAAAGTCCTATCTAAATTCTCACTTCCCCAACCTTGTTTTAATTTATGAAGGACCTGACTTCATCGATGCTCGAAATGCCTGCGTAGAGGATAAACCTGATATCGCAATAGTCGACCTCCATCTTGGCGATGGTAGGGCTCCGTCTGAATTGGTTGGGTACTTTAGTTCGCAGGGAATTCCGGTTCTGGTTATCAGCGCTCTAAACAACTTTGAGTCTGTAAAGAGTGCGTTTTCTGTTGGTGCTTCGGGTTTTGTGAGCAAAGATTCCACAAATGAGGATATTGGAAAGGCAATCAGGAGCGTAATCGGAGGCAATCAGTGGATCTCGCCAACACTGAGCAGAGCGTTATCACTGCAGGGATCGATCGCTAATCAGTTAAGTGCCCAGGAGCTTAAAGCAATAATCCTGTACGCATCTGGATTAAAACTAGAGGTTGTCGCTCGACGTATGGACCTAGCATCCAGCACGGTTAAACAATACATTGACCGAGCAAAGTCTAAATTTCGTGTAGCGGGAATGCCAGTAAGCACAAAGACAGAACTCTACAAACTTTTACGCAACGAAGGGCTTATCGATTAATTCCTACCAGCTACTTTTTCTAACACTATCAAGCAAGATGCAGTATCAAGAAAGTTCAATCTTCACTTATAGAGTCTTCCCATGACCGAAGTCTCTAATCGGAAAGAGATAGCCACCCTCGAATGGAAAAGGGCCACGTCTATTGCGTGGCCTACTATCGCAATAATATCTTCTTTTCAAGCAGTTCTCGCCGAAAATCCGGTTCGCATTTGGCAAATAATCTTCGTCATGGGACTTTTCTTATGCGAAATATCTTCAATAGCGCTTGATAAAATTAATGGTTTCAATTATTCAAAGACTCCGACAATTGTCTTCTTGCTACTTTCGCCGTTGATATTAGGAAGCAAACCGCAAGAATCTTGGATGTCTATAGGATTAGTTACCTTTGCTGCTGTCATATATTTCAGCACAATCGGAAATATCTATATTGCAATTACAGTCATAGTTCTAATCACGCTGTATCAAACATTTCTAGTAAAACTAAATCTTGCTAGCATCACAGATAATGCTGATATCGCATTCCTCAACTCGTATTTTTCGATTGTTTGGACAGTCGGAATGGGAGTGGCATCTTATTACATAAGACGTCAGTATTTAGGGGTCGCAAATTCACTGCAAGATATAGTTAATAAAGAAATTGATGATTCTATTTCTAAGTTTGAATCAATAAGAAGTATAAATGAAGAAGATTCAAGAAACTTGCGACTACATGGAACTGTTCTTAACACACTCATCTATATAAGAAATATGGTCACACACCGCCTAAATACAAGCGTTGAGAATGAGGCGCTTGTACAAGAAATCCGAGAATTGGCGGGTAGTCCATCTAAGGAATACTCCAAGGATTTTAGGCAGAAATTGGAAGAATTGATTTCAATTAGAACGCGGAACCGAGTTAAAATTTCGATAACCACAACTGTGAGGGATTTAAAGTCACGTTTTTTCGAAGAAACAACTTTGGAAATATTGAGAGAATTAATTTTAAATTGTGAAAAACACACTTCAGCGACGTCGGCATCACTGATTATTTCGCAAAAGTTGGGGAAAACCTTAGATATAACATTTATCGACAACTCATTGATGAATCTCAACAAAAAAGAGAGAGCTATAGCCCTCAAAGGAGCTCATGAGTCGATTAATTTAAACCGGCTGATTTCCGCTTCACAAGCGAAATTGCGCGTCTCCATGATGAATCGAAACAGATATAGAAAAATACAAATAACCCTTCCTGTAATGGACCTAGAACTCGAGTCGAGGTCAGCTTTAGCTAGATCACGTAATGCCGGTTTAAATGATTTTTCCTTAAATTACGTCAGAGCAAGTACCCTCGTAACGATTTTATCAATATTTGGATATTTGATTGTAGGTTTAAATCGCATAACTTTAGTTCTAACAATTTTGATGCTAATTTCCTTAGTAGTCTTTCTGCAATATAAAAAGCACTCTTTCTTCCTCTTGGCTATGTCAGTTTCTTCACTTCTTATTCTTCCAAGCCTTGTCTCAAATTCCTTAACCTGTACACAATTAGGGATAGTTCCGTGGCTGTTTAACCATATTCTCACAGTTGGTTTTCTAGTTGCGATTCAAGTTAAGAATAGATTCATAAAATGGATCCCTATTATTATTTTTACTTTTGAATGTGTTTATTTGCCTAATCAATTTCCAAATGAATGTAAGAATATTTTGCTGGGATCACTTCCAGGAATTCCTCTGATAATAGTTCTCTCTTTGGCGTTATTATCGATTCGAAAGAGAGAAATTATTCTAGATGAGATTGAATCCCTTAAAATCGACGAACTTTTGATTAAGAAGAATGAAGTAGATTTGTATCGCGAGTCCGCGTATTCACTTCTTCTTGAAGATTGCCTCGCGTTTGCTTCTTCTTTGGAAGAAAATAGGTCTGTTGATCCGCAAGTTTTCACTCTTCAGATTCAAAAAATTCAATCTTTCTTAATCTGCTCCGAAAACTTTGATTCTTATCTTATTCGCCGTGTTTATGATCTTTTTAGGACTAGACAAGAGCAAGGAGTTCTTGGACGTCTTACTTTGCTCGGCACCAACTTTTCAAATGAGGTGTCAATCGATGCCGCAGATGCGCTTGTAAATCGTTTGACTTCTCATTTAAGCGGACAAAGTGCCAATTTAACAATTGTGAAAAATGATTCTATTGAACTGCACTTTGATGGAGTTGATATTGATGGTTTTCCGGACTCACTAGAAGGTTTTCCAGTTTTCGTAAAGAATTGAGTTTTGCTCAAGTATGAAGGTGATCCCTGTTAACCGATTATGCCCACCATTTAGTGGTCACTGCTCTAATGGACTCAAGTGCTACTTAGCATGGAGACTTTAGCCACTTTAGGTATCGGAGAATTCAGTGGCAGACATTGCTATCGACCTTGGCACTGCAAATACTTTGGTTTACATCAAAGGCAAGGGAATTGTATATAACGAAGCAACCGCAATCGCATATGACGATCGCACAAATGGCGTAATTGCATACGGAAATACTGCCCATGAAATGATTGGAAGAACTCCCCCAAGCATTCGCGTAGTAAGGCCCCTTAGTACCGGAGTTATCTCAGACTTTGCAGCAGCGAGAACATTCTTGCAACTAGTAGTAGCCGACACTGTAGGTATATCAAGATTCCGTCCGCTACGAGTAACAATCGGTGTCCCATCTCGAATCTCAGGTGCTGAATTCAAGACTCTGCAAGATGCACTTGATACAAATAAACTTTCCAAGATCTATGCAGTGCAAGAACCTGTTGCCGCAGCGATTGGCTCTGGGCTGAATTTTGCTCAGCCGCGTGGGTGCCTAGTAATCGATGTCGGCGCAGGAACAACAGATATCGCGATGTTATCTCTTGGTCGCGTTGTTGAATCTCGATCGCTTCGCATTGGAGGAGATGCCTTGGTGAGCGCCTTCACCAACTTCATGAAGAACGAGCTTCGCATCAACGTTGGTGATCGCACTGCTGAAGGGTTCCTCCGTGAATATGGCAGCGCCTACAAAATTGATAAAAAGAAGGGCAAAATTGCAGGCGTAGATATGAAGACTGGTCTGCCAGTTCACGTCGAATTAACTACTGATCAAGTAATGAATTCAATCCGAGAACCTGTTTCATTAATCGTTGCTGAGTTGCGGCGTCTACTTGATTCAGTTCCTCCAGATCTAGCCGCAGATGCTCTTGAAGATGGATTAAATCTAACTGGCGGCGGTTCTTTACTAAATGGTTTAGCTGAACTCCTATATGAACAAACTGGAATTCAATCTGCTTATGTTGCTGAACCACTTCATTCGGTGGCACTTGGCTGTGGCGCAATTATCGAAGATATTGAAGCTTATAAATTTGTTCTCGAGTCTCTCCCGGAGGATATAGTTGTTAGGAATCAATCTTGATATTTAGAAATAAGCGCAAGGCCGAATCGGCAACTCCTAAGACTCTCACTCCGACTTCAAAACTAGATGTTTTGCCAATCCAGGGCACGGTTCTATCTGTAATTGCAGAGGTATATCACTCCCCTTTTCTGGGAAGCCCTTTCGGCGATCGAGAATCCAGGTTTCACCTAACTATTACAAATGCAGGCGAAACGGAAACGAAAAATCTTTCTGTTGAAGCCACTTCACCGGTCGGTACCGAGTTGATTGATCCAGGTGCGCTATTCGGAAATAATCGCCGATTTGTTCGCATGCCACCGCTTGCGCCCGAAAAGAGAGTCACGTACAAACTTGGCATCCGAGTATCGGAAAGTTTTGATTCAGGCGACCTTATTGTGCGCATTTCCGCGGTAAGCGTTGGAAAATCAAAAGAGTTTCACGACGTGGCCATACCATTACGAACCGGAGCCTCTAATTAGGCCCAAAATCGGCAAACCCATATGATTGCCTTTCAATTGCGAGAGTTCATCTCGCATTGGGACGGTAGCTCAGTTGGTTAGAGCCCCGAACTCATAATTCGGTCGTCGTCGGTTCAAGTCCGACCCGTCCTACCAAAGTTTAATTTTTGATCTCAACGGCAGCACCAGTAATTATCGACTCTTCACAAGCGATTGCCACACTTAAAGTTTGGCGAGCATTTATAGGTGGGCACGGATTTGGAGTTTTTTCTAAAACGAAATTGAGGAAAGCGTGAGACTCCTCAACGAATGCCAGACGAAATCTCTCAATAAAGCCAGAGTAACGACTCTGCGCAAAATCAAGTTCACCTTCAACATCATGAATCGGAGTCTTGGAGTTTAATCCAACAGATATCGAGTCGTTGGAGCCAAATATTTCAAAGCGCACATCATGGCCAACCGGATTATGACGGGTACCTGTTATTGCTACCTGTACCCCGGATTCAGTGGTTAGCGATATTAGAGACACATCGGCATCGTTATATTTTGCATACTGTTGATGTTCTCGTACCGCTTGTGTTGCATAAACCTTTGATATTTCACTTTTCGTGATCCACCTGACTAGATCAAAGTCATGAACATGTAAATCTCGGTAAATGCTTCCACTGCCTTCTAAAAATTCTAAAGTTGAAGGTTGATGATCATGGGCATACATATGCATTGCATAAAGTGTCCCGACTTCACCGGTAGAAACTTTATTAGCCGCGTGCACGATTGGCGGATCAAATCGACGTTGAAATCCGACCTGAATCTGTGTTCCATATTTTGCACAATTTTGAATAACTAAATCGGTTTCTTCAACAGTAAGTGAGATTGGCTTTTCACAAAGAATTGGTTTTCCAAGTGGAATCAACTTATCCAAAATCTCAATGTGTGAATTCGTTGCTGTAGCTACGACATAGCCATCGAATTCAATGTCTAGCAATTCACTATATTTTGCTGAACTGCAATTCAATTTCTTAGATAATTCCTGAGCCACTTGATCTCTGCGTGAGAAAATGGTGACCGCGGCACCTCCGACAATCAAATCTTCAGCGCGAATGGCACCCATGCGGCCAGCACCAATGACTGCAATTCTCATTTGCTGGTCTACTCCGTATTCCGCTTAGTAAGACCTTCACTATATAGTTTGGGCTATAAATTATGAAGCGCTCCCCGTTCTTTTAAGTTAGGAAATGATGACAACCGGTCTCGACCTATTAACCGTGGGTCGAATAAGCGTCGATCTTTTCTCCGAGCAGATAAACACTTCCTTTAGCCAGCCGCAGACTTTCCAAAAATCAATTGGTGGATCGCCAACAAACGTTGCCGTAGCCGCAGCGAAACTTGGCCATAAGAGCGCCATCGTCACAAAAGTTGGCGTAGATCCGCTGGGTGAGTTTGTAGTCAATAAGCTGCAAAACTTTGGAGTAGATACAAGTTTTGTGAAAGTTGCCGAGAGTGGACTTACACCTGTTGTTC
>Ga0222712_10006358_pt1 | contig 11690 bp, 10 predicted proteins | sample C33_657DmetaG_FD_165043 | JGI IMG/M metagenome (GOLD analysis project Ga0222712, IMG submission 165043) | Estuarine water microbial communities from San Francisco Bay, California, United States - C33_657D | ecosystem: Environmental > Aquatic > Marine > Unclassified | place: USA: California... | reverse complement strand
AATCTCCTTGAGGGCCTCGTCTTCGTCCTTGGCGGGATCCTTGCGAAGCGAGGTGACGATGAGGTCGTCCTGCGAGGCGCTGATCACGCGCAGGCTCTTGTGACCGAGGCCCTGCACGGTGCGGACTTTTTCCAAGGTCAGCGGCTCGTAGGCACGCAGCACGCAATTCTCGCCGTCGAGAACATCGGCAAAGGGCAACTTACCGGTGATGTCCTCCTCGGTAAGACTATCCTTGAGCTTGAGATCTTCGATGTTGTAGAACAGACGCAGGATCTCCTCATCGCTTGAGAAACCGATCACACGAAGCAGCGTAGTCGCGAGGAACTTGCGGCGACGGCGACGGCGGTCGAGGTACACATAGAGGAGGTCATTGGTGTCAAATTGCACCTCAAGCCAAGTCCCGCGGTCAGGAATGATGCGGAAGCCGTAGAGCCAGCGACCATTCAGGTGCTGGGAGCTCTCGAAGCAGATGCCCGGAGAGCGATGCAACTGCGACACCACAACGCGCTCAGCGCCGTTGATGACAAAGGTCCCGCGCTCCGTCATCAGGGGAATTTCGCCCATGTAGACCCGCTCTTCCTTGGAGCCGACGGTCTTTTCCTCAAGTTCGAAGGTGACATAAAGGGGCGCGCTGTAGGTCTCAGCCTCGCGGATGGCCTCAAGAGAGCTAAGCTTCGGTTCCCCAATCTCGTAGGCGGCAAATTTGAGACGCAGATTCTCGTCATAGCTGTCAATCGGGAAGACCTCGCGAAAAACCGCCTGCAGGCCGGTGTCGCGGCGCTTGGAGGGAGAGACATTTTTCTGCAGGAACTCCTCATAGGAGCGAAGCTGAATCTCGATGAGATTCGGGGGCTCGGCGACTTCGAGAATTTTGCCAAAGTTGGTGCGCTGGGTCATAAGCGAGGGTGGGAGTCTGCTAGGCGGTGGGGTGGGGGGAAGCGGTGGAAAGTCACCGCCTGAATGCTTCAGTCCTCAAGGTCAGGCCGCCTACCTGAGCCCATCGAACTGAAACGGGAAATGCAATGGCCCAAGACCCATGAGGAGGGGCTTGGACTCGGGGGAACTAGGGACGAAAAAACGCCGCCCCGAGCAATCACCCACCCTTGCAGGCGCCGGACGGAGCCTGTGGAGTTGGAGGATTGCTTGGTGGCGGGCATTGAGGGAAAAAACAGGGCGAAGGATCGAAAGCTCTCTGGCTCTTCCCTGAGCCGCCCCGCACACTGGGTGCAGGGGCGGTCAGGGTAGAAAAAGGAGGAGTTACTTGATCTCCACCTTGGCGCCAGCGGCTTCGAGCTTCTTCTTGATGTCTTCAGCTTCGGCCTTCTTGACACCTTCCTTGAGCTTGGCACCGCCTTTCTCGACGAGTGCTTTCGCTTCAGCAAGGCCAAGACCGGCAACCACATTGCGGACTTCCTTGATGACGGAGATTTTGTTGGCTCCACCGTCGACGAGGATGACGTCAAACTCGGTCTTTTCCTCAGCTGCAGCGGGAGCAGCGCCACCACCGGCGGCGACAGCCACGGCGGCAACAGGAGCAGCGGCGCTCACGCCCCACTTCTCTTCGAGGGATTTCACAAGTTCGGCGACTTCCAGGACGGTCAGTGCGCTCAGTTCTTCAACGATTTTGTTCAGGTCTGCCATGGGGGTATTGCGGTATCGCCGTCTGCGGAAGCCTCCGCGGTTTTAAGATGAAAAGCCTTTCATCCGGCAAGGAACCATTGGGTGTTTTTATTCAGGCCCTTGCGGGCCATCCGTTCAAAGGGTTTGGGGTGAGGAGTTGGAGAGTTGCCAGATGGCGATTAGGCCTGTTCGCCTTTGGCCTTGAGGACTCGGGCCAGCGCCGTCGCCGGTTCGTTGAGCAGGCGGGCGAGTTGGGAGGCGGGGGCGTTGAGAACGCCAAGCAACTGGGCGCGCAGAGTGTCCTTCGGGGGAAGGTCGGCGAGCACCTTGATGCCCGCAGCGTCCAAAAGCCTGCCGTCGAGGACGCCTGCCTTGAGGGTCGGCTTCTCGAACTCAGCGGCAAAGTTCTTCATCACCTTGGCTGCGGCGCAGACATCCTGACCGCCGCAAACCACGGCAGTCTGACCCACCAAGTGGGCGCCAATGTCGCCAGGGAAGCCAGCGCGTTCAGCGGCCTTCTTCACGAGGGTGTTTTTGAACACATGGATCTCAGCTCCAGTGCTGGCGAGACGCTTGCGCAACTCGGCGAATTTTTCGACCTTGAGGCCGGTGTACTCGACCACGAAAAGGTAGGGCGATGCATTGACCCGCTTGAGCAGATCTTCAATCAACAGGGTTTTTTCAGCTTTCATGACTGCAGATCCTAGGGGTTAGAGTTTGATGTACTTGGAGACATCGATGCGAAGCGCCGGAGACATGGTGGCTGCAAGCGTGATGCTGTGCACATAGCGGCCGCGGGCCGAGGCTGGCTTCGCGCGAACGATGGCGTCAATCAGGGCGGTGCCGTTCTCAGCCAAGGCGCTGGTGTCGAATTGAACCTTGCCGATCGTGCTGGCGATGTTGCCGTTCTTGTCGAGCTTGAAGTCAACGCGACCTGCCTTGACGCTCTTGACGGCGGAGGCGGTGTCATCAGTGACCGTGCCGGTCCTGGGATTGGGCATCAAGCCGCGAGGGCCGAGCTGTTTACCAAGCTTACGAACTTCGTTCATCGCGGCAGGGGTGGCGATGGCGACATCGAAGTCCATCACGCCATCCTTGATCTTGGCGATGAGGTCCTCGTAACCAACGAGGTCAGCGCCAGCGGCCTTTGCAGCCTCTGCGGCCGCACCAACAGCGAACACTGCAACGCGCACCGTGCGACCGGAACCGTGGGGCAGCGGGCAGGTGCCGCGAATCATCTGATCGCCCTTCTTGGGGTCTACACCCATGTGGAAAGACAAGGTGACAGTCTGGTTGAACTTGGTGCCCGGGAGCTTGCGCACCAAATCGGCGGCTTCCTCTAGGGTGAACACTTTGCCAGCCGGAATCATCTCGGCGGCTTTCTTGTAGCGTTTGCTTCTGGTTTGCATGGGAGTGTTGCAGTGCGTTCGAGGGCGTGAGCGCTCTCCTGCGGGTTTGGTTAGTCGGTGATTTCAATGCCCATCTGGCGGGCGGTTCCTGCCATGATGCGCGAGGCGCGCTCAAGGTCCGTGGTGTTGAGGTCAGCAAGCTTGAGCTTGGTGGCTTCCAGGAGCTGGGCTTTGGTGATTTTGGCGACCTTCTTCTTGTTGGGCTCGCCGCTGCCAGAGGCCAAGTTGGCAACCTTCTTGAGCAGGTTGGAGGCAGGAGGCTGCTTGGTGATGAAGGTGAAGCTCTTGTCCTTATAAACGGTGATCACCGTAGGAAGAACATCGCCGCCCAACTTCTGGGTGGCGGCATTGAACTCCTTGCAGAAGGCCATGATGTTGACGCCAGCCTGGCCCAAGGCAGGGCCGATGGGCGGCGCGGGGTTGGCGGCACCAGCCTTGATCTGGAGCTTGATTTGCTTGATGATTTCTTTGGCCATGGGAGGGGGTCTGTTCTGGGTTGTGGGAAGGGGTGCGTCTGGCGATTAGTTGGATTCCTCTGCCTTCTCGACCTGCCAGTACTCGAGATCCACCGGGGTGGAGCGGCCGAAAATGTTGACCGAAACCCGCAGCACGCCGCGCTCCGGATCAATTTCTTCGATGTAGCCCTGCTGAGACTCGAAGGGCCCATCGGTGACTCGCACGGAGTCCCCAACATTGAAGGAAATTTTTGGCACCACGCCTTCCTCCTTATCGCGCACCTGAGCCAGAAGTCCTTCGACCTCACGCGGGCGCATCGGGATGGGGTGGTCCTTGGTGCCTGCGAAGTTCAGCACGCCGTCGGTCTCTTTGACGAAGTACCAGGTCTTCTCAATGAGGCGGTTGTTGTCGTCAAGCAGGTGACAGTTGGCGATCACATAACCAGGGAAGAACTTGCGGTTCGTCTCTGTTTTCTTGCCGCGTTTGACTTCAGAAACGCGCTCTGTGGGCACCAGAATATTGAAGATGTATTCGCCCATCTCCTCGGTCTGGATGCGGCGCACCATGCTGTCCCTGACCTTGTTCTCAAGGCCGGCGCGCACATGAATGACAAACCACTGATCGCGGGCTGCAGGAATGGCTCCCATAGGGTGGAGGAGAGAGGGGGTTGAGGGGAAGAGACTCAGATGCCCACCAACCAATGGGTGAGAACATCAAAGGCCTTGTTGAAGGAGAAATCGAAAAAGGAAACAAAACCTCCAAGCAGGATCATGGCAACAAACACCACCAGTGTGGAGTCATTGAGTTCCTTGTACTTGGCGAAGCCCTTCTCCTTGGGATCCCAGGGCCACGAGGCTTTTCTGAGTTCAATGAAGACTTCGTTCCAGTAGGCTTTGAAGCGGCTCATGAGAGTGTGACGGATGAGGGGGCGGCGGAGGCGTTCTTCTGATTGCAGGGAGTCGGGGTGGCAGGCCAGGAGGGACTCGAACCCCCAACCGACGGTTTTGGAGACCGCTACTCTACCAATTGAGCTACTGACCTGAATGACCCTGAAACGGAAGATTGCTCGAGCAAAGTTGAGTGGTTGTCAGGCTGATGATGGAACCGTTGCGGGTTCGCGGGCGCTCCCCCGCAACGGCTCATCAGCGACAAACAATCAGACTGGGCTCATCAGTCGAGGATGGTGGCCACACGGCCAGCACCCACAGTCTTGCCACCCTCGCGAATCGCGAAGCGGATGGTCTTCTCCATGGCAATGGGGGTGATCAACTCGACGGTGATCGAGACATTGTCACCAGGCATCACCATTTCAACGCCCTCAGGGAGCGTGACGCTGCCAGTCACATCCGTGGTGCGGAAGTAGAACTGGGGGCGGTAGTTGTTGAAGAACGGCGTGTGACGGCCACCCTCATCCTTGGAGAGAACATACACCTCAGCGGTGAATTTCTTGTGAGGGGCGACAGAGCCGACCTTGGCAATGACCTGACCGCGCTCAACATCCGTCTTTTTGACGCCGCGAAGCAGCAGACCAACGTTGTCGCCAGCACGACCTTCGTCGAGCAGCTTGCGGAACATTTCGATGTCGGTGACGGTCGTCTTGACCGTCGGGCGGATGCCGACGATTTCCACTTCCTGCATCTTCTTGACGATGCCACGCTCGACACGGCCAGTGCAGACGGTGCCGCGACCTTCAATGGCGAACACATCTTCGATCGGCATCAGGAAGTCCTGATCAATCGGACGCTCAGGCAGCGGGATGTAGCTGTCCACGGCTTCCATGAGCTTGTGGATGTTGGCGCGCTGGGTGGCGTCGCCTTCCAGAGCCTTGAGGGCGGAACCCTTGACGATCGGAATGTCGTCACCGGGGAAATCATACTTGGAGAGCAGGTCGCGAACTTCCATCTCAACGAGGTCGAGCAGTTCGGGATCGTCCACCATGTCCACCTTGTTGAGGAAAACCACGATGGCAGGCACACCCACCTGACGGGCAAGCAGGATGTGCTCACGGGTCTGGGGCATTGGGCCGTCAGCAGCCGAGCAAACGAGGATGGCTCCGTCCATCTGGGCGGCGCCGGTGATCATGTTCTTGACATAGTCGGCGTGACCAGGGCAATCCACATGGGCATAGTGGCGATTGTCGGTCTGGTACTCGACATGGGCAGTATTGATGGTGATACCGCGCGCCTTCTCTTCAGGAGCGGCGTCGATCTCATCGTACTTCTTGGCCTCGGCGAAGCCCTTCTCAGCGAGGGTCGTCGTGATGGCGGCGGTGAGGGTGGTCTTGCCGTGGTCAACGTGGCCAATGGTGCCGATGTTGACGTGCGGCTTATTGCGTTGGAATGCTTCTTTAGCCATGATGGATTGAGGGGGTTGAGCGCTTGGTCTGATTCGTTTGTCGTGAAACGGAAACTTCCCAGAGAGACCGCTGAAACTGGAGCTGATGAAGGGACTTGAACCCTCGACCTCGTCCTTACCAAGGACGTGCTCTACCACTGAGCTACATCAGCAACTGAACAACGGAAACCCCTCGAAAGGAAATCTCCTCCTCTTTCGACAACAAAACCGAGGCACATGCCCCCAGCGCTTAAGCTTGAGGATACACCCCGGTCCCTTTGCCGAAAAAGTGGAGGCGAAGCTAAGGAAGAACCCCCTCTTGTCAACGGCTATTTCTCTTTGCTTGAAGATTCCTGTGTGCTTTGAAAGCCACGGTTCTGTGCCGATCAACGAATGGGGAAAGGCCCCTGATTCAGCGTCCGCAAATCCCAAGAAAAACAGAGTAGGTTAACCTGGATTTGGTATTTATTCTGTATTTTGGCAATTTTAAGGCGCCTGCGGCTGGAGAGGGGGTTGGGCCTCGGTCGCAAATTTGAGACGCTTGCCATCCTCGTCCACGCTGACCTGCACTTGGTCACCCTCGCGGACCTCTCCTCGAAGCAGGTGTTCCGAGAGGGGGTCCTCGATGTTTTTCTCGACTGCTCTCCGCATGGGGCGCGCGCCGTACTGCGGGTCGTAGCCCTCGCGAATCAGGAAGGAGCGCGCCTCAGCGTTGAGGCTGATGCTGATGTTCTTGGCCTTGAGGCGATTGGCCACCTTGGAGATTTCCAGGTCAACGATGCGCTCGAGTTGCTCCTTTTCCAGCATTTTGAAGACGATGAGGTCATCGAGGCGGTTGAGAAACTCGGGCTTGAAGGCCTTGCGGGCGGTCTCCTGGATCTTACCCTTGATGCTGTCGTTGTCGGCCTGGTCCTGCTGCATGGCGGCAAAGCCAAGCGAGGTCTGACGCTTGATCTGCTCGGCGCCCACATTGGAGGTGAGGATCACGATGGTGTTTCGGAAGTCGATCTTGCGCCCGAAGTTGTCAGTGACCTGCCCTTCTTCGAGGATCTGCAGCAGCAGGTGCATGACATCCGGGTGAGCCTTTTCGATCTCGTCGAAGAGCACCACACTGTAGGGGCGCCGGCGGACGGCCTCGGAGAGCTGTCCGCCCTCTTCGTAGCCCACATAACCAGGAGGCGCTCCAATCAGGCGGGAGGCGGTGTGCTTCTCCATGTACTCGCTCATGTCGAGCTGAATCAAGGCCTCAGAGCTGCCAAACATGAACTCGGCAAGGTTTTTGGCCAGGAAGGTCTTGCCCACGCCTGTGGGGCCCAAGAATAGGAAGCTGCCAATGGGACGGCGCGGGTCCTTGAGGTCGGCGCGGCTGCGGCGCAGTGCCTTGGAGATGGCCTTAACCGCCTCGTCCTGACCAATCACGCGTCCGCGCAGCTCCTCCTCCATCTTCAGCAGCTTGGCGGCTTCAGCCTGTTCCATGCGCTGCAGGGGGACGCCGGTCCACTTCGAGACCACCGTCATGATGTCGTCCTCGCCGACCTCAACCACCTTCTCCTGACTGCTCTGGCGCCAGGCCTCAAGCACATCGTCGTGGTGTTTCTTGGCGTTTTTCTCGCTGTCGCGCAGCCGGGCAGCTTTCTCAAAATCCTGCTCCTTGATGGCGGCTTCCTTTTCAACACGGATGGCCTCGATCTCAGCGTCAATCTCCTTGAGCTGCGGCGGCCTGGTCATCGCTGCAATGCGGCAGCGCGAGCCGGCCTCATCCATGATGTCAATGGCCTTGTCAGGCAGGAATCTGGAGGTGAGGTAGCGGGAGCTCAGGAGCACGGATTGGCGAATGGCCTCGTCGGTGTAATGCGCCTTGTGGTGCATCTCGTACTTGCCCTTGAGGCCCATGAGAATGCGGATGGCGTCGTCGACCGAGGGTTCTTCAACCTTGACCTGCTGAAAGCGACGCTCCAGGGCGCTGTCTTTCTCGATGTGCTTGCGGAACTCGTTGAGGGTAGTGGCTCCAATGACCTGCATCTCTCCGCGGCTCAGGGCCGGTTTGATGATGTTGCTGGCGTCCATGGTGCCTTCGGCAGAACCAGCGCCAACCATGGTATGAACTTCATCAATGAAGAGGACCACATTGCGATGGCGGCGAATTTCGTCCATCACGGCCTTGATGCGTTCCTCGAATTGACCGCGGTATTTGGTGCCAGCCACCATGAGCGCCAGGTCTAGACTGATGACGCGCTTGTCGCGCAGAATCTCGGGCACATTGCCTTGAATGATTTCCTGAGCCAGACCCTCGACAATGGCCGTCTTGCCTACACCGGCCTCGCCAATGAGCACCGGGTTGTTCTTGGTGCGGCGGCAAAGAATTTGAATGACGCGGGCAATTTCCTCGCTGCGACCGATCACGGGGTCAAGTTCACCCTTTTGGGCCAACTCGGTCAGGTCTCGTCCAAAAGCCCGCAAGGCTGGGGTCTTGTCGTTCTTGCGACGCTTGCGCGCCTCTTCCTCAGAAAGCTTGCCCTCGCCGCCTGCGCCCTCACCGCCGTCAGCGGCTCCTGCGGCTTCTGGAGATTCGGACTCCTCCTCGCCTCCATCCTCCTGGGACTCGGCGGTGAAGTTGGGGTCGAGTTCACGCAAAATTTCCTGACGCACCTTGTCGAGGTTCACCTCGAGCTTGCGCAGGACCTGCGCAGCGACCCCGTCGCCCTCGCGCATCAGGCCCAGCAAAATATGCTCGGTGCCTACATAGGAGTGATTGAGGGACTTCGCCTCCTTGCTGGCCAGGGCGAGGACCTTCTTGACCCGAGGAGTGTAGGGAATGTTGCCTGGGGGCTTGGTTTCAGGGCCTGCTCCGACCTCCTGCTCGACTTGCTGGCGCACGGTTTCGAGGTCCAGCCCCATCTTGGCCAGAACACTGACTGCGACACCCTGCCCCAGATTGATCAATCCTAGCAAGAGGTGTTCGGTACCCACATAATTGTGGTTGAAGCGCTCGGCCTCCTTGCGGGCCAGAGCCAAAACCTGCTGCGCACGAGGGGTGAAGTTATTCATGGGGGCTGGTGCCTTGCGGGGGCGATGATGGAGGATTAGGCAGGGTGGCGGGGCCCTGCAAATTCTTTAACATGCTGCGGGTGATTTCCGCGCGGCGAATATCGCGCTCCAGGGGCGAAAGTTCGCTGCCGGCTCTCCACTGCAGGTGGGCGGGCTGGATTTCCAACAGGAGATTGTCGAGGACCGAGCGATCGCACTGGGGCACCAGATCAAGATCCGCGCCAAGACGGAGCATGGAGAGCAGAGTCAGCGCCTCCTTGGATTGCAGGACATGGGCAAAGCGCAAAATGGCGTAGGCGCGTCCAACCTGGTCCTGCAGCATGGTGGCATTTTCCTCCATGAGCTTGTGACGGGCGTTGATCTCAGAGCTCACCAATCGCTCAATGACCTTCTCGATGGAGGAGATGATGTCGCTTTCCGATTCTCCCAGTGTGTGTTGGTTGGAGATTTGAAACAGGTTTCCCAAGGCCTCAGTGCCCTCACCGTAAAGTCCTCGCACGGCCAGGCCAATCTTGCCCACGGCCTTGATCACCAGATTGATTTGCTCGCTCAAGACCAGGGCCGGGAGATGCAGCATCACCGAGGCTCGCAGGCCGGTGCCCACATTCGTAGGGCAGGCCGTCAGGTAGCCCAACTGAGCGTCGAAGGCGTAGGGCAGACGCGCTTCCAACTCGCTGTCCGCCGTGTCCACCACCTTCCAGGCGCTGCGCAGGTCCAAGCCGGCGCGAATGCCTTGGATGCGAAAGTGATCCTCCTCGTTGATCATGATGGCGAGGTTTTGACGCGCATCGACCACCACGGCGCAGCCTGCAGCGCGGGCGGCATGTTCGCGACTGATGAGGTGGCGCTCGACGAGAACCTGCTTGCGGATCTTGCTCAGGGTGGCGTAGTCCTCGCTGAAGCGGTCGCCCTGCATCGCACCAAGCGACTCCACCACCGGCCTGGCCAGCCGCATGAGTTCAAGGCGCTGGGCCTCCTGGCTGTAGCCTGGGAAGGGAAATCCGCGCAGGTTTCGCGCCAGACGGATGCGCGAAGTCATCACCACCTCGGAGTGCGGGCCGCTGCCCTGCATCCAGTCAGAGGGATGATCAATGAGGGATTGGAATTCCATGCGAAAAAGCAGTTACGGGGTTTCGGCTGCGCTGAAGCCGTCGATGAGTTTTTTCAGCCTTGCCGCCTCCTCAAAGCGTTCCTCGCGGACCGCTTCCTCCAGCTCGCGACGCAGTTGTTCGAGCGTTGGAGCCGCCTCAGCCTTGGGGGCAGCGGCCTTGGGCACCGCAGTGCGGCGCGCCTTGCGCACAGGTGGCGCCGCCACCGGCACCGGGGGCTGACTCTGTGCCCAGACCTGAGGGCGTTTGCCTTCGTGCTGCAAACCCTTGTGCATGGCACGCAGAAGCTCGTCGAGCCCCTCGCGGAAGGTGCTGTAGCACTCTGGGCACCCCATGCGCCCAATCTTTTTGAGCTGGGAGGCAGTAAAGCCGCAAGCGGGACAGACCAACTCCGCCAATGCCGCACTGGGCGCCGCTGCACTGCCCAGGAAGGCTTCGGCCAAACCAAAACCTGCCTCGTCAGTGACGCCCTTTTGCTTGGAGCAGGCATCGCAGAGATTGGCGGTCGTCATCTGCCCATGAATGATCTGGGTGAGAAAGACGGAGGCGTTGTTTTTGCAGAAATCGCACTTCATGGCGGCAGGGGCGGGTAGGGCTGCCGCACACCGGCTCCCTTGAATTCTACGCACCGCAGCGCGCTCTGGGCGCGATTGGCAGGCAGAACCGCAAGACAGCGACGACGGGACAACCCTGCTGCAGCATTGCAATGGGCTGGCGCGCATTGCAAGATGCCAAATGCCGCATCAGCAGGACGGGGGCGCCAAAACGCCAAAGGTCCGCACAAAACGCTCCACAATGGCCTCCAAGGCCATGGGCTGCGGCATACCCAAGGCCATGGCCCGGGCCCCATCGACCTGCTGCGGCCAGCGCGCCACAATGGCGGCGATGCGGGCATCGGGCTGCAAGTCCCAGCGCCCCAGCCGGATGCCAAGTCGTGCTCCCACGGCCTTCACGGCCTGCATCGCCTCACGAGGAGTGACGCGATGCGCCGGCAAAACCAGCGCCCGGTCCACCCCCAGGGCCTCGGCGGGCAGTTGGGCACAGGCCAGCAGACTTTGCACCACCGTCAGATCGTCAGTCATGGGATGGGGCTGATCCACGCTGATGGGCAGACGGCAGTCCTCGCCATTGAGCGGCTCTCTGAACATTCCACTGGCCCAGCTTGAAGCGGCGGCATTTGGCCGTCCGGGCCGGATCACCACGGTGGGCAGGCGCACACTGCGGCCGTCGAAGTGCCCCTTGCGGCTATGGTCATTGACCAGCATCTCTCCCATGGCCTTGGTCATGCCGTAGGTGGTCTGTGGCAGATGCTTGGTGAAATCGTCCATCGGCAGGCTCATGTCCAAGCCACCGTAGCAGGCAATGCTGCTGGCAAACACCAGGACCGTGTCCGGGCCGCTGGCACGGGCGGCGGCAAAGACCTCGCGACCGCCATCCAAATTGACCCGCAAGGCCGCATCGAAATCCTCCTCGCATTCGCCACTGACCATCGAGGCGAGATGGAAGATCACATCCACCGGACCCTGCGCCGCCTCGCGCACCCAACCGGGCCGCGCCACATCACCGCAGACCCGGCGCAAGCCGCTGCCTGCAAGCTCGCGGCCGAAGGCGCGGTCGAGCAAAATCAACTCGCTCAGGGCCCTGCCCCGAAACTGCCCGAGGCGCAGGAGCTCCTGCGCCAATTGATGCCCAAGAAAGCCGCCGCCGCCAGTGA
>Ga0222712_10006357_pt1 | contig 11692 bp, 7 predicted proteins | sample C33_657DmetaG_FD_165043 | JGI IMG/M metagenome (GOLD analysis project Ga0222712, IMG submission 165043) | Estuarine water microbial communities from San Francisco Bay, California, United States - C33_657D | ecosystem: Environmental > Aquatic > Marine > Unclassified | place: USA: California... | reverse complement strand
TAGTGTTGATGCTATTGGAAAAAATCTTACTTGGAATGAACAAGGATATTGTTTTTCAATTAATACTTTAAGTGCAATAAAAGGTGATCTTAGTTGGACAAGACAAAAAATTCATTTTAAATTAGCCATAGTAATTGACAATCCAAATGCCACCTCAGATAAACCTTATTTAATAGGACCAATGAGTGATTCATTTGTTTTAAGATTTTTAAACAGCGGTTATAGTTCAGATTATGCTAAATTTACAAATGACTTTGTGCGTACAACAATGACTTAATATAATAGTCGTATGTGTAGCGGGTAATTTCACTCTAGAAAGTTCCTTTTGAGGGACTTTTGTAAAGACGTTTCTCTTTGGAGAAATGGTCAATAGAAATTACCCACTACACATACCATTATTAAAAAATATAAAATTTCAGCTATGTGTGGAAATTGTGGAAATAATAACTGTTCTGGAAATTGCAATGTGATTCCTAAAGGACTTCGTGGTCCAAGAGGATACAAAGGCGATAAAGGAGATCAAGGTGAACAAGGACCAATAGGTTCTCCGGGACCGCAAGGACCTTCCGGTAATCAAGGATTATCTGGTTTATCAGGTGTACCAGGAGCACAAGGTCCAGTTGGCCCAATTGGTCCTACAGGACTAACAGGTCCAGCAGGATTGCCTGGAGCTAATGGTATTAATGGAACAAATGGTAATGATGGTGCACCGGGAGCAACTGGTGCTCAAGGACTGCAAGGAGATCAAGGATTTTCTGGCCGTGGCGTTGCTGTATTTGTTCAAACAAGTCAACCAACAGCTTCAGATTTTACTACACAGTATGGTACTGTTGATGGGTTTGGTGTAAACTTTATTCCTGGAAATGATGCAATAAGACCTGGTGACATTTGGATTCAATCATGCACACCATAATCTATGAGCAATTTTAAAATATTTGATGGTACAAATTGGATAGATCCATGTGATTGCAATATTAGCATACTGGATATTGATGGAGTAACTTATCAGTTACTCAATACAACCAATTGTATTATAAGTTATTTTGATGGAAATAATTGGTGTCCTATAACATGTCCATGTGAATGTCCAAAAGGATACACGTTTAATCCTGCTACAAATGCTTGTGAAATGACTACAGTTTCTCCAGCTACTCCAAGTGGTGGAACTACCGTTCCTGTTGTACATGGAGGGATGAGTCCTAGTTACGGTAGTTCAGGAGCTAGATTGTATGAAGATATTTCCGCTAAAGTGTTTCCACTAAACGGATGGCAAAATGCTGCATTGTGTCCTGGTGGTACACCGGGTTGTACTGCAGGTTATCAAGTTTATGAATCAGCAGGAATTGGAACTATTTTAACTGTAGATAATACTGCTGCAGGAGGTAATGCGGTATTTGTTAATCCAAGCGGTGCAAATAATGACAGATTAAATACTGTTGGTTTATGGGCTACAGGTTATACAATTAATCAATGGTTGCCAGTAGAATTTTGTATCAATATACCAAAAGAACAAACATACATATTTGCAATTGCTGGAGATAATCAAATCAGAGCAAGTATTACATCATCTACTTTTATGGGAGGTGTAACAAACTTTAATCTTGTAAATCTGTGGGGTTCATTTAATCCAAGCGGTACTCCACAATCATCAGGAGTAACAAGAACATTTAGTTTGTGGCACATGTTTCCAATTACATTACCGGCAGGAAATCATATTTTACAATTAGCGGGTTATGATTTTGGTACACCTGCAGCATTTGGTGCAGAAATTTATAACATTCCTGTAGGAAATCCTGGAGATGTTTGGCCTATGGATCAAACAATGAATGCATTTATGGCAAGCACTGCTGTTACTCAAGCTGATCTTGCGCCATTTATTGAATTTACAACAGAATCATTAATTCAAACACCACCTTTGTTAATTGCGGCTCCTGGTCAAACAATTACTTGGAGTTGTCCAGATGGAAGTCCTGTAGATTTTTGTAATGGTGCACCACAATGTATTGTTACAGATTCAATTCCATGTGGTCAAGGACAAGCATTGACAAGTGAAACAGAAATAAACATTTGGTTTGATAATTCGGGTTCAATGAATACGACTTTATCACCATTGCAACTCATGCAGTCAACCATTCTTCAAACTTGTTTGCTGCCAATTTACAATAATGATGTTGCTTTATACAATGAAAGAGTTAAGGTACTCAACATGGTTTCTGGATCTTGGAACTATAATGAAAGATTCATAAGATGTTTGGCTGAAGAAAGAAACTTTCAAAGAACTGCTGATACATCGGTTGATCAAGTTATAAATTTGACATTTGCTGATGAATCTAATAGTTATGGTTATGGTGGATCTGCTCCATTTAATAGTGGATCGCGTACATCTGGATATGATACAGACATTGCTTATTTAAGAAATGTAATGTCAACAGTTGGGTACACAATAAAAGGGACTGCGTTTAGAGTAAACACAGGGCCTAATTATTACCCTGGCTTTAAAGGATTGACTCAAGCAACATTTATTAATAATGGTGCATATTCAGTTCCTAATAATATGTCTGATTATTATTCAGTAAACTTTAATTGTAATTTAGATACATTGGCAGCTGGTTCAGCAACATACTACAGAGATCAGATAGTTGCTGCTCTTACAGCTTTAGGAATAAGTATCCCAGTGTGTCCATAAATAATAGATGATATGTGTGAATGTAAAGGAAGTTGTAATTGCAAAAGCAATGAAATAAAATTAAGAGGACCTAGAGGATTTACAGGACCGGCAGGGCCACAAGGTCCCGTAGGACCACAAGGTATTCAAGGACTTCAAGGTGCACCAGGACCGCAAGGACCTCAAGGTATGCAGGGAGCAACGGGAGCACAGGGAAACACTGGCCCGCAAGGACCACAAGGAGTACCGGGAACTAATGGAGCAGATCAGTACAAATACATTACTTCAATTTTTGCTGCAGGAGATACATTTATAGGAAATACTAATTGGCATGTTCCAACAAATTTTGCTGCATTTATTTATACTGCCGCTTATACTGGAAAATATAAAATTACATTAACTGCAACATGTCTTCAAGAAGATCCAGGTTCAGCAGTTTATATTGGTCTTGGAGTAAATAGTGCTAATCCAATTGGAACGGAAACTACTAATCCTTTTATTATTAAAGGTTTTAAAGAACAGTATGCTGTACAAACTCATACATACATTATAAATTTAGTTGTTGGTGATGTCATGCGATTAAAATTTAAGAGTTATTCACCTTTAGTGATCAATATTGATCCGCTTTATATGACCATTGAAAAGGTAAGTAATTAAAAATATGTCACAGAAGGTTGGTTTATGTGACTGACTAGGATGAACCCCGGAGCAATCTGGGGTTTGTTTTACTATTTAATTTGTATTTTTGATGATAAATTAGTATATTATATGAAGGTTGACTTAAATAAGCCAAGAGTAACTGAGAAGAAAGGCAAAGTTATTAACTATAAAGAAGTTAAAGACTTTAATAAGTTGCACCCAAAGTACAATTTAGATAAGTCTGCAATCATAAAAATCATGAGAGCATTTAATTCAAACATGGCGGAAGAAACAATGACTAATATTTATGGAGTAATACTTCCTGAAAATATTGGTGCATTGTTTATTAATAATGCAGGAAAGGCAAAAGGTAAGTCAATTGATTATGCTAATTCAAAACTAGCAGGAAAAACAGTTTATCATAAAAATTGGGATACAGATAACAACATGATGAGAATTGTGTACATCAATCACACCAAAAGAACAATGGTAAAAAATGCTAACATGTTTTCATTTAATCCACTTCAGCAGTTTAGAAGAAAAGCCAGCGCGTATTTTAGAATGCACTGGGCCAGATGTGTTTCTGTAAACTATAATTCTACTGTTGATATTAACATATAGTCATGACAACAATAAGAGAATCCATATCAAGAATTAGAAATGTCTTCAAGTTAGTAAATGAAGATGCATTCTTAACTGACCGTTTTATTTACAGTTTGCTCATCAAGTATTCAAAAGCTTTGATAAGAAGACAAGATGTAGAAAATAAATTGATGCAATATGACAGTTTGTTTGAAACACTGCCGTATGTTGAGTTGATTGAAGTGGATCGCATTGAAGCTGACTGCGCTAGAATAAAAACTGGTTGTAAAATTATGAGGACCAAAAAGAAACTTCCAAAATTGATGTCTGGAAGCAACGGTCCAATCTTTAGAACCATTGCGCCAATAGATGGCAGTGATGTATTTCAACAATGTTTAGCTGCAGTTTATGTTGCAATGACACAATCAACAAATTTTAAATATAACAAGACGCATTACTATTGGTACAAAAATGGCTACTTATATTTTCCAGACATTGTTTGGGATGCTGTATCTGTAGAAGGAATGTTTGAAGAACCAGTTGATGCTTTTTGTAATGAAAATGATTCTGATTGCACACAAGCTCAAGATAGAAATGTAACAATTCCAGATTACATGTTTGCTGAAATTGAACAAATGACTCAGCAAGAACTAATGACACTTGCTAAGCTTCCGCCAGATGCCGGAGATAATTCACAAAATATACTGAGATAAGATGCCAAATACATTTTTAAACTATAGAACTTATGATCAGTTATTGGCTGAGATCCAATCTGATTTTAAAAAATACTATCTGGAAGATTTTATTAATCCTCAAGAGTTTATTAAAGTTGCCAAAAGATGTAACTATGAACTAGGTCTTAGGATTTTTAAAACAAAAGAGATTGTAATTGACATTGAAAAAGGAAGAGGTAAGTTGCCTAATAACTTTCAAGTGTTGAACTTTGCATTTATGCTTGTAGATCATTTCATCATTGAACCGTTAATTTCTGGAACACATGTTGAAAATGTAAGTTTGGGACCAGTTTACAATCCAGGAAATTGGAATGATGTCAACTTGTGTTCTCCTGCACTTGCTCCTACAGAACCAAGCTGTGAACCATGTGCAGTTCCTCATCCACATAGTTGTAATGACTGCGGATCTAAATATGAAAGTTGTTCATGCAAGCCAATAGGTGATGTAAGATTAGACTGCAAAGGAAACTTTGTGGCTTTAACTCAACACTATAAGTTCCACACAAGAAAGTGGTCAACGATGAGATCTATAAGAATGATCAATAGTCCTGATGTTGTGGACGCTGATTGTCCAAATAAAACATGGCAAGCTCATGATACGGCATATATCAAAAATGGTTTTATATACACTTCTTTTAAAACAGGAAAGCTGTATGTAAATTATCAAGGGATGATGGAAGATGAAGATGGAAACTTATTAGTTCCAGATCATGACATGCTAAATGAGTTTTATGAGTATGCAATTAAACAACGCGTGCTTGAGAATATGATTATGAATGGTGAAAATGTAAATGCAAGCCAAATTCAAATCATAGAGTCAAGATTAAAAGCAGCAAGAAACAATGCATACAGTTTAGTGAATACACCTAACTTTAGTGAACTAAGACGCATCTGGGAAGTAAACAGAAAAGCTCAGTATCATAATTTTTATAACATGTTTAGATCTTATTAATCATGGCAAAACAAAGAAGTGGCGGTAATTCTACAATTAAGAATCAAGGAACATTTGATAAATCACTTGTAACTGATACAAGTGATTTTCATTTACCGGAAAATTCTTGGACTTATGCAAGAAACGCAATCAACAATACAAGAAAGGGCGACTTAGGTAAATTAAGTACTGAGCCAGCTAATAACTTCTGCACGTTTGTTCCATATACAATTATTGGAGCTTTACACATTGAAGAAGATAGATGGGTAATATTTTCTACCAATAACACTGATTCTGAAATAGGACTTTTTAAAGAAGGAAATTGCTCTTACAGTACTCTTGTAAATGACAAATGTTTAAATTTTAACACAGACAATTTAATAAAAGGAATCACGCGAGCAACATTTGATTGTTCATTTAATGCATACTGGGATGATGGTCGGAATGTGTCAAGGGTATTAGACATTAAAGCAATTCCTTGGAAACAAGTTTGTACAACAACAAACGGATGTACAACATGCGTTGATACAACTGATTTAGATTGTGACAAAATAAGACTTGAATCTTTTGTAGGAACGCCTTGTGTGAACATAGTTAAGGGAAAAGGTGTTGCTAGTATTTTAAATGGCACATATCAAGCGCAAGTGGCTTATATGGTGGATGATCAAAGAGTAACTGATTATTTTATTCCATCAAATGCTGTAACTTTATTTGATCACACCAATGTTAATAGTTCACTTGACATTTATGTTTCAAACTTGGATACTAATTTTGACAGTTATGAATTGGTTTTAATTGCAACCATAAATGAAAAAACGGTAGCAAGACAAATTGGTATTTATAGCACCAGACAAAATGTTGTTTCTATAGATTATATTGATATTACGCTTCCTGTTGTACCATTAGCAGATCTAACAGTAATAACACCAGTTCCAGATAAATCTGAAGCAATGTTTAGTGTTGGCCAATACGCATTAAGAGTTGGACCAACTACAAAGTTTGATTTTAATTATCAACCGTTGGCAAATCAGATTGGAACATTTTGGCAAACCGTTGAGTACAAAAATGAATACTACAAATCAAGTGGAACCAACATTGGTTATATGCGGGATGAAGTATATTCATTCTTTATACGTTGGGTTTATAATACAGGAGATAAATCAAACAGTTATCATATTCCTGGTCGCGGTCCCGGTCAGTTTTTTTTAACCAATGACGCAGGTGGAAATGCTGGAGCAATTTCAGAGATTGCACCATGTCCTACTACAATAAATGACATTGAAACTCCAGATTATACACCAAAAGTTTTTGAAGTGTATAACACAGCAACTTTAACATCAACACCAAATACAGTATTACCTGATGGTGGCGTTTTAGTAGCTGAAGGGAAAATGGGTTATTGGGAATCAATTGAGTTATATGATGATAAACATCCAGAAATTTGGAACTCATTTGTAAATGGTCATCCTGAATGGAACTTATGTGGACAGCCAATTCGTCACCACAAGTTTCCAGAAAATGTTATTACATCTGGTGGTGCAACTAATACTATTACCAATCATTATAAAGATGGAGGTGATAAAATTAGAATCATGGGTGTCAGATTTGACAACATTCAGCCGCCAAAAGATAATAATGGAAATGTAATAACAAATATTGTTGGATATGAAATATTAAGAGGAAATAGAACTGGAGCTAAAACAGTTTTGTATAAAGGATTAATCAACAATATGTTTGAATATGATGCTCCTAATTTGGTAACAAATAGAAAAGCATTATATGCAAACTATCCATTTAATGATTTAAGACCTGATCCATTTATTTCATCTAATCCATTGCCAACAAGTTATGAACCTCTTCAAGGCGGTTTAATAAACTATACACCTAATGCTGATTACAGTAAAAAGCATTTTACATTTCATTCTCCAGATTGCATGTTTGCAAGACCTTTTTTGGTTGATGATGAAGTAAAAATTTATGGTGCAGCCTGGGGGGATAGTCAAGGTTATTATACAGAACCTAAGAATCACCCGCGTCATAAATTTATCACAGATGTATCTTTTATTACTGGAATTGTAGTTGGATTTGGATATGCTATTTCTAAAATGCTTGGTTCAAGAGATATTAAATATCGCGGTTATCAAGTTGATAGTGATCCAATATTTCTTGGTTCATCAACATCTGCAGGAAACGTAGTTCCTGTTGGTTTTGCATTAACAGCAGCTCAAGCAGCGGCATTAAATACAATTGGTGTGCAAGGTATGGCCGATGGTTTAACTGGTCAAAATACAGGAATTGCATCGGTAACAGGAACTTCTCAAGGTGCATTATTAACTGCATCAAGAGCTGCTGCTTCAATACCAAGTACAGGTGTTACATCTGGATATGTAGAAATTACATATAAAGATCAAGATGCAGGACCGGGAATTTTAAAAGCTGCATTACTTGCTTTAGGAAACCCAATGTTTTTAAGTTACTTAGCAGGTGGTGCAGATACAACTTATAAATTAATTGAATCATTAGGAGCTTGGCATCAATTTGCTTTGCAATATCAATCACTGTGTAAGTATGAAAATTTTGCTGCGCCTTATGCAAACAACAGAAGACGCAAGATAAATGATGCTAGATACTTAAATCCAGGTGTTCAAGATTACCAATCTAATTATATTGTAAATCACATTTATAGAAATGAAACAGTAATGTTTGACACACCTGTAGATGTTGAAAATATTACTGGTGCAATAGCGGATGTATCTAGACCACCAAGAGTTTCAACTATGCCTGGAGGTAAACATCTTGATACTTTTTCAAGAAGAGCTTCATCACATTATGTTGCATTAAAAACAAGATTGCGTAATCAATATGGACAGTTACAATCTATAAGACAACTTATGGTTTCTTCATGTGTAACACCTGTAGCAGCAACTAATTCACCAACATTATTTGGAGGTGATACATACATTGGAAAATATTCTGAAAAAAACACATTGTTCTATTTTCAACAATGGTTAGATGGTCAACCTGATGGAGCTATTTTAAATTACAATAAGCAAAAAATGTTTGAATGGACTGCTTTTTGGATGGACACAGATCCTTTTGATTTAATGGAATTTGTGCAAAGTGTTCCTACAGCTTTACAGAGTGCTATATTAGCCGGATCAATTTCAACATTTTTTTCAACATTGGTAACACCAAGTGATAAACATTGTTTTGATAGATTACCCGGTCAGAATGGTGTGTTCTTATTAAAGAGAGCATTTATGTATTTGTTTAATTCTGGAGTCCGCGATTTCTTTGTAGAATCTGAATTTAACATTGATATGCGCGATTGGCAAGACACTGATGCTAAAAAGCATTATCCGGTAATTTCGGATTTAAGAACCATGTTTAATATGAACTTGATTAAAGCAGACAACTATTATCAAATTGATAGGAGTTTGTCTTGGTCATTTATGGCAAGTCAAAAAATTCCATGGGGAGTAATGCAAGGAAGAGATTACAATCCATTGTTATCTGAAACCTGTTATACAAAATATCCAAGAAGATTACTGTATTCATTACCACAAGCAGCTGGTGCACAAAATATTTCTCTTGCTAAAAAAGATCAATGGCGTGTATTTTTACCAAACAATTATGCTGACTATGAAAGCAATGTAACTTCTGTAAAATCAATTAACAGGACAGCGGCTTTGATATTGTTTGAAAATCAAGCACCGGGTATGTTGCCAGGTGTAGATGAAATGCAAACACAAGGTGGTGCAAATATTACCATTGGTGATGGCAGATTATTTTCAAGACAATTGCAACAACTTTCTAATTCTGAAAATTCTTATGAGTACGCATCTTGTCAAAGTAGGTTGTCTGTACTCAATACTCCAGCTGGTGTATTTTGGATGAACCTTAACCAAGGTAAAATCTTTTGCTATGCGGGAGGATTAAAAGAAATTTCTCTTAAAGGAAACAGATTCTGGCTGAATATTTATTTGCCATATAAACTCCTAGAAGATTTTCCAACATATTCTGTTACAGATAATCCTGTTGCAGGAATTGGATGTCAGACTATTTATGACAATGAGTACAGTTTGGTTTACTTCTGTAAGAAAGATTATAGATTAAAGAAAAACTTGCCGGTAACAGTAGAATACATAGGAGGTTCTAAATTTTTAATCAATGGGGTGTTCATTGCTAAAACTGGAGATCCGCTTTACTTTGATGACTGTTCATGGACTTTAAGTTATGATCCAAAAATTGAAGAGTTTGTTTCATTCCATGATTGGCATCCAGACTTATCTTTAGGAGCAAAGAATACATTCCTTACAACTAAGGACAACAGTATTTGGAAACACAATAACATTTGCAGTAAGTATTGCAACTATTACGGTGTTGACTACCCGTTTGAAGTTGAGTTTCAATTAGACAATAAGTTTGCTGTAGCAACCATGCGCAATGTGGAGTACTACATTGAAAGTTATGTTTATGATGAGCGTAACTGTTATGATAGATTCCATGTATTAGATCACGGATTTGATGAAGCAATAGTTTACAATTCAGAACAAGTATCTGGATTACTTAAACTTCATCTTACTCCAAAGAATAATTTACCATTGTTGTTGACATTCCCAAATATTCAAACTAATTACATAAACATCTTGTTTTCTAAAGAAGAACAACAGTATAGGTTTAATCAATTCTGGGATGTTACAAATGACAGAGGTGAATACAGTGGAGCTGAAGAAAGAATTTGGATGACGGAAGATAATGGGTATATTCGCACATTAAATCCTGCAAACTTAAACTATGATAAGCAAGAGTTTCAGAGAAAAAAATTCAGACACTTCAACAATAGAGTAATTTTGAGAAGAACTGTAAACAACAATGTAGAAATCTTAGTGAGTTTGGCTGCAAGTAATCAGCAATTATCTCACAGATAAACATTTTATAGTTAAGATAAATAAAAATTTTTTTGTATATTAGAACATAAGCAAGATTGAAAATGGAAAATCCACAAGCCCAAATGCCACAAGGCCAACCAGGTCAGGCTCCAGAACAAATGCAACAAGGAGCACCACAAGGAGCACCACAACAAGGTGGTCAAGATCCACAAGTGCAACAAATTATGCAAATGGTTCAGCAAATGATGCAACAAGGTGTTCAACCTGTTGAAGCTGCTGCTGAATTATTAAGTAAGCAAGTTCCACCAGAAATTGTTATGCAAGTATTTGTTCAATTAGGAATGCCTGAGCAAGATGCACAAGCTGCTATTCAACAAGCTATGCAAGGTGGTCAACAACCACAAAACCAAGGTGAAGAGCAAATGGAAGGTCAAGCTAGTAATCCTCAAGAGGAAATGGCTGAACAAGGTGCACCTGCTCCAGAACAAGGTGCGCAACCATCTCCTGCTGAAGAAATTCAAATGAGATATGGTGGCCGCATGCCAAAACGTTTGCGTTCATACGCTGAAGGTGGTGACAATCAAGAAATGCAAGCGGTAATGCAGCAAATTCAAGATATGATGTCACAAGGAGCTGATGCAAGACAAGTTATGGAGCAAATTCAAGCTGCTGCACAACAAGGTCAAATCAGTCCTGAAGTTGCAACATCTGTAATGGATCAGTTAAGCAGTATGCAACAAGCAACTAATCCACAAGGAGATGATGCAACTATGACAGCACAGTCACAAGATCCGCAAGCAATGGATCCAAATATGGCTGCTCCTGATCAACAAATGGGGATGGCAAAATTTGGCGGCAATTTGAAAAAATTAATGTCACGCGCTTATGGTGGACCGGCAGTTGCTCCAGGAACAGATTCTAAAACATACGCAAAAGATAGAACATCAATGTTTGTTGGTGCTGTTAAAAATAGTGCTTACAAATCTACATTGGATGATGAGTTCCCAAGCCTTGCTGGAAATCAAATGGCGTATGGCGGTAATCTTCCTAAAGCTGCAAATGGTATCATCATGAAAGATGGTAAACTTACCATTGATCCTACTCAATTTAAAAGTGAAGCTGAATATAAAGCGGCAGCCTTAGATTGGAATATGGATCCTACAAATAAGGATAATCAAGTTACAGGAGAGCATTTAAAAACAAATACATGGAAAGCTCCGGAACCAAATTATGAAGCAGGTAAAAATTA
>Ga0222712_10006356_pt1 | contig 11692 bp, 8 predicted proteins | sample C33_657DmetaG_FD_165043 | JGI IMG/M metagenome (GOLD analysis project Ga0222712, IMG submission 165043) | Estuarine water microbial communities from San Francisco Bay, California, United States - C33_657D | ecosystem: Environmental > Aquatic > Marine > Unclassified | place: USA: California... | reverse complement strand
AGAGAGTGGATTTCCAAGCACACCAGGAATTAATCGAGTGATCGCTTCAATCATGACCATAGAAGCAACCTCACCCCCTCCAAGTACGTAATCTCCAATTGAAACTTCACGAACCTGAATATTTCGCTGCTGATATTCAGATTGGCTGTAATGAATACGTACTCGGTCATCGATCCCTTCATAACGACCACAAGCAAAAATTAGATGTGGCGCACGTGAGAGCTCTTCTGCCATCTCTTGGTTGAAACGTCTACCAGCAGGAGTTAGGACAATTAAAATCGCACCATCAGCGATGACGGAATCAATAGCCCTACCCCACACATCGGCCAACATCACCATTCCAGCACCACCACCATATGGAGTGTCATCAACTGTGTGGTGAGTATCTGAAGTCTGCGAACGAAGATCGTGAACATTTACCGAGAGTAATCCTCCATCTTGAGCCTTGCCTAAGAGAGAGAGTTGTAACGGCGCAAGGTAGTCAGGAAATATTGTGATTGCATCAATTCTCATGACATCTGCCCATCGATTATTGGTGGAATAACAGTAAGTCTTTTGGCTGCGATATCAACTACTGGAACCAGAACGCGAACAAACGGGATCAAAACTTCTCCGCCCTCACCTTTAATAACAAGCACATCTTGGCCAGGAAGGTTGAGAACATCACTCACTTCCCCCAATCTGCTGCCATCTTCTAACTCTGCTCGACAACCAATGAGTTGAAGTACGTGATAATCATCCTCATCTTCGCCTGGTGCATCAATATCAACATCTGCATAAAGAAGAACATCTCGTAGCTTCTCGATTGCGTTGCGATCTGCATAGCCCGCAAAGGAGAGCAAGAGAATTCCGTTATGGACGCGCACAGAATCGACTACAAGAGTTCCGTTGCTATCCGTCTCAAGTGTTGCACCGAGAGCAAAACGGGATGCCGCATCATCTGTTCGAACTTCGATTGTCGCCTCACCCAAGATTCCATGGGCACGACCAATGCGCCCAACATTTAGGCGCATGACATGAGTTTTCTTAACGAGCCTCGTCAGTATCGATCAGATCAACGCGAACGCTACGTCCAGCAAGAGCGCTCACAACTGTGCGAAGCGCCTTTGCTGTACGACCGTTACGTCCAATGACCTTGCCGATATCTTCAGGATTGACACTAACTTCAAGGGTTGTACCTCGACGATGTGTCTTCTCCTTGACGATGACATCCTCAGGATTATCTACAATCCCCTTTACGAGATGCTCGAGAGCTTCGTCAATCATTATTACTCAGCTTTTTCTTCCGCTGGGGTTTCAGCGACAGCTTCAACCACAACTTCTGTTTCTACAACTTCAACTGGAACCTCTGCCACCTCGGCGACGGCTTCCGGCTCGGACACTGTTTCTGCGACTCGAGCTTCCTCAACCACAGGGTTTGCCTTTGCAGCAAGCTTCTCCTGTGCCTTCTTCTTCAGAGTTGTTGCGCCTTCTTTTGGCTCATCCATTGCAGATTTGACTGCAGCTTCATATGCAACGCTCTTGTGTGGCTTTGGTGTAGCAAAGCGAAGAGTTCCTTCAGTTCCTGGAAGACCCTTGAACTTCTGCCAATCACCTGTGACCTTAAGAATTGCCTCTACAGCTTCAGATGCTTGTGCGCCCACGCCTAACCAGTAGAGAGCGCGCTCTGAGTTCACTTCAATAATTGATGGCTCTTGCCCTGGTACGTAGCGACCAATCTCTTCGATTGATAGTCCGTTACGTGCCTTACGTGAGTCGGTAACAACGATGCGATAGAACGGTGTACGAATCTTGCCCATGCGCATTAAACGAATTTTTGTAGCCAAAGCAGTGGTGCTCCTAAAAATATGTGTTCAATCTTGTAGCTGTAGCGGGGTGCCCAGCGTAAAGATCCAACGATGGATGTGGATGTTTCGGGGGTAGAGGGCCCCGTCACAGGAGGCCAATCTTGCCATGTGAGCCTCTCGATCCAAAATCAAGAGCTCTCTTCGGCCGCTCTTTTGGCTGGATTGCCCGATCTTGACTTCTTCTTCGCAGGCGGAGCGCCTTTTTTGGGCATGAGCGGCATTCCTGGCATTCCTGGCGGAAGGGCCATTCCAGCAGGTGCTCCCCCACCATTTCGCATCTGCTTCATCATCTTCTGTGCAGCAGAGAACTTGTCCACGAGAGCATTTACTTCTTGAACCTTTCGCCCCGATCCCGCTGCAATACGCGCACGCCGCGAACCATTAAGAATTTTCGGTTCCATGCGTTCTTTCGGAGTCATTGATTGAACTATTGCTTTGGTGCGAACAATTTCGCCTTCATCAAAGTTTTCAATCTGCTTCTTCATTGCACCAGCACCTGGAAGCATGCTGAGTAATTTGCCCATTGAGCCCATCTTCGACATCGCTTCTAACTGCTCAAGAAAATCTTCTAAGGTGAAATCTTCTCCCTTAATAAATTTCTCCTCAAGTTTGGCTGAGGATTCTCCATCGAGAGCTTTCTTTGCTTGCTCAGCAAGAGTTGCAACATCACCCATTCCAAGAATGCGAGATGCCATACGTTCTGGGTAGAAGAGATCAAAATCTGAAAGTTTCTCACCAGTGGATGCAAACATGATCGGCTTACCGGTGAGGGCGGCGATGGAGAGAGCGGCACCACCGCGTGCGTCGCCATCTAGTTTGGTGAGAACAACGCCATCAAAACCAACGCCAACCTTGAAAGCTTGCGCAGTTTTCACTGCGTCTTGGCCAATCATGGCATCGACAACGAAGAGAATTTCATCAGGAGAAATGGCGTCTCGGATATCACACGCTTGCTTCATCATCTCTTCATCAACGCCGAGTCGTCCTGCAGTATCAACAATAACAATGTTATGTAATTTAGATTGTGCAAATTTAAGACCAGCTTTTGCTACAGCAACCGGGTCGCCTACCCCGTTGCCAGGTTCAGGTGCAAATACTGGTACAGAGACACTTTCGCCAACAATCTGCAATTGATTAACAGCATTCGGACGTTGCAAATCTGAGGCCACCAATAAAGGTGTGTCACCTAAATCCTTAAAGTGTTTTGCTAACTTTCCAGCAAGTGTTGTCTTACCTGCACCTTGCAAACCTGCCAACATAATGACAGTTGGTGGATTCTTTGCAAGGCGCACACGTCGTGCCTGCCCACCTAGAATTTCAATGAGTTCGGCGTTAACGATTTCAAAGATTGCCTGCGCCTGGTTCGAACCAGATTGCAGGTTTGGAAGAGCTTCCAAAGACTTCGCCTTGATCTTTTCAACAAAGCTCTCAACTACACCTAAGGCAACATCAGCTTCAAGAAGTGCCTGGTAAATCTGATCGGCAACTTGATCGACATCAGCTGAAGTAATCTTGCCGCGTGACCGTAGGGCTGAAAATGCCTGGGTGAATTTTCCTGTCAGAGATTCGAACATAGTGAGCGCACTCTACTTGAGAAGGGCGGCCTTGACCTTGTTGGCAACCTCTTCAACGCGGTGACCAGCTAGCGCTCCCCCGTTAAATTCACCTAAGTAAAGAGTATCGATCGCCTCCGCGCCCAGAGTGGTCACAATTGCAGAGCGGATATCCACATTGCATTGAGTGATGACATCACCAATGTTAAATAAGAGAGCCGGTCTATCGTGAGTCCTAATTTCAATAATCGTCGCATCGGTTGCACCATCAGTAAATGTCTCAACAACCGGTGCTGGAACAGGGATTGTTGGAAGGGTTGCATAAGCCTTAATTCGAGCTTGAATCCGTTCTGCTAAATCACGACTATCTTCGATAGCCATTAAAATCTGTCCTTTAAGAATCTCGTCTGTGACTTCTGGCGCATGTGGGTCGGCAATTACGATCCATTGCATCACCGCACAATCGCTCACCGTTTTTGTTCGAGCTGACCTAACATCTAGGCGCAAAACATTGAGTACACCAGAGACTAAAGAGAGAAGTCCAGATCGATCAGGGATCACAATATCGATCTGGTAATCGTGTTCTCGCTTATTTACCGTGATTGTTAACTCACCTTTAGCGGCAATTTCTTTCTGCTGGTCAGTCAGTTCTGGCTGTGGAGCAATTGTGTCATCGACCATTGCGCTTCGAACACGGGCTACTAAATCGGCAACAAGACCAGCTTTCCACTCAGACCAAGCAGCTTTGCCAGTTGCCTCACCATCGGCGATACTCAAAGCGTGTAAGAGTTCAAGAGTTTCTAAATCTGGAATGAGTGCTAAGACCGAAGCAATCGTTGCAGGATCATCGAGATCTCTTCGGGTAGCAGTAGCTGAAAGAAGCAAATGTTGCTCGACTAAAATCTTAAGCGTCTCTTGATCTGCAATATCAAAACCAACTCGTGCTGCAATCGGTCCAATGAGTCGAGCGCCACGTTCAGAGTGATCTTCTTGACTTCCTTTTCCGATGTCATGAAAGAGCGCTGCAAAAAGCAAGAGATCAGGTCGATGCACCATGCGTGTAAGGGCACTGGCATGCAGGACAGTCTCAACCATGTGTCGATCGACGGTGTGCCGATGCAAAACGTTGCGCTGCGGAAGAGAACTCACTGTCTCCCATTCTGGAAACCACGAGGTAATAATTCCTTCTTGTTCATAGGCTTCCCAGACAGCAATCATTGAGTGACCGCCGCCAATGAGTGAGATGAAGTTTTCACGCGCAACTCGTGGCCACGGAGTTGAGATTTGTGGAGCGTTCTCCCCCAACCGAAGACAGGTATCAAGAGATAGCGGTAATCCAACCTGGGCCGCAGCGGCGGCTACTTTAAAGGCAAGTGTTGGGTCGGTTGTCACTGGTGCATCGAGACTGAGCGCTACCTCTTGATGCGAAATAATAATCTCAGGTGATAGTTGCGTACTTCTGATTCTCTTTAAGAATCGACCTGAACGGTCTTTACCTCGGTGCTCCACGCTGTGCCAGATTGAACTGAGGATGTAATCAACTGAGCGCGCAGACTTAGCTAAATCAGCCATGAGGGAATCAGCATCTGAATATGCAAGGTGTTCCGCAATTTTATCTTGCTCTTGAAAGTACAGTCGGTCCTTTGAATTACCCGTGAGCGTATGCAGACTGTCACGAATCTTGAGAATCGTGCTCTCTGCCATGGAAATTCGTTCGATAGAAGGAACTACTGCGCCACTCAAAGCAATCGCTCTAATTGAATTGATATCTCGCAATCCGCCTCGAGCCTCTTTAAGGTCAGGTTCCAGGAGGTATGCCAGCTCGCCACTTCGTTCGTGACGTATCTTCATACTCTCTTTTAACTCTGGTAAATATCGCGAAGCATCCTTGCGCCAGAGATGAATGGCATCACTCTGGGCGGTGGCAGCGAGATCGGCATCTCCGGCCACTAAGCGAATATCAAGTAAACCCATAATGACTCGAAGGTCAATCTCGGCAGCTTCTCGATTCTGCGTAAGAGTTCGAACGGAGTGATCAACTTTGAAGCCTTGATCCCAGAGTGGATAGAGCAAGGCGTTCGTTACTTCAAGGAGATCAGATTCTGATTTATGTTTATGCAAAATCAAAATATCAAGATCAGATCCGGGCGAGAGTTCGCCGCGGCCGTAACCTCCGACCGCGGCGACACTTACCCCCTTGGAAAGATCGCCGAGCGAATCAAACAATGAAGTGATCATGGAATCACTTCTGTCAGATCTATCCCGACGTTCTCGAGTGCTCACATTCCTATTCTAAAACCCTAGTCGAGGCTTGGGCTTTAGATTGCATCAGATCCACGTTCACCTGTGCGAACTCGAATTACCTGCTCAACTGATGTGGTCCAGACTTTGCCATCTCCAATTGATCCAGTTGAAGCAGTCTTTACGATGAGCTCAAGAGCGCTATCTACATCTGCATCATTGACTAATACTTCAAGACGAACCTTGGGTACTAAGTCAACGGTGTACTCAGCTCCGCGGTAGACCTCTGTATGTCCACGTTGGCGACCAAATCCACTTGCCTCTGAGACTGTCATGCCAGTGATGCCTGCCGCTTGCAGTGCATCTTTGACATCATCTAACTTAAATGGCTTCAGGATTGCTGTTATTAGCTTCATGGTTAAGCTCCCTTTGAATGTGCAAGGACGCTGCCTTGGCTATTGTCAGATAACTCATATGCGCGTTCTGCGTGAACCGCTAGATCAATTCCAGCAACTTCCTGATCTCCGGAAATTCTGAAACCAATTGTTGCATCGACAATCTTTCCGATTATCAAGGTTGCGATGAAGGAGTATGCCAGGACGGCACCAGCACCGATTGCTTGCTTAACCAACTGATCAGTTCCTCCACCGTTGAAGAGTCCAACTTCGACGCCAACGAAGCCAATCATCACGGTTCCGACAATTCCACCTACAAGGTGGACTGCAACAACATCGAGTGAATCGTCATAACCAAACTTGAACTTCAAGCCAACCGAGAGCGCACAGAGGATTCCGGCAACTGCACCAATTATCAAAGCACCGCTGGCATTGACTGCCGCACAGGCCGGTGTAATTGCGACGAGTCCTGCCACAACACCTGACGCAGCACCAAGACTTGTTGCATGACCATCTCTGATCTTTTCAACCAATAGCCATGCAAGCACTGCAGCTGTTGTTGCACCGATGGTGTTAAGTAGCGCTAACCCTGCAGTTCCATTGGATGCGACAGCAGAACCAGCGTTAAAGCCAAACCAACCGAACCAAAGAAGAGCCGCACCGAGCATGACTAAAGGCAGGCTGTGTGGACGCATCGGAACCCTTCCAAAACCAATTCTCTTTCCGAGAATCAGTGCTAGAGCTAAACCAGCTGCACCAGCGTTGATATGTACCGCAGTTCCACCAGCAAAGTCGAGCGCCCCAAGATCATTTGCGATCCATCCACCTGTCTTTGCAACGAAATCATCAAATGCGAAAACCCAGTGTGCGACTGGGAAATAAACCAGTGTTGCCCAGATTCCAGCAAAGACCATCCATGCCCCAAACTTTGCACGATCTGCGATTGAACCTGAGATGAGAGCAACTGTGATTGCTGCGAAAATTCCCTGGAATGCAATGAAGACCACTGCTGGAATTGTTCCGATGAGTGAATCTGGATTATCTAATCCGTTGAGGAAGAGAAATTCCCCAATATCTCCGATCAATCCCCTGCCTCCAACTGAATCTCCAAAGACCATTGAGAATCCATAAGCAATCCAGAGAACGAAGACAATCGCCAAAGCACCAAATGACATCATCATCATATTGAGCACGCTCTTGACTCGAACCATGCCGCCGTAGAAAAGTGCGAGGCCTGGAATCATCAAAGTGACAAGTCCAGTACTAATGAGCATCCAAGCTGTATCGCCCGGGTTAAGAACTATCTCTTCCATACAGATCAACCTCTTCTTAACTTGTAAAAGAAGCCTCGCCCTTGAGGTCCTTGGTATGGGCACAAGATGCACCTGGGTGGTTACAAGCAGTCGGAAATGAAGTTAAGAAATGGTCACAAAAGCAGCCCTTGTGTTACGTCTTGGTTACGTACGAGGGTGCTTACGCTTCGAGCAGGGATTGGATGTAGAGCTGGGGCTCAAATGGGGCAAAATCCTCGATCGATTCGCCTGTTCCTATGAACTTGATCGGAATCCCTAACTCTGCCTCAATTGCTAGCGCTATGCCGCCTTTAGCGCTGCCATCCATCTTTGTCACAATCAACCCTGTTACATCTACAGCTTCACTAAATACTTTCGCCTGCGTCATCGCATTCTGTCCAGTTGTGGCATCGATGACTAAGAGAACTTCTGTGACAGGAGCAACTTTTTCAATGACGCGTTTTACCTTACCTAGCTCATTCATTAAGTCACTCTTGTTATGCAAGCGACCAGCTGTATCAACAATGAGAACTTCACGGCTATTCTTTTTTGCAAAAGTCGCTGCATCAAAGGCAACTGATGCTGGCTCAGATTGAGCCTTGCCCGTGATCACATCGACACCAATACGAGTACCCCAGGTTTGAAGCTGCTCAACTGCAGCTGCACGAAAAGTATCCGCCGCTGCTAGCACAACTGATCGCTGACTCTTATGTAGCGAGTTTGCTAATTTAGCCGCAGATGTTGTCTTGCCTGTTCCATTGATACCAACGATTAAGAAGACCGAGAGTGGACTTTGGTAATTCATCTCGCGTGATCGAGTACTCAAAATTTCGGTAAGGATTGAAGTTAGACCTGATTGCGCATCCTCTGCTCGTAGTTTCTTTGCCGAGGAAATCACTTGATCTACGAGAGTGGGACCCAAATCTGAAGCTAGGAGTTCTTTGCGTGCATCATCCCAATCTAACGGGGTAATTGAAGATCGCGAGAGTTTTGCAACGAGTTTTCCAAATAAACCCATCAAGACAACCTTAGATTATGCGTTTTCGGATTCGCGAAGACGCTGCGAAATAACTTCAGTAACTCCATCACCACGCATTGTCACTCCATAAAGTGCATCTGCAATCTCCATGGTCCGTTTCTGGTGAGTAATGATGATGAGCTGTGAACTTTCACGCAGCTCTTCGAGAACGCCAAGTAGACGACCAAGGTTTACATCATCGAGTGCTGCCTCGACTTCATCCAAGACATAGAACGGGCTTGGACGGGACTTAAAGATTGCTACAAGCATTGCAACGGCCGTAAGAGACTTTTCTCCGCCTGAGAGAAGTGAGAGACGCTTGACGCGCTTTCCTGGAGGGCGTGCCTCAACATCCACTCCAGAATTCAAAAGATCATCCGGGTTGGTCAAGATCAAACGGCCATCTCCCCCTGGGAACAAACGAGGGAAAATTTCAGCAAATTGCTTTGCTGTCTCTTCGTAAGCCTCCATAAAGATCTGCTGAACGCGATCGTCAACTTCCTTAATGATGTCGAGCAAATCTTTCTTCGTATTCTTCAAATCTTCGAGTTGTTCAGCTAAGAACTTCAAACGCTCTTCTAGCGCGCTGTACTCTTCAAGAGCTAGTGGGTTGATTTTGCCAAGCAATGTAAGTGAGCGCTCTGTAGCGGCAAGACGCTTTTCTTGCTGATCGCGGCGATAAGGAACCATCTCGGTTGCGACAATCTCGCCACTCTCGGTCTCGATAAAGGTAGGAACATCTTTATCTGGTCCGTATTCATTGACCAGTGTTGTGACATCAATACCAAGTTCTTCAACAGCTTTGGTCTCTAACGCTTGAATACGCATACGTTGTTCTGCACGAGCAATCTCGTCACGATGAACGCTAGATGTGAGTTGATCGAGTTCAAGTGTGAGCTCACGACTACGGGCACGCACCGTAAGAGTTTCGCCCTCTCGATCGCTTCTTGAACTCTCAAGACGGGCGCGCTCTGCCGACGCTTTGGCAATCGAACGCTCAATATGAATCAACGCTTCGTAGGCAGCTTCTGCAATCGCTTGGGAAATCAACGCGCCACGTGCACGTGCACCACGACGGGAGACGGCGCGCTCTGATGCTTCACGCTCTGCTCGTGCGCCATCCTCTAGTGCTTGAGCACGGGCTGCAAGTGAATCCACTCGCTCTTCACTTGTTCGCACAGCTAAACGGGCTTCAACTTCAGTTGTGCGGGCTAAAGAAACTCTCTGGCGAAGTGTTTGAGCAAATTGATGATCTGGCTCGGCAATCTCACCGTGCTGCTGCAATTGCTCGGAAGCAACTCTGAGTTCATTTTCATCACGAGACTTTGCTGCACTTGCCTCAGAAATTGCAAGATTGAGTCGCTCGACTTCAGCGCTAGCAGATTTCATGTTCTGACCTGACACCGCGAGTGCCTCTGTAATTGCAGCAATGCGCGCATCTGATTCATTGAGTTGCGATAGGGCTACATCAAATGCGCCTTGCTTGGCTTCAACTTCACGTACAGCGGTTGAAATTTCAAATGTGAGGCGATTGCACTCGTGGTTAAGTCCGTGAAGCTTTGCCGAAAGTTCTTCGATCAGAGCATTGATTTCAATAAGTGATGATGAAGATTGTGATCCGCCGCGGACTCTTCGGCTTGTGAGTACGTCACCATCGCGGGTAACAACGGTTAATTGTGGATGACTGCGCAGGATTTCTTGGGCAGCGCGAGCATCGTTAGCAACAACGGTGGTTGCCAGTAAAGATGTCAGTAGATCATCAATCTCACTTGTATGAATGTGCTGCAGTAGAGGTGTGAGCCCTTGTGGAATCGCCAAACTCTGTGCGCTATTTCCATCGTGGACAAGAACATCGGCCTGACCTAAATTCTCGCTACGCAGAGTTGTCAGCGCACTCACTGCAGAGTTCAGATCACGCACAACTATCGCATCGGCTAGAGAGCCGAGCGCGGATGCAGTCGCTGCCTCCCATCCGGCATCTATACGAATGAGGGAAGCGATCGAACCTAATATTGAAATACCGCGAGAATCACGGACGAGTGCAGCGCCACCATCGCGATTGCTAGAGGTAATTCGAATCGCCTCAAGCTTTGATTCGGTTGCATTCTTCTCGCGTTCAGTGCTGCGCTCTAGATCAATCAGATCTGAATGCTTCTTCTTTGCAGCCTCTAGCTCGCGCTTTGCCTGTTCAAAGAGTGAATCCAGTCCCTGCTCACCAGCATCTGCCCCAGCAATCTCCATCTCAAGAGTTGAATACTCACGCGAAGCGTTATCTACGCGTGCTTGCGCCTCATCGCGGGCCTTAGCAAGACGAGAGATCTCTTCAGCAATTGCATCAAGGCGTGCGGCGAGAGATTTGATGTGCCCCTCTTGCCTAGCTGTACCTTCACGCTGATCTGCAATAGCACGAAGGGCTGCAGCAATTTTATCTTCTTCGCTCTTTAGCTCAGCTTCAGCGTTTGCTAACTCTTGCGTTGATTGAATCAGGTGCGCTCGTGCGGCTTCAACACTTGTACGTAGCGCACTTTCTTCTGCCCGCAATGTAGCTGCTTCGCGTTCGAGTGCTTCTGGATCTCGACCTGCGTTGCGAGCCTCTTCAGCCTCTTCAGCTAGGAAACGTGAGCGTTCTTGGGCAAGAGATTGAGTGCCACGGAATTTCTCGCGAAGAGCTGAGAGCGAGTAGAAATTTTCTTGCGCTTGAATTAAAAGTGGACTTTCAAAAGCAGATTGTGCATCGAGTGATTCTTCGCGACGGCGAGTTGTTTCGAGCTCTGCTTCAACCTCAGACCTGCGAGCGCGTAGCGCGGTTTCATCTGCAACTTCGGCATCGAGGGTCTTAGATAAATTAATGAGGTCATCAGCTAACAGGCGCAGTTTGGCATCACGAAGATCAGCCTGAATCGTTGCGGCCTTCTTGGCAACTTCTGCCTGCTTACCTAGCGGACGAAGTTGGCGACGAAGTTCAACGGTGAGATCTTGCACGCGCGCAAGGTTTGCCTGCATAGAGTCGAGCTTGCGCAGCGCCTTCTCCTTACGCTTGCGGTGTTTAAGAACACCGGCAGCCTCCTCGATAAAACCTCGACGTTCTTCAGGAGTTGCCATCAAGATTGCATCAAGCTGGCCCTGGCCCACGATGACGTGCATTTCGCGGCCAATACCTGAATCACTTAAGAGTTCCTGAATATCTAAAAGACGCGATGCTTCACCATTGATTTGGTATTCACTCTGACCGTTACGGAAAAGTATGCGCGAAATAGTTACTTCGCTATATTCGATCGGCAGTGCGCCATCTGAGTTATCAATAGTCAGCGATACCTCTGCTCGACCAAGAGGAGCACGTCCTGAA
>Ga0222712_10006355_pt1 | contig 11695 bp, 3 predicted proteins | sample C33_657DmetaG_FD_165043 | JGI IMG/M metagenome (GOLD analysis project Ga0222712, IMG submission 165043) | Estuarine water microbial communities from San Francisco Bay, California, United States - C33_657D | ecosystem: Environmental > Aquatic > Marine > Unclassified | place: USA: California... | reverse complement strand
TCGACAAATGGCACTAATGTACCTACGAGCATCAGCGATGGCGGCAAAGCCTACCTGCTGAGCTTTGATGGCACCAAACTGAAGTTTGGCTACACCGTTCAGCAGAGCGACTTTATTTGGGGGTCAGTTCTGGCGTCCAACGTCATCAATACGCCCGGAGGACTTTTGTCCTATACTGACCTTGCTGGAAACGCTGGCGTACTGCCCAGCTGGAATTGGTCCTACGGCAGCTCCCCCGTCGCAATTACGCCATATCTGGCACGATACTCGCCAATAGATAAAGAACAAGATGGTATGTCCGGAGATTATATGGGCCCGAAAGCCCTGTATGTGGACAATTCGGCTCCGGGCGACACAGTCAATGCTGCCAATTTCTACTGGGGAACGGCAGATAAGGTAGGTACCTACACTGCAGTGATCACACTAGAAGCGTCCGGCAACAGTACGGTTGATGTCAATGACGCCGCTTACGGGGTGGTCAATGCCACAACCTACTATACCACCCAGCCCAGCGTATTCACACCTGATTCCCTGTCAGTCGGAACGGGATTGAGCTTGAATCTGATGTACGCTCTCGGGGGTGTCACCAACACGACGCTTGGCCTCACCGGAAACGTTCGACTGGTCTCGTCCAGTTACCATTACGGCATGGTCTTGCGGGTAAAAGATGCCAACGGCACCGTTGTTCAAACGTCCACAGCAGATTTCGATACAGCCTACAGTGGTGGTGGCTACCCGTACACATATTCAAGTGGAGCGCGGGTCACCATTGCCGTAGAAGAATCCTTCGGAATCAACTTCAACAGCCTGGCCCAAGGAGCATACACAGTAGAGGCCGCGTTCTCGGATCGCGCCGGCAATCTGGGTAGCTTCACGCAGGTCAAAGCCTTTGAATGGGATGGCACCCCAGCCGATATTACGGTGACCGATGCAACCAGCTATCGTGACGATGCGAGCGACGTCATCGGTCTGACGCTCACGCCCACCATGCTTGCCAGCAAAGTGGGAGCTTCGCAGACACTGAGCCTTTATTACGTTCGCACGGACCAATACACGGCTGGCACGGCAGCGAAAGACATTGTCGCTGCCTTGAGCGGAAAACCAGTAAACACCTGGAAGTCTGAAACCGTCACAGTCACTTCAAACAATCCTGTAAGCCTTCAGAAAACGCCCACCGACCTGGCGAGTTTGAGTAACGGATCCTACGCGGTCATTGTCAAGGACGAGGCCGGCATTTACAAAATGGCCAGTCAGACCATCGACATCCACCCGACCCGCATTGCGAATACGCTGGATTCTTATGTCGTGTTCGACGATCCGAGCAACACCGTCACGGTTCGGCTCAAAACCTATGGCGATGTGACGCTGGGTTCGGGCGCCGCAGCCACCGCCATCAATCTGATTGATCAAGCCGGCAACACTTGGGTGGCGAACTACGCCGGCAAGGACGCGCAGGGCCTCTTGTACTCGTTCACATTGCCCACAGGCAATGAAGCGATCAGTTCCTTGCAGATGGCGGCGGGACAGAGCTTGACGTTCTCCGACATCACCATCGGAGGTTCGGTGCCGTCAATCACAACGGCCGCCTCGTCCTTGCCTGGCACCAATATCAACGTGCCCACCACCGTTGTCGAACAAAGTCTCAACACGGCTAACTTTAGCATCACGAACCCCTTGGCCGGCGCCACATACGAGTATTGGGACTACAGTTCGGCGAATGCGAGCAAGTGGACGGCGATACCCAGCGCCAACCTGTCTGCATTCGTTCCGCTGGGGAAGGCGTCCGAAATCTCGCCGAACCTGTTTTCGACAAACTACAGCACCACCAAGCAAGCCGGCCGTCCACTTAACGCAGACGTGACTGGCGCCACAAACCTGTCGGCCATGGGAGTTATCACGGCTGGCTCAAATAACAATAGTGATAACAAGATGTTGTACAGCGTCGTGAAGACCGCCACTGGGAACGCAACCAATGACGGGGAGGCCCTGGCCGGCTTTGCGATTTACCGCGTCGCCGCAGACCTCAAAATCGTCTACCGAAAGGACGGTGACACCACCAGCACCATCTCAACGATAGCGGGCGCTTTCAGCAATGGTATTGCTATGAATGATGTCTACACGGTGGGCTTCAGCCTGGGCGCTGTCTCAGGCAGCAACCGGGAGCTCAAAGTGTTTGTGGGTGGCGACATCACCAGCGGCCTCACTTCGGCAGCTTATGACAGCAAGCTGCTGCCCAGTGAATTCCCTCTCCGGGAATTTACACTCACCATTCCATTGGCCGCTCTCGAGTTGACCAACACAGGGACCAGCGGGCTCAATAAATGGACTGTTTACGATGGCCTAACCTACAGGGACTTGAATAACCAGCTGATCGAAATGATGGGAGGCAACGTCACTGCGACCGGAGCAGCCGAGGGCGGAAGCTCCAATTTCAACTCCCCTCTCAGCCTCGGAAGCGGGGCCTTCAGTACACCTGGCTGGCAATCAGATGCATTAATTTCATCTTATGCGTCCACGACACCACTGTTTTACTCACCGGTTTACACAGCGGCGAACCAGCCGCTTCAAATCCGTGTGACGGACGTTTACGGCAATATCAGAATCACCAGCGTGCCATTGGCCAGCTTTACTGCCGGCAATCAGTTCACAGTGGTGGCGGGTGATTTCATGTCTAGCCCAGATATCGCACTGTCGCAGATTGCGCTGGAACATTCGACGACCGACGTAACCAGTGCTGCAGACTATGCTTCGGACGATTTGTTCCTGGTAACAGCCATGGACGGCAATGGCGATGCTGTGGATTACTTGGACGAGGCGACCGGGCAAATGCTGGACATGGCCATTAATCTGCGAGGTTTCGCGTCCGCTGCAGAACTCGATGGCGGCACGCATGTCACGGTGAGCCCATTGACTGAACTTGCCGTTCGTCTGGCGACCGGCTCAAGTGGGTTAATGGCTCAGCAAACCGCCAAGGAGGCCGTGCTGAAGGTGCAAAACTTCTTCCATGTTGACGACCTGAACGGAGACGTCATGACGGTCACTTCGTCCGATTACAACGAGGCTGATGGGATAAGCAGCGCTGAACGCATGGGCCAGATCTTGGCGCTGCTCTCGGGCGGCGATACCGTCATGGGTAGCATGGATGCAACGCTGGCGCAGCTCGAGGCCATCCTGACCGGTCAGGTCACCCCGGAGAATGTAAGCGTGATCTTTGGGCATTGGAGCCACGCGTTTGAAGCGGGGCCAAATGGTCACCTGGCAGATCTGAGTGGACTTGTTGAAAGTCTATCGGCGCTGCATGATAGGGCTTCCGCGCCGACCATGGCGGATATCCAGAATGCCGACATTTACCGCTTCGATCCAGTGGCCTTCCAGCAGCTGACCTGGCAATTTGGCGGCAGCGATGTGTCGGCCACCTCCATCGACAGCATCGCCGGCACCGCGGGCTCCAACGACCTGACGCTGCAAATGGTACTTGACCGCGAAGACGGGTCGGGCACGGTGCTAGGCGACCATGTGAAGGTGTATGCCGACGGCGAGCTGATGTACGACTACCAGGAGCACGGCGGGGCCGGCCAGCTGATGACCGACCTGACCCTGGCCATCGACCTGTCGCAGGTGTCTGTTGGCAACCGCGCCGATGGCCAGATGGTGTTGAGCCTACAATACGAGCACTACGGCAACAGCACCACGCCGGTCGTAATGAACATGAGTGATCACTGGATATATCAATTTGGATAAGTTTCTTTATAATCGTTAAATCAATAATAGAAATATTTTGGATCTGAAATGGAAAGTTCTGAAAATTTATCTAATCCTGAAACTTCGTCAATTAAAGGTCGCAGCGTCTTTTCTCTGGAAATGACAGCCCAAGGCGTGATGGTTCAGACCGCATTTTTGACGGAGGAAGGTCAGGTGTTGCAAATGCCGGCCGTATTTCCCACGGTTGATTATGCGTATTCCCAGATTGATGAACTGCGCCGGTTGGTTAGTGAGCATTTTGCTCAAGCGGCCCTGGTCGGCGCGCAGGTCATCGCTACTCAGTCAGCACAGCAAAGGGCGCTTGACGTGGACGAAGGCGGCATAGAAGGGCAAGCAGACGATCATATAAATGCCGTTTCGGCGCAGACGCATTGATGGATTAGAAATGAATATCAAAAATCAAAGCTTTATAAAAGCGACGCTTACCACAGCCCTCCTCCTGGCTTTTCCCGGCCAGGTCAGTGCGCAATCCGCTTCCGCACCATCGGCGAAGATTGAGCTTCAGCTGCCGGCGACAACAATCAATGCGGCCATTGATGCGGCTATGCGCCAAAGGGGTGCGAGTGAAGATGCGCGTGGAGCAATCGCTGCAGAGGTTCTGACCGCTGAATTAATGCGACAAGAAGCTCTCGCGCGTGGCTTGGAGAAAACCACCGCAGTCACTCAGGCGCTGGATCAGGCAACCAGAACAATTCTGGCCCAGAGCTATCTGAATGACGAACTTTCGAAGGCGCCGATTACCGACGAGCAGGTGAAGGTAGAATACAACCGGATCAATCTCGAGCGGGCCAACGCGAAACAGTACCAAATTCGGACAGCCTCGTTTGAGAGTGCTGCAGCGGCGCAAAAGTTCATGGAGGCAGTTCGGCGCGGAGGCGATTTTGATAAGCTTGCGCGAGAACAGTCATTGGATGCCAGCAAGGCCCAAGGCGGACTGCTTGGATGGATGCTGGCTTCTGATCTCGTGCCTATCGTGTCGAACGTGACTGTCAATCTGCAGCCGCAATCTCTTGCCGCAGAGCCGATTGCAATTGGTAATCTCTGGTATGCGCTGCGCCTCGAAGGGGTTCGCAAATTTCAGCCAGTACCTTTCGATGAACAAAAAGCCGCCATTCGGCAAGCTCTTGTAGAGCAGCGCGTGCGTCAAATTCAGAGCGCGTTGGCTGAGAAGTACAAGATAAACCTTAAGTAAGTTTGGCGGTACTGACTCGTGTCTAAAAATCTTGGCGCAATAGCGATAATGCTGAGTTCGGGGCTCTGGAGTTTCTCTTCAGGGCCGGCATTTGCGCAGGTGGCCAATGCGGGGTCTCTGGGGCGCCAGTCACAAGATGAGGCTGCACGCGCGCGGTCAGATCAAACCGAAGCTAAGCCTAATCCGGTGAAGATTGAGCGCGGCGATGATGCCCAGCGGCTGCAGAGCGCTAAGGAAGCTTCAGTGGTGCGGGTGTTCGTCAAGGAGTTTCAGTTTTCTGGCGCGGTGTCGGTGCCTGCAGAGAAACTTCAGGCGGCCTTGGCCAAATTTTCCGGACGAGAGCTCTCGTTTGCCGAGTTGGAGGAAGCCAAGCGCCTTGTAGTAGACACATATGCCAAGCAAGGTTTTATCGCCATCATCTCACTTCCGCCGCAAGACGTAACGAGCGGCACAATACGTTTCGTAGTGAAGGAGGCGCAGCTTGGACAATTGGGCGTCGAAGTTCAGAATTCGCGAAATGTGAATTTTGATGTATTGCGCATGTTCCGAAAGCCGCAGCCAGGCGACACACTCGATTTGAACGAAATTGAACGGCGCTTGACCTTGCTTGGTAGCTTGCCCGGGGTCAGTGCCAGCGGAAAGTTGTCTGCTGGAAAGCTCGACGGACACACCGACGTCAATATACTTGTCCGCGGCGACAGAAAATTCAATTCGTATATTGAGGCTGACAGCAATTCCAGCGCCGCGGTCGGCCAAGCCAGAGGGATGGCTGTTCTTGCAGTCAACAACCCCTTTGGCTTTGGAGATACTGCGAATGCGTTTGCAAGTAAGTCCGAAGGAAGCTTTGCTTGGGGCGTAGGCTATGAGGTTCCCTGGGGTGATATGCAGTGGTATCTTGGGGGCAACTACTCCAGGCTTCGCTACCACCTCGTCGGTGAAGTAGCTCAGGGCGCTCGAGGCACATCCGAATTCGTCAAGTTTTCGGCTGGTAGACGGGCTTGGGTTTCGAGGGGTGTCAAGCTGTGGGGAGGCTTGAATGTCGGACGGAACCGCTTCCGGGACAGTTTCGTAGAGGGTGGTTATGATCGCGGGTATAAAGTTGATTATGTCTCGGGCGTGATGGGCGGCGGAATTTATCGCCAGCATTCCGGCCTGCAATTCAACACCAGCATTACAGCTGGCAGAAAAAACCAAACGATCGGCGACACCGGTTGTGTTTTAAACCCCCAGTCATGTGATGAAGGGCGATTTGCCAAAGGCACTATGGACGCAGCATACAGCGCGCGTCGCGGACGAGTTGTGTTGTCGCTGAACGCACGTGGACAGTACTCAGAGCGTAATCTCCCATCGGCCGAAAAAATCTACCCTGGCGGCTTTGAAGGCGTGCGTGCCTATTCTGTGGAGGAGCCCGGCGGCATCCAGGGAGGCATTGCGCAAGTTGACATCGCTTACCGGCTGTCTTCTCGCTTAAGCGTAAAAGCCTTTTATGACTTTGCCTGGGTTCGGCAATATGCCGCCGGGACAGCCGACGCTTCGATGAGAAATGAGTTGGTGTTCCAGGGGCTTGGTCTTGGCACTGAACTTGCCATCAATCAGTTGACCCTATCCGCCTTTGCGGCGTTGCCTGTCGCGCCATCGCGCGCAAATCAGGATCTAAACTCGACAATTCCTGCAAGCAGAAGTCCACGTTTTGGCGTGCGCTCCTCGCTTCGTTTTTGATTTTCACTGAAGAAATACGACCATGCTCATGTCCGCTAATCCTCGCAAAAAATCACGCAGCGCGAAGATGCGCCTACTGTCATGCACCATACTTTATGGTCTTTTCAGCGGCTTGGGCGGGGTGGCGCATGCACAGTCGGCATCGCCTGCGGCAACCCAATTACCGGTAGGTGGTCAAGTCACCTCTGGCGCGGCATCGATCGTGGTTAACCAAGGCGGTGCTGCGCCCACAATGATTGTGACTCAGGCAACGGAAAGGGCCATCATCAATTGGACTGGCTTCGATATTGGTTCGGCGGCTTCAGTCAATTTTGTGCAGCCAGATGCTAATTCCGTAGCTCTCAATCGCGTTAGCAGCCTTAATCCGACCCAGATATACGGCAATCTGACTGCAAACGGTCAAGTTTACTTGGTCAACCCCAACGGGGTCTACTTTTCCAAATCTGCACGTGTCGATGTCGGAGGGTTAGTTGCCACCTCGCTAGATATTTCGAACAATGATTTTGAAAGCGGCAAAGCGGTCTTTCGCTCCAGTCGAAATTCTGGGAGCGTTGTCAATGATGGCAATTTGACGGCGCAGATTGATGGCTACATTGCCATGCTGGCCCCGGAAGTTCGCAATAATGGTGTAATTTTCGCGCAGCGCGGCGCAGCCGTTATGGCATCCGGCGACATGGTTTCGTTGGAATTCGATAGCAACAACAAGCTCGGCGGAATTCAGATTAAAGCCAGCGAACTGGCCACGCTTATCGAAAATAAACAGGCGATCGAAGCGCCAGGCGGACTGATTATCCTGAGTGCGCAGTCGGCGAGCTCCCTAAGGCAAGGGGTTATATCCAACGCAGGGACTTTGGACGCGAGTAGCCTTGTCAGCAAGGGCGGGAGGATTGTTCTTGCTGGTGATGACATAACGATTGGTCAGGATGCGAGAATATCTGCTGGCGGGTCCACGGGTGGCGGCGAAATTTTGGTCGGCGGCGATTGGCAGGGCGAGCAAGGCATATACCAAGCGCGCCACGTTAGTATTGAGGCCGGAGCAAAGATCGACGCTAGCGCGACCACACTTGGTAACGGCGGCAAAATTGTAGTTTGGTCTGATATACAGGATAATCAGTCAGTTACCAGTGTGGCCGGCGAACTCAAGGCCATGGGTGGCGCACAAGGCGGGCATGGCGGCCTTATAGAGACTTCAGGGCATTTGCTTAATGTTGATGGGATCTCGGTTGATACTCGTTCCTCCGGCGGAATTTATGGCAATGGGCTGTGGCTTCTAGATCCTTATAACATAACCATATCTAATGGCGCACAATCCAATATTTCCTGTTCCGTGGGGGTATGCACTCCAACGGGCACATCCGTTGTGAATGTCAGCACGCTTCAGAATGCACTTGCTACTTCTAACGTAACTGTCAGCACTGGTGGCGTCGGCAGTAGCGGCAATGATGCCGGCGACATCACAGTTACCGATGCGGTCACGTCATCCAGTGCCAATTTGCTTACGCTGGATGCGTACAGAAATATTGTTCTGAACCAGGTTATAACCCGTTCTGGGACGGGGGGGCTGACATTGAATGCCGCAACGGGCGGCGTCAGCGGGCCGCACGGCATTAATATCAACGGCGGCGCAAACTTGGTGATCAACCAAGGAGGCAACAGCACCTATCAAGGTTGGGTACAAGGCACCGGAAGTCTTACCAAAAATGGTGCCGGTATTTTGACGCTTACCGGCAAGAACACCCATACTGGAGGCACCACTCTCAACCAAGGTCAGCTGATTTTAGGGTACTTTGACGGCAGTAATGGCGCAGGAACGTTGACGGGTACGGTCACAGTCAACAGCGGTGCGCAGCTGGATTGGACCACTGCCAATTCGTTTGGTTGGACTTCTGGCACCGCCATCAACCGGTTCGTTATCAACGGGGGTACCGTTGGCCATGCTGGTAACACGGCAGATCAGCATCTGTGGAACTCGCCCACCATTGAGATGACTGGCGGTACTTTTTACCTGACCTCCACCCAGTCAATGAGCCCAACCGTGTTGGTGCATGCCTCGGCTACACCTTCGCAGATCCTGGCCGCCGATGCCAATGGGGCCTTCATTTTGCGCAACGAAGGTAGATTGATTACCTTCAATGTGGAGGAGGGAGCCACCGCGCTAGTGAGTGCCGCTATCAGTCGTCGTAGCGGCGGCGGCGTGAATCTGGACACATATGGTGAGTTGACCAAGGCTGGCGCCGGCGTGCTGGAACTGGCTGGCGCTAACCGCTACTACGGCGCCACAACGGTGAGCGCCGGCACGCTTAAGATCAGCGGCACGCAGGAGACCAGCGTAGCGGGTGACGGCACGGAAACCGCGGTGGCGGCAAGTGCTACCTACATCGCTGCCAACAGCCATAGCATCGGTGCGCTCAGCGGCGCCGGCTCGGTGGTAATTAACAGCGGTGTTACGTTGACGACTAACATCGACAACCTCAACAGCACTTTTAGCGGGGTGGTCTCTGGGGCCGGTGCCTTCACCAAGGCTGGTACAGGCGCATTAACTCTCACGGCCAACAATTCTTACACCGGCTTAACCCTTGTCAAATCGGGCACGCTGGTGCTCGGAAGTAACTCGAGCTTAGCTAGCAGCACCGTTCAGGTGAGTGATTCGACTGCCGAAGCTGAGCTGGTCTTTGGGGCTAACAATCAGCTTTCAGCAGCTGTGCAGGTGACGACTGGGGCCACCAGCGGCACAGGCAAGTGGGGCCGCTTAAGTTTGAACGGCACCACCCAGACCATCACCAGTCTAACGTCAGGCACGGCCGCCACCCAAGGTGCGCTGATCCTGCAAAACGACAGTTATTATTTCGGCGGCCCTGCGACTGATGGCACTTTGGTCATCACTGGCAATGCCGATATGTTGGTGAACGGCTATATCCGAGATGCCGACAACAACGCCGGGCGCAAGCTCAACATCACAAAGCAGGGTACTGGCACGCTAACGCTCGCCAGCACTTACGATAACCAGATGAGCTACTCCGGCGCCACCACGGTTTCGGCAGGCAATCTGGTGTTTGGTGTAGGTACTGCCAACTCTCTGCCATCAGCGGCCACTGCTATCAGCGTAGCCGCTGGCAGCAGCGTCACTTTTTATGCTTCGTCGTCATTGTCCAACACCGGCCTAGGTGGTACTCGCACGATAACCGCTGGCCTCAGCGGTGCAGGTGCGATCAACTTCCGCGGTATCAGTGCGTCGGGCAGCAACTATTATTCCGACTGGGAGTACACCGGAACCAGTACCGGCCTAACAGGTCCGGTCACGGTCGAGGGCGCCCGCCTGGGCATCTTCACGTCTTTTGGCAGCGGGCCGGCTTGGCCCTCCATCACCGTTCTGAATGGTGGCACCCTCTACACTAAGGCCTCAGGCACTTACAGTAACCCGATCACCATCAATGGTCAGGGCTGGGCTGAATCTTCCGATCCCTATGGTGCGCTGCGCCTTTGGTCGGGCGCCACATGGGCCGGGGCAGTTACGCTCGGATCGAGTTCGCGAATAGGTGCGCTCAACAACGGTGCCAATGTCAACATCATTAGCCAAGGTATCACCGGCACCGGCGATCTGACATTCGCATTGAGCGGGTCCACCCTCACGTTGGCCGGGGCTAGCACGTACAGCGGCGCAACTTGGGTGAAATCTGGCACGCTCAAGGCCAACACCGCCACGCTGAACGTGCTGCCGGTGGGTACGGCACTCACAGTCGATGGCACCTACCAGGCCAATGGTAACGCTACCACGGTGGCCTCGCTGGCCGGGAGCAGTAGCGGCGTAATGGACATCGCAGGAGCCAGTCTGACCACTGGCGCCAGTAACGCGAGTACAGCTTTCAACGGTGTGATTCAGGGTGCCAGCGGCAGCTTGGTCAAAACCGGCACCGGTATTCTTACGCTGGGCGGCTACAGCACCTTTACCGGCGGCACCACAATCAACGGTGGTGTGCTCATGCTTAATGGGTACAACACCACCAATTCGGGCAATGCCACCATTCGCGGCACGGTCACGGTCAACGCTGGGGCCACGCTTGATTGGTCCATGCCCAACAGTTTCGGATGGACCTCTGGAACCAACCTTAACAGGATAGTGGTTAACGGCGGCACGGTGGGCAGGTTGGGCAACACGCTTATCCAGCATTTTTGGGGTGCCCCAACGTTGGAAATGACGGGTGGTACATTCTATCTGACCAACACTGAGACTGAGAACCTGACCGTGCGCGTGCATGCGGCGGCTAATCCCTCACAGATCCTGCCGGCCACGGCCGGTGCGCAGTTTGCATTGCGCGCCGATGGCACTGCTAACGTCAGTAATCTAATCACCTTCGATGTGGACAGCGGTGCCACCGCCTACGTCAGCGCGGTGGTGGGGCGCAGTTCCACCGGCAGCCCCTACGGCACACTCACCAAGACCGGCGCCGGCCTGCTGGAGCTGGCGGGCGCCAACCGCTACTACGGTGCCACCACGGTCAACGCGGGCACACTTAAGGTCACCGGCACGATGGAGACCAGCGTCTCGGGTGACGGCACCGAAACCACTGTAGCCGCGGGCGCCACCTACCTGGCCGCAAACACCCACAGCATCGGCGCGCTCAGCGGCGCCGGTTCGGTGGTTATCAACAGCGGCGTCACGCTGACGACAGGCATCGATAACGGTAACAGCACTTTCAGCGGTGTGGCCTCGGGCGCTGGCACGCTGGTCAAACAGGGTACCGGATCGCTGACGCTCAGCGGCGCTAATACGTTCACTGGCGGGTTCTCGCACCTCAATGGCAGGGTGTGGCTGTCGAACACTAGCGGCCAGGCCATTGTCTCAGACTACACGCTGGCCGGCATGGGCAATTTCGTGGAATTGTTCTTCGGCGCCGACAACCAGTTCGGTCCCGGGGTGGTTCTGCGCAACACTGGGTTGGCCTCCAGCGTGACCCTTAATGACCACTGGGCCCGGATGGCGCTTCGGGGCACCAACCAAACCTTGGCGAAGATCATTAGCGG
>Ga0222712_10006354_pt1 | contig 11696 bp, 11 predicted proteins | sample C33_657DmetaG_FD_165043 | JGI IMG/M metagenome (GOLD analysis project Ga0222712, IMG submission 165043) | Estuarine water microbial communities from San Francisco Bay, California, United States - C33_657D | ecosystem: Environmental > Aquatic > Marine > Unclassified | place: USA: California... | reverse complement strand
AGTACCCAAAATGTCTAAACCATTGGTGCTGGCCGAGGCCGAGGGCCCCGTCCTCGTCGTCACGATCAACCGTCCCGAAAAGAAGAACGCAGCGAACGCTGAAGTCCTTTGCCGCCTCTACGACGCGTGGGTCCGCCTCGACACCGATGATTCGCTGCGCGTCGCCATCCTCACTGGCAAGGGCGACACCTTTTGCGCAGGTATGGATCTCGCTGAGATCGGCCGACTGCGCGAGGGCGTGGTCGACAACGAATGGCTGCAGCGCTTCAAGGATCAGCCCGAGGTCATCCTCGGCGGCTGGCTCAAGACCTACCGTCCCACCAAGCCCGTGATCTTGGCGGCTGAGGGCTTTGCTCGCGCCGGTGGAACCGAAATTCTCCAGGGCACCGACATTCGCGTTGCTGGTGAAAGCGCCGTCTTCGGCGTCACCGAGGTTCAGCGAGGTCTGTTCCCCATGGCTGGTTCAGCCGTTCGCCTTCGTCGCCAGATTGGCTACGCCGTCGCTGCAGAAATGCTCCTGACCGGCGAAGACCTCACCGCCCAACGCGCACACGAACTTGGTCTCGTCAATCACGTCGTGCCTGATGGCCAAGCCCTCAACAAAGCTCGGGAGATCGCAGCCCGAATTGCACGTAACGGCCCACTTGCGGTGCAAGGAATTCTTGCAACGCTCCGTGAAACCGAAGCGATGCCTGAAACCGACGCGTTCACCATTGAGATGAAGCACGGTGGCAAGGTCATGCAATCGAAGGACGCCGCCGAAGGTCCACGCGCATTCCTCGAAAAGCGCGACCCCGTCTTCACTGGCGAATGAGGTTGGCGAACGAATGAGTTCGTCACGTAAACCAACTGTTGTCGTCGCCGGACTCGGCGATACCGGAGCTCTCATCGCCACTCGATTGGCGCGCAAGTGCCACGTTGTCGGCATCTCGACTCGGCCTGCACTCGTAAGTGGTCAGGAATTAGGAACGCGCCTTATCGATCTTCCTCGGTGGCGACGCACGTACCTCATTCCGTATCGGCGCTTCCGCAAACTCGATGCAGTAGACGTTGTCCACGGAAAAATTTCCAGCGTCGACTTCGAACATTCGAAGGTCTCCGTTGATGTTTCCGGCGGCTCGAGCCGAACGATTCCATATGACTATTTCGTGATCGCAACGGGTGTTTCCAACGGCTTCTGGCGCCACGACCGCGTTGAGGACTTACAAACGATTGATACCGAGCTCTCAGCAATCAATGCCGAACTTGCGGCTGCCTCAACCATCGCAGTCATCGGTGGCGGAGCAACTGGCGTGAGTGTTGCCGACAATCTCGCTCGTGGCTCACACGCAACAGTGCACTTGTTCCACAGTGACGACGAGCCACTCCCCGGCTACCACCCAAGCGTTCGCCGCTGGATGGCCCGCCAACTAGCGAGCGACGGTGTCGTCGTGCATCCGAATCACCGTGCAATTGTGCCAACAGATTTTCGCGGCGATCGCCTCACTCACGATCCTGTTGAGTGGTCAACTGGACAAGAATCTTTTACCGCTGATGTCACGTTGTGGGCGCTTGGCGGCGTTACTCCCCATTCTTCATTCCTGCCGTCTTCGGTTCTTGATGACGAAGGATTCGTGCGTGTCGACAAGAACCTTCGCATTCCTGAACACCCCAATGCCTTCGCTGTTGGCGATGTCGCCGCCAGCGATCCGCTTCGTAGCTCAGCGCGTAACTGGGGATTCCGAATTGTCGTGTCCAACGTGAAGGAACTTGTCCGTGGCCGGCCGTCGAAACTCAAGACCTACAAAGCCTCTGAGTATCGGTGGGGATCAATCCTCGGCCTTCAGGAAGAGGGACTTACCGTCGTGCAGCCGAACGGGAAGCGTTTCCGCATTCCGCGCAAACTTGCTGAGCCTTTGCTTTTCAGCGTGTTCGTGCAACGGGTGCTCTACGGCGGACTCCGTAAGAAGTAGGAACAATGTCTTTTCCTGACTCTCCCGGTGACGCCACACCAATCTTTTGGCATGTTGACGACATCGACTGGACAGAAGTCCAACGTCAACAGAACGCTGATAGTTCGGTCTCTGTCGTGCGTGAGAAGTGGCCAATCATTCGGCCCGACTTTCTTTCTGCGCACGTGCATTACGAATCAGGGATGGTGGTGCGCCGCCACGGACACCGAAGCAACCACGTCGTGTTCGTGCTTGGGGGCAGCGGATGGATCGGGACAGAACCCTGCGAACCTGGAACCCACATCCACGTACCACTCGGTTCTGCATTCGGTCCGATCATCGCCGGACCTCACGGACTCACCTGCTGGGAACTGAGCTTTGGTGAATTCGGCGGTTGGGGCGATCAACCAGAGTTATATGCCAACGAAATCGCTGCACGAGGCATCACTCCCCTTCCTGATCCGCCGCTCGACATTGGCGAATGGTTTGTCGACCCGCGCGGCGACTGGGGCGGCGAACGACCATCACCGAAAGTCGAGGGCCTGAACTCGGTGATGACTCATGTTCGCGACTACGAGTGGTACGGCGTTCCCCGCAAGAAACTGCTCGTTGATGAACCACGTTTCACAAGTGCGTATGTTGAGTTGCCACCACTCGCGACATACGACAACGAGTCGAACTCTGGTCAACGTGTGATTTGGATCGTTGAGGGCGGAGCGACCTTTGGTAATCGTTGGTGCCCTGCCGGTACACATATCGAACTCCCGCCTGCGGCTTCGACAGGAACAATCACTGCCGGTGACAAAGGCGTGCTGTTCCTTGAACTCACTGATCTCGCCTGATCTAGGACGCGTGATCGAGCGCTAAACGCCACAGACCGTCCTCGCCGCGATGCAGCACGGTTGTGCTTCGTGATTTCGCCGAATGACGCGTGCCATCGGAGAGCGAAAAGTTCGTCGTACTTGAGCCATGGCAGTAGGCGTACTCGCCAACGACTTCGAACATCTCTGACTCGTGAAAAACAACCTCGATATCGGAGAGGAACTGATAGGTCGCCGCTACCGCCGCTTCGATCCCTGCCCGACCAACGACGACCTGTTCACTACCTGGCTGCACATAAACCGCTTCTTCTTCATAGAGCGCAGCAACCTGAGACGCGTCACCGCTTTCGTAGGCGATTTTGAACATCAACTCGAAGTCTTCTGGTGTCGTTGAACCCATCGATGCCATTCCCCCATGCACGGTTACGTCTCGTATATTCGACGCTATGGCCTTCGTTCTACCATCCATCGACTTCGCCGAGTTCCACGACACCGTCTCAAAGTCGGCATCCATCGGTTCCGAACGTTTCAATCAGCTCACGCCGATTACGTTCGTTCTGCCTGACGGCAAGGCCGTCACCTATCGCGTCGATAGCGGATGCGTTGAATGGTCCTTCGGAACTGCCGACGACGCTGGCACCGTCATCGCAATCGACGCGTTCTCGTTCGGCGCGTTCGCAATGGAATATTTGACCGCACCCGCACTCCAAATTCAGCAACGAATCCAATTCGAAACTGGAACCTATGGAGATTTCGACGTCTGGGAACCACTGCTTCGACTCCTCTATACCGGGCGCCCGCTCTATGAACCATCGGCGATCAATCGCACCAACCTTGATCGGGTTTTCCATTGGGGAACCGACTCCCTTCCGGAGATCGGTTCCTTTTACAACGAGCACGGATTCGCGGTTGTCCGCGGTGTCTTCAGTGCGAACGAAGCAGCTTCCTTCGATGTCGAAATCGACAGGCTCGCCGCTGAGGCAACCGCAGACGACGGAGATTCATGGTGGGTGACGTCAGAAGGCGGTGAAGAGCACGTTTGCCAACTCCACTACACAAGCCTCGCCTCACCTCTCATCGATCAACTTGAACACGATGCCCGCATCAAGGAACTCGTTGAGTCCATAAACCCTGAACTTGTTGCCCATCCAGAGATCGGAAACGGGCACTTCGCTGTACTCAAGAATCCCGGGGTCACCGGAGGCCTCACGGATCTCGCTTGGCATGTCGATTGTGGTTTGGGCGGACACTCGATCCTGTGTCCGTCATTGCATATTGGCGTGCAGGTTCGCGAAATGACTGCCGAGTCAGGGCCGATGATGTTCCTCGCTGGCTCACACAAAACTTCGTCGGTTCGCCCGAGCCGTGAACAAGAGCTGTCCTGGCCGGTTGTCACCGTGAGCGCACAACCAGGCGATGTGACGCTTCACAGCCCCGACGCCGTGCACGCAGCACCGCCGCCCACCGGCACCGTCGACGGCCGTCGAACGATCTACTTGTCGTTCGGACGCCCCGAGCTTTCTGAGGTCTTCGGATTCAAAGAGGGCTACGACCATTTGGTGTTCAACAACGACGGACATGCCGAATTCAAAAGTTGAAGTGGCCTCGTTGTCGAATCTGCGTTCCAAACAACGGCGAGAAGAGAGTTGGTTCTGCCGCTTTGCCGCTAACTCGTGAACTTCGGAACGGCTTCTTCGGAGTCGCTCGAATCACTTTGCAAAAGCTGCGCCCAATCAGCTTCTGAACCGAAGCGGAACATGCCCGAGGTCGAAGATGTCGATGATGACCCTGTCGGCTGCAAGCGCTTTGCGCTTCTCTCCTGCGTGAGCAAGTCCTGGAGCTGCTGCACGATCCCAGAAATGCGCGGCGTTGCCATGAGTCCCGGATCAGAAGCAATGTTGCGAAGCTCCAACGGATCTTCCGACGTGTTGTAGATCTCAAGCTGATCGGGAACAGCGGACTGTTTCAAAGTTGTGTTCGCAGCCTTCGGACCCGGTCGTTGTGTGACGCCATCAACAATCGTCTGCGCGTCACGACTATTTGGAGTGCTCCAAAAATTTGGGTTGTCGAAATAACGCGTGTACTTCCACCGCTCCATCTGCCCCAAGGGCCCCGTCGGGAGATTTGCGACAACGGTTTCGAGATGACACGGCTGCACGACCGCTTCGTACATCGTTCCATTCCAACCAACTTGCTTGGCGCCACGCATCGGCTCGTCATCAGTCATGAAGTACTGGGGATCATTTGCAATCGAAGATTCCGTCGAAAGACCAAGCAAGAAATCAGACAAATCACGACCGGGTAGCGGTTGCACTTGGGTGTGAGTTTGCGAGAGTTGCGAAAGAAGTGCCGACTGATCAAGACCTGCGAGTCCAAGCATCGTGGGCAGGAGGTCGGCGTGACTTGTGAGCACGTCAGTTGTTCCCCCCGACGGGAAGACCACCGGATTGTGGATCACGAACGGAACCTTCATCACTTCGTCATAGGCAACATGCCACTTCTGATGCAGACCACCGTGCGAACCAAGCAGATCGCCGTGATCGGAGAGGTAAATGATGATCGTCTCGCGGTAGGTCATGTTGTCCGCGGTTACTGCATCAATCACCGCTTTGATATGTGCATCAACTGTCTTTTGCAACTGGTAGTAGAAGCGCTGATAGTCAGAGTTCGTCAGTGTTGGCTGAAGCGACTTCGGATAGGTCTCGCCGTAACTTGCTTGCGCATCAGGCTTTTGCGAAAGATCATCAGTGAACGTTTGTGCCCACGCAACGGGATCAAAAAGATCAGTAGGCACATTTGAACCGTTCAGTTGCCCCTGAAGATTCAACGAAGTTGATGGACTCCGTTGACCCGCGAGCAACGCGAGTTGCCCCCAAAGCACGATGTCATGCGGATCAACAAAGGAGGCAACCGCCAACCATGGGTTCTGCGAATTGCGAAGGTTTTGCATGAGTTCGACGCTTTGCTCGGCAAAAGCGTCATCACGACCACCGCCGCCAGGCGCTGACGAACCGGAATCCATGGGGTTGGAACCATGCGGTTCGGGTCCAATCCAGCCAGTGAATCCAAACTCATCCAACATGTCTGCTTGGAGATAGATGTTCTCTGCTGTCAGGTTGCGGGTTCCGTCTGCGTTGTACGCAGGAAATGGCTGATGGGTACCGGGCGTATAGAGATCGGCGTCGGAAACGTGCCACTTTCCTTTCCAATAGGTGTCGTATCCACCTGCACGGAACCAACTTCCCATTGTGGGAACCGTTGTCGGGTCTAACCAATAGAGATCTTGTTCAAGCGCTGACTTTGCAATGCCCGAGGTTTGCGTGACGCCGTGCAGCGATGGGTACTGGCCCGTGAGGAGCGACGTTCGGCTCGGGGCGCATGCAGTCGCCATGATGTGGTGATTGCGAAATGACATACCGTTCGCCATGAGTTGGTTCTGCGCCGGAAGATTCGACGCACGCCAAGAGGCAAGCGCGGCCGATTCGTACGAAACCGGGAATCGCTGTTCATCGACGATGATCACGAGGAAATTTGGTTGGGTCGTGAGCGGTCCGCGCGGGACAAAGGTTCGCGGAGCGATCGTCGGCGCCGTCGGCGTTGCGCCAGACGGGGCGACGCCAGCAGCCATTGCTGCGGCAGCAACTCCGAGAGCACCAGCGCCCTTCAAGACCTGTCGGCGCGTCACCGATCCTTCAGGAACTGACTCTTCACCACACTCGGTCACGACGGCGCCTCCTCAATCCAAAGCCGAAACTCTACGCGCTGGCCAGAACCCCCAACCGCCGCACGTACACCCTTGATAGCGAACGGAAAGAGCGGGCCTAGGAAACTCCCAGGCCCGCTCGTTCATGCAGTTGTTGTTCAGTGCTGGTACCGCAGATCGAACTACGGCATCAGGACGCCGTCGATGACATGGATGACGCCGTTGCTACCAACAATGTCGGTCTTCACAACGTTGACCGTGTTGCCCTTGGCGTCAGTGATGGTGACCTTGCCGCCATTGACATTGATGGTGAGTTCTTGACCGTTCACGGTCTTGACCTTGCCTGGCTTCACGTCCTTGGCCAGAACTTCACCGGCAACGACGTGGTAGGTGAGGATCGACTTGAGCTGTTCCGGTGTGAGCGATGCAAGCGTTCCTGCGGGGAGCTTCGCAAATGCTTCGTTCGTAGGTGCAAACACCGTGAATGGGCCCTTGCCCGAGAGGGTTTCCACGAGACCAGCGGACTTCACTGCGCCAACAAGGGTCGAGAAGTCGGCGTTGCCAGCAGCAATGTCAACAATGGTTTCGGACTTCATCGGGGCTGTTGTCGATGCGCTCGACTTTGCCGTTGTGTCAGACGAGCTTGACTTCGAGTCGCTACTGCAAGCGACGGCACCGAGCGTCAATGACGCTGCGACGATGAGACCACCAACAACTTTGAGGGGGCGAATAGACATGCGGAGCTCCTTGGGTTTTCAGCACCGTGATGTGCTTCACCCCTACTCCGAAGCCAACCCCCGATCCGGATGACGCAGATCGAAAGTTTTTTGAGTTTCCGAAAATCAGATCAAGCGACCTGTTGCCATGGGGTTCGAGGTCGGCGAGACACTCCCCTGAACTGGCTCACGAGTAAGAGCAAGTTCAGTCACTGCTCCGTCGATCGCGACCAATGACATCTCTGGATTCGAACCCAGCATGCCGAGCGACACCATCGTGCCGTTGGCTGCTGACCAGAGTTGATAGGTCTCGTTGTCGGGAAGCGCTGGGAGAGGATCAGACATAACGAAACCATGGCCTGATGCATCCACGATGACTCGAACTTCCATCGTGTTGTCAGGATCGGTCAAAACGCCCTGCCGAGTACCAGGTTTCGTCGCTGCGTCGTTGGCCATCGCAGTCATTGACGCCACCGAATCGGTGGGGCTCGATGATCGAGTGACGCTGATGAGCCCGGCGCCGATAACAAAGACAACAGCAACGGCTGCTGCTGCGAGGAACAACGGCCGACCCAGAGATGGTCGGGCAGCTCTGCGTTGAGTCGCAGTCTTCGAAGTGGAACCACCGGCGACAGCAGTTGGTTCGATCTTGGATTGGATCGACTCCCACAATCCGGCGGGCGGAGCGAGGTCGGCACGAGCGCCGAGCGCATCAGAAGCCACCCTCAGGCGTTCAATTTCCGCTGCAATCTGCGGATCGGCTGCAGCAGCGCGCTCAACTCGACGACGTTCAACATCGTCGACGGCATCGAGCACGTAGACACCGAGAAGTTCGGAGACGTCGTCGGATCCGGAGTTCACATTCGAATACTCGCTCATCGCTCCTCCTCCGGTCCACCATCTTCAAGTAACGACGACAAACGTCGAAGTCCCGTTCGAATCCGACTCTTTACTGTCCCCTCGGGAAGATCCAGTCGGACAGCAACGTCGCGATAGGAAGCGCCGCCGTAATAGGCCAACACGATTGGGCGACGCTCATCCGGATCGAGCGACTCGAGCGCACGGCGGATCCGATCAGACTCAAGAGAAGCAACGACATCAGATTCGAGGTCTTCGATTGGCCTCACGTCAACAGCAACGGAACGATCCTCACGTTTCCGTCGCGCCTCTTCCGACCGGACTCGCTCAACAGATCGACTGTGGGCTTGACGCTGAAGAAACGACCGCAAGGTTCCGCGATTTGGATCGAACCGACGCGGCTCATTCCAGAGCCGCAGGAACAGTTCCTGCGTGACGTCTTCAGCTAGCGAATCATCGCCAAGGACCCTGCGGCTCAGTCCATAGACCGCGCCGCCATGCTGCCGATAGACCTCGGCCAATGACTCAGGATCACGGTTGATAATCCCCGCGATCAAGTCAACGTCCGTCGCGATCGCTAAAACTGGGGCAGAGGTTCGACGAAGAGGCATAGGACGCGACCCCCACCGTGGCACAAACTGGGCGTTCTGAGGCATCGGGACAGAGAGATCTCGGTGGTTTTCCCTCTCAAGCGGCAGAAGCGTCACGCCTCTACTCCGATCCTGAGGTCAAAAACGGATGATGGCCATCCGAAGTAGGTTCGCCCCCACTTTGCGATGCACAGTCGCCTGCGACGGAGATTTCTGATGACTTCAGTTCAAGACACCACGCCGAAGATGCCCCGTGCGGCAATCGTCATGCGGCGGACGGGCATTGCTCTTGCCCTCTTTTCGCTGATCATCGTGCCGGCGGCCGTGCTGCTCATCATCACGAAACAACCCTCAGCGACCTACGCAGCAATGGGCGCACTGATCGGCGCATTTGCGCTGCTTGCGGGCGGCCTCCGCGTTGGCATCCTCACGTCGCTGGTTGCTGCACTACTCGCGCCGCTCGCAATCGTCGCTGGCCTCTCGCCCATTACCGGTGCGGTCCTGATGATTCTGATGACACTCATGGTTGGGCGCCTCTCGCTGTTTGGTCTGCACCGCGCAAGCATGCTCGTACCAATTTTCTTGGCCTGGCCGATGCTGTCGCCGATTCCGTGGCTTCCCCGAATGGAACTCGGGCAACTCAAAACCATCATCACCAATAACGGACTGACGCTGTCCGATGCATTGAGCAAGGCTCAAGCCAGTGGAAGCGGAGGCGGATCCTCCAGTTCAAACGCCACCACCATTCATCACGCCATGGTCGACCTGCGTCTCGACACCACGTATCTCACATGGGTCATCGTCTTTTTCTTTGTCGGAGCGATTGTCCCTGTCGTGCTCCTGCACTTCGTCCTCCGCAAGCGCGATCTTCCGACGCCCAAACCAAACCCGCGCAGCGAAGCGCTCAATTACACGATCACGATCTGCGTCTTAACCGGCGTGGCGATGTACTACTTCATTGACCACCCCAAGCAAACCTCGGGATCATTCTTCATCGCCACGATCCTTGTGCTGACTCAAGTTGGCAGCGATATTGAGTGGAAACTCACGCTTCAGCGTGTGCTTGGAACGTTTGGAGGCCTTGTTGCGCTCATCGGACTCATGGCGCTCATGGGACACGCGAAGTACACCGAAGTGGTCGGCATTCCAATGCCCGTCAACTTGTACATCGTCGGTGCAGTGTTTGGCGTGGGCGCAATCATCGCGAAATTCAGTCCGCGTCAATGGATCTATTACATCCTCATCACGCCTACCGCGGCGCTACTCAACGCGTACACCATGAGTGCGGCCAGCGATATCGGCAAACAGCGTTTGGTCGACAATCTCGTTGGCGCCGCGCTTGTCATCATCGCAGCAGGCATCACCATTGGTGCCGGTCGCCTCAGAGCAGCGAGTACGCAGAACGACACTGCAGTCGTGCACTCGTAGACCTGCCTCAAAGAGCAATGCCGCAACGTCCTGACGGAGCGAATGGCGCTCCCGCCCCGAACGAAACCACCGAGCGAGAACCTCATGAAACGTGACTACCAATTCCGCAACGTTGTTGTGATCGCTCTTGCGCTCGGCTTTGCACTCATTGCACCACTCGTGTTTGCGTCATGTTCGAGCTCAAGTAATTCCGCGCCTTCAAGCTCCGCATCGGAGTCTTCTAGATCATCGTCCTCAACATCGCCAGCGTCGGCTACCGGCGATTTGATCGTGAACACCTGGGTCGGACCACCAGCCGACACAACGAAACTTCCGATCGGTACTTCAAAGGTGTCTCTCACCGGCGCCTCGGTTGGAGGACTCTTCGCGTGCGACGCAGGGAACTCCCGGGGCGGTGGCGCTCATGCCGCCGGCCCGTGGCTCAATGAAACCGCAGGCACTTGGGACCTGACCAAGAAGATTTCGGTTCAGGGAGCGGTTTCCTGGCCAATGGCGTCGTATTCGGAAACGGTCAGCGGTTCGACACGCAACATCACGAGCAATGGACTTCCGGTTGGTGAGGTCACGGGAACATTCCCCATCGCCTCAAGCGACCCTGCCTACGCGTATGACCGAAATCCAAATCGAATTGCCAGCAGTGACGTGAAGCTTTCACTTCCGGTGAACCCAACCGCCGCAGTCACACCGACGTGCCTTGGTAAGGGTCGTGTCGGCGTCTTAAAGAACGGGGTCTCGCTTTTTGCCTCGCTCGATGAACTCAATCGCGACGCCGTTGCCTACGAAACTCAAGACAAATGCGACGGACACCCGCAGCGAACCAGCGTGTACCACTACCACGACATCCCCTCCTGTATTCGCAACGCCGCCACCGGATCTTCCACCGTTGTTGGCTATGCCTACGACGGCTACCCCATCGTCGTCGAGCGTGACGCCAGCGGGAACCTTCCGACCAACGCTGACCTTGACCAGTGCCACGGGCGAACCTCACGCATCAATCTCGACGGCAAAGTTGTCGAGATGTACCACTACTCCGCCACTTCTGAGTTCCCCTACTTCATCGGGTGCTTTCGGGCGTCGGCGGTTTCGTAGACCCGTCGTCTCAGAGCCCATCGTCTCAGAACCCGTCGTCGCTGCATTCGCCTTTCCGAAACACTGGTTTCTCGAGGTGTTCGGGCAGGGTTGACCGACTCCACCCGTTCGGGGAGTGCACGGTGAATGCGCCGTCTTCGGCGAATTCCATTCGGTAACCGGGTTTATGAAACTCGCGATGGTGCGTGCCGCATAACAACACCATCCGGTCGACATCGGTTTTTCCTCCATTGATCCAGTGATCGACATGATGGACATCGCAGAATTTCGGTTTTGTACGACATCCCGGTGCTCGACAATGCCGGTCTCGGGCAACAATCGCTTTTCGTTGCCAGGGTTTCGCAGTTCGTTCGCTTCGACCCATCCGCAGCACCTGCGAACCGTTTGTAAGCAACGCATGCACAACCGAGTCACACGACAGTGCCGACATCGCTGTGGCATCAACCAGCATTCCTTCACCAGTCACACCATCGCCATGCAAGCTCAACGCATCAGCGAACCAGGCCTTCTCGGCAGATGACCATTCGTTGCGTTCGGCCAACACGTCGACATCTGCCAGC
>Ga0222712_10006353_pt1 | contig 11697 bp, 13 predicted proteins | sample C33_657DmetaG_FD_165043 | JGI IMG/M metagenome (GOLD analysis project Ga0222712, IMG submission 165043) | Estuarine water microbial communities from San Francisco Bay, California, United States - C33_657D | ecosystem: Environmental > Aquatic > Marine > Unclassified | place: USA: California... | reverse complement strand
GATGATGGAAGAATTGAAGTGATTGAAGCCTATAGAGTTCAGCACTCTCAACACAAGTCTCCTTGTAAGGGTGGTATTCGTTTTAGCTTGGCTGTGAATCAGGATGAGGTAATGGCATTGGCTGCATTAATGACTTATAAATGTGCCATTGTGAATGTGCCATTTGGTGGTGGTAAGGGTGGTATTAAAATTAGCCCTCGTTCTTTAAGTCCTTATGAATTAGAAAAAATCACTAGAAGATATACTGCAGAATTAGTAAAGAAAAACTTTATAGGTCCTGGTATTGATGTGCCTGCTCCAGATTATGGTACAGGTGAAAGAGAAATGGCATGGATTGTAGATACTTACCAATCTTTGAAGCCAGGTGAAATTGATGCTGCTGGTTGTGTAACTGGTAAGCCTATTTCATTAGGTGGTGTAAGAGGAAGAAAAGAAGCAACTGGCTTAGGTGTATTCTTTGGAGTTAGAGAAGTGTGTTTAATGCCCGATGTAATGAAAAAACAAGGCCTAGAAGTAGGTATTGAAAATAAAAATGTAATTGTGCAAGGTTTGGGTAATGTGGGTTATTATTCTGCAAAATTCTTTAGAGAAAATGGAGCTAAAGTAATTGCCATTGCAGAGTACGAAGGAGCTATTTATAATGCGAATGGTTTAAATGAAGAAGAGGTTTTCCAACATAGAAAAGCTACTGGAAGTATTTTGAATTTCCCAGGGGCGACTAATATTGAAAAGAGTAGTGATGCATTAGAATTAGACTGTGATATTTTAATTCCTGCAGCATTAGAAAATGTAATTGATGCTAATAATGCACCAAAGATTAAAGCAAAAATTATAGGTGAAGCAGCAAATGGTCCATTAACACCTGAAGCGGATGATATCTTATCTAAGAAAGGTGTATTGGTTATTCCAGACATGTATTTAAACGCAGGTGGTGTAACTGTTTCTTATTTCGAGTGGTTAAAGAACCTAAGCCATGTTAGATATGGTAGATTAGAGAAAAGATTTACAGAGAATGCGAACATTAATATCTTAAACCAAATTGAAGAATTAACTGGTAAGAAAGTAACAGAGTCTGAAAAGAATGCCATTGCTCATGGTCCAGATGAAATTGATTTAGTGCATAGTGGTTTAGAAGAGACTATGATTACTGCAACTAGAGAGATCATGCAAATTTGGAAAGACAATCCATCTATTCCAGATATGAGAACTGCAGCCTATGTATGTGCTATTGATAAAGTAGGAACTTCTTATGCAGAGTTAGGTATCTTCCCTTAATAGATAGCTAATTAATTTTTAAATATAATCGGGGAGACTTTGCAGATAATGCAGTTTCCCCGTTTCTATTTCAGCCCCATAGGTTGTGTGTCCGTTAGTCATCACTAAATAACTAGCTGCTACAATTTGCTGGTATTGTAATATTTGCTCCAATGTTTTTTCGGTGATAGGAACATTGGCTTCTTTACATTCAATTAAGATCCAAGGAGCATCGTTTTTATACACTATAATATCAAAACGTTTTTTAAGCTCTCCCAATAAAATGGTTTTCTCAATAGCTATTAATGCTGCTGGGTATTGTTTTACTTGAATTAAATATTGAATAAAATTTTGTCTAACCCATTCTTCAGGTGTAAGTATTACCCAGCTTTTTCTAATAGGATCAAAGATATTGTCTTTGCCTGCCTCTTTTTGGATTTTAAAAGGAAATTCTGGGTAGTTAATAGAGATCATTTGCAAGTCGACTAAAATTCGTAATTTTATATATTCACTCTATTCAAAGATAAGCACTCAAATATGAAAACTAAACAAGAAATAGTAGACAATTGGTTACCTAGATATACTGGGGCTAGTTTAGATCAATTTGGTAAATATATTTTATTGACCAATTTTAGTAACTATGTAAATATGTTTGCTGAGCAAAATAAGGTAGAAGTGATTGGTAGAGATAGACCCATGCAATGCGCTACGGCAGATGGTATCACTATTATTAATTTTGGAATGGGTAGCCCTGGTGCTGCAACCATAATGGATTTATTAACGGCTATACAACCAGAAGCAGTTTTGTTCTTAGGAAAATGTGGAGGATTGAAGAAAAGAAATACTATTGGGGATTTAATTTTACCTATTGCAGCTATAAGAGGAGAGGGTACTTCTAATGATTACTTCCCTGCAGAAGTTCCAGCATTACCTGCCTTCGCATTACAAAAAGCTATTTCAACAACTATCAGAGATAATAATGTTGATTATTGGACAGGAACTGTATATACTACTAACCGAAGAGTATGGGAACATGATGATGAATTTAAAGAATACCTAACTAAGATTAGAGCTTATGCCATTGATATGGAAACAGCCACCATTTTTACAGTAGGCTTCTATAATAAAATTCCAACTGGCGCATTACTTTTAGTAAGTGATTCACCAATGATTCCAGAAGGTGTCAAAACAGAAGCAAGTGATTCAAAAGTGACTGCAGAATTTGTTGCAAGACATTTAAACATTGGAATAGAATCTTTGAAGCAATTAATTAATAACGGACAGACTGTTCGCCATCTGCAGTTTTAAAAAAAATTAAAGAATTTAATTTTTTTTAAAACTTACTCTAGTTTGATTTTTTTTGATTCACTTCTTAAAAAGAAAAAAATGCTATATTTTTTTCTTTTTTTTATAAGAGGCTAGTCTTTCCACAAGAAAGGGAACAAAATGTAGGCTAATGCGACTATCATGATGTCAAATCCGCATAGCAGGCCAATCATTTGCGCTAATCCATTTTGTACAATATCAGAAAAAGCAATATTGGCTATCTTCATCAATAACATTAATTGAGGTATAATTAATGGGAAGCCCAGTATAGCCATAATAGCGGAGGGCTGTGAAGCTTTGGCTGCAATGGCAGCTAAGAAACTAAATACCAAACTCAAACTAATACCGCCTAAACAAGCCATACCAAAGAACAATAAGCCATGTTCCAATGGGTTGCCTAATAAAATAGTGAAAAGTAATAAGCTTAAGCCACTCATTAAGATCATGAGTAAGCTATTATAAATTAGTTTGGAAAATATAAATTGAACAGGGCTGGCAATGGTATAGAAATACAACATACGCCCTTTGCCTTCTTGAATAAAACTTCTCGCTACAGCATTGATACAAATAAACAAAAGAATTACCCAATAAAGACCATTCCAAACCTTGTCTTCAGGTTGTCCCATACTTAAGTAAATCACAAATGTGGTAGAAGCAATGTATAATAAAACACCAAAAAATGTATACTGCTGCCTAAACTCAATTAAGATATCTTTTTTGAGTAGGGTGTATATATTATTTAATGATTTATTCATGCTATTTTATTTTGAAGCACAAATTCGGCATCTTGGTTCGTAATTGTTTTTTTCTCCTAAAACCACTGTACCTTCTTCAGTGCTAGTTCTGTAAGATACATTGGCTAAATGACCACATTGAACGCAGATTGCGTGTAGTTTGGTAATAAAATCTGCAATGGCTAGTAGCTGTGGCATTGGACCAAATGGCTTGCCTAAATAATCCATATCTAATCCAGCAACAATCACTCTTTTGCCTTTGCTTACTAATGCTTCACAAACTCTGATTACCTCTTCATCAAAAAACTGTGCTTCATCAATACCTACTACATCGGCATGCTCCGCCAACATCAATATATTAACAGCTTTGTCAACTGGGGTAGAAACAATGGTATTAGCATCGTGACTTACTACTTTGGTTTTATCATATCTAGTATCTGTGGCAGGTTTATACACTTCCACTTTCATATTGGCAATCTGAGCTCTTTTTAATCTTCTGATTAATTCTTCGGTTTTACCGCTGAACATGCTTCCGCACACTACTTCGATCCAACCTCTTTTCTCACTTGATAAATGCTGTTCAATAAACATAACAATATTTGGATAAATTTATACGTTAACTTTAATAGTCTTCAACCCCTCAAAAGTAAACATTAGAATGGAAAGAGTAAAAGCTTTGGCCGACAAATTCAATCAACAATTAGCACAAAATGCAGATTCTGCTGTTTTGAGACAAACTGCCATTCAAATATTGTCAGAATTAGAAGCTATGCCCCTGGTTGAGCAACTTCCCAATAATGTTTCTGTGATTATGCCTTCTGTAGATTATACCGTTGCAGAACCCGTTAAAATGGTTGAAACAGTTATTGTTGAAAAGCCTAAGGAAGTATTTGTTATTGAAAAAGAGGAAATAGTTGCTCCTAAAGTAGAACCAATTGAAGCTAAAAAAGAAGTAGCAGAAAAAATTGCTTTAGAACCTATTAAAGATTTAAGAGGTGCGATTGGAATTAATGACAAGTTTCAGTTTATGGAAGAATTATTCAATAAAGATGAATCTTTATTTGAATCCAGTATTAAAACAATTAATGCTTATAAAAACTTTGCCGAAGCCCAATTCTGGATCAAGCAAAATTTAAGAATCAAATACAATTGGGTAGAGGATTCAAGAACCGTAATGGCTTTTGATCAATTAGTTAAAAGACGTTTCTCTTGAAGAATAGATAAAGTAGCATTGGTGGCACCTGCATTATCATTCACATAATTGGCAGCTTTATTGCCCATCTCTTTTAGTATGGTATTATTAGATAACAAGCTTTCTATGGCATCTTTTAATTCATTTGCATTTTGAATTTGCATACCACCTCCAGCATTTCTAAGTCCAATAGCTTCTCTATATTTTTCATCATTAGGTCCCCATATTACTGGTATACCAAAAGCTGCAGGTTCTAGTACATTGTGAATGCCATCTTTGGTAAAACCTCCACCAGTATAGCTTATTGTGGCATATTGATATAAATTTCTTAAAATACCTATTCTATCTACAATGATAATACTAGGAGTATTTTGCTGAATAGTATTTTTGGCAATAGTTGCTTCCCAATTGGTTAATGTAATAGCATTAGGATGGATTTTCATTGCTGCTTCAATAGATTTTGGATCTACATGATGTGGGACAATGATCCAATTTAAGCTAAGTGGTTCAATAATTTTTGCCATCAAATAATGATCGCTTTCCCAACTACTTCCAACTATAATGGTAGGGTTATTGGATAAATTTTGCATCCAATCAAAAACTTGTTTGTTTTGAACCGTATTAATCACCCTGTCAAATCTTGTGTCACCAGTGATAAAAATTTGATTGCTAGGATATATTGGTTCAATCAATTTTGCAGAGATTTTATCCTGCACTAGTATATTACTAAATAGTTGTAAAATATTTTTATAGAACCCGCCATACCATTTAAAGAAAATCTGATCTGCTCTAAAAATAGCAGCTACTAAAATAGTAGGAATAGATTTTTCTTTTGCAACTTTTAAATAGTAAAACCAAAATTCATATTTAATAAATAGAATTAAACTTGGTTGTATGGTTTCGATAAATTTATTAGCAGCATCTGGTCCATCTAAAGGAAGATAAGTTACCACATCTACCGATGGATCATTCTTTCTATTTAAGTAGCCAGAAGGAGAGAAGAAAGTTAGCCAAATTGCGTAAGAAGGGTATTTTGATTGAATAGACTCAATAATGGGAAGACCTTGTTCAAATTCTCCATAAGAAGCTGCATGAATCCAGATGATAGGCTGATCTATTTTCGCCTTTGCTTTTTCAACCTCCTCCCAAACCTGGTTTTGTCCAATACACCAATCCTTGGCCTTTTGGTTAAAAATGGCCAATAGGCTAGCGATTTTTGGGTATAAAAACAGGAATAGTTTGTACAATACCATACGGGGCAATTTAGGGTTTTTATTGTAATTTTGACCAAATTTTAATGGATGCGAAAAATTCAAATGGTAGATACTAAAACACAGTATCTGGCTATCAAAGATGAGGTGGATGCTGCGATACATGAAGTATTGGATTCGGCTGCATATATTAACGGAAAAGCGGTTAAAGATTTCTCACAACATTTAGCAAGCTATTTGGATATTCAGCATGTGATTCCATGTGCAAACGGCACGGATGCTTTACAAATTGCCATGATGGCTTTAGGGCTTCAACCAGGGGATGAAGTAATTACTCCTTCTTTTACTTATATCGCTACCACCGAGGTTGTGGCTTTATTAAATTTGAAACCAGTTTTTGTAGATGTTGATCCTGTAACTTATTGCATGGACATAGAGAGTTTGAAAAAAGCCATTACACCAAAAACCAAGGCAATTGTTCCAGTACATTTATATGGTCAAGCTGCCCCAATGGAAGAAATTTTAGCCATTGCAAAGCAACATAATATTTTTGTGATTGAAGATAATGCACAAGCAATAGGTTGTGATCATACTTTTTCTGATGGCACTAAAAAGAAAACTGGAACCATGGGTCATATTGGTGCCACTTCTTTTTATCCTAGTAAAAACTTAGGTGCTTTTGGAGACGGGGGTGCTTTGTTTACAAACGATGCTGCATTAGCTACTAAAATGAGTATGATTGCCAATCATGGTCAATCAGAAAGATATTACCACGATGTGGTTGGGTGTAATTCTCGTTTGGATTCTATACAAGCAGCCATTTTAAATATTAAGCTGAAGCACTTGAATGAATATAATGCAGCAAGACAAGCAGTGGCAGCTTATTATTCAAATGCTTTTGCTTCTATTGAGCAAATAGTTACACCAGCTACTGCATCTTATACATCACATGTGTTTCATCAGTATACCATGCAATTAAAAAATGTGGATAGAGAAAAATTCATCACTCATTTAGCTACTAAAGATATTCCTTGTATGATTTATTATCCAGTACCAGGGCATTTGCAAAAAATGTTTGGTGCGGTGGATACAAGTGTTTGGAATTTACCAGTAACTGATAGTTTAACACCTTGCGTTTGTTCTTTGCCTATTCATACAGAAATGGATGAAGAGCAATTAGCTTATATTGTAGAAGGTGTTCAATCATTTTTTAAAGCCTAATCATTTAAATTAAGTATAAATGAAAATAGCAGTAGTAGGCACAGGATATGTAGGGTTAGTAACAGGAACTTGTTTTGCTGAGACAGGTAATAAAGTGACTTGTGTAGATATAAACCAATCCAAGGTTGAAAAACTTAGTGGTGGACAAATCACTATTTATGAACCAGGTTTAGAAAAGATCTTTCTAAGAAATATCAAAGAGAGCAGATTAAAATTCACTACTCAGTTAGAAGAAGCGATTGAAGATGCAGAGATGATCTTTTTAGCTTTACCTACTCCTCCGGGTGCAGACGGTAGTGCTGATTTAAAATATGTATTGGGTGTGGCGGATCATTTAGGAAAGATCTTAAAAGGATACAAGGTTATTGTAAACAAGAGCACTGTTCCAGTGGGTACTGCAGATAAAGTAAAAGCAGCGATACAACATAATTACAAGGGTGAGTTTGATGTAGTGAGTAATCCAGAGTTTTTAAGAGAGGGTGTTGCTGTGGATGATTTCATGAAACCAGATAGAGTGGTGGTGGGTACCAGATCAGATAGAGCTAAGAAATTAATGAGTGAATTATATGCACCATTTGTAAGACAGGGTAATCCAGTGATCTTTATGGATGAGCGTAGTTCGGAGTTAACGAAGTATGCAGCGAATAGTTTTCTTGCCACTAAGATTTCTTTTATGAACGAGATTGCTCAGTTATGTGAGAGAATGGGTGCTGATGTGGATATGGTTAGAAGAGGTATTGGTAGTGATGACAGAATTGGAAAAAGATTTTTATTCCCTGGTATTGGATATGGTGGATCATGTTTTCCAAAAGATGTACAAGCCTTGGTTCAATCATCTAGTGAAGTGAGTTATGATTTTGAGATCTTAAAAGCTGTGGAGAAAGTAAACGCGAATCAAAAATTACATTTAGTAGAAAAGATCAAAGCATATTACAATAATAACCTTCAAGGAAAACATTTTGCTTTATGGGGTTTAGCCTTTAAGCCTAATACAGATGATATTAGAGAAGCTCCAGCATTAGCCATCATTGCTGCTTTAACAAAAGCAGGTGCTACAGTAACTGCATATGATCCAGAAGCTATGGCAAATGTGAAAGCGCAGATAGGAGATCAAATACAATATGCAAGTAGTCAGTACCAAGCATTAGAAAAATCAGATGCTTTAATTATTGCTACAGAGTGGAGTGAGTTTAGAACACCCGATTTTGAGATGATGGCACAAAAGACAACTAATAAAATCATCTTTGATGGCAGAAACTTATTTGATGTACATAAGATGAAAGAACTAGGATATCATTACGAGAGTATCGGAAGACAACAAGCATAACATGAGTCAAAAAAGAATATTAATTACAGGAGCAGCCGGATTTTTGGGATCGCATTTATGTGATCGCTTTATCAAAGAGGGCTATTATGTAATGGCGATGGATAATTTAATCACAGGTGACTTAATGAATATTGAGCACCTAAGATCCAATGAAAACTTTGAGTTTATCCATCACGATGTTACTAAGTATATTGATATAGAAGGCTCACTAGATTATATTTTACATTTTGCATCTCCTGCAAGTCCCATAGATTATTTAAAGATTCCTATTCAAACACTTAAAGTGGGTGCCTTGGGAACACATAATTGTTTAGGCTTAGCCAAAGCAAAGGGTGCAAGAATATTAGTAGCAAGTACCAGTGAAGTGTACGGAGATCCATTAGTGCATCCACAAACAGAAGAGTATTGGGGTAATGTAAACCCAGTGGGTCCAAGAGGAGTGTATGACGAAGCCAAAAGATATATGGAGAGCATCACTATGGCTTACCATACATTCCACAATGTAGAAACCAGAATCATCAGAATCTTTAATACCTATGGCCCAAGAATGCGCCTGAATGATGGAAGAGCGCTTCCTGCATTTATTGGTCAAGCATTAAGAGGAGAGGATCTAACAGTGTTTGGAGATGGTTCTCAAACAAGAAGCTTCTGTTATGTAGATGATTTAGTAGAAGGTATTTATAGATTATTACTAAGCGATTATAGTCAACCAGTGAATATTGGTAATCCAAATGAGATTAGCTTAAAAGAGTTTGCAGAAGAGGTATTAAAATTAACAGGATCTAATGTGAAGATTGTGTACAAGGATTTACCTGTTGATGATCCTAAGCAAAGACAACCAGATATCACAAAAGCAAAAACCATTTTAGGATGGGAGCCCAAAGTGGATCGTGCAGAAGGTTTACAAAAAACCTATGCTTATTTTAAAGCATTGCCACCAACTGAGTGGACAAAACAACCAAAAGAGTTTACTTCAAAATAATTCAAATGTCCATTCAAAAAATTTTAGTGACTGGTGCTAATGGACAATTAGGTTGGGAATTATCTCAATTGGCTTCGGCTTATCCTAACTATGAATTAGTAATGGTAGATAGATCGGTGTTAGATTTATCTAAACCAGAAACCATTAATGCAGTATTAGATAGCATTGCGCCAGATGCTATCATTAATCCTGCAGCTTATACTGGAGTGGATAAAGCAGAAACGGAAAAAGAATTGGCTTATACAATTAATGCCAAGTCGGTAGAACTGATGGCTGCTTATGCAGCGGCTAAACAAATTCCTTTTATAAGTTATTCAACAGATTATGTTTTTACTGGAGATGCAACTAGTCCTTATACAACAGATACGGCTATTGCACCTTTAAATTTTTATGGCACCACTAAAGCGGATGGTGAGTCTTTAGCATTTGCAGTAAATCCTAATACAATTATTATAAGAACATCATGGGTATTTAGTAGTCATGGAAATAATTTTGTGAAAACCATGATGCGATTCATGAAAGAAAGAGATTCTTTAAATATTGTTGCAGATCAAAAAGGTAGACCCACTTATGCAAAAGATTTAGCTATTGCTACCATGAAGATGATAGAAGCGATTGATGCTGGTAAAACTATGAAAGGCGTTTATCATTTTGCGAATCAGGGAGAAACTACTTGGTTTGATTTTGCTAAAAAAATCCAATCAGTAGCTGGTTTAATCTGTGAGGTGAATCCTATTAAGACAGTAGATTTTCCTACACCAGCTAAAAGACCTGCTTATTCAGTTTTAGATACTTCTAGAATTGAAAAAGAGTTGGACATACAAATCCCCAATTGGGAAACTGCATTACAAGCTTGTTATGATCAAATTATGAAAGCTTCATGAAAAAACAAGCTTTAATCAAACAATTAGCAGAGTCCACTTATGTAATGATTCAGCCTTCGCCCATTCATGGTATAGGGGTGTTTGCAATTAGAGATATTCCAAAAGGAACACAGGATATATTTTCACAAGGATTTGGAGACTGGATTGAAGTAAGTAGAGAAGAGGTGGAAGCTTTGCCAGAACATAGCAGAGCGTTGATAGAGAATCATTGTTTATTTGACGAGAAAAGTTATTTCATTCCAGAGTACGGGTTTAAAATGGTGGACTTGGTGATTTATTTAAATCATTCAGATGAGCCCAATGTTATTTCTATAAATGATGGAGAAAGATTTGAAGCGATTAGGGATATTGCTGTTGGTGAGGAATTATTGGTGGATTATGGGACGATAGTGGAGGGGGAGGAATAGTTATAAATTCTATAACATGATTCTCAACTCCAACTTTCCGCCTAATCCAACTTCTACAAGTCTTTCTAAACTTGAAATACGAACTTCTTTAATATCGTTCTCTATTTTAGATATATAAGATTTTGTAGTGCCTATCTTTTTAGCAAGTTGTTCTTGAGTTAATCCTTTTTTAAGTCTTGCTTCTTTTAGCATGATGCCCATTTTGAAATTTTCGAAACCTTTTTCGTATTCATCTCTTGTTTTGGTTCCAATTTTTCCAAAAAGCTTTTCTTTCATTTCATCCATTGTGGTAATATTCGTTCTCTTTTTCATAATTGTATTTTAATAGTGTTGCTTTAATTATTTCTTGCTTAGGTGTTTTTTCAGTCTTCTTTTGAAATCCATTCAAAATTACAAGTTCGTTTAGTTTATTATAGAAACAAAATATTCGAAATATGTTTGTTCCAGTTTTTATTCTTATTTCATATAAACCATCAGAATTAGTTATCCTCTTAAAATATTTTGAAGGAACAATTAAAACATGTTCTACAAATTCTATTGTCCATGAAATTTTTATTTGCACCCTAGGCCTTTGACTATTTACAAATTCATTGAAATAGTCTTTATAAAAGACCGCCTTTCTAACTTTTGAATTGTCTTTCAAGTGTGAAGTTATTATAAGTTGCCCAAAAGGGCAACTTAATTTTAATAATATATTTACAGGAGCATATTAATAAAATAGGAAATGGTGAAATTGAGTAGAAATACTTTGAACTTGGCTAGTCTTAAGAATAGAATGCTTCTTTATTTATTAGATCCAAATACTATCATCTTAAATCCATAAATAAATAGACCTAAACCCCATATAATCAGTGACATAAATAATATATCTATCACAAATGATTTTGTATTTGTAATAGGGTCGGAATCAATTATCGCAAGAAAAATAGTGATAGCCAATGCAATTATATAGCCTAGAATAAATTTAACACTGGTCTTCATTGTTCAAATATAAGAAAGGATTGGCCTCGCTGCGCTCGGCCTTCCTTTAAGAGGGAAAATCCCAACATAAAATGAAGAAGCCTAAACTAGTTCTGCTAGTTTTATGTGCTCAGTCGCCAATTGCTTCGCAATTTTTTCAAAACTCAGTATAGTCAAATCTCGAGCAAGCTCGGCTTTG
>Ga0222712_10006352_pt1 | contig 11698 bp, 9 predicted proteins | sample C33_657DmetaG_FD_165043 | JGI IMG/M metagenome (GOLD analysis project Ga0222712, IMG submission 165043) | Estuarine water microbial communities from San Francisco Bay, California, United States - C33_657D | ecosystem: Environmental > Aquatic > Marine > Unclassified | place: USA: California... | reverse complement strand
TCTGGTTTGCTTGGTGAGTATGCTTCTGAAACCCATCTACATTTACCATACGGCATTTATGTTGCCAATATTTGTTTTACTGCATTAATGAATGCTTTATTATGGTTTTATGTAAGTAACCCCAAGCATGATATTTTAACACATAAAATTTCAAGAGAGAGAATTTTATTAGGATTTTACTTCACCCTTGTTGTACCTATTTTATTTGTAATCTCTTTTGTGGTTTCATTGTACGAACCAACTATTGGCCGTTTAATTCCAATCTTAATTCCAATTGTATTAAAATACGGAATGACAGGATTAACTGCTAGAGCAGCAGCCAATGAAAAAAAACTATAAAAATTAAAAAATCAAAATGAGAAAAATATTTGTAATAGTATTATGTTGTTTTCATGCTACTAGTTATACTCAGGTGAGCTATAGTGCTGTTAATTTAAGAGACTCGTTAAAAAAACTAACTATTACAAATGATCCAAATACACAAGTTGATATTTTGATGAATATTTCAACAAATTATGCTTATTTCAAAGGCGACTCCGGAATGCTGTTCCTTAATAAAGCTAAAAATGTTTCAATAGAAAATAATTTGATAGATAGATTACCACTTATATATTTTTATATGAGTAGTTGCAATTCAAATACACTTGGAAATTATCCTGCAGCATTGTATTACTCTTTAGAAACATTAAAGGCTGCAAATCAAATGGATAAAAAAAGTCCAATGAAGCAAACTTTAACATCATTTGCATACTATTCAATTGCTAATTCATATTCTTATTTATTAAATAAAAAAAAATCAGAAGAGTATCTAAATAAATCTTTTGAATTATTTCAAAAAATAAAAAGCACCTATAATAAATCTTACACTTTAACAACATATGGTGTTTATGCGGAAACATGTATAAGAAATAAAGACTTTATCAATGCAAATAAATATAATGAAATGGCTATTGATATCAATGATTCTTATGAATTTAAAGATAGATGGGGCATACCTTATATTTCAAAAGGAATGATTTTGCAGAATGAAAATAAACATGTGGAGGCCATAGAATACTTTAAAAAATCAATTCCACATAGTATTTACAGAAATGTATTGAAAGACCAGTCAGAGGCACAAATGGCAATAGCTGAGTCGTATTCTGCAATTCAAAATTTCGATTCTGCAATAATTTATTGCAACAAAGTAATCGAAAATGGCAAAATAGTCGCTTTTAATGAAGGATTGCAAAAGTCTTATCATTTAATGTATCAGATATATAAATTAAAAAACATAAAAGATAGTGCATATAAATATCTTGAAAAATTTAATGATATAAGGGATATCATCTTCAATAATTTAAAATTGAATGAGGCGCAAAATATGGCCATGGTGGAGGAGCTTAAGCAGAGAGATTTGGCAGAACAAAAAGCCAAACAACAAAAAATTTTAATTATTACAGGAATTTGTGCAATTCTATTGGCTATTGGAATTTATCTAAATGGGAAACGCAAACAAAGAGAACGATTAAGGAAAATAGAAGAAGATAGAAAAAATAGTGAATTAAAAGCAGCTAGAGATTTGCAACAAAGTATGCTTCCAAAAGAAAATCCTAAACGATCAGATTTGGATATAGCAACTTACATAAGATCTTCAACAGAAGTAGGAGGTGATTATTACGACTTCTTTCCTCAGGTGGATGGATCTATTTTTAGTGTTTGTGGAGATGCTACAGGGCATGGTGTTACATCAGGTATGATGGTTTCTGTAACTAAAGCTGGATTAAATGGTATTAACCCAGTTAAACCTCATAAAATTTTACAAAGACTAAATGGAGTTGTTAAAAGAATTGATCTTGGTACATTAAGAATGAGTTTAAATATTGCAGAAATTACACAAAATGAGATTTATTTAAGTTCAGCTGCAATGCCTCCAATATATTTATATAAAGCTTCAACTAAATCTATCGAGGAGTTCATGAACAATGGCTTGCCTCTTGGCGGTTTTAAAGATGAGGAATATGTTTTAGAAACCAGAAACTTTGAATCTGGAGATATATTGGTACAATTATCTGATGGTTTACCAGAGGCGCCAAATTCTAAAGGAGAAATGTATGATTATGAAAGATTGAAAAATTTAATCTTGTCTACAGTTCATTTACCATCTAAAGAAATTATTGATGTTTTAATGAAATCTGTCGATGAATGGATGGAAGGCAAACACAACCCTGATGATATTACTTTGGTTATAACAAAGAAAAAATAAATTATTATATAAACGATTGCTATGAAAAAATTTATTGTTTTATGCTTATTCATTACGCCATTAAATTATTTAAATGCGCAGTATTACAAAGACCTAGAATTCAATTTGTCCGATTCTTTGAAATTAATTGAAAATTCAAAATCGTATGAAAAAAAGATAGATATTTTAATGAATATCGGTATGCGATACCAATGGTCAAAAGGAGACACAGCAATTCTATATTTTAATAAAGCAGTAGATGTTGCAAAACAAAATAATGATCAAATATTAGAGTTCATTGCAATTTCAAATATTTCAATGACTTTAAATCAGACAATTGGAAATTATCCTTTAGGCTTACATTATGCAACTGAGTCTATAAAACTTGCAAATAGAGTTTCAAATTTTTCTGATAGTTTAAGAGGATGGTATTATTATAATTTATCTTTTAGTTATGGCTATTTACATAATAAAGAGCTTGCCACAAAAAATATACTTGGAAGATGGCCAATTAGTAAAAGAGAAAAGCCAGGATTTTTAGATGGAAATATTAGTAAGGCCTATTATATTATTGAAGAGTATGATTCTGCCACTAAATACAATAGAATAATGGTAGATTATTTTAATAAAAGACCTTATGAAAATAGATGGAGTGGTGCTTATATTGTTGGTGGAGATATTTTTAGGGCATTAAAACAATATGATTCAGCCATTATTTATTATAAATTGGCCATACCGTTAACTTTTATCAGTTCATTATATAAGGATTATTTAGAAGCAGCTTCTGGGTTAACTAGTGCATATGCAGCGACTAATCAATACGATTCCGCAATTTATTATGGCACTCAAGTAGTAAAATATTCCGAAAAATTCACTTTTACTGAAGGTTTACTGAATGCCTATAAGGTGTTATATCAAATGTATAAAAAACAGAATAGATTAGACAGCTCTTTTAAATACCTTGAAAAATCACAACAACTTAGTGAACAGTTATATAATTCTTCTAAAATAAATGAAGCGCAAAATATTGCATTGGGTGAGGAGACTAAAGCAAAAGAATTAGCAGAACAAGAAGCTATTCAAAGAAGAAAACTGGTAATCACTTCAATATGTTTACTTCTATTTGCCATAGGTGTGTACTTAAATGGTAAAAGGAAACAAAGGGAAAGACTAAGAAAGATTGAAGAAGATAGAAAAAATAATGAATTAGCGGCAGCAAGAGATTTACAGCAAAGCATGTTACCTAAAGAAAACCCTAAGAGACCTGATTTGGATATCGCAACCTTTATAAGATCCTCAACCGAAGTGGGTGGCGACTATTATGATTTTTTCCCTCAGGCAGATGGCTCGATATTTAGTGTGTGCGGAGATGCTACAGGGCATGGAGTTACTTCGGGCATGATGGTGTCAGTCACTAAAGCTGGTTTAAATGGTATTAGTCCAGTAAAACCTAATAAGATTTTACAAAGATTAAATGGCGTTGTTAAGAGAATTGATTTAGGCACACTTCGAATGAGCTTAAATATTGCCGAAATCACACAAGACGAGGTTTATTTAAGTTCTGCCGCAATGCCTCCCATTTACCTTTATAAAGCTTCAACAAAAACTATTGAAGAGTTTATGAATAATGGGTTACCATTAGGTGGTTTAAGAGATGAGGAGTTTGTGTTGGAAGCAAGAAATTTTGAATCGGGTGATGTTTTGGTACAGTTATCAGATGGTCTACCAGAAGCGCCTAATTCAAAAGGAGAAATGTATGATTATGAAAGATTAAGAAATTTAATATTGGCATCGATACATTTATCTGCCGAGGAAATCATTAAAGTATTAATGAAATCAGTGGATGAATGGATGGAAGGGAAACATAATCCAGATGATATCACATTGGTTGTAACAAAGAAAAAATAATGCAAAAAATTAGCAGGCTATGAAAAAGTACTTCCTTGGATTTTCTCTCATAATTTCTATACTTGGATTTTCGCAAGAAAAAAAATATAATTACGAAGTAGATCAAACTACAATTAATACTTTTAGAGATAGTATTAAATTAGTTAGCGTCAATCCAAGAAATAATGATGAAGCACATTTGCTTTTAAAATGTTCTGGGTATTATTTTTTCAAAAATGCTGATAGTAGTATTTATTATTTAAAATTAATTGAAAGTTATACCAATACTCACGATTTTAAATTACTACAAGTTTACAATCATCTTTATTTATCTCAAGTCTATGCTATGATGAAAAGCAATTTTTCTTTAGCAACTTATTATGTTAATTTGGCAAAAAAAGAAAGAGATGAGTATGGAATAAAAGACTCAGTTATTGAAGATAACATAGAACAATTATTAGTAATGAGTTATTCTGGGTTAGGAAGTTATAGCAAAGTGAAGAAAATACTTGATACAAAAGGTTCAACAATTATGAAAAAAACCTATGAATCAAATGTTTTATGGAATCCAGTAGCTATGTTATCGAATTTTTATAGAGGGATTGCCGAATATGATTCTGCACTCAAATATGCATTAATGGCTGTTGATTATAATAGAATAGCCCCTGAAAAGAAGAAATATGGGTACACATACTTTATAATTGCTGACATATTTTTAAATAAAAAAGAATATCAAAAGTCGATAGAATATTTAAGAGAAGGTATGCCGTTTTTACAAAAAAATGATTTTGCAAAAGATATTGCGCAATCTTATATTGTTCTAGCACAGGCCTTTCATGGCTTAAAAAATCATGATAGTTCTATTTATTATGCTTATAAAGCAAATAAAATGTGTAATAATCTTTCATATACAAATGGAATTTTAGAAAGTAGTGAATTATTGTCATCAATATATGAAGATGTAAATAATAAAGATAGTGCGTATAAATATTTAAAAATTAGTAGTGAAATAAAAGATGAGTTATCAGATAAATCAAAAGTGAATGAAATAGAAAACATCACATTAAATGAAGAGCTGCGTCAAAAACAAAAAGAAGAAGAAGAATCTAATAGAAAAAAACTTATAATCGGCTTTACTCTTTTCTTCATTATTGGCTTTACTAGTTTAACAATATATAATAGATTAAAGCAAAAGGCTAAATTAAGACAAATTGAAGAAGATCGTAAAAACAAAGAACTCCAAGCAGCTAGAGATTTACAAATTAGTTTGCTTCCAAAATCATCACCAAATAGATCAGATTTAGATATAGCTACTTTTATTAGATCTTCTACAGAAGTGGGAGGAGACTATTTTGACTTTTTGCCACTTGACAATGGCAATGTATACTCTATATGTGGAGATGCCACTGGTCATGGAGTAACATCAGGCATGATGGTATCAATAACTAAGGCCGGCTTGAATGGTATTGATGCATTAGCGCCTAATATTATCCTTCAAAAATTAAATAAAGTAGTTAAAAAGGTAGATCTAGGAACTTTAAGAATGAGTTTAAATATTGTAGAGCTTGCTGCCAATGAAATCAAAATGAGTTCTGCTGCAATGCCTCCAATTTATTTGTATAAAGCAAATTCAAATTCTGTTGAAGAAATCATGAATAGTGGATTGCCACTTGGGGGCCTAAAGAACGAAGAATTTGAGCAACTTACAAGATCTTTTGAACCTGGTGATGTATTAATACAATTATCTGATGGACTGCCAGAAGCGCCAAGTAAGAGCGGTGAGATGTATGATTATGACAGGTTGAAGGCTTTAATACAAACAGCTTGTAGTCAATCTTCTCAGGAGATCATTAATACTTTAGTTCAGTCTGTTGACTTATGGATGGGAGGCTCTCATAATCCAGACGATATTACCTTGGTGGTGATTAAGAAGAAGTAAACATGAAAAAAGCAACAATTTTCTCTTTATTATTTTTTTGCTTCATAAACAATGCTATAGCACAGTTCAAAGCAAAAAAAATAATTAATGTTAATGATTCCCTTCAATTGATTGAGAGAAGCACATCATATGTCAAAAAGCATATGGTTTTTATGAATTTGGGGAAGTATTATCAATATTATAAAGGCGATAGTGCCATAGGGTACTTTTTAAAAGCTGTAGATATTGCTAGAGAAAATAACGACCAAGTAAATTTATATATCTCTCTAAGTTATTTATCAATCACTGCGAGGCAAACTGTGGGAAACTATCCTCTTGCCTTGAGTTCCGCTATAGAGTCTTTAAAAGTTGCAAATTCAATAAAAAATAAAGATGATATTAAGAGAGAGTGGTGCTTACAAAATTTAGCACAAACATATGCAAGCCTAAATAATAAAAATTTAGCTTTAAAATATATTAATGAAACTTGGCCAATTTCTGAAAGATTAAATCCAAATTTCAAGCCTTTTGAATTAGCAAGAACTTATTTTGAGATCAGTGAATATGACTCTTCCTATGTCTATATAAAAAAATCAGTTGATTTTGAAAATGCAAAACCTTTTGAAAAAAGAATAGGAACCGCATATATTGGGATGGCTAATGTATATAGTGCAAAAAATTACTTCGATTCTGCTATTATATATTATAAGCTATCAATACCTCATTCGTATATAAAATCGGTTAGAAAGGATTATCTAGAAGCGACTTCAGGAATGGCCAAGGCATATTTTAATCTAAATCAAATTGATTCGGCAATACATTATAGTAATGAAGTTGTAAAAAATTCGATTGATTTTACTTATAATGAAGGTCTATTAATTTCATATAATATATTATATAAGTCATTTAAAATCGGCAATAAAAGTGACAGCGCTTTAAAATATTTAGAAAAGTATGAACAGTTAACTGAAAAATTACATAATGCATCAAAAAACAATGATGCTCAAAATCTAGCTCTATTAGAGGTAGCTAAATTAAAGGAATTAGAAGAAGAAAAAGCATTAGAACAAAAAAAGCTAATTACTGTATCAATTGTTTTAATTCTTTCGTTGATTGCTTTATTTATATATGGGAAAAGAAAACAAAAACTGTTAATTCAAAAGAATGAAGTAGATCGAAAAAACAAGGAATTACAAGTAGCCAAAGATTTGCAATTAAGCTTATTACCTAAAAGTAATCCACTAAGATCAGATTTAGATATAGCTACTTATATAAGATCATCAACTGAGGTAGGAGGTGATTATTATGATTTTTCAATTTTACCTGATGGAACTATCTTTTCAATTTGCGGAGACGCAACAGGGCACGGAGTTGCCTCTGGTATGATGGTATCAGTAACTAAAGCGGGTTTAAAAGGGATTGGCATAGAAAAACTATCAGTAACCTTATATAAGTTAAACAATGTTGTAAAAGAAATGAAATTAGGAGTATTGCGTATGAGTTTAAATATGGCTAAAATTTCTACAAATTCTATTGAATTATGTTCTGCCGCAATGCCACCCGTTTATTTATATAAGAGTACTACTAAATCTGTTGAAGAGATATCGGAACAAGGCCTTCCATTAGGTGGGTTGAAAAATGCTGATTATGAAACAATTACAAGATCTTTTGAACCAGGTGATGTATTGATACAATTATCAGATGGTCTTCCAGAAGCGCCAAGTAAGAGCGGTGAGATGTATGATTATGATAGATTGAAGGCTCTAATACATAAAGCTTGTAGCCAATCTTCTCAGGAGATCATTAATACTTTAGTTCAGTCTGTTGACTTATGGATGGGAGGCTCTCATAATCCAGACGATATTACCTTGGTAGTGATAAAGAAGAAGTAATAATAATTTTATTTCTTTTCTTCTTCTTTCCCTTCAATCAATTTAACTGACTTGTCTGCATAGAAATATAAAGAGTCATAAAGTTGCTTTTCATAATCTATGACATCATGTTTGGTAGCAAGTTGAACTCGCATTGTTTGTATATCTTCAAGGGCAATTTTTTTAATACCTATTTTATATGGAAAACCTTTTTTAGGTAATCCTTTGCCTAATTTTAATATATCTGGATCTACAAATTTTTCTAATTTATTATCAATATAATAAGATAAGGAGTTTAATTCGGTTTGGAAAAAAGCTTCTAACTCATTTAAGAAATAATCATACATATTAATTGAATTCACTAAGTCAGGGTTATCTTTATTAGTAAAGTATCCTTTTGACTCAGCTTCAATTCTACTTTTATTAAAAGAAGTGTACTTCCACATGTGTGGCATTTCGGTAATTAAATGATAATATAACTGTTGCTCAATTTGATCATTTGGAAGTTTTATTAATGAATCTAAGCTGTCGCATACACTTCTTCTATATTCATTAAATTGCTTATGAAATTCTATAGATTTCATATCTTTTTTAAAATTTAATGCTACGGATTCAAGCAGCTCTTTTTTCTTATTATTTTCTGCAATACTTTCTCTAATGTTTTCTGCAAAAAAACCTAGTGTAACAGCAACAAATAACATGAAAAACTCTAAAAGATATTCAGACCATTTCTTTTTATGCGCTGGATGATGTGAATGATGTACTTCCATAATTTTTGAATATTTTAATACTCTTTATTATTTAATTGTTTAAGTAGCTTGTTATTTAACTCTTTTGCCATTTGCATTACATATAAGTAATAATCGCATCTACCCATCATTTTATTAACAGACAGTCTTAGTTCTGGGGATGTAAGTTTACTTCTAAATGATGGTATTGTTTTAAAATCCTCTAATTGTTCAGCGTTAGATCTTGTTTGAAAAGGCAATTTTGCTGTAGTGTCAAGGATAAAGCCAAATGAAAAAGATTTTCCCATAAATTCATTCATATCCTCGTCTAAAACTGTATTATTTACAATTAGTTTTCCGTATAATGCTTCATAATATTGTGCAATTAACTTTTTAGTCTCATTATTCTTTATAAAACTTAAACTCCCAGATGAGATAGTGTTTTTATAGGAAGCATTATTAATAAATAGTCCAATTCCATATCTGGTGTTTACATATGTCTTAACAATGGAGTCTACTAGTTGATTTTCATTTATTTTTTTATGACTAAAGTCAAATGATAAATCCTTAATTTTTTCAAACTGCTTTAATGCACTACTATATTCTTCAATTCTATAGTCAATTTCAGTTGAATCCTGTTTTAAATCATCAATCATTGCCATCAAATTCTGATTTTTATGATTCTCAATAACTTGATGTTCTCTAATATTTTCAGCAAAAAATCCTAGTGTAACAGCTGCAAAAAGCATAATAAACTCAGTTATATACTCTTTCCACTTCTTCGGATGATGAGAATGATGATGTACTTCCATTATTTATATTTTGCATTAATCAATTTGACTGCCTTATTACTATATAAGTTTATTGAATCAATATCTCCAAGAAAGCCTATATAGGCTAATTTAAAGTTAGTGATAGTGTAAGCTACTTTTTTTACAACTAAAGGATTTGGTGGTTTAATTCCCTTTTTATCTGGAATTTCATTTATTTTAAAAGATAATATATCATTATAATATTCATGTTCTGTTAGATCTTCTAACTGCTCCTTAAGCTTACTTCTTAAGCGTACAGTTTCGGCTTCAAGAGTTTTATAATCAAGAATAAAAAAATTTATTTTAGAAATATAATATGCTAATTCTGTATTCTCCTCATTTCTAAAATAACCTTTTGCATCAGCCTCGTTTCTGCTTTTATCGTTTTGATTAAAATCCCAATAAGATAAATGATTAAATAGTAATCGATAGTATAATTTTTGGTTGATTTCGTTTGGGTCCATTTTTAATATAGGAAAAACGCTGTCACATGTAGCAAATTTTTTCTTATAATCTTGCTGGCGAAATTCTAATTGTTTTAAATCTCTTTCAATATCCAAGGCAACAATCTTCATTAATTCTGTCTTCTTTTCATTCTCTGCTAGGTGTTCTCTTATATTTTCAGCAAAAAAACCTAGCGTTACAGCCGCAAATAGCATTACAAATTCAATAATGTATTCAGACCATTTCTTTTTGTGAGTAGGGTGGTGTGGGTGATGTACTTCCATTTTGTTGATTTTGGATATTTATAACAGCACTTAAGTTATTGTTAGTTAAGCAATAAGTCAACTATATTTTGCTCTGTTTTGTTCCTTAATTTAAAATTGGAACATATTTAGGCCTAAAAACATCCAAAAAAGCCCATTTTGGACTAATTTAGGCATCTAAATCATTGAATATGAGACATATCTTATTATTATCATTTTTATTTATATGTGCTTCAGTTTTTGCACAAATACCCTATGGTTCTAATCATGGCAAGTATATTACTATTAAAAATGCCAAGGTTTATTATGAGGAATATGGTCAAGGTACACCTTTGCTTCTTTTACATGGTGGATTTGGATCTATCAGCAACTATAAACATGTGATTGGCCCACTTTCTAAAAAATACCGTGTAATTGCAATGGACAGTCCTGGTCAAGGTAGATCTGAGCAAATTGATTCTATTAGCTATCAGATTTATGCTGATTACTATTCCAGCTTTATTGATAAATTAAAATTAGATAGCGTTTATGTAATGGGATGGAGTGATGGAGGTAATTCAGCATACATTTTAGCATATGATAGACCCGATAAGGTTAAAAAAGTGATAGTGAGTGGTGCTAATAGTGATACGGACGGATATCCAGATGGAGCTTTAGAGGATATGAAAACTTGGACACCAGAAACTATTTCTGAAGAATTTAAAGAGTATTGGTTAAAAGATTTTTTAAAATTATCTCCTAATAAAAATAATTGGCAAAAATCGTACATGCAATTAAAGCATATGTGGATTACCAAGGAAGTAATTAGTGATGACCATTTAGGAAAAATAAAAAGTAAATTTTTGATCGTTTATGGAGATAATGATGTGACTAAATTAGAGCACGGTCTTCATATATATAGAACTATTAAAGGAAGTCAATTATGTATTCTTCCTAATACTACTCATTTTGTATTTACAGAAAAGCCAGTATTGATTTCTGGAATAATTAAAGACTTTTTAGGAAAATAATTCTAATAATATTTAAATGAACAAGAAGCCTACAACGGTTGACGAGTATATTAAATTGTTTCCTAAATCAACACAGGTCTTATTAAAGCAAGTAAGGGCTGTTATTAAAGAAAATGCACCTGAGGCAGATGAACTTATAGCATATGGTATGCCTGGGTGTAAATTAAATAAAAAGCCTTTAGTGTATTTTGCCGGATATGAAAAACACATTGGCTTTTATGCCACACCCAATGGACACGAAAAATTTGCAAAGGAACTTTCTAAATATAAACAGGGTAAAGGTTCTGTTCAATTCCCCATTGAAGAACCAATGCCTTTAGTATTAATTAAAAAGATAGTTGTCTTTAGGGTCAAAGAAAATTTGAAGAAACAAAAGCTTTAATACTCAGCATTAAATTTGTTTTCTAGCATTTTGTCTTTTAAACTTGACTTAAAGGAATAGGCTAGTGTAATCATAAAAGCTCTTGTGTCTGATTTGCTTGAACGGAAAACTGAAAAAGTAGATGTTTTTGTATTGTATCCGCTCCTCAACGTATTAAAT
>Ga0222712_10006351_pt1 | contig 11698 bp, 11 predicted proteins | sample C33_657DmetaG_FD_165043 | JGI IMG/M metagenome (GOLD analysis project Ga0222712, IMG submission 165043) | Estuarine water microbial communities from San Francisco Bay, California, United States - C33_657D | ecosystem: Environmental > Aquatic > Marine > Unclassified | place: USA: California... | reverse complement strand
CGTGGCACGAGATCAGGAAGACGCCCGCCTTGATCGCGGGCTCGAGGCCATCGGTCGGGCGGAGGGACTTGGCCTGCGCTTCCTCGTCGGTGGCGAACTTGAATTCGGTCTTGTAGAGTTTCCAATCGTTCGCGCTGCCCTTCCCCTTCGCCGTGAGCGGGAAGCCGCCCGGCCACGAGCGGATATCGCAGACGCCGTTGTCGAGGTAGAGGACGCTGACGCGGTCCGGGTGCAGGCGGGTCCACGCGTTGACGTAGAGGCCGCCGCGCGAGATGCCGAGCAGCGCGGGCTTGGCGGAGAGGCCGCGCTTGCCGTGGAACTCCTCGTAAGCCTTCTCCCAGGTCGCCATCGACCGGGGCGAGCCAAACTGGTTGCTCACCCCCACGTAGACGACGTGCCAGCCCTTGGCGACGAGTCCGTCCTCGAGCGTCTTGAGGTGCCCCCCGAACTCGCCGACCCACAACCAAGGCTTCCCTGGGGCGGCTTGGTCGGGGACCTTCACGGTCACGGACTTGCCATCGATGGTGAGTTTTTCGACCGAGGCGGCCGAGGCGATGGCGCCAAAGGCCATCCCGAGCAAAGCGAGGAGGAAGCGGGGCATGGCAAGAGACCTAGGGGCAAAGTCCGCGGAGTGCAAAGGAAGACCTGATGGCTGGGGCTGGGGCTGGGGCTAGGGCTTGCCGTCCCTACCCGCGCGAGGCCCGCTTTAGCGGCATCAGCTACCCTCGACTCAGCACCCTGCACTCGATTCAGCGCTCTGTAATCTTCCCCTTCCCTCCTGTCCTCCAGCCCTCGTGCCCTCGAATCCTCCGGCCCTCCCGCCCTCCAGCCCTCCCGCCCTCCGGCCCTCGTGCCCTCGTGTCCTCGAATCCTCCATTCCTCTTTGCCTCCCTCCCCCAAATCTCCCTATCTCTAACCCCTACCACTTATGAAACCCGTACTCCTGGTCATCCGCGACGGTTGGGGCGAAAACCACAACCCCCAGCACGACAAGTTCAACGCCGTCAAGCTGGCCAACCTCCCGGTCTCGCGCGGGCTCACCGCCGGATGGCCCCGGACTGAGATCATGGCCCACGGCCTCGATGTCGGCCTGCCCGTCGGCATCATGGGCAATTCCGAGGTCGGCCACCAGAACATCGGCGCCGGCCGCATCGTCGACCAGGAGATCGTCCGCATCGACAAGGGCCTCACCGATCCCGCGGCCATGCGCCAGATCAAGGCCTTCCGCGGGCTCGTCGAGAACGTCAAGGCCACCGGCGGCGCGGTCCACCTGATGGGCCTGTGCTCCGAAGCCGGCGTCCACTCCACCCTGCCCCACCTCTACGCCCTGCTCCGCCTGCTCAAGGAAGAAGGCCTCACCAAGGTCTACGTGCACGCCTTCATGGACGGCCGCGATAGCCCGCCCACCTCGGGCCTCGGCTACCTCCAGCAGCTCGAAGCCGAGCTCCTGAAGATCGGCGTCGGCCAGGTCGCCAGCGTCGCCGGCCGCTTCTGGGCTATGGACCGCGACAACCGCTGGGAGCGCGTGAAGACCGCCTACGACGCCCTCACCGGCGCCCCGGCCCCGGAGGCCGCCTCGGCCGCCGCCGCCGTGCAGGCCTATTACGACAAGCCGACCGACGCCAACACCGTCGGCGACGAATTCGTCCCGGCCACCCGCATCAAGGGCACGGCCCACATCCAGGACGGTGATTCCGTGCTCTTCTTCAACTTCCGCGGCGACCGCCCGCGTGAGATCACCCGCGCCTTCATCGACCCCGAGTTCAAGGGTTTCCCGCGCGCGAAGCTGCTCAAGATCTTCTACGCCACGCTCACCAACTACGAGAAGGGCCTCTGCCCCAATGTGGTCTTCGACAAGCCCGCCAAGATGGTGAACATCCTCGGCGAGTGGGTCGCCAAGCAGGGCATCCCGCAATACCGCACGGCCGAGACCGAGAAGTTCCCGCACGTGACCTTCTTCTTCAATGACTACCGCGAGGAAGCCTTCGCCGGCGAAGAGCGCGGCATGGCCCAGAGCCCGAAGGAAGTCTCCACCTACAACCAGAAGCCGGAGATGTCGGCCGCCCACGTCACCGAGATGGCCAAGGCTGCGATCCTCTCGGGGAAGTACGGCCTCATCGTCGTCAACTACGCGAACCCCGACATGGTCGGCCACACCGGCGACCTCGGCGCGGTCTGCAAGGCCTGCGAAGCGGTCGACAGCGGCCTCGGCGTCCTGCTCGCCGCCATCGACCAGGTCGGCGGCAAAGCCCTCGTCACCGCTGACCACGGCAACGCCGACCAGATGTGGGAGCCGGAGGAGAATTGCGCCCACACGCGCCACACGCTCAGCCCCGTCGAGGTCGTCCTCTACGGCGCCGGCTGCAAGACCCTCAAGACTCGCCCCACCGGCCGCCTGGCCGACGTCGCCCCGACCCTGCTCGCCCTCATGGGCCTGCCGAAGCCGGCGGAGATGACCGGCGAGTCGCTCATCGCGGGCTGAGTCCCCATACCACGCAAAGGGGTCAGGCCGTTCGTAACCCAGGGTGTTAGTTTAGAAGCCCATTTGGGCCGTTTAAACTAACAGGGTCAGGCACGAACGGCCTGACCCCTTTGGCTAAGGTGAAATCCCCCGCGGATGGGCTATCAAGGGAGTTGGCCATGGGCGCCCTCGGCTTCCTATCGAGTTGCGGGCACGGCTGGATGACCTACTACTGCTGCACCAACTAAACGTGGTTGCCCCAGGGGCACCCATTCCCCGACCACGAACCATGGCCCCCGCAGAAGACAACGAGTCCGTGGTGCTCTCGTTTAAGTTAACGCCCTGGCAGCGGGCATTGAATCCGCCTGAGCGCCTCTTGTATGTGCTCCTGGGCATGCCATTCCTGGCAGTAGTGCCCCTGTGCTTCATGCGGGCCCACGGGAACGCGCAAGTGCTCTTCACCACGCTGCTAGCCCTTGGATTATTGGTGTTTTGGGCCCTGCCGACGGCTCGCTATTTTCGCGTGGTGTTTTCTGACAACAGCTATGTCGACCGCATCGATATCCGCGACGATTTCGTGAGCTACAAAATCCCTCCGGGCATCTCTGGTTATCCCGAGAACGCGTCGGCCTGCAAACACCCGCGAAGGATGATGACGCTCACGAAAGGGTTGTGCGGGACGTTCGTGCTCAGGGATGTTTTGGACGGCCGAAAAGCTGTCGTACTTCCCCGGACATGCGTGGCGTATGACCAGCTGAAACAGCTCTTCCCTGGCCCCAAAGGTTGAGGCCTGCAGACCGCCCTGCCGCCACGGAGGAGACTCGCCTATTTTCCGGCTGAGCAACGGTTCGACCAATCGACAAAAAAACCGAGCATTTCAGCAAGATTCCGGGCGCCACCGCGGGCCTGGAATTTCCCGTCTTCGGTCCAACAATGTAGCCAGTCTTCTTCGCTCCGATCGATTTCAACACGTTCCAGCGTGTGACCTTCCATGCACGTGTCATGCAAGCGTACTTCCAAGGACCAACCAGGGTTGTCGAGGGTGGTGATCTTGATGCCCGCGCTGTGCTCCCAATCCCCGTCACATCTAGCCGCAAACCAGTCCTCGAATTTCTTTAATTCGCTCATGGGGGCGATTCGTCCTGGTATTGTTTTGTTTTGGTCTGAGCTGTCTGCGTTTTCAGGGGAAGGGCTATACTTTATCGTTCATTTCCAGCGTGAGTCAACGGACGAGCCGCGAACCCTCTGGCAAAGGCGAAGCCCTGAGGCGCTGGCACTCGAGCAGTACGCAAAGGGGTCAGGCCGTTCGTAACCCAGGGTGTTAGTTTAGAAGCCCATTTCGGGCGTTTAAACTAACAGGGTCAGGCACGAACGGCCTGACCCCTTTGGCTGAGGTGAAATCCGCAGGTGCTCGAACTAGGGCATCACGCGAGGCTGCCCCTACCCTCCGAGCTGTCAGGCCTTGAGCCCGGTCGCGAAGCTGATGCCGAGCGAGTCGGCCACGGCTCGCAGGATCTCGACCTCGCGGGGTTCGGCGCGCCCGTCGCTGAGGACGGCGACGCCGCAGGCGCGCACGAAATTCCGGCGAGCCGGCACCGTCAGTTTCAGCAGGGCGGCCAAGGAGGCGTCGACCTGGGCGAGGTCGATCGCGGAGGCGGGCAGCAAGGGGTCGAGGTCCACCTCCAGCGCGGCCATGGCCTTGTCATAGGCTTCCTGATGGCCTTGCTCCCCCTCGCTGGAGGCGAGCACGACGGCGGAAAGGACCAGCCCGTAATGCTGTTTGACGGTGAGCGCGGCACCCGCGACGGCCACGGGGGGCAACTCGAGGTAGCGGCGGACGGCCCCTTGGACAAGCAGGCCGACCAACCCGTCGTCGGTCGCGGTCCCGAACCGGGCGAGCGCGTCGCGGAAGGTGGCGCGCTGCGTCGGCGAGAGGACGCGCAACGCCGGCAGGGCGAGGTCGAGGGCGGGCACGCGGAACCCCGCGGGGAGGGAGCGCAGCGTCGGCTGCAGTTGACGGGCCTCCATGGCGACTTCACCACCGGCCAAGGTCACGATCGAGGCGAGCTGGCCTTCGCGCGTGGCGGGGTCGGACGACAGCACGCAGGCGAAGACGAAGCCCATGGCGCCGATCGGCTCGGCCACGGCGGTCCGCAAGTCCTCCGGGAAACGACCCTGGAACTGCACGGCTTCCTGGATCTCGAGATTCGTCGGCATCCGGGCCGCGGAGGCCGCCGCGACGGGGGCGGCGACCGACCCTCCGCTCAGCTGGGAAACCGAGGCCGCCGGAGCGGGCTCGGCCACGGCGGTCGGCGCCGCAAGCACCACTTGCCCGGCGGCGGCCGGATCGATGCGGCGGATGCGCTCCTCCAGGGGCGGGTGCGTGGAGAAAAGGCTGTCCCAGAAACCCGGCGTCGAGCTGAAGAACATATGCTGGGCTTCGGACTGGGCGAACCCGAGGTCGAGCCCGCCGCCACCCTCCTCGTCCTCGGTCTCGAAACGGTCCCGGGGGATGCGCGCGGCCCGGGGCGCGGTGGTGCCTCGGGCGACCTTCCGGAGCGCACCGGACAGCCCGAGCGGGTTGCGCGTGAACTGCACGGCGGAGGCGTCGGCGAGGTATTCGCGCTGACGGGAGATCGCGGCCTGGATCACGCGGGAGAAGAAGACCCCGCCGAGGCCGAAGACGATGACCACCGCGCCGGCGACCATCATCGGGATGCCGACCTTGGAGCTGTCTCGTCCGCGGGGAGCGATACGGATGAGCAGGTAGCCCAACTGGGTCAACGCGAGCAAACCGGCGACGGCGCCGATGAGGCGCAGGTTCATCCGCATGTCGCCGTTGCCGATGTGGCTGAACTCATGCGCGACGACGCCCTGGAGCTCGTCGCGCGTGAGCAGGTCGAGCGCCCCGCGCGTCACCCCGATGACCGCGTCCTTGGGGTCGTTGCCGGCGGCGAAGGCGTTGATGCCGGGGTCCTCGAGCACGTAGCAGGCGGGCACCGGCAGGCCGGAGGCGATGGCCATCTCCTCGACGACGTTGAGCAGGCGCTGTTCGCCCGGGCTGGCGCCCCGGCCGCGGATCGGCCGACCGCCGAGCCCGAGGGCCACGCTGGCGCCGCCGGCGGACAAGGCGCTGATGCGCAGCAGACTGCCGCCCACGATGACCAGCAGGGCGATGCCGGCGGTGCCGAAGAAGAGGCCAGGTTGCCACCATTCCAACGCGCCGCCCCGCGTCGCCTTGCCCATCCCGACGACCGCGACCGCGTAGAGGCCGCCGACGAGCGTGAGGATGGCGATGACGAGCAGGACCACGAGCTTCGTGGTGCGGGAACGGGCGTCGTCCTGCGCCCGGAAGAAGTTCATCGTGGCGGCCATGGAGCCGGGGGAATCAGGCCGCCGGGGGCACGCAGACGCGCTGATGGGAGGCTTCCAGCATCAAGGACCCGAGCGGCAAGGTGGCCAGAACGCCGACCCCGCAGGCGACAGCCCCCAGACCGGAGACGAAACCGGCGACGATGGGGAGCAGGAAGGCCCAGCCCCAGTGGGGCGTCACGACCTGCCGGCTGAGCTCGAGGCATTCCCAAAAAGTGCCCCGCTTCTCGGCCAGGAGCCCGAAGGCCAGCGACCAGGAGGTGGCCAGGTAGATGCCCGGCAGCAGGCACAAGGCGTAGCCGACGATCAGGAGCGGGACGGCGACGAGGAAGAGCAGCCAGGCGTCGAGGAAATCATCGAGGCCGCTGAACAGGTCGGAGAAACCGGCGGGCTGGCCGCGGAGCGACTTGGCGTTGAACCGCGCGAGGCCGAGGACCAGCGGCGGGGTGAAGATCACGACCCCGGCCACGACGATGAAAACCAGGTGGACGAGGACGATGTTCCAGAAATCGCGCCGCAAGGCCGCGAGGGCCTGGTCGAAACAGGCGCCGATCGCGAAGGGCTCGGAGGCCTGGCGGGCGCGCTGGACGAGTCCGAGCTGCTCGGGATTGAGGGTGGCGAAAAAGCCCATGTGACCGGCGCAGGTCTCAGAACTTCACCGACGGGGCGGCGCGCTCGGCCTCGTTCTCGACCTTGAAGAAGTCGGCGGGGACGAAACCGAAGGTGTTCGCGACGAGCACCTGGGGGAAGGTCTCGCGGCCGTTGTTGTAGGCCAGCACGGCGTCGTTGTAGGCCTGGCGGGCGAAGGCGATGCGGTTCTCGGTGGAGGTGAGCTCCTCCATGAGGGCGCGCATCTGGGCATCAGCCTTGAGCTGCGGGTAGTTCTCGGACACGACCATCAGGCGACCGAGGGCGCCGCTGAGGCCGGACTCGGCCTGGAGGACGTCGCGCATCGCGGCGGGGTCGCCGGGGTTGCCGGCGAAGCGCACGTTGGCCTGGGTGGCCTTGGCGCGGGCCTCGATGACGGCGGTCAGGGTGCCGCTCTCGTGGGCCAGGTAGCCCTTGGCGGTCTCGACGAGGTTCGGGATCAGGTCATGCCGGCGCTTGAGCTGAACGTCGACCTGGGCGAAAGCGTTGCGGAAGAGGTTCCGCAACGTCACGAGGCCGTTGTACATGCCGACGACCACGACGGCCAGGACGAGGAAGACGACGAGCAGGATGCCGAGGAAGGCGAGGAAGATGGATCCCATAGTACCAGCCATTAAGAATGAGCCCCGGCGGGACGCAAGGCGGGAGGGTCTGGCCGACGTGATAAACCGGGGGCGGATTTACCACCGAAAACCTCGCGAAAAAGGGCTCAGGACAGGGCCTCGAGCTTGCGGCAGACCTCGTCGATCAGGAAGGCCGGGGTCGAGGCGCCGGCGGTCACCCCGACCGTGCGGAAACGTCCGAGGGCCGGGAAGTCGAGCTCCGCCGCGGTCTCCACATGGAAACAGGGCAGGCCTTGCAGTTCGACGAGCTTGGCCAGCTTGACGGTGTTGGCGGAGTGGCGGCCGCCGATCACGACGATCGCCTCGCACCCCTGCCGATGCAGCTCCACCACGTCGGACTGTCGATCCTTGGTCGCGCCGCAGATGGTGTCGAAGACCAGCGCGCCCGGGAAACGGCGGCGCAGGTGGGCGGCCAGCCGCTCGAACTCGTCGGTGAACATCGTCGATTGCGAGACCATGCAGACCTTTTCCCCCAGCTCGGGCAACGCGTCGATGTCGCCCGGACCGGAGATGACGTGTCCCTGCCCTTCCGCGTAGCCCAGGAGGCCGATCACCTCCGGGTGCTGGGGGTCGCCGAAGATGACGGTGCGGAAGCCCTTCTTGGCGTGCAGACGGACCTTGCCGGCGATGATGCCGACGTCGGGGCAGGTGGCGTCGCGGAACTCCATGCCGAGGGTCTTCAGGTACTGGCGGCGTTCGGGCGAGATGCCGTGCGCCCGCACGACCATGACCGCGTCGGCGGCGGTGGCCTTCGAGACGTCCAGACGGTCCTGGCTGCGGTAATCGCCGACCTCGCGGATTCCCTCGGCCGTCAGGACCTCCATCATCTGGCGGTTATGGATCAAGGGTCCGTCGGTGTAGACGGGGTGGCGGCCCTTCTGGGCGTACTCGCGGGCGATGTCGATGGCGCGCTCGACACCCCAGCAGAACCCGGCGGACTTGGCACGGAGGACCTTCACGGCTCCAAGGTGGGCGGAAGCCGGGACGATTCAAGCAAAGTCGGGCTTACTTGGCCGGCACGCCCCAGACCTCGGCCTCGATGTAGTCGTTGGACGGCGAGGCCGAGTTGCCCTTGGAGTGGAAGCGCACGTAGCGGCCCTTGACCCCGGCCACCGGGATGACGCGCCCTTCGTTGGACTCGTAGTAGACGTAGTCCTTGCCCTTGCCGAGGCCCAGCTCGCCCTCGGCGTCGCTGTTGTAGACGGTGGTCACGCCCTGCTTGAAATCAGGGTCGTCGGAGATCTGCACGACCACGGAGAAGTAGACCCGGCGCTCGCGGTGGAAGTGCCACAGGGCGATGGCATGGATCTCGGCGGTCTTGGGCAGCTCGACCTGCATCCACTGATGGCCGCGCGGCAGCTCGACCTCGAAGCCTTCTTCGCCGCCCTTGTCGCCGTCGGTCAGGAAAGAGAAATCGCCGGCGGCGGCCTCCTTGGCGCTGGAGGTGACGGGGCAACCGAGGGCGAGGTTCTTCGCCTCGGCCGGCACCTTCGGGAGCACGCGGGGGCCTTTCGCCGGCGGCTCCAGGTTGTCGATCTTCATGGGCTTCGGCGTACCCAGGGCGACGGACTTCGGGAGCACGAGCGGCAGGGGCTTGTCCTCGGCGAGAGCGGCGAGGGGCAAGGCGAGGAGGCAGAGGGCGAGGCGCATGGGGTGAACGAGTAAGACTGCGGAAAACGGCCGAGGTTTCAAGCCCGGGGCGCTTCTAGGGTACGAACCCTACGCTGTTTGAGCGGGAAACGGAGCGTCACGGTGGTGCCGACGTCGGGGGTACTCTGGATATCCACCGTGCCGCCGTGGGCGCGCATGATCTTGAGGAGGATGAGCATGCCGAGGCCGCCGCCGGAGGCCTTGGTGGTGTAGTAGGCGTCGAAGACGCGGGTCAGCTTTTCCGCGGGGATGCCCACCCCCGTGTCACGGATGGCCAGCACCGCCCACTCGTCGTCGGAGGAGAGGTGGACGAACAATTCGCCGCCCCGGTCCATCGCCTCGAGGGCGTTCTTGGTCACGTTGAAGATGGCCTGCTTGACCTGGTTGCGGTCGGCGAGGACCGCGGGCATCGCCCCCGGGAGGTCCACCTGCACGCGCACGCCCAGCTGCTCCATCTGGTCGCGCAACAACGCCATGGCCTCGGCCACCACGGCGACAAGGTCGGTCTCGGCGAGGTTCGGCGGGGTCGGGCGGATGGCGCCGAGGAAGTCGCGGACGATCCCGTCGAGGCGCTTGATCTCGCCTTGGCAGACCTCGGCGGCCTGGCGGACCTTCTGCGCGGCCGGCGAGTCGCCGAGCTTCTCCGCCTCGCGGCGCAGGAGCTGCAGATGGATGCCGATCGCGTTGAGCGGGTTGCCGACCTCGTGGGCGACGCCGGCGGCGAGGGCCATGATGGAGTCGATGCGCTCGCTCTCCACGCGGTCCTCGGTCTGCGTCCGCTCGGCGGTGACGTCGCTCAGGACGGCGACGCGGCGGGTGCGCTCGGCGACGCGCGCGAGGTGCAGGCGAAGCAGACGCGGCTCAGGGTAGCGCACCTCGAGCTCGCGGGTCATGCCCTCGACGTCGGGCGGCAGGTCCAGCGCGGCGGCGATGTCGGGCGAGAACCGGCGGAGTTCCGCGCCGTTGACCTCGGCGGGGTCGGCCCCGAGCAGCCCGACGGCGGCGGCGTTGGCGTACTCGACGGAGCCATCCTGGGCCAGCACGAGCACCCCTTCGCGGAGCGTGTCCAGCACGGTCTCCATGAGGTCGCGCTCGCGCTCGAGGCGACGCGCGAGGATCGCGAGGTTCTGCGCGTCGAGTCCTTCCAGGCGGCCCAGCACGCGGTCGAGGGAACTGTGTCGGCGGCGGGACATGGTCAGCGGGCGCGCGCGGCGCGGAAGGCGGCCAGCCGGGCGATGAGCGTGGCGGCGACGGCGGTCTTGGCCCCCGGTCCGAGGACCTCGCGGAAGCCTTCGCGCCCGAGCAGGATGAGCCGGTTCTGATCGGAACCGAAGGCCCCGTGCGGCCCGGCGACGGAATTGGCGGCGATGAGGTCGACCCCCTTGCGGTCGAGCTTCGCCAAGGCGTGGGCCTCGACGTTCTCGGTCTCGGCCGCGAAACCGACCAGCAGCTGGTCCGGGCGGCGGCGACGGGCGAGCGTGGCGAGGATGTCCTCGGTCGGCTCGAATTCCACGGTCAGGCCCTCCCCGGTCTTCTTGAGTTTCTGCGGGTGATTGAGCCTGGGGCGCCAGTCGCTGACCGCGGCGGTCATGATCAGGACATCGCACGGCCCGAACAGAGCGTCGGTCTGGCGGAGCATCTCCGCGGCCGAGACCACCGGGTAGACCATGACCCCGTCCGGCTCAGGCAAGGCGACCGGCCCCGAGACCAGGTCGACCGTCCAGCCCGCGTCGCGGGCGGCGGCCGCCAAGGCGTAGCCCATCTTCCCCGTGGAGGGGTTGCTGACGAACCGGACCGGATCGAGGAACTCCCGGGTCGGGCCGGCGGTGATGAGGCAGCGGAGGGACAAGGGAAAGAAGCGGTTGAGAGACGGCGGTTAGCGGTTGGCGGTTAGGCCGAACACTTAAGACACCTTGGCCGAGGATGGGGGTGGAAACAATCCATTTAGGGCTAGGACAGGGCTAGGTCTAGTAAAGGCACCGCCACCTGCCACCCGAATCCAGACCTCCGACTTTGATCCCAACCGCCAACCCCTAACCGCCAGCCGCTAAGACCTTTCCGCCACCCCTATCCCTTGCCTTCTCATCCCCTCGTGACCACATTCCGGGCATGGATATCTACCTGGCCACCGGCAACGCGCACAAAGCGGAGGAGTTCGGGCGCATGTTCGCCAAGGCTGGCCTGGACGTGAAGGTGCGTTCCGCCAAGGAGCTCGGCGGCATGCCCGTGGTCGAGGAGATCACCGGCACTTTCCATGGCAATTGCCGCCTCAAGGCCAACGCGCTGCGCCCGCTGGCCCCGCGCAAGGCTTGGGTGCTCGCCGATGACAGCGGGCTCTGCTGCGACGCGCTCCAAGGCGGACCCGGCGTCGACTCCGCGGTCTACGCCGGCGAAGGCGCCACCGACGCCCAGAACCGGGCCAAGCTGCTCGAGGCCATGAAGAAGGCCCCGCCCCACAAGCGCGGCGCCCGCTTCGAATGCCACCTCATCCTCCTCGGGCCCAACCAGGAAGTCGGCAAATTCGTCGGCCAATGCTGGGGCAAGATCCTCGAGGCCGAGGTCGGCACCGAGGGCTTCGGCTACGACAGCCTCTTCGTCCCGGCGAACCATGAGAAGACCTTCGGGCAGCTCTCCCCGCGCGAGAAGGACAAGATCAGCCACCGCGCCAAGGCCTTCGTCCAACTCGTCGCGTGGATGAAGGAGAACGGTCTGGTGTGAGCGGCGCGTCCGCCGCCCGCGAGCTCGCTACTGCGTTCTTTTAGGCTAGTCTCGGAAAAGGGCCGGGGTAGGGTCGGCGCATGACCGCCCCCGCGCTGACGAAGCTCAAGACCTACGCCTACGCGGACATCCGGCCGGTGGCGGCGATGACGAAGACCTTCCTGGTCCTTCACGGCATCGCGATCCTGGCCTGCGTCATCGCGACCTTGCTGCAGTGGGAGCTGCT
>Ga0222712_10006350_pt1 | contig 11702 bp, 27 predicted proteins | sample C33_657DmetaG_FD_165043 | JGI IMG/M metagenome (GOLD analysis project Ga0222712, IMG submission 165043) | Estuarine water microbial communities from San Francisco Bay, California, United States - C33_657D | ecosystem: Environmental > Aquatic > Marine > Unclassified | place: USA: California... | reverse complement strand
TTGATTTTTACATTATACCTACACACTGGTATAATTATTCCTACAGGAGATGTAGATGGTAGACCAATTTACTCAATGCCAAATAGAAACATAGAGTATTCTTATGAGGCTGAGATTGTGGAGTATATTGCCACAGGAACATTTAATTACAATGAAGATGTAGAGGATTAAGTTCCTCTATATTTTTTTATACAGCTTTATACTATTGCTGAACTTAAATCTTTTACTATGCATAGAGTAGATATTTTTAGTTTCTTGGCATCAGATGCTGTGGAACTAACCAAGATGCAAACGCGTCTTAACCAATGGATGACTGCAAAGTCTTTGGTTAAGTATGAGATACACACCGCTGGTGAGTACATAATATTCAATGTTTGCAGAAAGAAAGAAGAGGGAGCTTAGGCTTCTTCTTTTTCTTTATACAGCTCTTTACTATTATTGATAAATAGTGTATGAGTTAATTCCAATAACACAGATTATCTGAGCCAAGTAAGTTGATTGGCAATATACTATTAGCAGGGTATCAACAAGCCTGTTTTTTTCTTTATACAACTTTTAACTATTATCAATCTTAAACTAAACACAATGTATACACAGAAAAAAATTAACAATCAAAGGTTTACAGTTAGATTTTGCGGGATAGCAAAGTACCTTGGGTTCACAAGAGTTGGACCATTTGAAAAACTGTTAAGACAAATGCATCCTCAACACAAGTTATGCATGGGTGTTGGACATGCAAGGGTTCAAAGATTACTCCAAGAGATTGAGGGATTTAAGAGAGGCAATGGAGAGTGGGATTAGTCCCATTTTCTTTTTGTCTCCACCGTGTGGAGCAAGTAGACTCAACTCCTGATAATCAGATAGTTATAAAAAGTGCTTTGCACGTCTTTTTTATACAGCTTTCTACTATTATTAATCTTAAACTATTTATTATGAAAAAAGTATTTGTTGCAAACAAAAATTCTTATGGTTCTGAATTCTATAATGAGTGTGAGACTCTTGATGAATTAAAAAGAGCCATAGTAGCACATGAGTATCAATTTTCTAAAGAACCAGTGGAATACAGTGAAGAAGTGTTCAATGAAATTGCTGAATACACCATGTATGAAATAGACCTTCATGATGAAGAGCGTATACAATGGAGTGGATATGATGGCACTTCTTGGTTTAGAATTGAGAGAAAAGTGTCAAATCTTTTATCTACTGCAAGAGAAATTAAGGGGGAGTAATTCCCCTTTATTTTTTTTGTCTCCACCGTGTGGAGCATTGGCATTTTGCTACTGATAATCAAGTAGTTGCAAAAATTGCTTACGCGTCTTTTTTATACAGCTTTATACTATTTTGGATTTGTTTAATTTAAATTTTATATTATGTTCTCTAAAACACAAAGTTTGCAAGCATTCGCTTATGCTAATGGAATCACTTCTATTGAAAAAGTACTAAATCCTAATACAGGTAAGAAGTTCATTGCTACCAATACAGACATCACAATGCGTGTTGCTGATAAGGTAAATGATGATTTGCAAGGCCAAGACTATAGTGTTTCTTGGTTTGCACCTGAAGACGGTGGAGAGGCTTCATGGATGTTACACACAACAGGTACTGCTAATGTATTAGGTAAATTAACCTTTGCTGCTGCTCCTGCTACTACACGTGTTGTAGACTTTGAGCACGCAATTTAAGTATATAGCCCGCACGTAATGTGTGGGTTATTTCTTTTTAAAGCTTCGCGTCTTATTTATACAGCTTTTTACTTCTGTTGTGTATATATAGTAGTGTCTCTCTCTATATATACGGTCAGACCATAACTCAAGACTCATATACTATTAGGGCAGTCATTAGCAAACCCTTATTGGTATTGGGTTTCAGGAGTATTTGTAAGGCTGTTGGAGGAAAGGAGTGCAAAACACCTTCCCTTATCTTGGTCATAGATTAAGTCACAGATTTGGTCTAACAGCTTAAATAATAAATATATATAGCTAACATGAGTAATTGCAAAGCACTTACACTATATATACTATTATCTCTATCTATATATCTATTACTACTACTATATACAATAAGAGTAAGACAGTAATTGATTCCGGAATGTTATTTACCCACTAAAACATATATTATGATTTCAACTTACCTGATTAACTTAAAGAATTCCCATAGACCAGAGAACAAAATATTTGATGGTCTGCCTAATGAACGCTATTCTGCTAATATGTATGAGAACAGAAGAAGGACTAGACCTTGGGATAACTGTTGGTTTAGTAATAAACCAGATGTTATTGTCCTTACAGTAGAACAAGCAATCAGACAGTATCCGGATTATATGCAATGGTGCTATAATAACTTGGAGATCAAATGGTCTGTACATACAATCAAATTATTTAAAGCTCATCAACCTAAACAGGTTCTTGGCAGATTAACTTTCTAAACCTTACTTATGGAAACTGTTTATTGGACTATGAAGAATGGTCAAAAGATTGATGTTGATACTATGGAGATTAACCATCTCCGTAGTACTCTGAAAATGATTATTAAAAATCAAGTAAGAGTAAATGCTACTAAACCTGTCACACCTAAATTTAAATTCAATGGTGACATTGCACAGAATCATATAGAAACTATGCAAGAACAAGATTACTTTGATGAATGTGATTCTGGCTTTGATTACTGGAAATCCTAATTATTTACTCTCATCCAAGCAGGATATCGCCTTATGATGGAATAGTCAAGGATTGCAACCTTGTGAGAGTACTAACCTAGGAGATGAGAAGTAGACCTAGCTACACTACAAAACTAACCACAGTATGGAAATCCTACTAACACATCTAGCGGACTGTGGTTTTATTATTAAACCAACTAAAACTATATACTATGAATTTACTTATTGCCAAACTTATGTTTGTTCTACAACTTCATTCAGGTATCATTGTACCTAGTGATGATGTTGATGGTAGAACTATATATGCTATTCCATCTCAAGGGATTGAGTATGCATATAAAATAGAGATTATCCGGTATCTTGAAACCGGAATTTTTCAGTATGATGATACCTTGGATGATTCTGTTGACTTATCCAAGGTAACTAAACCTAAAGTAAAACTATAATGGAGTTAGTTGACAAAATTTACATGACTATAATTGGTCTATTGTTATTGAGAATGATTATGATCAAAATAACAGGAGACAAATAACTTTGTTAATGATGATTTATATTAATTTAAAATTTATGATTATGAAAAAAGAAAGAAATTACTCAATTGAATCTCTGGCATGGTTAATTGCTACTGTATTATTGATAGCTATTACGCTATCTTCTTGTGGTTCATCCAGAGGATGTCACACTAAGGGAGTTTATGTTTCCAAAAGTATTAAGAAAGCACAGAATAAACCACACGCACATTAAGAGATATGTTAGGAAAAACAATCAGAGAATTAGAAAAAACAAAGGCTCAGTATCAAGCAAGATTGGATAGTATCCATGATGCTGATGCTGATCCAAGTGTCAAAGCTATTTATCAGTCAGATTTACAATATGCAATTGTATGTCTTGAAAGTAAAATAGAACATGAGAAAGCTATGCTACCGCTTCAATATGCACTTGTAGTATTTATATTAGCTGTCATAGGTTTAATTATTTATTTTTATTAGTTATGGAAAAAAGAAAAGTTGGGAGACCAAGAAAAACATCTAAACCAGTTGTTGAACAAGCAAAAGTAATTACTTGGAAACAAAAGTATCATGACCTATTAAAACAACATGAATTGCGTGAAGAAACTGCAGAAACATTTATGGCTGATGCTAGAGCAATTATATCACAACAAGCTGATAATCAGTTAGATCTTGTTAAGTTAGTACTTGATGGTTATGCTACTATGGAACAACATTGTACAGATGTTGTAAAGCTAACGGGTAATGTTGAAGAATCTGATATATTGTACCTAACTAGTATTGCTAGAAGAGCTTTATTACACAAGTTTATACAATTTGATGAAAAAGTAACAGTTTAATAAAAACTAAGGAAGTATATGAGAGTCCTGAATTGTACACAAAAGATCCCTATTGACAGCCTGGAAAGACAGGCGTATTGGTCCTGTAGCTCAGCTGAATAGAGCACTGCCCTTCTAAGGCATAGGTCCTTGGTTTGAATCCAAGCGGGATCACTGATGCGTTCACTCTTGACTACTAGGATTACAGTCTTACAGTCATGTCCGTATTTAGTAGATGAAAGGTGTATCAATCTACTATTATTATTTATGAATTTATTTAAAATTATGATTATGAATTGGTTTAAGAAATTATTTAAAAAAGAAAAGACTTATAACACTGATTATAAGTTTAAACTATGTATTGTCAATGATGATACAGAATTGCTACATGAAGCATTGGGTGTTACTGAAGAGAGATCTAAAGAACTATTAGAAGTTGCTTTGAAAGCATATGATAATAATAGAACACTTACTGATTCATATGCAGAAATGCTTGAAAGCTGTAAACACATTAATGAAGTCATTATGATAATGAATATGTTTAACCGTATCCATGAAATTAAATCCAAAGACACGGGTTTAATGGGATTCTTGGGTAAAATATTAGGAAATAATGAGTGTTAATGTAATTAAGTCTGTCTTAGGATTCAATCTTAAGACAGAAATATTTGATAATGAGGGTAATCCTATAAAAACGGGTGCAAAAGCAGTTATTAATGTAAATGCGGGTGTACCCAATGTAGGAACTAAAATTGGTGCCAAAACATGGTTTACCAATTACAATGATGGATTACTTCAAAAGATTAGAGACTACAAAAATCTAAATTTATGAATGTATCAGTAAACTATAAAGACACTGATGTTGCTAAGGCATTGGAGTCTATTATTAAACATCCTAATAGTGCAGAGTTTGTAAAGTTACTTACTCCTATGTTATGTGGTAGCAGTGAAGCTATACAACATTTCTTTAAGTTAATGATAGGCAATAAGTTGCCGGAAGTTATTCCAGATAGTACTTTATGTTGGATACATGTTAGTAAATTAAGTTATGGTGCAAATCAAGATTTAATTACAAAAAGTGATCTATGTGTTGATGGACATATCATGGTATCTGTATTTAACTTTAGAGGTTATCATGAATATAGTCCTTACGTAGTAGAGTATACTAATATTCTACCGGATGGTACAAGAAAAAAGGACACAGCATATATTCCTTTTGGATATCTAGAAGTAATTGAGGAACTTTAATGCAGTATATCTCTGGATATGCTTTTCCTAACAAATAACAAGGGAGTCTTATGGGCTCCCTTTTTATTGTTTAGCTATATAGTGAAAAATATTATGACTCTAATATACTTATGTTAGATTAAATAACATATTTTTACTTACATATATGTATATGTAATGTTATATCAGCTGCCTAATGGCAAAGTAGTTCACATCTCAACCGAAGAGTTTCTAGATCTTACTGATGAAGATATACAATACCTTATGTCTCTAGATTATGGAGAACATATTTTAAATCCCTTTTCAAATTCAGCTGTTTTAGATAATACCAAAGAAAAGTATTATGACTTTGACTATTTATCTGATACTGATGATGAAATCAATAATGTTATATCAGATGATGAACCATTTGATGATATCATAGACCTATCGGGTCCACTGGATAATTAATATTCTTTACTGGATATTACAACTTATTACTAGTTTGAGTGACTAGTGATATAGTATTCTACTCACCAATCTATTTATTTATTTATTTATTAAAACAAGAATTATGAATTCAAAAGTTAAAGTTGTAGCTGATGCTACAGGAGCAATTGTTAATGTTTCACCAAACAATCCAGAGTATGGATATGTAAGATTTGAGCAAGTGAAATCTATTATTGATGATAATGGTTTCTTACGTAGAAGATCAATCAGTACATTAGTACATGGTAATGTAGAAGAATTACAAGCCATGAACTTTTACAATGGACAAGAATTGCCTGGTGCAATCATTATCCAAGAGTCATTGGCACCATTTAATGCTAAAGCTCCTCAACGTGATCTTAAGATTGCAGGTGAGACAGGCATTGTATGTACATTAGATGGACAACCTATTTACCGTAGAACAATGTATTCTGCTGCACTAAATGCACAAGATACACTTGTTAAACATGATAATGTTGACCAATTGCGTAATGCATATGCTGAACAAACTAAAGTAAGCGCAATTAACCCAAGTGTTTCAGATTTCTCAATTGAGAACTAAACAATTTGTATGAATGTATTAAGGGGATAGAAATGTCCCCTTTTTTTTATGATTAAAACTGTATACTATGGAAAAGCTACAACAAGATGTAAAAAATTATCAGTTGAGATCACAAACTGTGATATCATATGAACAAGATGGTTATAACAGCTATCAAAACTATCTGTATAAAAGAGCTCTTTATGGGCTTGATGGACTTACAGAAAAAGAACTTGCTACTATGTGTAGTAAGAAAAAACAAAGAATTATCAGTGTATATAAGCGTGCACAGGTTACACTTAACAAGTTTAAACAAAGTATTACTATTCAATATAGTAACTTTATCTTTCAAACTTTGTTTCCTGAAAGTCCTATTACACAGTTCTTAACAGCTGATACTGAGACAGATGAAAAGTTTAAGAATACTTTAACTTTTAAAGATTTAGGTATCACAAAAGAACAAATTATCACTATCTTTATGCTTGAAGGGATCCTTCCCAAAAACTTTCTAAGTTTAGAAGGACCACAAAACCAACTACCAAGACTAAAGAATGATAAAACCAAAGCTTAAAGAATGTGACGGTTGTCAAAAGATGACTGTTATATGGAAGAACCATGAGGGATTCAAGTATTGCAAATATTGTTGGAGTTGCCAAGACCCAAAGAATAAAGATAATACACAGAAACCAACTGATTATAAGATCCCTCAGGTCTCTTCTAAAAGAAAAAAGAAAGATGCTGAGTATCTCAAGTTGAGAGAAAGGTTTCTAACTGAAAACCCGGTATGCACGGTCTCTGTAGCCGGTTGTAATAATGGTGCTACTGATGTACACCATACTTATGCCGGCTCCAACAGGGATGCATTCTATTTAGTACAATCCACATGGTTGGCAGTTTGTAGAAACTGTCATGATTGGATTCATGCACATCCTGCAGAGGCTAGAATACTGAACTATTTAAAATGATTACTTAAAATTCTGATTATGAAAGATGATTTAAAAGATGCATTAGCATTATTGAAAAAGATTAAATTTAGTAAGGACTATGGTAAATTCCATTTCCTTGAGAATATTAATAGAATTACAGATTCTAAACACATCCAAAAGATGGTATCTAGTGTTAGAGCTATGGGTGTTATTAGACCTGTGATTTGTGTTAAAGTAAAGTTTGTTGACGGTACAGAAAGAATGTATGTTATAGATGGTCAACATTTATTCAAAGCTCTTTGTGCTGAGGAACTAGAGATTCCTTATGTAATCATTGAAGCAAATAATGACATTGATTTGGTCAATAAAATGGCTATGTTAAACAACTCATCTAAGTCTTGGACATTGCTTAACTATGTTAATGCATTCAAGATGCACATTCCTGATTACCATACATTATTTAACTTGCGTCTTATGTATGATATTGAGCCATTAATGTTGGCTGCAATATGTACAAAAGGTACTTCAGCTGTTGTATCGGGAAGCCAATTATTAAAGTCAGGTAACTTTAGAATTACAAATTCTGAAGCACAAGACATGGCTAAAGCATTCAATGATTTCTTTTTGAAGATTGGTAGAGCTGACCGTTGGGTTAAGCACCAATTCTTACAAGTATTTATGCGTGCTTGGGGTACTTATGATCATAAAGAAGCATTAGCAAACCTTGATAAACATATCAAGACTGTTAAAGCTATGAGTGATACATGTGCTGCTGAAGCATTTATTAGCAAAAATATATTTAAACTAACAAAATAATGGATAGACAAGACATCCAATTTGAAGCGTTAGCTGCAACTGACGGCAAACAGAGGTGTTCTGTTGTATTAGGCACAGGGGTCGGTAAGACCCTTGTTGGCCTAAACTATATCAACAGAAATACAACACCTTTGATGAGAATACTGGTTGTTGCTCCTAAAAAAGCAATATTCCAGTCATGGAAAGATGATGCAGAGAAATTTGACATGCATAATTTATTAGGTAGAATTGTATTTACTACTTACTTGAGTCTGAATAAACATAATCCACATGATTATGATGCTGTCTGCTTGGATGAATGTCATTCATTATTGGATAGTCACAGAGGATTTCTGCAACTATATAAGGGAAGAGTGCTAGGTTTAACTGGTACTCCTCCTAAATATAGAGATTCAGAGAAAGGTAAGTTAGTACATGAATTCTGTCCAGTAGTATATACATTCAAGGCAGATGATGCTATAGAGAATGGAATACTAAATGATTATCAGATTGTAGTACATGAGCTCTACTTAGATACCAATAAGAATTATGCTGTTGAGATGAAGAATAAAAGTTTTATGACTTCAGAGCTACAGAACTATCAGTATTGGTGTAATAGATTAGAGACTGGATCCGGTCCTGCTCATATTCTCAGAGTAATGAGAATGAAAGCAATGATGGAGTATCCAAGTAAAGAAAAATATACCCGGAAGTTGATGCAAAGCATTAACACTAAGTGTATTGTATTTGCTAATACTCAAGATCAAGCTGATAGACTATGTACTTACAGTTATCATAGTAATAACCCTAAGTCTGAAGAGTATCTTGAAATGTTTAAGACAGGTAAGATTGATAAACTTTCCACTGTATTACAGTTGAATGAGGGTGTTAATATACATAATCTTAAACAAGGTATCATTATGCATGCATATGGTAATGAAAGAAAGGCTGCTCAAAGAATTGGTAGGCTTCTACGCCTTAATCCAGATGACAAGGCTATTGTACATATCTTATGTTATAAGGATACAGTAGATGAGAAATGGGTTAAAGAAGCTTTAGAAGGATTTGATCAGACCAAGATTATTTGGAAGAACTTTGGAATAAAATTATAATTATGGAACTACCTGAAGATCACAAGTTGATACTATTTAATGATGATGCAAACAGTTTTGCATATGTAATAGCTTGTTTGATTAAATTCTGTGGGCATCAACCACAACAAGCAGAACAGTGTGCATTAATTGCTGATCTTGTAGGTCAGTGTACAATAAAACATGGGTGTTGGGCTCAAATAGAAACTATGAAAGAGTCACTTGAAGCACAAGATCTTAAAGTAAAAATGGAACCACATGAAGGCGATATGCATTGATAGCAGTAGAAAACCTGCTAAAATTCCAATTGAACAATGGATTAAAGAGGGAGAGACATACACTATTACCAAAATAGTAAAGATGGGATTACAGGACGGTAGATATGGTGTGCTTTTAAAAGAGGTGCAAATGTCTGCTGACTGTTTTCCATATGAATACTATGATGCTGATAGGTTCCTACCTTTAGATATCCTAACTGAAGTAAGAGAAGAAGAAACTGTTAAAGAAGCTGATTTAGAACTAATTTAATTATGGAATATACAGAACAAGAAGTTATTGATAAACTTAAAGAATTATATCTGGGTCCTAAAACTAGATTAAGATATTTGACAGATATGAGATACTATTTAATTTCTGTGCTATACTATAAGTTTAAGTTAAAAGAAGAACAAATCTTTACTTATACAGCACTTACAAATAGATCAAGTGTTCATCATGCTAAAAGACTAGGTTATGAATTATACAAATCAGAGGATCCGGTTTTCATGAGAAATGTTAAAGAACTGATTGAAAAGTTTCCTTATGATTTTCCTGAAGATTCTGTTAAAGTTAAATTAAAACCAGGATTACAAACAATAAGATTTAGAGTATCTCCTGCAATAATGCAACAATTAGAAAGGTATAGTAACCGTAAGTCTTTTGAATCAGTAGATATAGGAGCTAAACATATAATAACTAATTTATTAAAGTTATGGGAAGAATGAAAGAACTATGCCTTCAAATTATGGAAGCTAATGATGGAGAAATTCCAGGAGAAATGACAATTTCAGATGTCAGAAGAATGGATGAATTAAAAATCTTTGAATGGGAATATTATGAAAGAGAACAACAAAGGCTCAGATTACAACAGCTCAAACTTGAAAATCCAAGAGAGATTACAAAGGTTGCAAAAGTTAAAGACTTCTGGGAACAAGAACTCAGACAAGGTCAAAACAGAAGAACTAAAAAAAACTAACAATGAAGAAGGAGACTAAAGCACTAATTGGAGCAGGTGTTGGACTATGTATTGCTGTTATATCTCATCTGGTTCATACTCAACCTATTGCAAAAACCAAAGAATCTTTTAAATTTGCAGTAGTTAAAGATTGGTCAGAGACTGTTAAAGGTCCTAAACTAGCATACTTAGATCATTTGTACAAATCTGCAAAATGAAACATTTTGTAAAGTATACATTGGTATGGATAAGCCAAAACTTGTCCATACCATTTTGGATGGTGGGCCATGTACACCTGATGACTTCAGTGTATGCTGATCTACATGAAATAGTTATGTCCCTGGGTATGAATATTATTGTAGCATTGGGATTTATTATTGATTACAGAGAAACAAAAAAGAATGGAACAGAAAGTTAAGATATCAGATTATCAGGACAAACAACATTTGATGATGGTTGCTTTAAACATGGTTGGATTACATGTAGATTATATAACTGTTGATCTAATACATTCAACTTTATTAAAACTTACTGAAAACGGTCCTGCTATGAATGTAACTGATGCTGTAGTTGTTAAAGATACTCACAGTAGAAAATGGATTGCTTATTTTAAAGAACAAGAAAATGAAAAATAAAGGATTTATATTATTACCCATTTTAATTTGGGCGGCTCTCTTATTTGGAGAGTTTAGATGCATATACAAAATGTGTACATGTAACTGGGAACCTGTAGGTAAAGCAGAAGCTGTATATACCATAGGTACATTTACTGGATTAGGTGTTGTTATTGGATATCTTGATATTGAAGATAAGTAAAACACAAAAAAGTGTCATTTTTGACCCATTTAACCGGTTAATATCCGATTATGTGGGTTAAAACCAACATAAATTGTGATTTTTTCACATAAAGATGGATTAAAACAACATTAACTATGAAAATACTACACCTATCTGACACACATTCCTTTCATGGTCTACTCCCTATGAGTAGATTTGAAGGAATAGATGTTGTAATACACAGCGGAGACTGTTCAAATTACAAAGACCACTACAAGAATAAAGTAGAGGTAGAAGACTTTATCTATTGGTATAGTAAAATACCTGTTGCTATTAAAATATATGTAGCAGGTAATCATGATACTTCTATAGATAAAAGACTTATATCCCGGGAAAACTTTACTGACAATGGTATTATATACCTTGAGAATGAAAGTATTACCATTGATGGTATTAATTTCTGGGGAAGTCCTTATACTCCATCATTTAATGATTGGGCATTCATGAAAGCTAGACATAAGTTACACAGTGTATGGGAAAACATTCCTGATGATACTGATGTACTTATCACTCATGGTCCCCCAAAAGGTATATTAGATCTAAGTACAGATGCAAAACACAATTTAGAAATGTGTGGATGCTCTGCACTGAGAAAAAGAGTTGAGAAAATGAACCTAAAAG
>Ga0222712_10006349_pt1 | contig 11705 bp, 29 predicted proteins | sample C33_657DmetaG_FD_165043 | JGI IMG/M metagenome (GOLD analysis project Ga0222712, IMG submission 165043) | Estuarine water microbial communities from San Francisco Bay, California, United States - C33_657D | ecosystem: Environmental > Aquatic > Marine > Unclassified | place: USA: California... | reverse complement strand
CAAGCACGAGATACTAGTATTAAATGATGCTAGTACAGACGGTACTCAAGAATGGATTGAAGCACAGCAAGACCAAGACTTAATTACATATCACAATCCAGGTCCGGAACGTATCGGGATCGTAGGGATGTTTGATAAGGGTATTGAGATGGCTCGTACAGAAATCATTATGGCCTTCCATGCTGATATGGTTGTATGTTCGGACTTTGATAACAACATTCTTAAGCACCTGCAAAGAGGAACAGTAGTATCAGCCACTCGGGTTGAACCGCCACTACATCCAGAAGGTCCGGAAAAGATTACCCGCAACTATGGAATTGAACCTGATGAGTTTAACTTCGATGCCTGGTACCAGCAAAGCGATAAACTAAAACAAGACAAGGTAACAGAAGGAATCTTTGCTCCCTGGTGTATGTACAAAGAGGACTTTCTAGCAGTAGGAGGACACGATGAGCTATTCGCACCTCAGTCCAAAGAAGATTCTGATCTCTTTAATAGATTTGTACTAAACGGGTATAAAGTACTCCAGAGCTGGGATGCTCTAGTCTACCATTTTACTTCTAGAGGATCTCGATTCAATAAGCACGCCGGAGGAGCAGCAGGAAAGAATTCAGAGGAGTGGCTTTACACTACAAATAAGAACATGCGTAACTTCATACGCAAATGGGGTACTCCAGTAATGCATGATAGGCTAATGAAACCTACTGTACATCCTAAATACGATATCGGGATTAAAGTTACAGGATGTAACAGCGAGTTATTAGAGTTGCTTGAACCTTGGTGCTCAACTATCCTGATCGATGATGAGATGCAAGTGCTAACCTCGCACTATCTGGATAAAGAGCAGCCTGATACCAAAATAGATCTTAGCAAGAAAATCAAGACTACTCCTTGGATAAACTAGAGAATGAAGTAATAATTGGAATAGACAGAGCTACTTTTAAGGAAGCAGATTTTCAAATACTACAACAGCTACCTCTGATACTTCAGATGAACGGAAGCCCAGGTAAGTTTATGTTAGGTACTATGACTTTAAAGATCAAAGCACTAACAGAATATCAAAACACTTTAATCAATCTGTAAGCAAATGGGTAAGATTCATTTACAGGACTTAGATCGATTGGAAGAGGAATCTCGTCCCTACCAGCCTATTAAGACTAATAGGAAGAAAAAAGTAAGCCCTATTTATAAAAAGGATAGCGACCAGTTGGATCGAAACTAAATTATTCTTATATTTAAGCTATGAAAGAACTACTTTTAAAGGAAATCCAAAACGTAATTGCTGAAGCTACCAAGGTAAACTTCAAGGGTAAGCAGTTTGTACTTAAAGTAGACGTTAACGAAGATCCTAACAAGAAAGGAATCAAAGTGCAGTTTATCCCTGCCGATATGTCTCCCATTAATCCTACCGAGCAGAATGAAATCGCTATGGCACTGAGTGAGAAACTTGACTCAGGCCTAAAGCAGTTCGGTATGCAGGTAGAGCGGGACAGAGAGCTTAAGGACAAGTCAGTGATTGGCTTCTTTATCTACATCGAGTATGTAGACAAAATTATTCGGCAGGCATTAGGAACTCAAGCTTAACCTAGTTTTATTTTATGAAGAAATTCTCGTTCTACAGTCTTAGAGATAGTAGCCAGGAGGTGATTGGTTCAACTCGAGCATTTACTCGGCTAGGAGCAGCAAAATACTTTGCCGAAAGTAAGCATTTATCGCTTAAAAATTTTCTAACTATATTTAGCGTCACAAGATGAAGCCTAAAGAAATGCTTAGACAGATACTCAAGGATATTATACCTTTGAAGTACAGAATTAAAGAGGTACCCCGAAATAGAGACGCTATGACTAAAGAATTATTTATCGAAATAGTCAAGCTTTTAAAAGAGATTGACGATAGGACCAACTTCGTAGCATCGGAGATTGGAATGGACACAACCCAGTACGAAGATAAGTTCTTCAGGGTTATTGAAAACCTTATGCGGATTGCCTTCAACAGAGAGCAGGTATTCTTGATTGAGCTTTATTTGAATGAGATCGACTACAACGACAAAGAGGAGTGGGACGGTAACATCTCAGTAACTGTTGAGAAGAAAGAGCAAAAGATTGCCTTCCGCACCCCGGAAGATGTTTGGGAAGCTATCCAAAAGTTTAAGTAAAAAGTTGGAGACTAGTTGACTAGTTACTATCTTTAGTTAAATAAAAATAGAATATGAATAAAAGGTTTTGTAGTGTATGTGGGGATGAGATTAATCCCCTGCGTGTGAAAGCTCTCCCGGAGACTAAGACTTGTATCAATCACTCTACTGTGGGTGCTAAGAGAGGTCGGATCCTGACTTTAGGAGAGGGTGATCATACCTATAATGAGATTGAAATTTTAGACGAGGAGGTATACCGCCGGGTAGTAGCTTTGGAGTTTGGTGTTGATCGTTTAGCCGAAGAGATGCCTGAGATCCAGAACTACGATGCGACTATGGTTTCTGACGATACCCGAGCCCTAAGAGAGAAAGCTGAGAAGGTGCTTGAGGATGAAGAAGACTCCAAGCTCCTTGAAGACCCTGAAGAGGTGATCGAGGAATCAGAAGAGGAAGAAGAGGAATAGTGGAGGAGAAGAAGAAGGGGCGCCCTAGTAAGATTTTGCTAAGGGAGGATATCGAGCGAGCAGTTAAGATGACTAAGTCAAATAAAGCTGCAGCTCGGTACCTTCACTGCTCTTTCCCTCACTATAAAAAGTATGCCCTGCTATACACCGGCCCTGATGGGGTAACTCTTTTTGAAGCTCATAAGAATCAGGCCGGGGTAGGGATACCTAAATTTTTAACCGGGAGAGCTACCCAAGCCCCTCTAGAGCAGATCTTAGACGGAACCTTTCCTGTAGAGCATTTCAAGCCTGCGAAGATTAAAGCAGCTCTGATATCGGAAGGGTACTTAGCCGAGCAGTGCAAGAGGTGTGACTTCGGTGAGAGTAGGCTCTTGGACGGAAAGATTCCTTTGATCTTAACTTTTAAAGATAAGAATAAGCACAACTACCACCGGGATAACATCGAACTACTCTGCTACAACTGTTGCTTTCTCTATGCTGCTTCTCCTATTTCTGACGACCAGGTCGAGCAGATGGAGGACTACATCGAGATTCAGGTTAAGAACTTTGACTGGGAGATAGATCAATCCCATATCGACCACCTGAAGGAGTTGGGGCTGTGGGAGGATAACAAGAGGCCTGGTGATGAGTTTATATCCCGAGCATGAAAGTACCTAAGAAGAGACAACGACCCCAGCTCGACAGCGAGAAGAACAAACAATACCTTCTCAGCAAGCATGCTGATAAGCTATTAGAGCAGGATCAAAAGAATAAAAAGTTATCTGAGAAGTTGCTTAAAGGGGATATATTTACTATCTTTATCGAAGAAGAAAAAAATAAAGGTTATGAGCGAGAAGAGAGGACAGACGGAGAAGATAAAGTTTGAGTTTAATACTGCTGGGGTACTAGAGATTCAGTACGCTACCGGGGGCTGGGGTAGAGTTACTGCGGTTACTTTCCGAGCCTATGACGGACCTCGCCGGATCACCGAGCCTCAGTTTACTGAGAAGTCTAACCCTCATGTACCTATGAGGACCTATTTATACGAAGGACCTGTGTACTACTACGGGTCTAATAAGCAGGTTGTTAAGCAGAATAATCATACTGTTCGTAATTTGTATAACAGCTAATCAATCGATATGAGACAGTTTGTATTCGAAAACCCGCAAGAATTTAGTACTTTCTTTTCAGGAAAGAACGTAAAGATTACTAATGCTATCACCGCCGGCATCAGAGTAGCTGTCAAGGCTAGGAAGAAACACGCTGACTTATTTGAAGTTAGCTTTGAAGGAGGAGATACTGCATACGATATCAGTCTGCCATCTACCGAATGGCCGCAGGCTTTGGCTAAGTGTTTAGAGTTCTACGAGCAATCCCAGCTCTACGATGATGCCATCGATACTTACCAGCTTATTAAACAACTTTCAGATGAAAGAGATCTTATCTAAGACCCGGTTAGATGGTACTACTATCACCTACTTCATGTCTGACGATAAGAGGACTGTTACCTCAGAGCTAACTTACTCTAGATCATTCAGGAATATCTATGAGGAGTTAGAGCATAGTAACGAAAGCCTACCCAAGACCAAGCGTCGGTACATGACTGATGAAGGTAAGGTGGTGGGGTATCTTACTGCAAAAAAGTTAGGAATTATTACTTGAGTTAGTTGGATCTAGCCAAGTTAGTTCCTATCTTTAAGTATAATTAAAAACAAAATGGTTATGATGATTTCAGATAGCAAACTAGACCGCGTAATGTCGATAGAAGATTTAAAGAAGGTAGTACCTTTTGCCTTCATCGATAAACCTACCCGAGAGGTATCAGATAAGTACGTTCACGTACCTACTAGCCGGGTGATAGAAGATTTGATGACGATGGGTTGGGAGCCAGTCCAGGCTGCCCAGCGCCGAGGACGTGCTGGGAAGGTTTCGATCTTCTCCAAGCATATGATCAAGTTTCAGAATCCTAACTTAGTAATCAAAGGTGCTCAAGGTGACGATGTATTTCCTCAGATCATCCTTACTAACTCTCATGACGGAACTCAGTCATTCAAGTTTATGATGGGGCTGTATCGATTGGTGTGCAGTAATGGGTTAGTAGTTGCCGATGAGCAGTTCGCCAACTTCAAGATCCGGCATATGGGATATAGCTTTGAAGACCTTCAGAAGCTTATCGAGACTGCAGTAGTAGCGCTACCTAAGAAGGTGGAAGTTATCAATATGATGAAGCAGGTTCAGATGACAGAAGTCCAGCAGAAGGACTTCGCTATGAAGGCTTACCTGCTACGCCGGGGTATCGAGATGAGCGATGAAGTTCAGGTAGAGGATGAGGTGCTAGAGGGTATTCTTTCTAGCCGCCGGACCCAAGACCAGGGCGATGATCTATGGCTGACCTTTAATCGCATCCAAGAAGCTATCACCCAGGGAGGATTTAAAGGAGCTTTGAACGGTGCTAAGGTACGTCAGGTGCGTAAGATTAGGTCGTTTGAGAAAGACCTTAAGATCAATCAAGACTTATTCCAGCTAGCGTTACAGTATGCGTAAGATAAGAGATAAGAAAGCCACCGCACCTGTCCGTTTCGAGAGAGACGGGCAGCTGTGGGAGGTAGTTCACAAGACAGCCGATATGGCTTATGCCGTAAGGTTGAATAAGAAAGGCTCTCCGGTTGGTATGATCGAAAGGTTTTATGAGCAGGTCTAGGGCAGGGAGGCCGAGGGGCGAGCGGAGGGGCGTTTCCCTCTCTCGCACCGAAGGTGCCACGCGCATTCTCATCAAAAGCCCGCAGGGCTTGTAAAAAGATTTAGATAAAAGGATTAATAAAAAACAAATAAGAGTTATGGAGTACGGAAGTATAAGGTGGAGGCCGTGGGTGTGTCTGCTAAAAGATGATCAGGGTATAACAGATGTTAGGAGGTTTGATAACTTCCAAGACATGCTGCAGTGGAGGTTAGTGAATATACAGAAGGGTTTAAATGCCGTCTCTATGACAGAAGAGTATTATCTCACTCTTGAGACCGATGAACATATAGGATGGTGGGAGAATGTTAAAAAGTTAATTGCATCTTTATGAGTAAGAGAGTACCTCTAGACCAGGACCCGGCCTTCCGGGACCTTAATTGGGACCTTCCTTTGAATAAGGATTGGGATAACACATTACAGGATGGATTAGAAGATGAGGAGTGGGATGACGATGAAGAAGAGTGAAGAGGAGTGGGATCACTACTCGGGGTTACCCTCACCGATGGCATACCAGAGAAGAGAAATAGAAAAGAAGTTAGAGATGGAGTACGATGATGATGATTCTCAGGATGATGATAATCCAGGGTATAGACCTAGTAAGAAGACCTATAGTGATAGTCTCGAGGATGAGGAGTAAATCTCTATTAACCAGGAATAAGATGAAGAATAACTTTATACATAGGACACTTATGAAAGACGGTAATAAGAAAGGACCATGGCAGGATCTGGATAAGGCGTATGCAAAGACTAGGTCGGTGATATGGAGCTGTAACAAAGAAGAGCACCTGGAGGCAGGACTGAGGATGGTGATAAACTATGAGAGACTAATGCAAAACTTCGGCCCTACCTCGGCACTAGGCCGGAGGATTGGAGCCGGGACAGTTGATGATCTCCTTTCTCTCATTAAGTTAAAACGTAAGATGATTAGGAGAGGGTGATGAAGGGAGTAAACCGTAGCGTATATAAAGATATTTGTATAGAGTGATATAGAGATATGGAGATATAAAATGTGTGTAAACTTAAAGCAAAGAGTGAAGTTAAAGCAAAGCTTTAATAGCTAGTACCTGCCTACCCCTCTTGCAACTTTTTCCTATAGAAAATTATTTTTTTTAAAACCTTAAAGTAAAGCTTTAAGTATTCAGTAAACCGTAGACAAAACCGTAACCCAGAAAACCGTATGCAGAAAACCGTCCGTGCAATCATCAATGCCTTAACCGGCAGAAAACCGTACCTACTAGGTAACCGTCCAGAGGAAACCGTCTCAGGTAACCGTAGAGAGGCAACCGTCCAGAAAACGGTAGGGAGTAAACCGTCGGTAAAAAACCGTAGGGAGAGGACCGTAGAGGATATCATCCAACCGTCTGTAAGGCTGGTTATCAACCTGGAGACAGGAACAGTTAAAGCAAAGCTTTAAGTCTTTGGAAGGGTATGTGGTCTATGGCCTGAGGCTGGAAGGGTATAGGGGCCGTGGCCTTACTCCCTCTCAGGCGCTACTTAAGGTAGGGGTATCTGTGCACGATGCACTGTACCGGCTAGAGACCAACGAGAGACTAGAGGGTGCTAATTCATACCGGGCTCTATTTGAGACCATAGAGGTGGTGGGTGAGAAAAAATTTAGGAGCAAGGCCCAGGCACTAGCCTACGAGCGAGAGATCCTGCTAGAGATGGGCCCTAAGGATCTTAGCATCCAGGAGAAGGTCACAGGCGTAACAGAACTCAGACTAGAGACCCCGGACAGGGTTGCTATACTTCAAGCAAAGCTTTAAGGTTAAAGTAAAGCTTTAAGGTTAAAGCAAAGCTTTAAGGTTTGAGTATAAGGTACCGGCCCGTCTACTCTTCCGCCCCTCTTGCAAGGGCAGGCCCGTCAACCATCCTAAATGTACGAAGAAATCTTTTAGTGACAAACTTTATTTTAGTTGGATTGAAAAAAGCTTGTGCGTATATTTAGGTACAATTAAAAACAACGGTTATGCGAATTGAAGATTTAAAAGAAGGAATGAAATTGAAAAGTATTAAAAATGCTTTTTATGTTGATAAAAGTTGTTTGGAGAATGGGTTGATGTTGGAAGAGGATTTGATGGGTAGTTTGATAAAGGTGATTGGAGAAGGGGAGATTAGGGTAGTTAAGAAGGATGAGGAGGGTATGTATTTGATTGATGAAAGTGGGGAGTGTAGTGAGGGTTGGTTTGAATTGAAAGATATGTTAGGTAAGGGAGTTTTTGAAATAATTTAAAGAAAGTTTAGGAAGGGGTTGGTTTTTACTAACCCTTTTCTTATCTTTAGGTATAATTAAAAACAAATAGGTTATGGCAAATATGAGTTACTGCAGATTCGAGAATACGTATAACGATCTTTTAGATTGTTTTGAGAATATCTGGAATGAAGCTGAGAATGAGAGGGATGAAAGGTATCGTGTTCGAATGATTCGTTTCCTTAAGGAGCAGCTTAATGAAATTGAGGAACTGAATCAAGAGTTAGATTTGAATGAAGAGTTGGCTCAATAGAGTCTAGTTCCTATCTTTAGGTATAATTAAAAACAAACGGTTATGAAAAATGAGAAGTTAATATTGAATGAGGAGATGGTTGGTACTTATATCAACCGGGTGCTATGGTCTGATGTTATGCCCTTAGGCAGGATAGTTTCTATCAAGAGTAAGACCAAGGTGCTAGTCCAGAGAGTGAAAGCAGGAGAGAATAAGGTCAAGATGGAGTTTGTGCCTGGCGGGTTTGCAGGTCATTGTGTCAACAACTACCAGCAGGACTATGACTTCTATGATGAAGGGCAGCCCTTCGAGCTTTCTCTCAGTAGGAGCTCTATGAAGAGAAGCTTCTTGCAGTTTGCTAACTGCCCGATGAAGCATCACGATTATAACTTCTAGGAAAAAAGTTTGGGAGGGGGTTGGTTTTACCGGCCCTTCTTCTTATCTTTAGGTATAATTAAAAACAAACGGTTATGCAGAGATTTAAAGTTAAAACCAAATTGGCTACTGTTACTGTAATGGTTAAGGACGGTATGGCGGTAGACCCTTATAAAATGGAGCAGTATGCTCAGGAGGCCTTAGAAGCCGTTACCCGGCATATTCAGAAAGGAATGTAAAAAAGTTTGGGAGGGGGTTGGTTTTACCGACCCTCTTTCTTATCTTTAGGTACAAACAAAAACGGTTATGAAGAAAGTAGAGTTTCGAAATGGTATTGTATTAGAGGTAGGAGCTAATTATGAAGATGGAATTATTCTCGATTTAGCTATTGAAGATGATTGCATTAAGGTAATATGTGTGGATGGAAAAGAAGGATGGACTGTTCTTTTCAATGAGAATGGAGAAATAGTTGAAGAAGAGTAAAAAATAGTTGCTCAATTGAAATTTAGTTCCTATATTTAGATACAATTAAAAACAACGGTTATGAAAAGAGGTGATAAGGTAAAATACGACGGCGAGAAGCACATGGTCGTAAATATTCTGAAAGATGGCAGTCCGGTATTAGTTCCGATGAGTGTAATCGACGAAGAATGTTTTGCAGTTGATTTAGAGGAAGTAGTTGTTTAATTGAATTTTCGTTCTTATCTTTAGTAAACAAATAAAAAAAACGGTTATGGAATTAGTAGAAGTAAAAAATCAGACTATCAATTATACTATCAAATTTGGTGGTAATATTTACAACCTCTTCTATTATGAGGATATGATGTCTTATTCAGAGGAATTGACTGAGGTAGCAACTGGACTTCCGGTATTAGATGAAGATGAATATGAAGAGGTAATGAATTTCTTTCATGATAATCAACCAAAGCTTTAAAAAAAGAGTTGCTCAATTGAAATTTAGTTCCTATATTTAGGTACAAATAAAAACAACGGTTATGAAAATCACTCTCCCAGCAGCTCTCGGTCTTTTGTTCATCGGTCTTAAGTTAGCCGGCTCTATTGACTGGTCTTGGATTTGGGTTCTATCTCCTTTCTGGATTATTTTTATAATTGGGTTTGCTGCCAATGTAGCTTTGGGTGTGATTCAACATATCGAACAAAAAGAACGAATTGAAAACTTTAGGAAAAAGTTGGGCAAATAGTTGCTCAATTGAATTTTAGTTCGTACATTTAGGTATAATTAAAAACAAACAAAGGTTATGAAAGCAAATGAATTAAATGAAGGGGTTTACGAAATGTTAACTCACATTACCTACGCCCGGAAAGCAAATGAATTTAGTGAATCTACTGCTACCATGTTTATACATTTGGCAGATGAAACCAAAGCGGCGATAAAATCCTTCCCGGTTTTAGATTTCGATGATGATATTGATTTGATGGATATTGATACTCTTGATAGAGATCAGCAGTTTTATATCTTTCATAATACGACTATTGATGGATATTTCTTAGTTGATACCCAGGGATATAATTACCCCCGATATATCACCCGACTATGGGGTTTTATGAATGAGGATATCAATGATCAAATCGATGATACATTCCAGCGAATGGATGGATCGATCCGAGTTGCTGATGAGCATATTTTCAATTCTGTTGTAAAGAATCTGGTGTATAATTTGCGTGAAGAAGGATTTGATAAAGGAGATATTGCAACGTTTCTTGATGTGTTGTTAATTAACGCAATTGGAAAGAGTAGTTGACTTTAAGGAATTTAGTTCGTATATTTAGGTATAATTAAAAACAAACAACGGTTATGATAAATGAAATTCAAGATCCCAATCAGCTTACTCTCGGTATTGAAAACCAAGTATTGACTGTCGATCAGATAGAGCGAGTGGAAGCATTCAAAGAGCGATTGGATAAGAGTAATAAAAGTCTGAAAGCTTCTTTGCTCCGTAAGCAAGCTCTACTGATAGAAAATGGCTTTATCGAAGGTAAGGATTTTAGCTTCTCTATGGAGGAGGTAAATGAAGATGCAGATGTTAATGCCAATCACTGGAATGATGTTGAAGTACTCGTTACTGTGGATGTTCAGCGGGTTAAAGGTCAGTGCGTGATACTCTACGATCGATATGAAGTTGCTTCTGATACGATTGTTAAGGCAAATGCCGGCTTTGAGATCGAAGGTAATAAAGTAGAGTGCTACCCTCTTATGGGTAATGGCCGGAAGATTACCTTCCGTACGCTGAAAGAGAAGCTGGCTGATAAGAATTCTGCCGCTGAGTGGGAGATGGTATCTACTCGTAATCGTAAGTCAGTGCTTAGCTATACTGTTGAGAAGTATCAGAAGCTTGCTCCTAATGCTGAAGTGACGGTGACTCGTGAATATAAATCTTACGGCCGTAGGGGGTACTCTTTTGATGTTGTGAGTGTGAAATTTCAGAATGGAAATCTATTAGTCATTGAGCCGGGATTTAAGAATGATGAGGAGTCAGTTTATCGCTTTATCGATGTAACGACTACTAGTAAGAGTGCTGAAGAGCTATCTCAATACCTCGGTCAATGAGTACTAAGTTAAAGAGGGTATCAGCTGAGCTGGCGGAGAACCTAAGGAAGTGGGAGCCGGATTTACTCCGGCCCTACTCCGCCGAGAGGAAGCAAGGTCCTAAGTACTTTACTTCCATCAAGCAGGCAGACGGCTTTGATGAGATTAGGTACTACGTAGATTAGATAAGTTAGCCTCCTGGGTAGGGCGCTAATACACCCAGGGTTTGTTTGTCTGGGTTGGGATCCTTCGGGATCTCTTCCTGGTTATAATAGTTGCCTCCATAGACTTTAGTTCGTATATTTAGGTATAATTAAAAACAAATAAAGGTTATGTCAAACATCAAAGAAGAAGCGCTAATGGAAGTCGCTTATGCTTACGCTCATGCAGTAGGTATCCTTTCAGGCACTATGAATGTCCTGATCGAGTCAGCAGCTTCTTACACTGAAGAAGAGAAGATCGAGATGATGAAGAGAGCTTTGAAAGAGGCTGATGAAGCAATCGCTAATGCCTAAATAAGAGTTGGCCCTTCGGGGCCTTCTTCTTACCTTTAAGTATAATTAAAAACAAACGGTTATGAAAGAGTATTTAATTAATGTACTACAGATTATGTTGGGCGGCTTTATTTTAGCTCTCATAACATTCACCTACCTTCACATATTAGAGGCGTTGGGTATTTAAGATACAGTTCGTATATTTAGATATAATTAAAAACAAATAAAGGTTATGAAAGCAAAAGGAATCAAAGCAATGATGACGGCTCTTAAAGAGAAAGGTGTGAAGGTAAGCGGTACGGCTTCAGAGTTCTACGGTGCTAAAGCTTCTAACGAGGGTATATGGGTGGCAGCTGAGTATACTCCTAGTCTATTTAACTACTATAGCGAGGACTGGGGTGATACATTCGGTGTAAAGCCTGAGCTGAATCAGCTGGCAGAAGATAGCGGCTGGTACTTTGAGTGGCATGACGCCGGTACGATGATGG
>Ga0222712_10006348_pt1 | contig 11705 bp, 26 predicted proteins | sample C33_657DmetaG_FD_165043 | JGI IMG/M metagenome (GOLD analysis project Ga0222712, IMG submission 165043) | Estuarine water microbial communities from San Francisco Bay, California, United States - C33_657D | ecosystem: Environmental > Aquatic > Marine > Unclassified | place: USA: California... | reverse complement strand
AGCCATTTCGTTGAGGATGACCCCGAAGTCAGCACCTCGGTTGGAGTTGAGTGCCCCGTAGACGTTTTCCCAAATAGAGATTCTTGGGTATTCATTGTTGGTTTCCTTTCGTAGTTCTTTGATGATGCGTACACCTTCATGGAATAGACCTGAGCGTGAACCTTCCAAGCCTGCCCGTTTGCCTGCAACCGATAGGTCTTGGCATGGTGATCCCCACGCGACAACATCAATGACTGGTGCGTGGGCGAGGATGTGTTTGCCGGTGAGGGTGGAGATGTCTCCCCAGCGTGGAATGTGAGGCCAGTGGCGTTCGAGGATGCTGGTGGCGTGTTTGTCCCATTCGCATTGGAACACGGTTTCCATACCAGCAGCTTCTAAGCCGAGGTCGAATCCTCCGACTCCTGAGAACAGTGAGAGGACTTTCATCGTGTCTCTTTCAAGTTTTCTAGGTGGAAGGTGACGGCTTCTTTGATGAGTTCACTCACACTCATGTCTCGTCGTTTGGCTTCCCGTTCTAAGGCTCGTCGGAATTGGTTGTCACATCGGAACGACACCATCGGATAGGTCTTCATCGGCTCTCCTTGGTTGTGGTTATTTGGTGATGATTGCGCCGTTGATGACACGAACGCCACGCTTGGTGATGGTCTTTGAGATGTAGTTCCATGCTTGGGCGTTGGACTTGTGTCCGTGGAATTTGACCTCTTGTCCGTCAACGATGACGGTGGTGTATCCGTTGTTGATGTCAGCGTTTTGGGTCTTGACCCAGTTGACGCCTTGGTATTGTCCGTTCATTGGTTGTCTCCTTGGTTGTGGTTGTTGATTAGAGTCCGTTGATGACCATGTTGAAGTGGTTGCGGAGTTCCCTGTCGCTGGCTTCTGACCAGTCTGGGTAGTCGCCAGTTGCGTCCATCAGGTTGATGAGGTTGGTGGTTTCTTCGGCGTTGAATCCCATGACTTGCTGGATTTTGTTGATTTGGTACTTGCTCATTGTTTTCTCCTTTGTTGTCTGGGGCTGATTCCCCATGTATGACAATCTAGGGGGTATGTCAGACAATTGCAAGTCTTTCTGACAAGATTTGCAAGAATCTTGCCAAATGGCGTGGTTATTGGGTTTTACCGGGGTTCATGGGGTGGGGTGGGTTGTGGCGGGTGCAGGTGGGGGGTGTGGTGGGGGTGATGTGGAGGGTGATGTGGTTGGGGCATCGGGGGCAACGCCAGATCACTCTTCTTCGGCTTCTCTGTCCATCCATGCTTTGGCGATCTTGGCTTTCTGTATGTGGGAGACGGCTTCGCAGAGGCCGATGGTTTCGGCTGCGGTCTGGTTTTCTAGGCATTGGATGTAGAACGATTGGTCGGAGTCTTCGTCTTCTACGACGGCGATGAGGACGTACTTGATGCACCAGCCGGAGCCTGTGCTGTTCAAGTATTGCTCGATGGGGTCAGTCTTCTTCGTCATCGCGACCGTCGCAGCAAGGTTTGGAGTATGGTGCGCAGGCGCATGGTCGGAGTGGGTCGAGGTTCATCTACGTTCAAGGGTAATCGGTGGCGACCAGGATGCTTCCCAATGGCGTCCTGGCTTGAATGCCACGGTGATGTTGCCTTCTGGATCGAGCGTGACGAGTAGATGTACACCACCTTGACGGTAGGCGGCCATCACATCGGTTGCGTCGGTGTGTGCAACCCAGCGTGAGTGTCCGTCGGAGTCAGCCAGGACGGTTGCGAACTTCGGGTCGGCGATGCTCATGCGTCGTCCTTGAAGCGTGACACGGCATCGTTGTGCATGTCCTCGATGTGTTCATGCACCATGCTGAGGCAGGCGAGGTATCCGGCTGCGTCGATGACACTGTCGCGGTGCCAACGGCCGTTGGTGTCGTTGGTGCCAATGCGTGCGAGCTTGACGCAGATCATGAACATGACGGCTTGTTTCACTGAGACTTTGATGCCGGTGAAGGCGTAGAAGAGTTGTGAGACTTTCCAATAATCGTCGAATGGGTGGGAGTATGCCTGTTGGCGTGGCCCTGTGACAAGGTCGTGGGCTTCGCTAAGTATCTCGGCTCCTTTGGTCACAGTTCAACTCCTTGGGCGATGTGGAGGCGGAGGCGTTCGACGGTGGCGTTGAGGACATGGATTTGTGCTTTGGCTGCGTCGGTCTCCCGGATTGCTGCGGTCAACGAGTCTTCGAGGTTGTCGCGTTGTTCGGTGACGTGTGCGAGGGCGACAGACAGTTCCGAGATGCGGAGTTGTGCCTCCTCGTTCATCTGTCGTAGTGCGTCGATGTCGTGGGTCATTTCTTGTTTCTCCTTGTGAGTTCGGCTTCTAGGGCTTTGATTGCTGCTTCAAGACGATCCACGTCTCCTTGGCCGACGAACACTCGGCGGAGGAACTCGATGGCGTCCCTGATTTCTTGTTTGGTCATGGATGCTTTCTAACATGATGTGACCGGGACAGGAAAAAGGGAAGGATAAAACCTGCCCCGGTCACAAGTTCTATGGCTTGGGTGGTGTGCGACCTGGGCCACGCAGGGCAACCCAGGCCACAACACCCATGATGACGATCAGGACGAGAAGTCCCACGTCACCACATCTCTGCTGAAGCATCGTTCTTCGGTGCTTCAACTTTGGCGGCGTAGAGCTTCGGTGCGTTGAACGCAGCCGACTTCTTCTCACCGTCACCCGTGTACCGGACGCTCAGCGTCGAGCCGACGAGCGTTTTGACGCCTGCCTTCTCCGCTGCTTCACGAATGGCTTTGACCATCTGACCGCGAACCCACAGGTTTGATGCGCCTGTCGGTGTGTCGAGGGTGAAGACGAACACCCAGCGTGGATCACCGTTGTCGTAGGTCTTGACGTTCCCTGCCGGGTCTTTGTCTTGCAGTTTCGTCACTTCGGTGACGGTCCCGGTGTGGGTGTCACCTACCTTGGCGAACTTGAGTGCAGGCAGCTTGGGGCCACCTGACGTTGATTCCATGAACTCATCTGACATGGTTGTACTCCTTGATGATGTAGTGGTTGCTTACTGGGATGTATTCGAGTTGCACCCGGTTGTTGTAGATGTCTTGGAAGGACGACCAAACTCGTTCGGCGTCCACCCATGACAGGTCAGCCAGGGCTTCTCCTGCGGTGTTGTATTTCTTTCCTGTGCGCAGCTCGCAGATGCTACGCACGAGGTCTTTGTCCACATGACCGTCGTTCTCGGCGATCTCCAGCAGGATGCGGGCGATACCGATGCGGCGTTCGGTGGGAGGATTCATCGTAATCGAACCGTTGGCTTCGTCGGCGATTTCACGGATGACGAGTCGTGACTTGTCATCGAGTTTGGCGAAGCGGGCTTTCAGGATGATGACGACGGAGTCGTCAACGAGGCTGCCTTCGATGCGACTCATTTGGTCACCTTCTTCTTGGCTGGAGCCTTCTTCTTGGCTGGTGCCTTGGCGATGGGTTGCAGGTCGGGTTCGTTGTTCGGGAGGAACGGGGCGGAGAACTCGGTTTCCAGTTGATCCAAACGAATCATCAGGATGTCGAGTTGTTCTTCGTTCAGGTTCGGCAACTTGACACCCGGTGCAGGCCAATGCTTCTTCAACAGCTCTTGTGCTGCGGGTGGCAGGTTCTTGATGCGGGTGAGTGTGTCGGTGCGGTTCAGGTCGGGTGCTGTAGAGGTGGCGACACAAGTTGTGGGCGGAAATCCAGCGTTGGCCGCCACCTCCACATGCACTTTGATGTGCAGGTCTTTGCGTTTGCGCCAGGCGCGAACGTCCATCGCCATTTGGGCTGCTTCCCATCCGGCGACAAGGTCAACCTCATACAGGGCGAGTTCGCCTTTGCCTGCAGGCAGGTGCAGGATCACGCCTCGTGTCTTGTCGATGTCTGGCATCGGGATGTGTTCCTGGGTCTTCCAGTTGTAGATGTATTCGGCGTTGGCGTACATCGCCATCTGTACGGCGATGGCGTTCATCGCGTAGTCGATTGACCCAGTCTTCAAGTCGAACACCTGCTTCTTCTTGCGGGTGGTGAATCGGGCGATGCGGTCGGCTGTGCCTGCGTACTCGAACTTCTCGTTGACGAGGAGCACTTCGACGAAGCGTGGGTCGATGATGACGCCGTGTTGGATGATGCCTTTCAGGTAGGCATCGACGTCGCCTTGGAGTCCGGGCAGGATTGCTGGTTGTTGGCCGAGGTCGAGTGCCTGGGTGAGTGAGTGGAGTGCGGTGCCGATGTTGGCTTTGCTGGATGCTCCTGCTGCTTCGATGGCTTGTTGGACGATGCGGTCCAACGAGTTGCGATCATCGAGTGCTGCTGATGCTGCGACGAGGAGGTCGTTGCGTTGCACGAGTCCTGTCGCAGTCATGCGACCTTTCCATGCGGTCAACGCGCCTTCGTCATCCAAGCATTTCGCAATGGTGGTGACTCGCGGGAATGATGTTTGTTTCCCTGAGCGTGTCGTGATGAGGTAGCGACCCCATCGGTCTTTGGGTGCTTCACCTGTGGTGAAGTCGTCGGTGGCGGGCATTGGCGGGCCTTTCTTGTTGTTGGGCTAATCGGGATTTCTGAGTGTACCTTATCGGCTGGGTGTTGGTCGGTCAAGCATCGCCAGCAGCTCTGCCCAAACCTTGGCTGGCATGACGGCATACCAGTCGTCCACGTCTTCTGATCCGCGTCGTTTCACGATGACCGCTCCTGTCCATGCGCGGGCGTTGGCCATCTCGGTTTCTAGTTCACGGATGTAGCCGGGGATGTCAATCTTCTTCTCCGCTTTGACTTCGATGCAGACGCCTGGCATTCCGTCGATGTCGCCTCGGTCGTCGGTCCATCCGGCACGGCTGCGTTCGGCGTTGATCCATCCGAACTTGCGCAACCATTTGGCGACGAGCAGTTCGGCTCGGTTGCCTTTGCGTTTATTTGGATGGGCCACGAAGCCTCAGCCTACGACGCCATTCACGTCTGCGTTCCGTGGTGGTCAACCCACCCCAGATGCCGACCTCGTCGTTTTTGATGGCATGTTCAAGGCAGGCGACTCGTACCGGGCATTTGATGCAGTAGGACTTGGCTTCGATGACGAGGCGTCGCACACCTTCCTCGAAGAACAGGTCGCCTGATTTGCCGTAGCACGCCGCGTAGCGATACCAGGTTGGGTGTCGGCCGATGAAGACGTTGTCTTCGTTGGTCCAGTTAGCGATTGGTTCGTCGGTCACGGCGATTCAAGATTTCCTTGAGTCTGTCATTGTCGCGTTGTTGGATGAGTTGCGACCATGAACGCACCGCTGAAACGAATCCGATGACGAGTACCGCAATGAAGATTGCGATTTGCCATTCGGTGTATTTGTTGTCCGGGTTCTCTGGTCCGGTCAACCATAGACCGATCCATGCGAACATGAAGATTCCGTTCAGTATCAGTTTCTCTGCTGGTTTCATGAGCCCTCCTTGTGGGTCATCCTTGAACTTAGGGCATTATTGTCCAAGAGTGGTGGATGCCATCTTCCAGGTGGTCCATTGTTGCCAGCCGCCGTACTGCCAGATGGCGAGGGCTGCGCGGGCTGCGGTGGGTGGGTCGAGGAGGTCTTGGCAGGTGTTGAGGATGCCGATGTGTTGGAGGTAGCCGGTCGGGTAATACTTGTTAGGTCGGCACCAGGATTTTGTGTGCACTTGGAAGGCAGTCCATGATTTGCCGTGATCGCCTCGGACGTCGTTTTGGCATCGGGACTCGAAGTAGGTGACTGCCCCAACCATCGCCAGCTCTTCTTCAGGCCAGCCGACCTCACGGGCGAGGTCTATCCACCCTGGGCAGGATTGCCCTTCAGCGAGGTTTAGAGCGCGTCTGAGCGGGGTTGGAGGCTGGGTGGTAGTGGTGGACGCAACGGGCCGTTTGACGGGCTGTGGAGCGTTCTGTGGGGCTTCGGCTGCCATTGCGGGGACGAGGCCGAGGATGCCTGCGAAGCTCAGAATCAGGGCTGCGGTGAGTGTTCTCATGAGGTGACCTTTCGTGGGTGTGACCGCATCAGCCAAGGAGGGAAACTGATGCGGGGTAGTCAACTCGTGACGCCCGCCGAGGCCGAGGACTTACCGCCCTTGAGCCTAGTGGACACCTCCTTGTGATGTCTAAGTCAAACCCTATCTGAGGTCGGAGGTGCTCACGACTTGGGTGGAAACGACCATTGCGACGGGGATGCAGAGGACTCCGTCGCAGGATTCATCGGCTCCGATGGATTGGACGACGACGATGTGGTTGGGTTTGGCGTCAGGGATGATCCACCCGGCAGTCTTGACCAGGTACGGGTCTTGGTCGAGGTTGTCGAGGTCTTGCCATTCGGACTCAGCATGGGCGTCATGCCAGCTGACGATTGCGTAGTAGGCGTCTCTTACGACAGCCATACGATGAACTCCGCAGTCGTGTGACCTCGTTCCGGGCTGACGAAGTGCAGTCGTTGAGATGGCCTGCCCAAGGCACCGATGGTCTCGGTCGCATAGATGCTTCCCGATTCACTCGACCCAGTCACGAACACTCTTGACGAGTTCGGGAGGGTGAGTGAGAGCGGGGTGTGATAGTGACCCATGAAGGCTTCATCGAAGTACGGCATGACGCCTGAGCTCCATGAGGTGAATCGTTTGATGATGGCGAAGATTGGGGTGGAACCCATGGACCTGATTTCGTCGCCGTGGACGAGCAGGCAACGGTAATTGCCAATCGTGAAGTGTTGATGTCCGGCGTCGGACATTTGCCATGTCACATTCTTCAGGTCAGTGGTTCGGTCGGCTGCGATTTTGTAGGCCATGCGGTCGATGTTGTCGCCTTTGGGCATGACACCGTATTTGCCGATCCGACCGTGGTTGCCGTATTCACAGACGACTCGGAGTTTCTCAAACTCTGAGGCGAAGGTGCGCACCATCTTCTCAATGATTCGTGAGGTCTCAAAGAGCTGCTCGAATAGGTGTGCTTCAATTTCCCATGGTTGTCCGGGGAACAGGTCGGTGTTCTCGACCATGTCACCGCCGAGCATGAGCACGGCTTCTTTGACTGGGTGGTCTTGGCGTTGAATGTCGGTGATGCGAATGACTTTCTCAGCGAACTGATCCATGCGACGACCACAGGTTGCGACGTCATAGGTGGCAGTCTTTTTGCCGAGTTGCCAATCGGTGGCGTGGATTAGCGCAACCTCGGCCTTCCCTCGTCGCTTATCCACGGGAGGACGCTTCGCAGGTTGTCCTCGCCCAGATGCCCTAGCCGCTTCATAGGCCGCCTGGTAGACGGCTTGAACAAGGTCGTCGGTTCGACGTTTGTTTCGGGCTGCTTCACCTTGCGCCTTTTTGAGGAGCCGTTGAAGTTCGTCAACTTGGGATTGTTCTTCATAGGCGGTCATGAGTCCTGAATCTCCGAACGTATGCGTGCCAACGCCGTGTACGAGATCGAGAACCCTTTTCCTTTCAACACCCTGTGGATGACGGCGTTGGTGATTGCAAGGTCATTGCAAGCCTTCTCAAAGTCTTTCCACCCGGCATCGCCGAGGAACTCACGGAGTCGTGAGTCAGCCTTGTTGGCGTTAGGACGCTTTGCGGCTTCCTGTTTTACTGCGTCTAGGAACTCTCCCATTCGTGGTCCCTCCTGTTAGGTGCCATTCAATGTGTGAATCCACCTTACCCTCAACTCGTTCAACCGTGTTGGATACCCGATCTAACACCGTCATCACTTTGGCGTGGTCGTCCCGATTCTCGCGGCGAAACTGCTGAATCACGGCGACGATGATGGACGCGACAGCAGCCACCACACCGGTGATGAGTAGTGCCCAGCCTTGGTCAAGCATTGTCTTCTGCTGGTTTGTTGGCGAGCCATTCCTTCACGGCATCCGGCACATTGTCTCCGCAGACGTACCTGATGTGCCACGGCTCGGATTGGAGTTCCCATGAGAACCCGAATCGGTCGGCGTTGGCGAGCATCCATTCGAGCCTTTTGCCGGAGGCGTTGGCGATGTCGATGGCGATACCCCAGTTGTGGTTGCTGGTACCTGGCACGGCCATCGGAGCCATGCCTTTCTTCAAGTACCACGCCTCACCTTTGTAGATGCGAGGTTTCTGTTGCATCAACTTCTTGTTCGGCTTGTTCGTGTGGCGTTGATAGAACCCGTACTCTTGGGTCTCCAGGCTGCGGTAGCAGTCGGCTTGTGAAGTCGGAGACAGGTCGATGCCTGCTTCGTTGGCTGCCGCATCCATTGCCTCATAGGCGTCAGCGGCGAGGTGATGCAGTTTGCCTTTGCCTTCGATGTTGCGCAACAGGTTGGCAGGAATCTCTCCTGCCTTGCATCCCTTCAAGTCCGATGGGAGTGTGACCTTGACGATCGGGAATGGCTTGGCCATTACTTCTTGCCGTTGCTGAACGCTTCTTTGATTTCGTCGCTGGTCAACTCACCGTCGGTCGATGCCGACGCGAGCTTCTGGACGACTTCAAGGACGGCCATAGCACCAGCCAAGATTGCTGCCTTGCTGACCGACACGCCGATGACTGCTCCGCCGGTGACGGCTGGGAGTGCTCGTGCGAGGAACAGCGAGAAGAGTCGCTGAGCCAGGTCGAGGAAGCGTGCGATGGTTGCATTCTGTTTGATTCCCATGTCAGTTGTCATCTCCGTCTCCCTGTGTTGCTGTTCCTGCCAAGTGTAGTGCGAGTGAAAGGAACGTGAAGAACAGTGCCCAGTTCTGGATGGGTCCAGAGAGGGTCATGATGGTGATGGCTGATGCGCCGAGGGTGAAGCCGAGCGCAAGTATTTCATGCCCGATTTTCTTGAACATTACTGATTCCGTCTACGCAGGCTGGTGCCGACGGCAACAAGTGTAGAAGACACGGCAACCAATGTCCTTCGTTCATCGACCGGGATTGTTGAGCCAATCATCACATAGGAATCAAACAGCCCGGTGAACACGTTGATGGCCGACTCGAACGCTTTGCGTACTTTCTTGGGTGCGTCCTGGACTGCCTCAACGATGGCTTCACCGTCTGCTGCGGTGAGGTCTTCAACGATGATGGTCTCAAAGATGGCTTCGGCTTGTTGTTCGGTGATGGCGGCGAGGACTTGTGGGCTGGTGGCAAGTTCGGTGGCCTGTTCTGAGGTGGGTGTGGCTGCGAGAACTTGGTTGATGGCTTCAACGATTTGGTCGTCGGGGAGGTTGGTGATGTCTTGGAGGAGTTCTTGGATGGCGGTGTCAACTTGTTCTTCGGAGAGTACGGTGGCTGGTTGTGATTCTTCTTCTGGCTGTGGCTGTTCTGTTGGCTCCTGGGGTGTTGTGGTTGTGGGTGTTGGTTCGCTGGTTGTTGATTGAGGAAGCTCAGGTTCGGTTGGCTGAGTCGTCTCAACAACTGGATCGGGAGTCTGGGTTGTTGTAGTTGTCTCCGGTTCTGGTTCGGAGGTTGTGGTTGTTGGCTCGGGTTCGGTGGTCGTGGTTGTGGTTGGTTCGGGTTCGGGTTGGGTGGTGCTGGTGACGGGTGGTGTGTAGACCGTCGTTGTTGTGGTGGTGAGTTCTGTGGTGGTGGTTGATTCGATGGTGGTGGTGACTGGCTCAGTCGTTGTGGTTGTGGGTTGAGTTGTTGTGGTGACGGGTTCAGTTGTGGTCGTTGGTAGTTCGGTGGTGGTGGTTGGTGGGGTGTTGTTGCGGGTGAATGCTTCGTCGGGGACGATGGCCCAGCCGGTGTTGTTGATGTTCCAGGCGAGCATGTAGCACGTTCCGCCACCCCACTCAAAGAACCAGCCGTCCAAGGGTTGTGAACCTGGCTCGACGTTGAGGGTGACTTGTTGGCTCCATTGGCAGCCTTTGAGGTTCCATGTGCCGAACTCTGTCCCGGCAATATTGACGGTGCCGCCGTCGTCGGCTGCAACCATGAACTGAATCGTCTCATGTTCAGGGATGGTGATGAACCCTGTGTAGTGAACCATGAAGAAGTCATAGCCGCAGTCTTGGAATGGTTCGCCGTTGAAGTTGCGGTTGATGTTGTTCTCCACCTCCAATCCGCACACCGGGTAGAGGTCATCGTTGCGTTCAGGTAGACCTGTCGGCTGGAAGGTGTAGCCAACGGCGTTCAGACCGGGCTGTGGTTCAGCTTGCGCCTGAAAAGGCCAGAACGCAAACACAATGGCGGGCAGCGCAATCAGCGCCCGCCTCATTCCTCAACAATCGGCGAAACGAACTCGTCCAACTCGGCATCATATGTGTCACCGATGCCTGCATATTTGCCACGGAAATTGGCGTGATACGAAGTTTGTTTCCACACTTTGCCTTCACCGTGAACTGAAGTCAGATAGGCGATACCTACTGCTTCGGATTCGTTGCCGTTTGCGTCAAGCAGGTTCACATTGTCCACAACGGATACTGCGGTCACCGTGTTGTTTGCGTCAAGCCAAGCGAAGTGAGCCATGATTACACCTTGAACCTTACATAGACGATGCCTGAGCCACCTGTGCCACCAGTGCCGTTGTTTGCGCCACCACCACCACTAGCCGTGTTTGCGCTTGCGTTGCTACCGTTTGTTGTTCCACCTGCACCGCCAATAGATGAACCGCCAGCACCGCCAGCAGTTGAACCACCGCCGCCGCCGCCACCTGCCTTGAACAGTGAAGAGCCGCCGATAAAGGTGTTCACTTCTACACCTGCGCCGCCTGCGCCGCCTGTAGTACTTGAAGATGTTGCACCCACCCCACCAGCACCACCACCACCACCACCGTTCTGTGCGGCTGATGAGTTACCGCCAGCAAAGCCTGTTGCCGCAGCAAACGCAGCACCACCATTGGAACCACGACCGCCGCCGCCACCTGAGCCACCGATTCCACCACTCCCTGTTCCACCACCGCCGCCACCAGAGGAAGCAAAACTTCCAATAGTGTTACCAACACTTGACGCTGTTCCATTATTGGCTCTTGATTCATTTACCTGAACACCACCACCACCAATAACAACACTTTGATTCGCAGACAGATAGATGGTGGACTGCATGTATTGACCTGCGCCACCACCGCCGCCGCATTGGTTCGCACCATTGCCGTAACCGCCTCCACCGCCACCACCGAAAGCGAGCACATCAAACAACCCAGCCTTGGTCACCGTCAAAGTACCGTCACCCGTAAAAGTCAACAACGTGTAGTTCGTTCCACCAACAGTGATAGCAGTTGACGAAGCACCACCAGTTGCAACTCCATATCCGGTTGAGACATCAACCCAAGCTGATCCGTTGTAGACCTGCAACCCTGTTGCCGTCGAGTAGGCAGTCATCCCAACCTCTGGTGAGGGGAGTGCTGATGCTCGTGCTGCTGTACCAGCGAACACCATGACGGCTTGATCCATCAAGTAGTTCTGAACATTGGAGGCCGTGAGGACTTCTCCAGAGGCGAAGGTGCGGAAGCCGGAACCCATAGGACTAGATACTAACCCAGGCTGTGCCGTTATAAATCTGCATACCTGTCGCCGTTGAGTAGGCAACCATTCCTGTTTCAGGTGATGGCAATGCTGAGCCACGTTCGGCTGTGCCTGCGAACACCATGACCATCTGTTTCATCAGATAGTCCATGACGTTTGTGCTTGTCAATACTTCGCCACTGGCGAAGGTGCGAAATCCTGCTCCCATGATGTGTTGAGTTTAGCCGAGCCCAACCGTGACATCATCCAGTTCGGATGTGTCGAGGATGAATTGGGTGAGGAGTTGGGCTTGGCCGAGGCCGAAGCGGATGCGATGTATCC
>Ga0222712_10006347_pt1 | contig 11707 bp, 8 predicted proteins | sample C33_657DmetaG_FD_165043 | JGI IMG/M metagenome (GOLD analysis project Ga0222712, IMG submission 165043) | Estuarine water microbial communities from San Francisco Bay, California, United States - C33_657D | ecosystem: Environmental > Aquatic > Marine > Unclassified | place: USA: California... | reverse complement strand
TGGACCGTCCGTTCATCTTGATCTACGACAAGAAGATCAGCACGATGAAGGAGTTGCTTCCGATTCTTGAGCCGGTGGCGCAGACGGGCAAGCCCCTGTTGATCATTGCCGAAGACGTCGACGGCGAGGCCCTCGGTACGCTGGTGGTGAACAAGATCCGCGGTGCGCTTAAGATTGCGGCCGTAAAGGCTCCGGGCTTCGGAGACCGCCGCAAGGCCATGCTCGAAGACATCGCCGTCCTTACCGGCGGAACGGTCATCAGCGAGGAGCGCGGATTCAAGCTGGAGAACGCCACGATGGACATGCTCGGTACCGCCGAGAAGGTGACCATCGACAAGGACAACACGACCGTGGTAAACGGAGCCGGAAGCAGCGCAGACATTCAGGCGCGCGTGCAGCAAATCAAGGCTCAAATCGAGACCACGACCAGCGACTACGACCGCGAAAAGCTTCAGGAGCGCTTGGCCAAGTTGGCCGGTGGCGTGGCCGTGCTCTACGTGGGCGCTGCCTCTGAGGTGGAGATGAAGGAGAAGAAGGACCGCGTGGACGACGCCCTTGCGGCGACGCGCGCAGCCATCGAGGAGGGCATTGTTCCGGGCGGAGGCGTTGCGCTGGTGCGCTCGTCGGAGGCCTTGGCGAAGCTCGAAGGGGCCAATTTCGACGAGAACACGGGCATCAAAATCGTGGCACGCGCCATTGAGGAGCCGCTTCGCGTCATCGTGGGCAACGCCGGCCTTGAGGGTTCGGTGATTGTGGCCAAGGTGAAGGAGGGCAAGGCCGACTTCGGATTCAACGCCAAGACGGAGGAGTACTGTTCCATGTACGAGGCCGGCATCATCGATCCGACCAAGGTGACCCGTGTGGCGCTGGAGAATGCGGCTTCGGTAGCATCGCTGCTCCTCACCACCGAGGCGACGATCGTCGAGCTTCCCAAGAAGGAGGCTCCGATGCCTCCCATGGGCGGCGGAATGGACGGCATGATGTAATCCATCCGCTCGTTCTGAGTAAACACGGCCGCCCTGGGGAAACCTGGGGCGGTTTTTTTTGGTAACTAGTTGCTAGTTACTAGAAGCAAATACGCCAATGCGCCCAAGCTGGGCAGGGCCAAGTTGTCGATTCCGCGCCCGAGCAGGGATTCGCTCAGGCTTAAGCCGGCCACGGCGGCGACGGCGGTTCCTGTCAGCGGAATTCCGTGTGCGGCGCACAGAACAAGTCCCGCAGCAAAAAAGCTGAGGCTGCCGGCCACGGACTTTCCAAACCAGAGTTTGGGCGACGGAAATTGACCGCCCCATTCCGCGGCCACGTCCAGGATGCCCAGGGTGAGTAGGCCGAAGCGCAGCGAGCTGGCGGCTAATTCCGCATCGAGGTCGAGGAAGGGTGCGCAGTACACTAGCCACGCGGCAAGTCCGATTCCCAGCGGAAAAAGAACTTCGCCCCAGGTTTTTCGCGGTACGTTGTGGATGCTCGTGAGCAAGCTTCCGAGCTTTGATGCGGTTAGGACAAGGCCAAACATCACGGCGAGCACGATGATCCAGGATGGGGCAAGGTGCGATGGAAGGGCCGTACTGACCAGGGCGGTACTTATGTGGAGGATTTTGCGCGTTACGGTTCCGGAAATGGGCGTGGATCGTTTGATGACTTCTACGACACCAAACAGCAGGGCAAACAGGCAGGTGAATACCCAAAAGGCAGTGGGCGGAATCCAGCTAGTCACGAGCTACGGGTGCAAAAAAGTAGGCCGCGTAGCTGCGAATGAGGTGGATGTCGGGGTCGGGCATGCGGTTGACTCGGTTTTCGGTGTGCACCAGCGCATAAATGCAGCGCGGAGCCCGGCGGTCTTTGGCCAAATGGTGCAGCGCACCGGCCACAGCGTTCCCCAGTCCTTGCGCCTGATGTTCGGGCAGGAGCCCAATGGTTTTGAACACGACGGTCCCGTCGGGAAGGGCAAAGAGGTAGGTGAAACCCACACGCTGGGCGCCAAGGCATACCCAGTGGAGGATCGGGCTGCCGCGGTGCAGGTCGCTCAAGCTGGCGGTCCACCGGCCAAACTGCGCGGGGCTCAGCCGTTGGTAGCCAAAATTTCCGCTAAAAATCCGGTCGATGACCTCGTGAAGAACCTCCATTTGGGCGGGATCGGCGGGGTTCATCGGATCCAGGGCGAATCCCTCGGCCTTCCAGCGGTCGAGAAAGGGCTGCGACACGTCGATCACGTTTTGGAAGTGGCTGCGCTCGGCGCTCCGGTAGTGGATGGTTTTCGACGGGCCCTGGGCCTCGAGCAGGGCGGCGTATTCGGGGCGGGTGCGCCACTCGCCGGGGAAGTAGGGGGCTCCCGAGTCGTCGGTTACCACGCGGTAGGGCAGAAACGTGGAACCCAGCAAGGGTCCTACCCAGGGTCCGGGAACGGCGGCGCGGAGCGCGGACCATTCCGCCGCGAACGCCGTCGGGTCGACGTCGGGTTCGGTTTCGAGGTAGCCGAATGCCCAGACCGCTGCGGGCTCCTCGGTTAGCGCGTAGAGGCCGAGAACGAAGCCGTTGCCTTCGTGCCATTGGGCTTGAGGTTGCTCGGTAAAGAATGCCCAGGCGCTGCGGAGCACGGGCTCCTCGGGGTCGTAGTCCGCAAACCCCGAATAGTGCGCACGGCGCAGTTCGAGCAGGCGCGGCGGCGGGGTGGTCGAGGGCTTACGCGTCATGGCCAAGGGGGATCACGGTTCCGGCGGTCGCGTCTAAGGTAACCATGCTGCCGGTTTGCAGCTGCTGGGTCGCGCCGTCCACGCCCACCAGGGTGGGAATTCCGAGTTCGCGCGCAACAATCGACGCGTGACTAAGCAGGCCGCCCTGTTCGATGATGAGCCCCTTGGATTGCGCGAGCAGCAGGCTCCAGCCCGGGTCGGTGTGGCGGGCCACCAAGAGGTCAAAATCGGGCCAGGGACCGGGCTGGAACTCGGGCATGACCAGCGCACGACCGGTAATGCGGCCGGGCACCACGCGGCGGCCGTGGAGCGGGCCGTGGGCGGTTTCGGTCGGAGCCTCCGGAGGTGCTTCGCCGGGCATCCAGGCAAAGGAACGGGGCAAGGATTCGCTGCGGAACCCGGCGTATTCGGCTTTGCGCGCTGCGGCTTGGGACCTCCAGATGGCGGGGTTTTCGTCGAGCCAGGTTTCGCGGTCGAGCCAAAAGATGTCGTCGCGGTCGTCGAGGTGTCCGTCGATTACGGCGCGGTCACCGGCGCGCAGAAGGAGTCGGCGCATCCAACCAAAGGCGGTGGAGCGGAGCAGCCGAAGTTCTTCGCGCTGGCGTACAAACTGCCGGAGCTTGCGGATGCCCCAGGGCAGGCCCGCTGCCTCGCTTTGGGGTTCGGGCGGAATGGGCTGTGCGGCGGCCGCGAGCAGGGTTTGCGCGAGCAAGGCAAAGGAATCCAAGGGGCTGGCCTGTTCCAGTTTGAGCTCGTTCGGGAATCGCCCGCCGTATTCGGCCAGGTAGGCCTTGAGGTCGCGTTCGGTCCCGGAATCTGCGGCCAGGGCGGTTGCGAACGCCTCCGAGTCGGCGGCCGTAAGGGCTTCGCGGGCACCGGGCAGGGCGACGCAACGGCGGGCCAAGTGCTGCAGGGCGCGAAGTTGGGCGCCGCTCGGCGTTTCCATGCGCAGGTGGGATTCGAGCTGCTCCGGGCCAAACTTTTTCTCGGCCCAGCCCAAGAGGGTCATGAGCGCGGTGTCGTTTTCGACCGTCAGGTACCAGCGGCGAAGCCAATCCGATTCCAGTCCGCGCCAAATGCGCTGCACGTCGTGGGCATCTAGGCGGTCCCAATCGAGGGCGTCGAGCTCGCGGAATCTGCGGCGCACGTCTTCGGCAAATGCTAAGCGTTTGGACTTGAAGGTGAATAACTTGAGCAGCACCCGTGGGTAGTAGGTCAGCCGCAGCGACCACGAGGGCTGAAGCGACTCGGGCACGAAGGGGTGGGCCTTGGTCTGCGCCGAAATCATGCGCTCGAGGTTGACTTTGTTGCGTCCGTAGCCGGGCAAAAACGCCATCATCGCGTACCAGTGGTTCATCACGTAGTACATGCGGCCTTCGACGGCGGTCACCAGGTGGTCAAAGACGTTCGCATGGGCGGCGATGGTCGGCTTCGAAACCCCGCTGGCCGCCAAGAGGTCTTGGTACACCCTGCGGTAAAGGTTGGTTGCCACCGAAACGGTCATGGGAAGCACCACGCCGGCATAGGATTCGGCTAGGTTCGAGTTGTCGAGCAGCCAGGGCTCGTGGTGCCAATCTGCCGTAACGGGCCGGGCCTGCAGCAGGGTCAGGTGGCGGCCGTCCCAGGTCCACTCGGCGTCCATGGAGCGGCCAAAGTGGCGTTCGAGGTCGCGGGCGCAGCGCTTTAGGGCGCGGTGCAGGGCCGGGCTCCAGGGACTGGGACCGGCCGGTTCCGTTCGGAATTCCCCGGTGCGCGGGTCCATGCGCCGGCATTCCAAGGCGCTGCGGTCGTCGGGCCGGGCGTACCACGGGGTCCCGCTTCGGTAAAAGCCGCGTTCCTCTACGGGGTGCCCGTCGACGACGTGGGCGCAAAGCCCCGGGGCCAGGGCCACTGCGTAGCGGTCGGGGTGGGTGAAGAGCACGCCCGAGGCCGTGGCGTCGGGAACCATGGGCTGAATTACTACGCCGTGGGGACCACCCGTCAAAGGAAGGCCTTCGGCGACGCGACGCAGGGCTTCGCCCAGGTCGGCCATCGGGACGCCGAGTTCGGTCCGAAAAGCACCGGCGGCGGCGCTGGTTTCGGTGTCTTCGGTGGCCGAGGAGCTGCGCACAGCAAACCACCGGGGCTGACCCAGCTCGCGGCCGATTTCGGCTACGGGAGGCGTGTGGCCCGCACGCAGGGCGTCGGCGTCCACGCTGACCATGGGAAGTACCCGGAATCCGCCCGATTTCAGTCGATCGAGTCCGCGCGCTTTGTTGCCAAAAATACCCAGCACGCTTAGGGAATCAGGTTGGTCAAGAGGTAGGCGAGCACCGCGCAGCCCTGAAGGAATAGACTTCGCCCTTTGTTGGGCTGGAGTGCGTAGGCGATTGCGCCGGTGGCGGCGATTCCCAGGGCGAGGGCTGCGGCCAGCAGGCTTGGGTCGGAGTCGGCGTTCATCATGGCGCCTACGGCCACCGCGGTTACGGCCACGGTTAGGTTGGCGGCGCCCCAGGTGCCCAGCCGCGCGGAATAGCTGTCGCGGTAGTCGGTTTCTTGGTCGGGCGACAGGCACTTGCGCGCAATTTCAATTTGGGCACTCAGCGCCCAGATGGACCAACCGTGCCACCACAGGGCCGACGACCAATCGAGGCTTTGGGTCAGCGCGGCGTAGGCCACCCACTGAAGCAGGAGCATTTGGGCCAGCATCACCACGTTGTAGAGGTAGAATCGGGGTTTTAGCCAGCGAAGCGGACCGATTTCGTAGCGCGCCGCCAGGCTGTAGACTAGGAGTCCGGCCGAAAGAAGGCCCGATAGGGGGTCAAGTAGGCTGTGCAGCGTGACGAAGATTCCGCCGTTGGCGTAACCGACCTGAGTCAGTTCGCGCTCGGTGACGAGTCCGCGCTGCAGGGGACGGTCCGGGTGGTGCAGGTCGTCGACGTCGCGGTCGCGCAGCTCATCAATGATGCGCGTGTGCAGCAAAAAGCTGATGCCGGCCACGCCCAAGGTGACAAACCTCCACAGGGGTTCGCTTAGACCCTGGTCCGCCATGATGGCCCAGGTTGAATACAGTACCGCGGCCGTGGTCGGAATCAGGGCGATCAGCGGAAAGCGCTCGGCCTGATAGGTCCAAAGGCGGCGCAGCAGCGGTTTAGGATTTGGTGTAGGCATGGACGGAGTGGTAAAAAGGTACGCGGTCGGCGGGCAGCGCGGTTGCGGGCTTCCACGTTTCGAGCCAGCTGGGTGGCGGCGTGGTTCGAAAGCGGTGGTCCCAAAAAATCAGGGTAGACCCGGGGGCGCAGGCGCGGTCGACGGTTTCGAAGAACGTCGCGACTTCGCGCGCGCTGCGGCCTTCAAGGATGTCGGAGGCGTGGATCCCTCGACGGGCCGCCGGAGCGGTGCGCAGGGCGTCGTCGAGGCTTTGGTGGTTCAGGGTCAGCTGCTTCAGCACCGGTCCGCTCAGTCCCTGGTCGAGGTAGGGAATCCCCGAAACCCGGTAGCCGCCAAAAAGCGGGTATTCGGCGAAGGGATTGTCGGCCAGGGGTTGGATGCCCAGCAGCGTGCGGAATTGCCCGAGGTAGTTGATGGGGTGCTTGGTTCGGCTCGCGTTGGCCGAGCCGTCGGTCGTTAGACCGGGGTGTCGCGCGGACTCGTCGACCCTTTTTGGCTCAAAGTAGCGGTGGGCGACCCACTTCCACCGCGCGGTTTGCCAAGGTCCGTCCCAAATCGCGAGCTGCGCGTCGGGTATTTGGGCGGCGCGGAGCGCTTCCCGCGTTTTTTGAGGCACCAGCAGCGGCAGGATGCGGCGTGCAAAAAGCCCCAGGAAGCCTTCGAGTCGGCCGTCGTGCAGCAGTCCGTGGGGGCCGTTTCGGTAGCCAAAGCGCCGGTTGCGCTCCGTTTCGGGGCGGTTAAGGGCCTCGATTTTGGCGGCGATGTGGGCGAGCTGCGCGGATTCCAGGTCGTAGAGCTGCAGGTTTTGGTGCCCGCGGAGCAAAAGGTCGAGGGCGTGGTCACCGCCCGAGGCGATGAGGTGGTAGTGTTCGGCCGGGTACTGCTGCCATAAGGCATGCAGGAGTCGGGGGTCTTCCCAGGACTGGGCGTAGTGCGGTCGAACGGCCATGTTCAAATATCTGCAATTGCGGGGCTCGGTCCGCGGTAGTATTCGCCGAATCTCGATGCAGTCGTGGGATTTTCTGCGGATTCGCGCCGTATTTTCGCGATCCACCTGTCCAAGTGGTGAAATAGGTAGACACGAGGGACTTAAAATCCCTTGGCCAGTGATGGCCGTGCGGGTTCGATTCCCGCCTTGGGCACGTACTTTTGGGGCATGCGGTTTATCCGGTGCCCCTTTTTTTATGTCCTGATTTTGGCCACATTGCCGGCGATCGGTCAGGGGCAACTCGATCGCTTCGTGTACCGACCGCCCGACACCGCTTGGCGTCCCGAAGTGCTCGCCTACGTGCGGAACACGGAGTTTTTTCATCCCGCAGAAGAGGGGCGTACGCGTATTGGGGTGCTCGCAGGAATGCGCCGACGCTACGATTTTGCTCCGGGCCGAAGTGCGGAACTCGGCGGTTTCGTCCACCAGGAATTTGGGGCGCAGCCACGCTTAGTTCCGTGGATTCGCCTGGAATACCGGCACAGTAAGGCAACGATGGCCTTCGGGAGCATCCGCGACCGCAGCCACGGGCTTCCGCGCTACCTGATTAATCCGGATTTGCGCTACGCGGTCCCGGTGGTCTACGGCCTGGAGGGTTCCGCTACAAAAAATCACTGGATCGCCCACTATTGGGTGGAATGGCTGAAGGCCATTAACTACGGCAGTCCGTTTAAGGAGCGCATTCACGGCGGAGTGACCGCTGGATATGCGGCGGAGTGGCTCGAATTCAAGGGAGTGCTGCAGTACCACCACGTGGGCGGACAAATTGATACGTCGCCGGATTCAGATGGTAACCGCTTGAATTACGGGGCGTTCGCACGGGTACATCTGGGGTCATCGTGGTTGCTGCGCGCGGCGCAGCTTTACTACGCGGATCCGCTGGCTTCATTCAGTCCGGAGTCGACGGGTCGGGGCACCTCGGTAGAGGGCGTTTGGCGCATGTCGAAGCGGCTCGCCGCCGAGGTTAGCTACTGGGACGGGCGCAATTTTCAGGCTCCGCTGGGGCAGGGTCTTTTTCAGAGTCGGAACCCCGAAGCGCCGCTGGGTTGGCATGCGCAGGACCGCCGAATGCTCGGATTCGGATTGGCCTGGGAGGGTGCGAGTTCGCTGCGCATTCGAGGTTGGTACGACCTGGACGACCGTCGCGTGCAGCCCTCGGTCACGTGGGTTAAGTACGTGGTGCTGGATCCGCCTTCGGCGACCAAGCGTAAAACAGGCCAAGCCCCGCAATAAGGTGGTTTCCGGCGAGCCGAACCCGCCAGTGCGGGTTGATTCGGTAATCGACCGTGAGGTTGGCACCGGCAAATACTCCGCCCTCTGGGCCGTCGACCGAAAGCAGTGCCGGACGCTCCAGCGTATGCACGAGGTGGTAGCCTGAAAGTCCGCCTGCCTGAAGACCCAGGCGCCAGGTTGGATTCGGCGTATAGCTTACCTCGCCGCCCAGCATGAAGGAGAGCTGGTGCCAAGAGTTCCACATGGCGGATTGGATGAGGCAAAACTGCCAGCGCGCGTAGGGTTTGGCTCCAAGACGAATCCGAGTAGTGAACATGGGGTGGTTGTGGTTGAATCGGTACGCCCACGTGGTGTCGCGAAAGGTGAAGGCGTACTGGCTCTCTCCGGGCAACGTGGCGGGGTTGCGCCAGGTTCCGGGAACTTGGATCCAATCTCGGCGGGTCACGGCGTCGTCTGCGTGCCAGGTTCGGAGATATCCGAGTTCAAATTGAATTCGCGGCGTTTGGGCAGCGAGCCCGAGAACGGACGCCCAAATTGCGAGGGCGAGGGCAAGAATTCTGGGTTTCATGAACGAAATCTACAGGTATTTTAAAAAGTTTTTATAAAGTGTACGGAGTACGCTTAGTATTTTTAAGGCATGAAGAACGTGTTCGTCGCCCTTACTGCCGCGATTAGTGTGCCATTGGGTGCGCAGATTTTAAGCGTCACCCCAGCCTTCCCGACCCAAAACGATACGGTTACGGTGGTGTACGACGCGACCCAAGGCAACGCGGCGCTGACGGGTGTCTCACCAGTCTATGCCCACGCGGGGTTGATTACTAGTTCGTCGACTTCGCCGACGAATTGGCAGTTTGTGCAGGGCACCTGGGGGCAGCCGACGGCCAAGGTGCTGATGACCAATTTGGGCAACAACAAGCACCAGATCAAGTACCATATTCCGACTTTTTATGGGTTTCCGGGCGGGACCCAGGTTCAGCAACTGGCTTTTGTGTTCCGCAACGCAGCCGGTACGGTGGTGGGGCGCAGCGCCGACGGAACGGACATTTACTACCCCATTTATCCGGCGAACTCCGGCTTGCTCGCGGCCTTTTTTGCGCCAAGCGGACCGCAAATCGCCAATCCCGGCGACACGCTCAAGCTGGTGGCTGCAGCGAACCAAAGTGCGGTACTCAAGATCTACGACAACGGGGTACTAAAGACGACGGTAGCCAATACTGCATCGCTGAATTACAACCTCATTGCAACGACCCCGGGCGCGCACACCGTGGTGCTCGAAGCGGTTTCGGGTACGTCGACCGCCTACGACACGATTCACTACACAGGGAACCCCATTCAAATGGTGGCTCCGGTCCCGCAGGGTTGGTTGGATGGCGCCAACTACCTCAACGACAGCACGGTGGGCTTGGTTTTGCGCGCTCCGTTTAAGGAGTTTGTGTACGTGCTTGGCGATTTTAACAACTTCTTGCCGTCTACGAGCTACTTCATGAATAAGAGCACCGACGGGGAGCGGTTTTGGTTGACCATTCCGGTGGCGGCTGGCCAGCAGTACGCCTACCAGTACTGGATTGACGGGGCGATTAAGGTGGCCGATCCCTTGGCGGAGCTGATTTTGGATCCGAATTCCGACGGTGGAATTCCGGCGGGCACCTGGCCGGGCTTGCATCCGTATCCGACCGGAAAGACCACGGGGTTTTGCGCCCTGCTGCGCCCTGGGGCGCCCGAGTACGCCTGGAAGAACTCGTCGTTTACCCCGCCCGGGAAGGCCGACCTGATTATTTACGAACTGCTGGTGCGCGATTTTATCGCCGCCCGAAACTACCAAGCGCTCATTGACACGTTGGGCTACCTGCAGCGCCTGGGCATCAACGCCATCGAGCTGATGCCCAACAGCGAGTTTGAGAACAACGAGAGCTGGGGCTATAATCCGAGCTTCCACATGGCGCTGGACAAGTACTACGGGACGCCCGAGAAGTTCAAGGAGTTCGTGGATTCCTGCCACAGCAAGGGGATTGCGGTGATTGCCGACATGGTGCTCAACCACGCCTTTGGGCAAAATCCGATGGTGAATATGTACTGGGATCAAGTAAACAGTCGGCCGGCGTCGAACAGTCCCTGGTTTAATGCGGTGTGTCCGCACCCGCCGTACTGCTGGGGCTACGATTTCAACCACGAAAAGCAGGCAACCAAGGACTATGTGGACCGCGTGACCACGTTCTGGTTGCAGGAGTACCGGATCGACGGCATTCGCTTTGACTACACCAAGGGCTTTATGAACGGTAGCGCGGGGGCTTCGGCCGTGCGGCAGGCGATCATTAAGCGCATCGGCGACACGATTTGGTCGGTCAATCCCAACGCCCACCTGATTTTGGAGCACTGGGCGGACAATTCCGAAGAAAAAGCCTTGGCGGACTATGGGTTTATGCTTTGGGGAAATTCCACCTACAATTTTCACCAAGCGGGGCAGGGGAACGCGCAGAGTAATTTTTCTTGGGCCTACCACGGCGCGCGCGGATGGACCAAGCCGGGTTTGGTTTCCTACCCCGAAAGCCACGACGAAGAACGGCTGATGTACGAGGTGCTGACCTACGGCAGTACGGCCAACCCGAACCACAATCCGCGCCAGCTCGCCACCGGGCTGCGCCGCGCCGAGGCGGTAAATTTGTTTGCCTACCTGATTCCGGGTCCCCGAATGATTTGGATGTTCGGCGAGCTCGGCTACGACGTATCCATCAACAACCCCTGCCGCGTGTGCAACAAACCGATTCGCTGGAACTACTACCAGGTACCGGAGCGCCGGCGGCTGTATGACGTAACCTCGGCCATTTTTAATCTGCGGCGGGCCCATCCGGCGACCTTCCGCGACGGACAGTTCACCTACAGCTTCTCGGGAAATACCAAGCGCATGGTGTTCAACAGTTCGGGCATGGACGCGGTGGTGTTGGGCAATTTTGCGGTAACCACCCAGTCCATTATTCCAGCCTTTCCGAGTGCCGGCACCTGGTTCGATTACTTCAGCGGCGATTCGATTACGGTTTTGGACGTAAACGCCAGCATTTCGCTCGCGCCGGGTGACTACCGGGTATACACCAGCGTTAAGCTGGCGCAGCCGCAGATTGCGCTGGATGTCGCGGAACTCCCTACGGCTTCGGCCTCGCGGGTATACCCCAATCCGGCGGCGAACGGTTTTTGGTTTGAATCCGCCGGCCCAGGCGGGCGCCTCACGCTGGTCGATGCGCAAGGCCGTGGGGTGCGCACCTGGGATCGAAGCGGCCTGAGCCAAGAGTTTTATGATTTGGGTTCCGTACCGGCCGGTTGGTACGTGGTGGTTTTGGAGCGCGACGGCGTTTTGGAGCGGCATGCCCTTCAGATTCAACCCTAAGCATTGTGCGTACCTACTTAGTAACCTTAGCCGTGCTGGCTTCGCTGCAGGCCAGTGCTCAGATTCCGTACCGCATCCGCCCGGCGGTCGACGTGCCCGTTTATGGGGTTTCGCTTGGATTGGTCGCGGTAAACGGTCAGCTGGGCGACCGACTTACTCCATGGACCGAGGCGGAACTTCAGCTTCTGGAGCCCCGTAACGTACCCGCCTGGGATGCGGTGGCCCTCAACCGATGGAATCCGTCGGCCGGAACCCGTTCGGACTTGG